>AZIG01001344.1_pt1 | contig 22792 bp, 21 predicted proteins | sample 359071 | NCBI WGS metagenome assembly AZIG01 (sample SAMN02429714, study PRJNA222667) | marine sediment metagenome | biome: Sediment sample; isolation source: enrichment culture of sample MGS-AQ(UA) from oil contaminated terminal site... | place: Jordan: Aqaba | collected 2011-05-15 | depth 18 m m | reverse complement strand
ATCAGCCGGTCTTCCTGCCCTGCTCCGCTTGGATTCGCCGGTAGATTTCCTCCCGATGAACCTCGACGTGCTTGGGCGCTGTCACGCCGAGGCGTACCTGGTTGCCCTTGACCCCCAGTACGGTGACGGTGATGTCGTCACCGATGTTGAGTGTTTCACCGACGCGACGAGTGAGTAGGAGCATAGGCACCTCAGTTAGTGGATTGTGCAAACCAGACATACAAGAGAACGAGCAGCGCAGAACTGGTCAGCCCAGGCGCATGGCTTGGGACTTACTCGCCTGCTGGGTAACGTCTTCGCCTTTAGCCATGCGAACAACTTGCCCGATGCTCATGTTCGAGCACTGTTCGAGGTTGAAGTCTTTGATCAGCTTCTCCAGAGCATCAGCAACTTCTTCCTCAGCCTCGTAGAGCTCTCCTACGGAGCTCTGAGGATCGTACTGATCGAGGACTTTCAAGCAGGCTTGCCAGTCGTCGAACAACTCTTCCTGCGCGGCCTCAAAGTCTCGTGAGTTCAGCACGACCGAGCCAGCCGGGATGATCCCCATCTGAATGGCGTAGCTGGCCAGACCATCAATGTCCCGACCGTGCTTCATGTAGCCGGCTTCAACCAGGCCAATCTCGCCCTGGACTACATTTCCGTCTTCATCCTGTTCTTCGTTGCTGACAGTCATAAGCGACTTGTCATCCATATCGCGAAGATCGGCATCGAAGCTGCCGCGCTCATCCAGGTTGATGTAGTAACCGAAGGTCTTAGTCTTGCGCTCGAAGAGTTCGCTCATGTTGGCTCCTATGCCTATCAGTCACCCAGCTTCACAGCGGGGCCGATTTTTCAGATGACGTGCTTGCCAGTCGCTGGCCGGTAGTTGGTATCCGTGTCTTCATCGACCGGCCTGTAGCTGGCCTGGCCATTGGTCATGGCACCAATGAAGCCCCACCCTTTCACGCGCCGGAAGCGGATCATCAGTGACCAGGTTCCAGGCTGAGCCTCAGAGATCATGTGGAAGCGATCAGGCCTCAACCAGTTGAAAAGGCTGACGCGCCGCTCTGTCACTTCCAGGCCAGACCGCAACCGGCGCTCGATGTAGCTGCCGCAGAGTATCAGCGATAGCGCATGCCAGGGATGGTCGTGCATCTCGGTGTCTTGGTCGCGGTCAACGAAATTGTGCAGGTACAGGCCAACGCGCTTGCCACGGTAGATAGCGAAGCGCTGAAGGTAGGGAGACTCGGTGCGATCAGGGTTTACCTTCCTGATGTGGCGTACTGGTAGGCGCTTCGACAAGCGCTCCAGAAGGCGCGCCATGGGCGTCTTGCTGGCCTGCTCGGCACAGCTCAGCGAAGACTCGCCATCAGGAATGGTGCCTTGGGTATTGATTTGCTTGTCATTTTGTGATTGCATTCGGCAGACCAGAATATTCGCCATACACGGACGAATATCACTATATCGTGCGAAGGAACCTTCAGACAACGGGCTTCGGCCCTTCCCTCCGCATGATGCTCAGGAAGATCGGATAACCGGCACCTGAGCTCTCCCAGAAGCGCCTCTTCGCTTCGAGCAGCTTTTGCTGCGTTTGCAATTCGACAAACAGGGTATCGGCATCACTGCTATCGCGGCAGCGGCTTAGCTGCATGTGCGCGATGCCTGATGCTGTTTATTTATACAGGAGGTTTTGCGCAGGCAAAAAGAAACCCGGCAATTTGATGCGTCTTGGCGGACGGGCTCAAATACACCGGGAGGATTGGTTTCAACTGGTGGTTTCGCAGTGCGAAACGCGAAGAAACCTTCAGACAAGCGAATCCTCCCACTTCTGCGAAATGGCGTCAACAGTTTATTTCGCAATTTCTTCCCATATCGCCAAAGGTTCGTTTCGCAGTGCGAAATGAATCTAACCAGGACACCATCAGATAGCCGCTTCTGCGCCCCGCAGAGACGTGCATGGTTAAGGTTGTCGATCTAAAAGAGCGCGCTATCGAGCGCCTGGAGGGCTATCGCGATGATCCGCGAAGCCTGCCGGGCCTCGTTCATGCGCGCTATAGGTCGGCAGTCGGCTATGACAAGGATGGCGTTCGCAGGGTCAAGCAACCCAACTTCTCCCTGAGAAGCCACAAGCCACATCAGATGCACGCGCAGCATCGCAACAGCTGCGTGCTGGTGCTGCAATGGCTCATCAAGAAGATGGACGTGAAGACACGTCAATGCGTGTTCGTGAACCCAACCTTCGGGATACGGCGCACTATCTATGTACCGGAGATTTCCCGCCATACTGGCCTTTGCGAGCGCACCGTAACTCGCGTTCTGGGCTCGATTGGTCGTGCCGGTTACATGATCCGAAAGATCGTTGGCAAAGACCATTTGGTCCACAACTTCTACTTGACTGAGCGTTTATTTCGCGACCTGAAATTGGACGTAACCCTGAACGTCCTTACTCGCAAGATGCTTGGATTGGAAAAGAAGGAGCAGAAACAGCCGGGTGCGGCCAAGCCGTCACCCAAGTCATCTCCATCTCATCCTTCTTCGTCCAAGAAAAACGTTGACGACCTAGCGAGGCCCTACGCCCCCAAAGTCATTACCGAGGAATCCCGCACGCTGGGTAATAGCTTCCTCGATCAGCTCAGGCCTCGACGGCGAAAGCCACCAGGCTGACCCACCCTCCCCTCTCGTTATCGAAGCCTCTCAGATCACTGAGATGACCTCGCTCACCCGCGATTCAGCCCAAAGTCATTTCGCAGTGCGAAATGAGGCGTCCAAGTCAGTTTTTCTTGCCACCGAGGCCTAAGAGGCAGCATGTAGACCCTGTTGCCGCAATAGATTGGACTCGGGAGCCCATTTATCCACAGGGGTGCCGATAAATACTGTCACCACCCTCCCCATAAAATCTGTCGTCCATAGTTATGGGAAAAAGCAGTTAGACCCAGCCTTAGCACCGCATTGGGATGAAGGCTCAGTGGAGGGTCGTTTTAAATTTCAACATAGAAGGGCAAGAGCACAGAGCAGATGGCAGAGGCAACGCTGTCAACCTGATCATGATGTGTGAACGACAGTCCGCCTGGTAATCAAGGTAGAGCAAATCCGTGATAACGCAGACATCGTGTGAGGTTGACGACTTCGCACTGCAAACTGAATCCGCGTCGCAGATCACGAGCTGACAGGAAATGCTATGGAGTAGGGAGGCTTAGCAGGGACTGCTGGAGTCGCCAATGGCGGAGTGTTAGGGATGAAGGTCGCCAGTTGCAGGCCAGCTGGTTGGCTGAGTTAGCTGATCACCAGGGGAAGGGGTGATAGACGTTTATGGGGCACGGCGCATGGTTTTGCGATGATGATGCACATCTCGACGATGGCGTCGGTCAGAGTCGCGCTGGTGCCATTTTCCATTTCGCACTGCGAAATGGATTCAGGATCACCAGGCAAAAAAAACCGGCCCTTTGGCCGGCTAAACTGCTCTCCACCTTAGAGACCAGGCAATCGATTCCTTGGCCCAGAAGGCGACTGAATGCTCTCCAGTGCCCGATTCAAGGCTTCAGGCCCAGTGGATTGTCGATCCACTTTTCCATGTATCTCGTGCTGGATGCTGGTTTTCTCCCAGTCACGAAGGGTCGAGCCACCAGCAGCGAAGGCCTTGAGGTCTTCGCTCAGGCGCATTTTCACGTAGCCAGCCAGCTTGCCCAGGTCTTGATGGCTGGCAATGGATTGGCTCGGCATATAGCCATCGCGCAAGCCTGCTGCCACGGCAATCTCCGCTACCTTGCCCTGGATCGCATCGACCGAGTGCAGTGCATAGAGGTCTTGATGGTCAGTCATGGCGCGGAACACTTGGCGCAGGCCGCTGCTGTTTCCGTTGAGCGATTGCTTCACCGCCGCGTGGAAAGCTTCTGCCGGTACTTTCTCCCAGGCAACTTGCATCTGATGCTTTTCCGCAAAGGCATCGACCATGAACCGGGCCGCACGGGCGTTGCCATCGGGGAAGGGGCTCAGCGCGTAGAGCTTGGTGTAGTACATGGCCATCTTGTCAGCGAACTCGACGGCATTCATGGCGTCAGCCGGTTCTGCTTTCAGCGAGGTCAGTACGCGACCCACTTCCAGCTCCAGCAGGGCAGGTGGAGCTGCGGATTCGGCGTAGTTATCGCCTACGCTCAATTTCGTAGTGCGAAATTCACCGGCCCAAGGGTACATATCGCCCAGGATGTGCTTGTGAATCGACTTGAAGTGCTCGATCCCGAAGTCGCCTTTCGGCATCCCTTGAATTGCTGACATGGTGGTGAAGAGTGCTTCAGCTTCACCGATCACAGCTTGGTCAGTCAGGCCGAAGTTGTTCTGGAGCTGGATCGCTCGGAAGTTGCTGTGTCCTTTCATGGTTGTCACCCCAGCTTCATGACTTTCTTGATCGTCTCGCGAGCAACATCCACGCGGAAGTTGCCATCCACCGATTCAGCCAGCAGGGCGGCGAGGGCGGTCTTCCCCGACTCACTGGTGATCTGATTCCCGCTCAGCTCATTGCTGGCGATAGCCGAGTGCATCCGGTTCAGGTTGGTGCCGGCAGATTCAACCGCCGCTTTGTTCTCATTGCTCATAGGTACTCCAGATCAGGCGGTTGCCTTTTTCAGTAACGGCACGGCTTTCCATTTCGCATTGCGAAATGAATCAGCCAGTTCTTCTTCCTCGGTGGATCGTTGGCCAGGGACTTCATGCTCAGTACGCTTGAACGCTGTCAGGCATGACTTCTTGAAATCGATCAGCTCATCTGGGGCAGCGCCAGCAACTGTCGCTAACTCGGTGAGCTTGATGTCGGCAAGTAGGGCGGAGATAGAATCTTCGTCGATGACAATGTGGAAGCCGAAATGGCTCAGGGTTTGCTCTGCGAACGCATGCCCGTTTCTGGAAGACCAGAAAGGTATCGACGCCAGGGTCAGGCCGTGCTCACCAAGGACAACCTGGTATCGATACGGCATCTGTGCCAACGAACCGTTGATGGCATCGAACACAATCCAGCGCAGCAGATTGCCCAGATCAGAAGAAGGTGCGCCGAGTATGTCTTTCAGTAGACCGATCACTTGCTTGATGGCGAGCTCAAGGCATTGCCGCTGCTCGCCATTGATAGCCAGGACTGAGCCCAGCAAGGAGCCAAGCGGTAGCCTGAATGCAGACACTGCGGTGGCGTGATCATCCGACTCGATGGCGAACAGCTTTGCCTGGTATCGAAGAATCCATGCGTCGGCACAACCATCTAGCCTGTCGGCCCATTTCGCACTGCGAAATGAACCAGCTTCAAATCCGGGCAGCCGAACATCAGTCGCTACCTGGTGGAACAATGCGTTGACGTTCGACTCATACTCGCCAACAACACGGCAGAGATATGGCGTGCAATGACTGTCGCTGGCCTTGTTGGGCTGGACAATCCACGTCGCCGGGTAAACACCGGGCATACGATTCGTCGCTATGGCATCGAGCAGGGCGGCCTTCGATAACAGGTCATGCAGCTTCTGCTCACGGATCACATCAAGAACGGGCGGTGCTACACGAGAAACTACCGCCTCACCATCACCAGGCGGTACAGCTTCAATCAGCAGGCCGAGGCAGTGTTTGCCGTTGACCTCGCTCAGACTATCCTCCATGACCCACTTGATCAGCTCGATTGGGTGGCTGCCGCCTTGTTGACGAGTAACGCCTAGTCGGTGCCCAGCAATCCAGTTGTAGCTGTCGATGCTGGGAATCTGATCACGAGTCATGGGGTGGTAGGCATAGGTGCAATGCTTGCCCTCATACCAGTACCCAGAAAGGACATAGCTCGAACGCTGACGCCGGGTGGCACTCGGCATGAAAAGCCTGACGTGCCAGCTGGCTCGATTCATTTCGCATTGCGAAATGGTTGGGCCCGGCAAATGGCGAAAACCGATCCCAGAGACGGCTGACACGATTTCGCGGGCCATACCTGACGCTAGCCAGACGCGCACCCACTCAATCATAGGTGCCGCAGTCCCAAGATGAAGGCAAATAGCTGTGGATGGCCCAGGCAGCGAGTTGTCTCTCTGAACTGGCGAGCCATGACGAGCTGCAAGGTTGAGCTCAATGCGAACCCGCTCAAGAAGAGCACGCAGGCCAAGCAAGGGCCACTCACGCTCTCCAATATCAGCGAGGTTCATCTTGTTGCGCTCTATCATGCCAACCAGGTCAGAAGCGTCACCAAGCATGGCGCGTGCAGATTCGCTGAGAATCCCGGCCTCATCCCAGGCATCCAGCCAAGAGGCTAGGGCGCTCTCACCAGACAGGCCCATCACCGAGCAACCTGGTAAGGACATTTCGCATTGCGAAATGAAGCGCAGCTCATCGCTTGTATAGGTCGCCATTTGCAGTGGCTGAGCCATCTGTGTTTCCGGGGCTCCATCAAGGTCAGCAAGCAATTCGATGGACGCGGGCGAAGATTCCACTACGGCATCATGACTGTGCGGATGTACAGCGTGCCTAAGCCGGACGAGCGAGACCGAATACAGCGCTTTGCTGATCGCTTTGCGAATCAGGGCTGGCTTCTTGGCCTGCGGCATTCGGGGCTTCCGGTGGAAAATGCACGATATAAATATAATGTACCAGCTCAGGCCCGAGTCGTCTAAATATTGAGCAGTCGATGTGGTCATGCCCAGCAAGTGGTACTGCCAAATCCTCGGCTAGTCTGGTGGCGGTTTGTCTGCGCCAAAGCAGGATTGGTTTGTACTGCTGAGCCGAAATGGCTCCAGCTCAAAGAGTTCTGTGCGCTGTGGTTTGTATGCAGGGCTATTTGGCGGCGGTAGAGCCGGAGACGCGCTAGATCGAGTAAGCGAATGTCCGCAGGTAGGAAGATGCAGAGCATCGCCTGTATGCGGCCAGAAAAGGCCGCAGAAGGCTCATAGAGCAGATTTGAGCGTGAAGGCAGGGAAGGGCAAGGGTGAGGTGCTGTAGCGCGTTCTGTAGCGCTCAGGAACGCTATCGCAGGTGCCGAAGAAGCAGGTTCGGTATCGAGGTGATTACGCGACCGAATACGGCCTGTTTCGCCAGCAGTGAGGCCGATCCTTGGCAATCACCACTGACCTTGGTTTGTGCAAACCACGCCAGATGAAGAAGCGCTATGGGTACATCGCCAGCGCTATGCGTTATCGCATGTAGAAGCCAGCAGCGCCATCCCTGTCCTCACGTTCCAGGGTCTTGTCATCGAGAGGCCCGGCAAACAGATCGCCCTGTGCAAACCGTTGGCGAAGAGGGTTCACCTTGGCATCCCAGCGCATGATGTCATCGGCATCACCAGGCCAAGGCTTTGGCAGCAGGTAGTCGAACTCTCGCTCACTAGCACCGTCCCTCGGGCCGTAGTACACCTGATTCGTCAGCATGGAATGCCCGAGCATGGCAGCGAGTTCAAACCGCGTGAACGAGAGGCTACGCCGTGTTTCCTCAGCGAAGATGTGGCGAGCCGTATACAGGCTAACGCCATGGCTAGCTTCAACATCTTCATCACGCTGCCATGGAGCGTAGCGGTCATCGACTCCGAACTCTTTTTCTACGCGCTTCCAGGCCCGGCTAACCGTCATCCTGATCTTGTTATACAGGCTTGGGTAATCCTCGCCAGCGCGTGTGACCTCGGCAATCCATCCTTTCAGGGTCAGCAACTGCCAATCTGGCCACGAGTCGAGTACCAGGTAACGCTTCTCCCGCAGAGGGTTGTCCTCGCGACGATTCGACTGCTTCAGCGTATGCGTTTCCAGTACCGGGCCAAGTGTCAGCATGGTCTCAGGATCGGTGAACGATTCGAGGTAGCGCGCTGTCGGCCATTCCATCGGTCGTAGACCAGTCATCATCGTCGCCGTAAACATCAGCGCGGCAACGTGGCCTGCGGTGTAACGCATCTCACCCTTTGCATCGAGGCTGGTGAGCTGATCCTTCAGCGCACTGAAGCCTTTGTTATCCAGGGCAGCGAAATATCGGCTGTTCGTTTCCACTGACTCGACGTTGATTGCACGAACCAGCTGCTCGGCATCGCGATGATCATGCGCTAACACTTCCTCCGGCGAGCCGGGCGGAATCCAGTTTCTGATTTGCGCGGCACCAGGATGCGCCTTGTCCTCGAAGTACGCCGCAAGCCACCGCCGATAGCATTTCGCTGTCGTGAGGCTTAGGCCTTGCTCACGAACCCTGCGGTTCAGCCAGCAGACAACATCTCCCACGTCCACGACATCAGTAAGCGGCTCCGTAGTCTCTCTTCGGTACGTCTGGAGCAGCCCCTCGGCACGCTCTCGGATCACGTCAGCAAGCATTCTCTCGCTATCTCCTAACCACCCTCGGCATCAAGGTTCTTCGGTGCCAGGTTTAAGAGGTTGGGTGGCTATTTGTTCCTCGTTGGCGTGGCGGGCAGGGCGTTTGGTGTATCACCCCAAACACCCTACCCGTAATAGTCTCGCACTGATTTTTGAGGCGTGCAGCGTGTGATACAGCGCCCAGTGCAGCTTGTGATACACGAGGTAGCGTGCAGCGTGTGATACAGAATGTCAAAGCGCAACACAGCTCCGCCGATGGCGGGGGTAAAGCGGGGCTGGGTGAGGGTGAGGAAGGACAGCTGCGGGACGGCCAGGCTAGGGAACGGTAAAGCGCGATGATCAGCCTCACAAAACGGGGCTCATCTTTAATTCCACATGCCCATTCTTTGGCCGCTGGCTGGTCAGGTGTGTTCGATTGGGAATGCCGGTCAGCTTGGTATGCCGATACACGATCTAACAGGTGGCAATCATTGGCAATCATTGGCAGTCATTGGCATTGATTGCCATGTATCACACTCTGAACTGAAAATTTTGAGCCAGCGCTTTCAGGGGATTCACTGGCAATAAATGCCTTTAATTGCCATTCATTGGCAATGATTGCCATGTTATCGCTGTATCAGACCTTGAACTGAAGAAAATCCGGCCATTTAGTGCCATTCATTGCCTTTCTTTGCCAATGATTGCCAATGATTGCCACGGGTCATTGCGGCCTTTTGTGGCACGGTTTAATATCTATACACCGTGCATAAATCAGGAGAGCTTCATGGATTTTCCGGTTGCCGAAGTGGCTATCCCGGCGCACCTGGAAGCGCCAGCCCCGCTCGTTGAGCTGAAGGCGCTTCGTGGAGGAGTGGTTGAGGTGGGCGCAGAAGAAGGTGCAGGCGGACTGCGCTATAAGGCCATTCGCCAAGAAGGATTGCGTGTTGGAGCCCAGACCGGGTTGGCGCATCGCTATTCGATGGTCATGTCCTACTTACAGGCCGTGGAGCCGAAGCTGAATGTTGTCTTCAGTTTCAATGGCTTCGTTAAGGATGGCCGGCTTCTGGTTCCTGCGGTAGTGGAGGTTCCCAATCAGTTCGTGCGTGATGAGGACACCGGCGAGGTGCGGGTCATCAGGAACGCCTTCACCATCGAGGAAGAGGCCAAGATCGTCTCTGTGGTGCCAACTTGGCGGGATTACCTGTGGCAAGAGTACGGCTACCCGGAGAAGCCGCATAAAAGCCTATTGCCCCGAACCGAGGCTGAAGCCAAGGCATGGGAAGAGGCGGTGAATGAAGGTTGGCGTGCAGGCGTCAGCCAGGCCGACACCATTTACCAGGATCGGCTGGCAATGCTCACGAAGGCAGTGGAGGGACGCAACCTCTACAAGACGCTGGAGAGCAAGAAGATGGTTTCTCCAGCCGCGCTGAAGATCGTATCGAACCGCGTTACCTTCAATGGCCGGACGATGAACGTGGGTGAAGTCATCTACAACATCGGGAACGCTGCCAACTATACGGCTTCTGACACCTGGAGGCCGGTATGGACGCGGTGATTGATCGGCCAGCAGCTGGCCAACACGATCTGGGAGCGAGCCGAGACTTGGCAAAGCCGGATTTCCGCGATCCGGTGAAGCTGAACATGGATGCACTGGCTCAGATGCTGAACTACACGCTCGACAACAAGGCAGACGACCTGATCCTTCTGGTCGGAAACCCGTGGGCGGTGATCTGGTCTGAGCAGGTTCGCTTGGTTGGCGACCGCGAGCTCTACATGGAAGAAATGGAGCAACTTCTGGTCGAAATGACCAGCAACCCCAACGCGGCCCTTGACCTTAGCCGTGCCCAAGACCTCGATTTCACGTTCCCATTGCGCATAGGTCGCGGGAAGTCGGTGCGCTTCCGCTGTAACGCCACGGCATGTCTCGGGCCGAATGGGCAGCGTGGCATGGAACTGGTTATGCGCCCAACAGGCAAGGTTCCTCCTACCATGGAGGCTCTTGGCCTTCCCGATTACATCAAGAACGCAGCCATGCCAAAGCAGGGGATGGTGCTGATCTGCGGCCCTACGGGCTCCGGTAAGACGACGCTGCTCGACTCGATCATGCGTGCTCAGGCAACCCATCCTCTGGGCCGGCACATCCTCACGTACTACGCACCTATCGAAAACGACCTGAACATTATCCCCGGTCGAACAGGGCTCATCGCTCAGAGCGAGATCGGCAAGCCTGGGTACGGGGCGCACTTGAAGGAGTTCGCGGAGGCAACTCGTAACAGCCTGCGCAGACACCCGATGGTGATTGCTTACGGTGAAGCCCGTGACCCGGAAACCATCGAAGGGGCAGTGCTTTCTTCGATGACAGGTCACGCGACCTATACGACAACACACACCAGCAACGTCCACATGGCGATACCGCGTATGTCGGACGCCTTTAAGGGGGCTGACAGGGTGCGAATCAGCAACGCACTGATTGATCAGTCGAAGCTGATTGTTCACCAGCGCCTAGTGCGAACGCCGAGTGGCATCGGACGAGCGCCAGTTCGATCCGCCCTGGTACTGACGCAGGACATTCGCAGCGAGCTGCTGAGAACCAAGATCGACCTTCTACCTGCGGCTGTATTCGACGCGGTGCGTAGCTGTGGGATTGGTCTTCTGGAGGATGCTACTGCCCAGTTCGAGGCGGGGAAAATCCACGAGGATGAGCTCTATGCCATTGAGGCTGAGCTGAAGTCGGAGGTGCTGTGATGCCTTTGAACATAAACGGTGAAACCGTCATTACAGCTCATGCCAGTAAGGCCTCGAAGGTAAACCTCAAGCTCTTCGAGGCGCACACGAGTGTGCTGGTTCCGCTGATGATCCTGCCAGTGCTCCCGTTCTGGACGACTTTGAAGATCAGCTTGTTGTGCGTGTTCATCCTGATCGTGCTTGAGCGGAGAGGTTGGACGCTCGGCGTTGCCCTCCAGCGACTCAGAACCCGCTTTGCAGGTCGCTATCGCTACCGGAAAACCCGCCAAACAATGATTCGTCGTATCAAAATTGACTGACAAGGAATATTGCAATGACCACCAACGCAGCTAAGAAAAACATCCTGAAACCGCGCCTGGTAGCCAACGACAATGGCTATGCAGCTCACAAAATCGCTTGGGTGGATAACCAGGGCAAAATCATCACCGGGAAGATTCCGACCCAAATCCAAGCTGGTGGGAGTGGCCTCTCGACACTCACAGGAGGTCGGGTTAGCGCATATATGGTGGATGGGGTCGAGTACCACTGCTCGTCCCTCCTGACCAATCCCATGAACCTGCGCAATGACGACTATCCGGTGTCGGTAGCGAACCGTGTGCTGTTCAACCACGCGCTGGCCAAGTTCGGGCTCATGGGCATGCCAGTTCGAGCGGCTGTTACGCTCCCGTTCCGTGACTACTTCAACGGCGATGGGTCGATCAACGAGGTGCTGAAAGCCAAAACCCAGGCGAACTTCGAGAATGCCAACGTCGAGGTGGTTGGCTCTGAAGCTCAGCCGGAGATTGTCGGTGTCCGCGTCTGCGCAGAAGCTCTGTCTGCTTGGTTTGACTGGGCCATGAATGATGACGGCTCGATGACCGAGGCTTACAACGAGCTGCATGAGCAGGATGGCTCAATGCTGGTCGTGGACATCGGTGGCTCCACAACAGACCTCGCTTCCTTGGGCCTGGAAAGCGGCGAGCTGCTGATCAACCAGCAGCGATCTGGTACGGACAAGGTAGGGGTGCTTGACGCACTGGTTAAGCTCGAAGAACTGGTGCGGGCCAAGATGGAATCTGAAGGTGTTCAGGGTATGTCCGGCCACGCCAGCAAGCTGCCGCAGAAGCTGCTGGAAATGATCATGGAGAAGGGCAGCTGTAACTACAGTGGCCGTCAATGGTCTTTCGAGGCTGAGCGCGACACAGCTTGCAAGGCAGTTGCCGAACGCATCGTGAACTACATCAAAAGCAAGGTCGGTAACCCAGGCGAATACTTTGCAATCCTGGTCGTCGGTGGTGGTGCAATCGTTTTCCGTAAGTGGATCGAAGCTATGTTCCACAACGCGGTATTCGGAGATGAGTTCAGCAATGCCAAGGGTGCGCTGAAGTACATGCGTGGTGCTGAATAAGTCGAGGTTCGGTTATGGCCAGGAAAGCGCCTGTGTTTCACTCCGAGTTCAGAGAGCGCATTCTCCTGACAATTCGCGCACCAGAGGGCGACAGCCAGCGCGCTGTCGCACTACGGAAGCTGGTTGCTGAGATGAATGAACGCTATGCAACTGGCCATCTGACTGAGTGGTTGGTTGAAACTCTGCTGGAGAAGCAGTGCCGTGAGTCGTTGGTGATTGAAGGGGGAGGGCAGGTAGTCCGTCTCGCAGATGGAGCGGGTGGTGTAGGCACTGTCGGGCAGATAGAGTCCGCTGATGCTCAGCGGAGCAAAGAGAGGGATGGAGCAGTAGAAGCACCCCAAACGCCAAACACAGAGCCAGCATCCGAAACCTCAGAGGGCGGATTAGCCCGAAAGCCGGCGATGCCTGTAGGGCTGCGTGCCATGGGATAGCCGGGGGGGGGCTTAAAATATCCGAGGCCGGAGGTAGACCTATTCTACCTTCGGCTTTTTTGTTTCCGGCTACCATGATTTACACGATAGTGCAAGATATTTGTTGACTCAGAATGCACGATAAAGTAATATGAAATCGTGCAGTAAAGAAGTTCAGCGAGAGGTGATGATCATGGCGGTAGTGAAAGGTTTTATCGGTGCGGTCTGGTCTTGGGGTGTATCGCTGCCGGCATTCGTTGTGCGTAGTCTGCTGGTTCGTTGCGCTGGGGCTGTCATCGACTTTATCTGGCCTCGCGGCTACAAGCCGTGCAACGAGATGGCTGATGGCTTCGTTGAGGCGTGCGCAAACCGCCCGGCTGGGCAAGCTGTTCGGCTCCCGTGGGTGGACAGTGGTGCGACCCATTCGATGCTGATGAACAACACTGGACGCCTGCTGGCCTACGTTGCGATTGCTAGTGGCTGGTTTGGTGTTGCTGTGAAAGAGGATCGCAAGGGGTATGCCGCAAAGCGTTCGTACCGCTACTACTACCGCCGCTACCTCACTGGTAACTGGTTTGCTGAAATCTGGTCAGTTCCTAAGTCCGGCTTGGTATCTGCTGCTCTGGCGCTGCCCTTCGTAACCATGGCAACTGATCTGCTGGCTGGGCGCGGGGCGGGGCATGAAGGACTGATGCTTATGGTGTCTGGCGCGCTGCTGGTGGCGTGCTTCCTTCCGCGTGCCCTGCTGGGTCGTGGCACCCACTTCGCCGCCATGGCTCCGATCAACGGTGGTGCGCTCGGTGGTTACGGCTGTGCTCATGTGATCAACATGGGGGCGGCAATGGCGGGCGTGTCCTACTTGTGGCTTGCAGCTGGCGCTGAATGGAATGTCGCGGCTGTCTCTGGCTTCGTGAGTGGCGAGCTGTCGATGTTCGTGAAGGAGTTCCTGGCGAGCATGGTCAATCCTGGGCCGCAGGTTCTGCTGATGATCCCTGTCGTGGTTCCTGTAGGCGTGCTGTTCGGGATGGCCTGGACTGTGATTCCAGCAGCTGCATTCTGGTACGTGTCGCTGCGCTTCATGGAGGCTCGCAAGATCAAAGCTCGGCTGGAGGCTATGCCCTTCAACTCGACTCAGGCCGCGATGTACCTTGGCAGTGATTTCGAGAAGGTGGCAGAGCTGCGCGCACCTCAAGTCCTGCTTGGCTTCCTGGTCTACTTCGGTGTGATGGTTGGTGTGGTTCTGTATCCGATCACCAGCGCTATCGCAAAGCTGTTCTGATCCTGACGAGCTGCAATAAAAAAGCCCCGCATTAGCGGGGCTTTTGCTTTAGATGCTTTCACCTCCAGGCTTGGGGGTGGCCGAAGGGGATGTATTGGGAGAGCCGTTGGGATTCTTGTTGAGTCCGGCCCCTCTGCCAGCGTACATCGAGGCGTTCTCACCTTTAGACGCGAAGGCTGCAAAGTTCGTTCTGGCCTCTTTCTCGCCTTGATTGTCGCCAGTTACCTCTTGGCCGCCGTTGATCCAGCGAAGGCCGCGCTCGAACAATTCGGAAGGTAAACCAAAAATCCGCACCATTGCACTGTAGGCAAAGATCGAGGAAATGATCACTGAGCCGAAGAAGATGAAGAGCATTGCGAAGCCAGAAACAACCACTCCCTGCACGTAGTCGAAGAACCAGGCTACGAGCCAGCCAATTGGTTTGAGCGCGACAAAGATCGCAAAGAAGCCTGCAACCCTGAGAATCGGATTCAGATAAAGCCCGATCATCAGCATGTAGCCTTGGCGTGTGTGTTCGGAACCCCAGCCATCCTTTTCAGCGGTGCCGTGTGCAGCCATCCACATGGGAGACACGAGCAAGCACTCGATGAAGAACAGCATCCAGCTGATCACACCCATGAGCCATTGAGTCAGCGGGATAGTAGGTAGAACGACCCCAAGCGTGAAGCCGACAATGATCATCGCCACGATCAGGTAGTTGATCATCTGGCTGATGTCCGCCAAGGCAAAGGAGATGCCTTTGCCAGAACCCTCAGCACCTGCTCCTACCGCCTTGGCCAGCCAGCCAACGCCAGGTATCCACGACACCTTGTTGGACACGTCTGACGCAGCTTCACCAAGGGATTCGGCCATGCCTCTCGCCATGCTGACGACAATGGTTTTTGCCCACCACCCGGTTTCAGCAAGGGTGCTCATGGCAGAGCCGAAATACTGCATATTGATGATCAGGTCATCCGGGCCGTTCTTGTACATGGCGTGTCGGACACTGCCAGCAAAGAACTCGTAGACCTTTGATTTAATCGTGTCTACCCAGCCATCCCCTTCAGCGCCGGCATCTGCAATCGCGGACAGCGAGGGGATTGAATCGGGCTGACCAAAGCTCTGGTCAGTCTTGACCTGCTTTGTCTTGTCGAGGGTGGCGAACTGCTTCTTCAGGCCGCGAATCCGCATGGACATCTGCACGAACCGATCATCACTCAACCACTCCTTGTCAGGGCTTGGTTGGGTATACGCAGCCTCGAATGAAGCGGCCAGCTTGTTGATTTCAGACTGTGCGATGTTTACCTGCCAGAAGATTGTCCCGAGTGCAGGCCAACCCATGGCCTTGGTCTGTTCGGCCCAACCAGAACTGCCATCATTGTTGGCGTTCTTGGCATCGTTCCGCTGGCTTACTGTTTGCGCTATGAGCTTCTGGCTTTCGCTGTTGTAGGTGCGTATTGCCGACTGGGCAAGGCCAGCGGCTCCGCTTATTTGGCTATTCAACTCAGCTACGGCGCGCTCATAGGTGCTCTGTTTGCTTTCTCCATGCGCTTGGAGCTGACGTAGTGCGTTCTCGTCCGAGAGGATTTTTGCAGCGATACTCTCGGCCAGCGGCTGCATCTTCTTGAGCAAGACCATCTGACCCTCGGCGATAAAGGGCGGGCCGCCGTAGTGCGCAGACAGCTCGTCAGCGTCAATGAACAGGCCGTCATACCAATCATTCTCGTCGTGCTGCATGGTGAACGCCACTGCGCCGCAGTAGTCGAGGCGTGGGTCGTTAGTAGTAGGAGACTCGGAAGTTTCGTTGTAACGGTAGGAAACCTTGGAAACCAGCGTCGTCCCGTTCTGACGGACTGGGCCGGTAAAGACCGGCGTGATGGTATCTCGCTGGGTGTACGAGTTGATGTACTGGCGGCACACCTCGCTCTCGACGAGGGAGAACACCAGCGACTGACCGTCTGGTATACCTGGTGCCCTGTACGCGCCGAAGTCGTAGAGGTAGTCCAAGCCCTTTTCCATGACATAGGTGCCGTGGGCATTTCCTTTCTCTGCGACCGTGATAACGCCGTACTGTAGGGTCGAGTAACCGCTTGTAAGTGGGATGAGAAGGATTGTTGCTGTGCTTATCCGGATGGGTGCCCAGAACGAGGAAATAACCTGCCCACCGGGCACGCCTTTGTTTGCTGTCTGGAAGACATAGGTTGACCCGCCGATGACTGCCAGCCAAGCCATCATCGCCAGCGCGATAGCGTTCAGTGATAGCGACATCACCGACAGAAGCGACTTGTCACCCCAGGTTGGATTGTCGGTGCCGTGGGCAATCCAGTTGATAGCCTTCTGGCCAAAGTCCTGGCTGTAGTTGAGTGCGTTCAGGTCGTTCACGGACGACTGGGTGTCACTCGGGATCGAGATAGGTTCGTCAGCGGCTACCAGCCCGGTGAATGAGAGCAGCAGGGTGACGACTATAGTGCGTATCAGTTGGCGCATATCATCACTCCTTTGCTTGCTCGTGGTTGCGAGCTGCTAGCTCCGCAAGGATCAGCTTTCGCGATTTGTTACTGGTCAGGACTTTCATTCCGCAGAACACCAGTAGGGGTATGCCCTGGAGCAGCCAGGCGTTGAACCAGAGGTCAAAGCGGATGCCTGCTGAAAAACCCTTGATCGTGGTGTATGCGGCCCAGAGAAAGGCCGGGACTACGAAGAGCAGGATCAGGCAATGGGATAACAGCGAGCGCTCAAGGACGCTGGTTGGAATTTCGGCAAGCTGAATCAGATTGCTCGACTGCTGCTTCTCTGCTCGGATAATCCGGCGAAGCAGAGGGAAGCTCGCACGGTGCTTCAGGTGGCCAATCTGTCGCTGCCAGGCATCAATTGCCAGCATCCAGCGAGCGACCTTGCGCGTCTTCTGGAGTTTGACTTTCTCGGAACCGGCCTGCTGCGAGCTGGAGACAGTCTGTTCATCCCTGTCAAGTGCAACACTCTGCGGTTCGGTTGTTGGGGCTGCACTGCTCACTTTTGGCTGCCTCGCTCGTATGGTATAAAATCACTGTATCGGTCATTTTGACTTAATTTCAGCGATTTGCCAAAGGGGACAACCATGACGGAAGCTGAGCACGGAGGCGCGCTGTCTCGCGCCAGTGTCGATGCTCATTGGGCATCGGTAAGCGCCCAGCTGTCTCGCCTGATGCAGCTGATGGACAGCCGTGAGCCATGGGTGGTTGAGCCTGATGGCGAGTTCTTGGAGCTGCTGGAGCAGTTCACCGTGCGGATTGAACAACCCGAGTTTGCCTTGGTGCTTGAGCAGGGAGAAAACGCTGCGCGCCTGGCTGAGATATTTGCTGTTCTTCACTCCAGCCGGTTCATGCGTTTGATTGAGCTTTTCGACCGGCAACAGCCAGGCATCGTGTCTCGGATGTTGCTGGCAATCTCGCAAATCGGCGGGACGGCTGAGGCATTTTCCCACCTTCTTCATGAGCGGCTTCTCACAGTTCATAGCTGTGAGCTGCTTGGCCAAGTTATTTCCGCAAAGCGATGCACGCGGATTATCGAAGACATCAAGTTGATTCAGGAGCTGAACGCATGATCTGGATGGTTCGGGCATTGGGGGTGGCGTGCTTGCTGCTCTCTACGAGTGCGCTTGCTGCCGCCTCGGACGAGTGTGAGCTCGACGGAATGATGCGCGACAACCGCGTAGAGATGGACAAGATGGCCGTTGGTATCTACGACAACAACGTAGCGAAGCCCATAGGGAAGGCAATCGAATCCGCGCCAACTGTCAAAGAGACGTCTTGCCTTCCGATGCTGGACTCACTGGACACACTGATGCGCGTGAGAATCCCGTCGATGGGCGGCGCCATGGGGGCAGTCATGACTCAGATCAGGGATATGGCTTGCGAAAAGGCAAATAGCTACCTGACCCAGCTTTCCAATCGAGCGCAGATCAATGTCAGCGATCCGCTGGGTGTTGCCTCTGTCGGTATCGGAGCAAACACAAATGGAAATGGCGGCGTCGATGTTGACCAGTACGACTTCGGTGAAGTGGTCAAAGATGCAGCCACAAGCGCGGCTGGCGGCGTTCTGAACGGGGTTCGTGGTGAAGCCGGCAAGGTTGTAAACCAACTTCCAAACGCCCCGCAGAACCGTACTCCGCGAATCGACAACACCGTTCGCAAGGAGGTCAACAGTGCAATCAATGGCCTCTAAGCTACAAGTCCTGGCGCTTTTTGTGGCTGCAAGTGCAGCCATGTTCGGCACTTCCAGCGCATCGGCAACTGGTATCCCTGTCTATTGCTACAACTGCCAGGAAGGCTCCCATAACGCCGCGCATTCGATCATGGATGCGATTCGGGCGCAGACGGAGGCCTTGCTTAACGGCATGGATTACGTCATGCGCACGGAGCAGGGGCTTGCAACATCACGCGATGTGGCGCTGGCGCAGACCGAGCAGAAAATTGCGAACTCCTATGCAATGGAGCCTTCCTTGGGCGCGAAGCCCAGGGCCGCTTGCGGGCAATTTGCAGCAGCTGCACTTCGTGGAGCAGGCAGTGCGAGCGCCTCTGCGCTGCGGGGAACGCTTGCCAAGAACACGATGGCTTACAACCAGAGGAACCGTAACCTGGCGAAGCTGGAGCCACGCGATGAGTATGCCGTCCAGCAGATTTTTGCAGAACTCGATGACCCGAAAGACCCGGTTATTGGCGGGCAGCTTCTTCTCGATGATGAGCCCATTGATGCAAGCAATGTGGCTGACCTGAAGAAGCACAAGGCATTGCTGAACATGCTGCTGAATCCGTATCCGGTTGAAGAGCCAACACAAGAAGAAGTCGAGCGGATAAAGACCAATGGCACGCCATTGGAGAAGGAAAAGCTGGCGCAGAGCATTGTTATGCAGCAGCGGATGACTGCCGGCCAGTATGTCTTCGATCAGAAGGTCGAGCGGAACCTCAAGACGCTGGAGACCGCGAAACTCAAGTATCTGATCGAGGACATTGAGAAATACCTCACCGATGAACAGAAGAAGGCGCTCAACGGGGACAAGATTTCGCCACACCAACTCAACGAGCTGATGGCGACCTACCGTGTCCGATCCCCCCAGTGGATAGCAGAGGTCGTTTCTTCGCCCTCCGAAGCAAACAGCAGGCGTGATCAGTCGCTGATGCTTGCCGAAATTCTGAACCAACTGTGGGAACTGAACGAAACCAGCCGCCAAACGCTTCAGTTGGCAGCCGCAAAAGAAACCCGTGAAGTCAGCCAGAGCGGAATGCAGAACCGCTAATAGGGGGCCGTGATGAGTCAAGAGAATACAGCTGAAGTGCCGGCAGTAGCAGAGCACCAACAAGAAGTCGTTGAGGCAAGCCTCTCCGAGCAGTTTGACCTCCCGATGTCGGACGATGGCTTTCTGAGCGAAGAAGAGTCAGCCGCGATTATCCAAGCCCATAACGACGCTCTGGATGGTGCCGTGGCAAAGCCAGATGAAGCCCAGGACGATGCAGTCGTGATCGATGCCGAAGGTAACGTGGAGTCGAGTGAATCTCTCGACGCGGCTCAGGTTGTGAACGATGTACAGGCGAAGCTCGAACAGGCGATGGAGCAGGGTGGTGATGCAGCTCCAGAACCCTTCGATGGCTACTCGTCGGCCCGCAACTTCATGTCCAGCGGTGCATCGATCTCTGGCCTGGTCGAGAAGCTGAGCAAGCCTCCGGTGAAGAGCCTTCAGAACCAGGTGGGGGCTGCTATGGACAGCCAAGCGCCGCAGCAGATGGCCGATGACCGTATGCAGATGAATCTGGGCAAAGCAGCATTGCTTACTGGGGCATACGGACTGGCCAAGCTGTCCAAGATGCTCTCTGGTGGTGCCAATCTGATTGCTGAGCCGATTCACGGATGGCAGATGAAAGGTGCCGAGAAGAAGCTGGGTGAGGCTATCCAGTCCATGGACTCGCGACTCGATAGCTTCCGTAGCCAAGGACTGTTCGAGCTCGACAATGGCGATCTACCGCTCAGTGAGCGACAGGAGATGGCGCGGCAATTCTTTGCCCAGCCTGGCAACAAGGCGATGCTCAATGATCTCTTTGACTCTGTAAATGGGCTGCGCCGCCAGGCTCGCCAGTTGATCGAGAAGAGCATTGATCGTGGTGAATCGCCTGATGAGGCTGCCAACCGCGCTCTCGAACCGATCAAGCGGTTTGCGGACTCCAACGAAAAGTTCTTGGAGTCATTGAAGATGGGTGATCAGACGTTGCTGGAAAAAGTGGACAACGTGATGAACAGCCTCTTCGAGATGCTCAAGCAGATGTTCGCCAGGATGGCTCAAATGCTGGGTGTCGGAGCAAACAAGTCGGCTGAGCCGCGCCTGGGCTAATTGGTGCTGACCGTTTATCGAGGGATGTAGGAATGGATAGTTTGCCGAGCGTTTGGGGGCAGCATCATGAAGCTCTGATCGATGCCATGATGATCAGGGGGAAACTGCTCACCTCTATTGTTGATGCCCCGCTGGAGTGGCGTGAGCGCCTTACTAGCCTCGGCTTTCGCCAGACCAATACTGGGTGGCTGAAGCTGGGTGGCTTAACGCCGGCAGAGTATTCGTTCCTGTCACCAGAGATAGACCTCATCGGATTTCGCCCTGAAAGCGTATTGGAGGCGAACGAGCTCGAACCTGACCGAGTACCGCATGACGTAAAAGACACGCTGCTTGGGATGTGGCAGCGTCAACGAACCATGGTTATGGTTGCCTTGAGCATGGAGCACGAGGTCAGCCATACCAGGGCTCAGGCTTGGTCGTTCGTTGAAGCTGCGCTTGATGGCGAATTGACGCCTGAGACAGAAACACTGTTCGGGTTGACCTTTACCAAGATGCACCGTTCGCCAAACGGGCTTTCGCCGGCTGCTAGCAGGTACGCCGATGAACTCGGTTGGCACAGGCCTACGAGCAAGTTGGGTGGCCAGAAGGAGGCAAAGCTCCTTTTCTCCAAGGGGGAGACAATCGAATGGATGGACTCGGAAGGGGTTCTTCAAAGCGGGCGTTTAGCCAGGAGAATGAGTGTTGCTGACGTAGGGGGCTGGGTGTTTCAAGCTCCGCGCTGGGTCGGCGGCTACAGCGTCTCAACGCCAGTATGGGTCGATAGAAGCCGACTTCACTTCAGTGGATCGGCTCAAGACTGGATCAACGATCAGCATCTCGCCTCAACTGTGAGTGTCCCTATTGCCGCACAACAGGAGGATAACGATGGCGGTACTACTCTTGCCGCCACGGACGAGCAGGTGCAGCTGCTCAACCTGTTCATCGGTTATGGTGAATTGTTTCCACCGCCAACGGGTGTTGAGGCTGCCTTCAACACTATGAAGCAGCATCAGCAGTTGGTTAACGGTATCGCTTACCATCTCTTCACTGACGACAACCTGCATTGGTTGCTCGACCTTGAATCAGGCGTCAGGAAAGCGTCCCAGCGTCTTTTCGGTAAATCACCAATCGGTTTGGCCGTTGCATCGCACCACGTAGAGATTGGCGATGAGTTCGTGATGGCTCCCGCGTTGACCGTTGCAATTCGACTTAGCGGCTCGACACACAGAAGTCGAAGCTCCGAGTTCGAGTTTGCAGCTCCCCTTATTCGGAATGGAAAGGTTGCTATAGGCGAAGCCGCACACGCCGTTGAGGAAAGGCGCTACAGGGCAGAAAAGCAACTTCGTGCTTCAAGCTCTGCTCTAGCCAAGCTGGTTGGCTCAAAGGCGCAACACCTCATGCCGGCGAGAGATTTTCATTGCTCAGCGCCAATGCTATGGCCCAAGGTATCTGAGTTCTACGGTGGGCATCTGTCAGTGGATGACATCATTCGCCTCCAATCCGTGCTGATGCACGGCACAAAAGACGTGATGATGCGTGCTCACAGCACCAACCTTGTGGATGCCTTCGAGGCGTATCTCTACACAGCGCCCACGGCGGGCGCTGTGTTCGGTGAGGTTGTTGTGTCGGTCAAGCAACTTGATGCTGGGTTCGTTGACCTGGAAGCGGTTAGGAGTCGCCTAGCGACCGATCAAGCACTGAATGCTGACTGGATCAATGGTGTCCCAACAAGCCAGATTCAGCTTTACGAGGCTACCGCCCGGTATCCTGAGAAAGCCAATTTCACCCTACTACCAACGATCAGTTCTCGCCGGGGGGCTTCGTATCGGCCTGGAGATACGAGGGCATTGGTGAGTACGCCCGAGCAGGCCATAGAGCGCTATGTTGCACTGCTCGATCACTTGGAGCCGCTGGCTGAGGTGAGTAGCCAGGACAAAATCGCTCAGCTACGGAAAATGGCAACCAACTATCCGCTCTATCAGCGGCTGCTCTCTGTGCCAGCGAAGTTGGAGAAAATGCCGCCAGAGGAATTGCGGCAGCGGGTCAAAGCACAACTCTACATGCAAGAAGCGAAGCGTCTTGGTCAGCTAAGCGATGATGGCCAGCTTCGTATGATCACACAGATTTGTCAGGGGCTAACGGCTGAGGACTCTCAGGGTGTCGTCTGCCTTTTTACTTCGACGGGCAGGGCTTTCAAGTGGCGTACCCGGCCGGTTGAGGTGTCTTCAGCGGCACTAGACCAGACCAGGAAGGCCACCCTAGAAAGTGAAATGCTGAAGCTCAAGAACAGTGTCAGATCGAGGGGTGTTGGCCTTCTCGTTGACGGTGTTGCAATTGCAGACCCTGAGCTGGCTGAAATACTGAATGGTGATGGGCCGGCTCAACTGAAAGCTGTGTCCA
>AZIG01007427.1_pt1 | contig 22994 bp, 20 predicted proteins | sample 359071 | NCBI WGS metagenome assembly AZIG01 (sample SAMN02429714, study PRJNA222667) | marine sediment metagenome | biome: Sediment sample; isolation source: enrichment culture of sample MGS-AQ(UA) from oil contaminated terminal site... | place: Jordan: Aqaba | collected 2011-05-15 | depth 18 m m | reverse complement strand
GCTGGCCAGCGGCCAGCTCGACTTCGGGGCCCACTGCTGGCGCTCCGGCCAGGCAAGCCTGTGTGGCGATGATCAGCGGCTCGCCCCCGAACCGCGCCTGCGCTACCACCTCAAGCAGTTCCCGCTGGGCAGCCTGGCCCAGTGGCTGCCGAAGGACTTTGCCTGGCAAGGCCTGCTCAATGCCGATATCAACCTGGACATCCCGGCCAGCGGCCCCAAGGGCACTGTCGTTGTCGATGCCAGTGGCGGCACCCTGCGCGTGCGCGACAAAGGCCGCTGGATCGATTTCCCTTATCAGGCCCTGCGCCTGGACAGCACGCTGGCACCGCGGCGCATCGATACGCGCCTGGCGTTTCGCGGTGAGCGCCTGGGTGAGCTGAACGTCAACGCCCGGCTCGATCCGCTGGGCAAGAACAAACCGTTGTCGGGTGATTTCCGCCTGGCCGGGTTGGACCTGTCGGTGGCCCGCCCATTCGTGCCCATGGTCGAACGCCTGGCCGGGCAGCTCAATGGCAGTGGTCGGCTTTCAGGCACCTTGCTGGCACCACAGGTCAACGGCAACCTGATGCTCAGCGGTGGCGAAGTCAGTGGTGCCGAGCTGCCGGCCAGCCTTCAGGACCTGTCATTGCAGGCGCTGATTGCCGGCGAGCAGGTGCAGCTCAACGGCAATTGGCGCAGTGGCGAGGCGGGACGTGGCCAGTTGAGCGGCAACCTCACCTGGGGGCAGGCACTGGGCATGGACGTGCGTCTGCAGGGCCAGCAACTGCCGGTCGCGGTAGAGCCCTACGCCACATTGGAAGTTGCCCCGGACCTGACCTTGCGCCTGGTCGATGACCAGCTGGCGGTGACCGGCAAGGTGCAAGTGCCCAAGGGCAAGATCACTGTACGTGAGCTGCCGCCGTCCACGGTCAAGGTGTCGGATGACACGGTAATCGTCGGTCACCAGACCGAGGAAGGCAAGCCACCCATGGCAATGGCCATGGACATCGATGTCGAAGTCGGCCGCGACAAGCTGTCGTTCAGCGGCTTTGGGCTAACCGCCAACCTGCTTGGCCATGTGCACATCGGCGATAACCTTGATACCCGTGGCGAACTGAGCCTGGCAGACGGCCGCTACCGCGCCTACGGTCAGCGCCTCACCATACGCCGGGCGCGTCTGCTGTTCGCCGGCCCGATCGACCAGCCATACCTGGACATCGAAGCGATCCGCAAGGTTGACGATGTGATAGCCGGCATCCGCCTGAGCGGCAGTGCCGAACAGCCGACGACCAACGTGTTCTCGGAGCCGGCCATGAGCCAGGAGCAGGCGCTTTCGTACCTGGTATTGGGGCGGCCATTGGGCAATACCGGCGAAGATAACAACATGCTCGCCGAGGCGGCGCTGGGCCTGGGCCTTGCCGGGAGCGCCGGCATCACCGGCAGCCTGGCTTCGAATCTGGGGATCGACGATTTTCAGCTGGATACCGAAGGTTCTGGCAACAGCACCAGCGTGGTCGCCAGCGGTAACATCACCGAGAAGCTGAGCCTTCGTTACGGGGTGGGGGTGTTCGAACCGGCCAACACGATCGCGTTGCGTTACAAGCTGAGCAAAAAGGTCTACCTCGAGGCCGCCAGTGGGCTGGCAAGCTCACTGGACATCTTCTACAAACGCGACTTCTAGTAGGCCCGCAGCGTGGCGGCCATCAACGAACGGTGGCCGCCTCGATGAACTCGTTGGTGTCGGTTGAGGGCGGTGGAGTGCTGGCACGTACCGGGACGATCAGCTTGGTGTATTCCTCGATCAACCGGTTCAGGGCCTCTGGCGGTTCGCTTGCCTGAAACTGCATGCGGATCTGCACTTCGTCCGGGTCTCGGTTTTCGCCCTGACGGCCTTGGCCACCAATGGTGACCTTGAAGCTCGCGGCCTTGCTCTCGCTTGCGGTCAGCAGTGCCTGCTGCGCCTCGGTGCCCTTGACCCTTACCGACAGGTCGACCTGCATCCGCTCCAGGGCCAGGCCTTTCGGTGACACCAGCGCAAACAAGGGGACGCGCATGATGTGCTGCCCATCCATGGCCACCTCGACCATCTTCGCTTTCATGGGGGCGCCCAGTGCCTCGGTGTTGCACTCGAAAAACTGGTCGAACAGGTTGATGTACTGCTGGGCAATCAGGCTGTTGGTGGCACTGGCGGCTTCTTGCAGGCCACGGGTAATTTCACGCAGGTCAATGGAGGTCATGGGGGCGGGGGGCTTTTGCAAAGATTCGACTCCTCAGGCCAGGGTGTGCCCCTCCCAAAAACCGGCAGGAGGGGCAATCGGGTCAAGCGCCAGCGGTTTACGGGGTCGGCAGGTTTGCAGGCGCAGGCCGTTTCAAGGTATCCGCCTGGGAGATTTCGTCCGGGCATTCCAGTTCGGCGGTTCGGACAACGGTTGGCTTGGTCGCGGCGTCAGTGAGGAACTCGATTACCCTCATCATCGCTTCGGGCGGTTCCTGACGCTTCAGGGTCGTGTTGAAGGCATAGCGGGCGCGGGTATCTGTTTTGCGGGTTTGCGTGGATTTGTGGCTCACGCTGCCTTTCACGTTCAGCCTGAACGGTCCCCATCCCAGTGAGCCGCTAGCTTCTGCATTCATGTCCTTGCTGGAAACATCTTCCGACATCTGGTTGATAACCAGCTCGAACTCTACATTACCCTCTTCGATGGAAATGTTCGGGTGGGTAATGGCCGCCATCAGCGGCACTTTCATGGTCTTGCTGACCACGCCTTTGTATTCGCCCTGTTCGTCAACGATGGTTTCGTCGTAGTCGAACTGGATGGCGACTGCCTTGCCATCCTGGACGCATACCTGCATCAGGAAGTCGGCGTACGATTTACTCGCGGTCACCTGCGCCTGGACCATGGCCTGCAAGGGACCGGCAATCATGCGGTCCATCGGCAGGGCATTGATGACGGAGCCTATAAGGCTGTTATCTAACGACATATCGAGAAGCTCACTCTAGTGGGGTAAGGCAGCTGCAAATAGCAGCATTGTGTTTGGGCGTCAGCGCGTGCAAAGCTCCTGGCGCCGGATGTTGCCGATCTGCCGCAGGCTCAGGCCGTACTTGTTGGCCAGCAGGCTGCGGGACAAACCGTTGGCACTCTCCTTCTGGATCTGCTGGTTGCGCAGCTGACGCAGAAAGTGGTCAGCCTTGGGGATCTCCAGGGCGACCCCGGCAAAGCGCTTGATCAGTGCGTCGAGCGCTTCGGCCGGCAGCACGTCAGCGAGCTTGGTGCGCTCGCGGTGCTTGGGGATGTACTTGGGCCTGCCGCCGTAGGCGCAGGTCAGTTGGTAGGCGTTTTCGATGCCGATACAGTCGATCAGGGCCTGCAGCGAGTGGGGCAGTTGGCTGATATCGATCTGGCTCAAATCTGGCATTTGCATATGGCGCTCCTTCGGGGTAGATGGGATGTGCGACCCGATCACCCGCGGCGTTATGTCGAAGGTGTGAGCAAATTCTGTGCGACAGCCGAGGCGCGTCGCTAGGCGGCATAGGGGTTGGGGGTTGTAGTTTCGGTGAACAGGATTTGCAGGCAGCGATATCTGGCTCTGTAGGAAATGGCGTCGACATCTGTCTGTGCCGCCTGGTTTCCTGTCGGGTCACTCGCAATGATGCGGAGTGGGTGCGGCACCCCTCAATCGCGCGGGTAGCTGCTCAGCAAGCTGGCGCTACCCAGATAGGCTTGAGGGGTGGCGCGCATGCCCGGCGGCAACGTGCGCCAATCGACCAGCAGGCACAGCGCGTGCAACGGCTGGCCGTTGCGCTGGCCGATGACCTGGTCGGCAAAGTGGCGGCGGTACAGTACCTGGGTCTGACGCAGTGGCTGTGCCTGGTCGGCCTGTGCCAGTGTCAGTCGGGCCAGGTCGGGCAAGCGGGCTGTGGGCACGCTGAAATGTACCGGTGCAGCATCGGTCTGCAGGTAGCCGGCCTGGCGTACGCGTTGCCACAGTTGTTGCCATTGGCTGGCACCGGCATGGGTGGCCAACTCGCGGCCCAGTTCGAGCAGGTGTTCGGCCGGCGTCTGCTGGGTGTCCAGTGCATGAAGGGAGAGCGGGGTCAGTAACAGCGATGCGAACAACAGGGGTTTGTACATGGTGCCTCCGGCGTGGGTGCTAGGGAGCCCCATGCTTTCAGGCTGACGTCACCCCACCCAGCAGGAAATCCAGCGCCGGGGGCGGTGACCGTTGTATCATTGCCGCGGCTCGTTGCGAGCCATTTGCCCCTGATGTTGCAAGGAACATTCGATGACACACGTGCAGCGCCTCAAATATTCACTTCTGATCATCCTGGTGGTACTGGGCCTTATGCTGGGCCTGTCCCACCTGCAGAAGCAGGGCACGATCAGTGAGCAGACCTTCCAGATGCTGGCCATCGCCATTGCCGTGGTGGTCGTGGTGATCAACGGCATTCTGCGGCGCAAGGTCAAGCCCTGATCTGCGCGGGCCGGCCAGGCATGGCCGGCCATGCGCTCAGCGCGACGGTGTTTGCTCCAGCACGGCGCGCGCCAGGGGGTTGAGCCTGTAACATTTGTCGCTACCCAGTTGTATGACGCCTTCGGTGCACAGGCGCTTGAGCACTTCGCGCACACTGAGGAACGACAGCGGGATACCCAGTTGTTCCAGTTGTGCGTGCACCCCACGCACGCCAATACTGCGGCCATTGCGGTCGGCGGCGTGCAAGGCATCGATAACCTTGAGGCGGATCAGGCTGGTGCGCAGGCCGAAGGTGCGCAACAGTTCGCGGATCTGTTCGTTGCCGGTTCGTTCCTCAGCAAATACGTCCTGTCCCTTGGACGCTTTGCCTGGGACTCGCCCGGCCTGGATCGAGGTTTGCGGGTTGTACATGCGAATGCTCCTTTTCGTGGACGAACCCGAAATGTGGGTGGCTCACTTACTAGGACGAATGAGAACGCAAAAACTGCAACCCATTCGTGAAAAAAATGCCTGTTTCTCATCAAGACGTTCCATCGCCTTGTAATACGTAAAATATTCATCTGGCCATTCGTCTGATCGGGATGACCCCCGAACCCGAGGAGTGCCCGTGTTTCCACTTTGCCGTCCCATGACTTGCGCCGGCCTGGCCGCTACCCTGGTGGCCTTCAGCGTCGGTGTGCAGGCGCAGCCCGCGATAGCGGATGCCAGTGCCCAGATCCGCTATACCCGTTACGGCGTACCGCATATCGTGGCCAAGGATGAGCGTGGCCTGGGCTATGGCGTCGGCTATGCCTACGCCCAGGACAACCTGTGCCTGCTCGCCAATGAAGTGCTGACCGTGAGCGGTGAGCGCTCACGCTATTTCGGCGCCAAGGGCAAGACCCTGGAGCAGCGTGACAACCTGGCCAGCGACCTGTTCTTCACCTGGCTCAATAGCCCGGCGGCGGTCGATGCCTTCCTGCAGGCGCAACCCGTGCCGGTGCAGGCATTGCTGGCGGGTTATGCCAGCGGCTACAACCGGGCGTTGGTCGAGCGCCGTCGTCAAGGGCTGCCCGCCGAGTGTGGCGATGGTGAGTGGGTGCGGCCCATCAGCAGCCAGGATCTGGTCAAACTGACCCGCCGTTTACTGGCCGAGGGCGGTGTCGGGCAGTTCGTCGAGGCGTTGGCGGGAGCGCAACCGCCAACGCTGGCCCGTCAGCAATCGTCAGCGGGCTTTGCCGCCGCTTTGGCCCGGCAGGCGCGGTTCGCCGCGGAGCGTGGCAGCAATGCTGTTGCAGTAGGCGCGCAGCGCTCAGCCAATGGCCGCGGCCTGTTGCTGGCCAACCCGCACTTCCCATGGATGGGCGGCATGCGCTTCTACCAGATGCAACTGACCATTCCCGGCCGGCTCGATGTGATGGGCGCGGCGTTACCAGGCCTGCCGGTGGTCAACATTGGTTTCAACCAGCACCTGGCGTGGACGCACACCGTCGACACCTCCAAGCACTTCACGGTCTACCGCCTGCAACTCGACCCCAAAGACCCGACCCGCTATATGCTCGATGGCAAGTCGCTGCCAATGGCCCGGCAAACCCTCCGTGTTGCGGTCAAGGGCGCGGATGGCCGCCTGAGCCAGATTGAGCGGCCGGTCTACAGTTCGCAGTTCGGCCCGGTGGTGCAATGGCCAGGTCGCCTGGACTGGGATGCGCAGGCGGCCTACAGCGTGCGAGACGCCAACCTTGAGAACACACGGGTGTTGCAGCAGTGGTACCAGATCAACCGTGCCGACAGCCTGGCGGCATTGAAGGGATCGGTCGAGCAGTTGCAGGGTATCCCTTGGGTCAACACGCTGGCGGTGGACGAAGGGGGGCGGGCCTTGTACCTGAACCAGTCGGTAGTGCCCTATGTCGACCAGCACTTGCTGGATGCTTGCAGCAATCGGCAGGCGCAAGGGCAGCTGGTGGTGCTGGATGGCTCGCGCAGTGCATGCCAGTGGAAAGTTGACGCGCAGGCGGCGCAACCGGGTATCTTCCCGGCGCGGCTGCTGCCAAGCCTGGAGCGTGAAGACTTCGTACAGAACTCCAACGACCCGGCCTGGATGGCCAACCCGGCGCAGCCGCTGACCGGCTACTCGCCGCTGGTCAGCCGCAATGACCAGCCACTGGGCATGCGTGGCCGTTTTGCCTTGCAGCGCCTGCAGGGCAAAGCCCGGTTAGGTGCAGATGAACTTCAGCGCATGGTCACCGATGACGAGGTGTACCTGGCCAGCCTGGTGTTGCCAGACCTGCTGCAATGGTGCAAGGGCGCCGGCGCAGATGTGCAGGCCGTGTGCAGCAGCCTGGCCGCCTGGAACGGCAAGGCCGACCTCGACAGTGGTTTGGGCCTGGTGCACTTCCAGAACCTGTTCAGTGTGCTGGCCGAGTACCCGGAAAGCTGGCGAGTGGCATTCAACCCGGCCGACCCGCAACACACCCCGCGCGGCCTGGCTGTCGAGCAGGCGGCGGTGAGCAGGCGGGTACATCAGGCAGCACTGGCGTCGCTCAAGCAGGTCAGTGAAAGTGGTGTTGCCGGGGAGGCGCGTTGGGGGCAGGTGCAACAGGCCCTTGATGGCACGCCAGTGCCGGGCGGTCCGCAGGCGCTAGGGGTGTACAACGCGATCTACAGCGTGCCGCACGGGCAGGGCAAGCGGCTGGTGGTGAGTGGCACCAGCTACCTGCAACTGGTCAGCTTCACCGACAAGGGGCCAGAAGCCCGTGGCCTGCTGGCGTTTTCCCAGTCGAGTGAGAAGGCTTCGGCGCATGCCAGTGACCAGACCAAGGCATTTGCGGCCAAGCAACTGGCGGTGATTCCGTTTACCGAGGCGCAGATCAAGGCAGACCCGGAGTATCGGGAGGTGGTGATCAGTGAGCGGGACAAGGGGGCGGTAGTCAGCCAGCCCTGAGGCGTCAGCCTGCGCCGGCCCATTCGCGGGTAAACCCGCTCCTACAGGGGCCTGCGGGCTTGCCCGCGAGGCCCTGTAATGTCAGGAAAACTCGAACGGCGCCAGCTGAAAGCCCTGCTCGTCAACCTGCAAGGCCCAACCGCGGCGATCCCAGTCGCCCAGCACGATACGCCGTGCCGGTTGGCCGTCGACCACCAGCTTGTGAATCGCCGGCCGATGGGTATGGCCATGCACCAGGGTGCGCACGCCATGCGCCGCCATCACCTTGGGTACTTCTTCTGGGGTGACGTCGACGATTTCGGTGGACTTCATCCGCGTTTGCGTGCGGCTTTCGCTGCGCAGCTTGCGTGCCAGCTTGTAGCGGGCCGACAGCGGCAGGTGGCGCAGGATCCACAGGCTCAGCGGATTGCGCAGCAGGCGGCGCATCTTCATGTAGCCCAGGTCGCGGGTGCACAGGGTGTCGCCATGCATCAGCAGCACCTGTTCACCGCCCAGCTCGATCACGCTGGGGTCGTTCAACAGCGTGCAGCCCGCAGCTTCGCAAAAGGCCTGGCCAATCAGGAAGTCACGGTTGCCATGCATCAGGTAGATGGCCGTGCCACTGTCGCTCAGCCGGCGCATGGCCTGGCAGATCGATTGCTGGAAGGGCGTCATGGCATCGTCGCCAATCCACGCTTCGAAGAAGTCACCAAGGATGTACAGGGCCTTGGCGTGGCGGGCGCGGCCATCGAGCAGATCAAGAAACGCCCGGGAAATATCCGGGCGTTCTTCTTGCAGGTGCAGATCAGAGATCAGCAGAATCACTCAATGATCTCGGCTTTCTCGATGATCACGTCGTCTGCCGGTACGTCCTGGTGGCCAGCTTTGGAACCGGTGGCGACCTTTTCGATGGCGTCGACCACTTCACGGCCTTCGATCACTTCGCCAAATACGGCGTAGCCCCAGCCTTGCACGTTCTTGCCGCTGTGGTTGAGGAAGTCGTTGTCGGAGGCGTTGATGAAGAACTGCGCCGAGGCAGAGTGCGGTTCCATGGTACGGGCCATGGCGATGCTGTACTTCTTGTTCTTCAGGCCGTTGTCGGCTTCGTTCTGGATGCTGGCGCGGGTTTTCTTCTGGCTCATGCCGGCCTCGAAGCCGCCGCCCTGGATCATGAAGCCTTTGATCACACGGTGGAATACGGTGCCATTGTAGTGGCCGTCCTTGACATACTGAACGAAGTTTTCGGTAGTCAGTGGCGCTTTCTCGGCGTCCAGTTGCAGGACGATGTCGCCGTGGTTGGTGGTCAGTTTGACTTTGGACATGCTGAAACTCGCTCTTTCAAGGCAATCAGAAATTAGGGTGCGCAGGGCGCGGGTTATCACCAGACGCAGGATCAGGCGATCGCGACACATGGCGCGCACTGGCCATTTTGCCAGGCTGCGGCAAAAAGCCGTGATAAATCACATCAGTTTGTCCGGGCGCGGCTGTCAGCAGCTTGACTGCTTCGGCTATGATAGGCCCTTTGATTCAATCGGCCTACCCAGGCTGGACACACGCATTCAAGGATCCTATGAGCAAGCCCACTGCCGACAACGCGCCCAACGCCGCTGCCAAAGGCGCCCCCGCTGTCCCTGCGAACTTCCTGCGGCCGATCATCCAGGCCGACCTGGACTCGGGCAAGCACAGCAGCATCGTCACCCGTTTCCCGCCGGAACCCAATGGTTACCTGCACATCGGCCACGCCAAGTCGATCTGCGTCAACTTCGGCCTGGCCAAGGAGTTCGGCGGCGTCTGCCACCTGCGTTTCGACGATACCAACCCGGCCAAGGAAGACCAGGAGTACATCGACGCCATCCAGAGCGATGTCAAATGGCTGGGCTTCGAGTGGGGCGGCGACGTGCGCTATGCCTCCGACTACTTCGACCAGTTGCACGACTGGGCGGTCGAGTTGATCAAGCGTGGCAAGGCCTATGTCTGCGACCTCACCCCTGAGCAAGCCAAGGAATACCGCGGCAACCTCAAGGAACCGGGCAAGAACAGCCCGTTCCGCGAGCGCAGCGTGGAAGAAAACCTCGACCTGTTCGCCCGCATGAAGGCCGGCGAGTTCAAGGACGGCGAACGCGTGCTGCGGGCCAAGATCGACATGGCCTCGCCAAACATGAACCTGCGCGACCCTATCCTGTACCGCATTCGCCATGCCCACCACCACCAGACCGGCGACAAGTGGTGCATCTACCCCAACTACGACTTCACCCACGGCCAGTCGGACGCCATCGAGGGCATTACCCACTCGATCTGCACCCTGGAGTTCGAAGGGCATCGTCCGCTGTACGACTGGTTCCTCGACAACCTGCCGGTGCCGGCACACCCGCGCCAGTATGAGTTCAGCCGCCTGAACCTGAACTACACCATCACCTCCAAGCGCAAGCTCAAGCAGCTTGTGGACGAGAAGCACGTCGACGCCTGGGACGACCCACGCATGTCGACCTTGTCCGGCTTCCGTCGCCGTGGCTACACGCCGGCTTCGATCCGCAACTTCTGCGAAATGATTGGCACCAACCGTTCCGACGGTGTGGTCGACATGTCGATGCTCGAGTTCAGCATCCGTGACGATCTGGACCGCACCGCGCCACGCGCCATGTGCGTGCTGCGCCCGCTGAAAGTGGTCATCACCAACTACCCGGAAGGCCAGGTCGAGCAGCTTGAGCTGCCACGTCACCCGAAGGAAGACATGGGCGTGCGTGTGCTGCCGTTCTCCCGCGAGCTGTACATCGACCGCGACGACTTCATGGAAGAACCGCCCAAGGGCTACAAGCGCCTGGAACCGGCCGGTGAAGTGCGCCTGCGGGGCAGCTACGTGATTCGTGCTGACGAAGCCATCAAGGACGCCGACGGCAATATCGTCGAACTGCGTTGCTCGTACGACCCGGACACCCTGGGCAAGAACCCTGAGGGCCGCAAGGTCAAGGGCGTGATCCACTGGGTGCCGGCCGAGGGCAGCGTCGAGTGCGAAGTGCGCCTGTACGACCGCCTGTTCCGCTCGCCGAACCCGGAAAAGACCGAGGAGGGCGGCAGCTTCCTGGACAACATCAACCCTGCTTCGCTGCAAGTGCTCAGCGGTTGCCGTGCCGAGCCGTCGCTGGCCCAGGCGCAGCCCGAGGACCGTTTCCAGTTCGAGCGCGAAGGCTACTTCTGCGCCGACCTGAAAGACAGCCAGCCGGGCCGCCCGGTGTTCAACCGCACTGTCACCCTGCGTGACTCCTGGGGCAGCTGAGGAACCGCCGTGCTTACCATCTACAACACCCTGAGCAAAGCGAAAGAAACCTTCAAGCCGCTGGATGGCAACAAGGTGCGCATGTATGTGTGCGGCATGACCGTGTACGACTACTGCCACCTGGGCCATGGCCGCAGCATGGTGGCGTTCGACCTGGTCACCCGCTGGCTGCGCAAGAGTGGCTATGAGCTCACCTATGTGCGCAACATCACCGACATCGATGACAAGATCATCAACCGGGCCAACGAGAACGGCGAAAGTTTCGACGCCCTGACTGCTCGCATGATCGACGCGATGCACGAAGACGAACGCCGCCTGAACATCCTGCCGCCAGACCAGGAACCGCGTGCCACCGACCATATCGCCGGCATGCACGCGATGATCCAGACCCTGATCGACAAGGGTTACGCCTACGCGCCAGGCAATGGCGACGTGTACTACCGCGTCGGCAAGTTCGTCGGTTACGGCAAGCTGTCGCGCAAGAAGATCGAAGACCTGCGTATCGGTGCACGCATCGAGGTCGACGAAGCCAAGCAGGACCCGCTCGACTTCGTCCTGTGGAAGGGCGTCAAGCCGGGCGAGCCGAGCTGGGAATCGCCATGGGGCCCGGGTCGCCCGGGCTGGCACATCGAGTGCTCGGTGATGTCCACCTGCTGCCTGGGCGAGAGCTTCGACATTCACGGCGGCGGCAGCGACCTGGAGTTCCCGCACCACGAGAACGAGATTGCCCAAAGCGAGGCGGCCACTGGCAAGCAGTACGCCAACGCCTGGATGCATTGCGGCATGATCCGTATCAACGGCGAGAAGATGTCCAAGTCGTTGAACAACTTCTTCACCATCCGCGACGTGCTCGAGAAGTACCACCCGGAGGTGGTGCGCTACCTGCTGGTGGCCAGCCACTACCGCAGCGCGATCAACTACTCGGAAGACAGCCTGCGTGACGCCAAGGGCGCACTGGAGCGCTTCTACCACGCCCTGCGCGGCCTGCCACGGGTGGCGGCCAAGGGTGGCGAAGCCTTTGTCGAGCGTTTCAGCGTGGCGATGAACGACGACTTCGGCACCCCCGAAGCCTGTGCCGTTCTGTTCGACCTGGTGCGCGAGATCAACCGCCTGCGTGACAGCGACCCGGAAGCGGCTGCCGGGCTGGCCGGTCGACTGCGTGAGCTGGGGGATGTGCTGGGTGTGCTGCAGCTGGAGGCCGATGACTTCCTGCGTGCCGGTGCCGAAGGCAAGGTCGATGCGGCTGAAGTCGAGGGCTTGATCCAGGCGCGCCTGCAGGCACGTGCGGACAAGAACTGGGCTGAGTCGGACCGCATTCGCGACCAGCTGACTGCCATGGGGGTGGTGCTGGAAGACAGCAAGGGCACGACTACCTGGCGTCTGGCTGACTGAAGTAACTGGGGCTGCGTTGCAGCCCTTCGCGGGCACGCCCGCTCCCACAGGTTGGTGCGACATTTCAGGTGTGCGCTATTCCTGTGGGAGCGGGCGTGCCCGCGAAGGGCCGCAAAGCGGCCCCAGCTTTTATTTGCCTAGACCCGCAAGCGGGCAGTGCAATACCAGCCTGGCCCCACCCAATTCGCTTTCGCCAATCTCCAGCCCGAACCCATGCAGGTCGACGATCGCAGCCACGATCGACAGCCCCAGCCCGAAGCCGGCATGGCGGTGACCTTCATCGCTGCGATAGAACCGTTTCAGTACAGCCGTTCGCTCTGCTTCGGGAATTCCAGGCCCGCTATCCTCGATCGCCATGTGCACGCCGTTGTCATCCTGCGTGGCGGTAATGCGCACACGACCCCCCTCGGGCGTGAACTTGATCGCGTTGCCCACCAGATTCGCCAAGGCCTCGAACAGCAGTTCGCGGTCGCCGTGCAGTGCCGGTAGCTGCGCGGGTTGGTGCAATTGCAGGTGAATGCCGCCATCCTCGGCCAACGGCAGGTAAAAATCGTGCAGTTCTACCAGCAGTTCATGCGGGTCAAGCTGGACGAAGCCGGCGCGGCGCTGGCGGTCTTCCAGCTCGCTGATGCGCAACAACCCACGAAAACGCGCCATCAAGGTGTCGGTTTCGCCGATGGCCTGGTCCAGTGCTTCGGCTTGCGCAGAATCCACGGCGCTTTGCTGGCGAATACGGTACAGCTGGGCGCGCAGGCGGGTCAGCGGTGTGCGCAGGTCATGGGCAATGTTGTCGCACACACCCTTGACCTCGTGCATCAGTCGTTCGATACGGTCGAGCATGGCATTGACGATCGCCGCAAGCATGTCCAGCTCGTCACGGCGGGCCGACAGAGGCAGGCGGTGGGTCAGGTCGCCGGCGACGATCAGTTCGGCCTGGGCCTGTATCGCACGTATACGCTTGAGCGGCCTGCGCCTTAGCAGGTACCAACCGGCAAAACCCGGGATCAGGGTCAGCGAGATGCCCCAGAGCAGGGCGTGCAGGATGATTCGGGTGACCACGAACAGCGAGCCGTTGTCACGCACCAGCACCAGCCACCGGCCATCCTGTACCTTGATTGCCACTGCGTCGCAGCTGTCGCGAGGCATGCGAGGATCGTCGGCATCCAGGCAGCGTTTCAACTCATGGATCTTGCCGTCCAGCCTGAGCTCTGGGGGCAAGGCCCGCACGCTGCCGCCAATCGGGTTGAGCTGGGGGTCGAACAGGCCGTAGGCGTCAAAGCTGCGCTCCTCGAAGGCCTGGCTGGCAATCAGGGCATCGTCCAGTTGCTTGCCGCTCATGTGTGCGAACAGGTGCTGGCGCTGCAGCATGGAGTGACGGGTGAGTTTGCTCAGGTAGCTGGACACTTCGAAATACAGCACCCCCATGAGGATGCTGCTCCAGGCCACGAACAGAAAGCTGTAGAGTGCCAGCAGGCGGCTGGTAGAGGAGCTCCAGCCCTTAGACGGGTTCAGCAATGGCATAGCCGGAGCCCCGTACCGTACGGATCAGCGGCGACTGGCCGGGGGAGTCGATCTTCTTGCGCAGGCGGCCGATGTGCACGTCGATCAGGTTGGTGCCCGGGTCGAAGTGATAGCCCCAGACTTCCTCGAAAATCATCATCCGTGTGATCACCTGGCCACTGTGGCGCATCAGGTACTCCAGCAGCTTGTACTCGGTGGGCAGCAGGTTGAGGGTATTGTCACCGCGGCGCGCCTCGTGGCTGATCAGGTCCAGCTGCAGGTCGGCAACCTGCAAGCGGGTCTGGGTCATGGGCACGCTGTTGCGGCGCAGCAATACCTCGACTCGCGCGGCCATTTCGTCGGAGGCGAACGGCTTGGTCAAATAGTCGTCTCCGCCGGCACGCAGGCCGCGCACACGCTCATCGACGTCGGAGAGGGCGCTGATCATCAGGATCGGCGTAGCGATCTTGAGGTTGCGCAGGGTAGTGACGATGGTCAGGCCGTCGACCTCGGGCAGCATACGGTCCAGGGTGATCAGGTCGTAGCCGCCGGCAATGGCCTTGGCCAGGCCTTCACGGCCATTGTCGGCCCAATCCACTTCCAGGCCGTGGCTGGTAAGTTCGGCGACGATTTCCTGGCCGGTGACGGCGTCGTCTTCGATGGTCAGTACGCGAGGCATGCTGGTTCCTGGGCATCTAATGGAGATTTGATTGTGCCAAAGAATAGACAACCGGCGATTTAAGAAAAATTCATCTAGCGTGCGCCGATGCCTTCGGCATGCATGATCTGCGCGATGATTGGCACCGGTGTCATCAGGTGTGAACGCATCATGGCGCTGGCGCGTTTGGCATCACGGGCGAGGATCACCTCGACCAGTGCCGCATGCTCCTGGCGCTTGAGCGCCAGTGCCTGTTCGGAAAACACCGTCTGCGTCAGCCACAGGTGGCGGTAGCGCTCGGCCTGGTCGAACAGGTAGGTGCGTGCCTGCAGCAGGTGCTTGGAGCCGCAGCCCGAGGCAATGGCAGTATGGAACGCCTTGTGCCGCTCGTCCCACACATCCAGCCGCTGCTCGCGGGTTTTCACTTCCACCACCTTGGCCAGGGTATGCGAGTGGGCCAGCACCGACGCCTCCCAGGCGTCGTCGCCGCGCTCGATGGCCAGGGCGATGATCATCGCTTCCAGGTTGGCGCGGGCGTCGTAGATGTCGTTCATCTCATCCAGCGACATGGGCGCTACCCGGTAGCCTTTCTGGCTGATCGCGTTGACCAGGTGCTCGGCCACCAGTTGCGACAGCGCTTCGCGCAGCGGGCCCACACCCAGGTCGTAGCGTTCCTTGAGGGCGCTCATCAGCAGTTTTTCACCGGGCTTGAACACCCCGCGGATGATGTCCTGCTTGAGCCTCTCATACCCGCTGAATGCTGAGTTTTGTCGGGGGGCGAGCGCTTCCAAGATCCTGTTCCTCAAAACGTTTTGCCGATCATACCGAAACCCTCTGTCCACGAAAAACAATGGACAAACTCAAGCAGTGTCGCCGAAACATAAAAATGTAGACATTTTGATCTAGTGGCGATATTTTTACCTCGCCCGCACTGATCCAGGTCATAACCGGACGGCGCCACGTACTTTTTTAGCCAGGACATTGCCATGAACGCCTTTACCCAGATCGACGAACTTGTCATGCCGCTGCCACTCGAACCGCAGGGCTATACCATCGCCCCCTCGAAACAGTCGCCGCGCCTGCTGGAACTGACCTTTGCCCGGGAAACCGTCGAAGCGTTCGTGCAGGCCGTTGCCCAATGGCCGGTGCAGGCATTGGAGTACAAGTCGTTCCTGCGTTTTCGCGTAGGCGAGATCCTTGACGAGCTGTGCCAGGGCACGCTGCGCCCGGTGCTGCTCAACACCATCCTCGACCGCGCCACAGGCGGCATGCTGATTACCCCGATCGGCCTGGATGATGTGAGCCAGGCCGAAGACATGGTCAAGTTCACCACCGCCTGCGCTCACCTGATCGGCCGTTCCAACTATGACGCCATGAGTGGCCAGTTCTATGCGCGCTTCGTGGTGGTCAACAGCGACAACTCCGACAGCTACCTGCGCCAGCCGCACCGGGTCATGGAGTTGCACAACGACGGCACGTTCGTGAACCAGATCACCGACTACGTGCTGATGCTGAAGATCGACGAAAAGAACATGGAAGGCGGCAACTCGCTGCTGCTGCACCTGGACGACTGGGAGGAGTGCGAGGCGTTCTTCCGTCACCCGATGGCCCGTCGCGAAATGCGCTGGACCGCACCGCCGAGCAAAAAGGTTGCCGAAGATGTGTTCCATTCGGTATTCGACACCGATGCCGAAGGCCGGCCGACCATGCGCTACATTGACCAGTTCGTGCAGCCGGAAAACTACGAGGAAGGTATCTGGCTGAATGCCTTGTCCGAGTCGCTGGAGGGCAGCGGCCAGAAAGTCTCGGTACCGGTTGGCGTAGGCAGTTTCCTGCTGATCAACAACCTGTTCTGGCTGCATGGCCGCGATCGCTTCACCCCGCACGAGGGCCTGCGCCGCGAACTGATGCGCCAGCGTGGTTACGTCGCCTTCCCCAAGCCGCTGTACCAGCGCGGGCAATAATGACAGGGCGCGGGGCGGGCGCCCGCCCACGCGTTTTTGCACATAACAATGCCACCAGGCCCCGTGCGGGCCTTGGTGAGCCTGCCAGGCAATGCCTGCGTGTGAGGTAAGGCTGTGTACGATTTCATCATTATTGGCGGCGGGATTGTGGGCATGTCCACGGCCATGCACCTGATCAAGGTCTACCCGGATGCGAAGATGCTCCTGCTGGAGAAAGAGTCTGGCCCGGCCCGCCATCAGACCGGCCATAACAGCGGCGTGATCCACGCCGGCGTGTATTACACCCCCGGCAGCCTCAAGGCGCGCTTTTGCCTTGAAGGCAACAAGGCGACCAAAGCCTTCTGCACCCAGCATGGCATCCGCTTCGATGAGTGCGGCAAGCTGCTGGTCGCCACCAACGATCTGGAAATGCAGCGCATGAAGGCGCTGTGGGAGCGCACCGCGGCCAATGGCCTGGAGCGCTACTGGCTGTCGGCTGACGAGTTGCGCGAGCGTGAGCCCAACATCGTTGGTATGGGGGGCATCTTCGTGCCGTCCAGCGGCATCGTCAATTACGCCCAGGTAACCGCTGCGATGGCCGCAGAGTTCCAGCGTACCGGTGGCGAAATCCGCTATGGCGCAGAAGTGGTCGGTCTGCAGGAACAGGCAAGTGAAGTGATCGTGCGCACCCCGCGTGATGAATTGCGCAGCCGTTTCCTGGTGACCTGCTCGGGGCTGATGGCTGACCGCGTGGTGGGCATGCTCGGGCTGCGTACCGAGTTCGTGATCTGCCCGTTCCGTGGCGAATACTACTTGCTGCCCAAGCAGCACAATCAGATCGTCAACCACCTGATCTACCCGATTCCCGACCCGTCGATGCCCTTCCTGGGGGTGCACCTTACCCGCATGATCGACGGCACTGTCACCGTAGGCCCCAACGCCGTCCTGGCGATGAAGCGCGAGGGCTACCGCAAGACCGATGTCAGCCCCAGCGACCTGTTCCAGACCCTGACCACGCCCGGCATCCTCAAGGTGCTGGCGAAGAACTTCCGCCCGGGCCTGATCGAGATGAAGAACTCGCTGTTCAAGGGTGGGTACCTCAAGCAGGTGCAGAAGTACTGCCCGAGCATAACCAAAGCCGACCTCACGCCTTACCCGGCCGGCGTGCGTGCCCAGGCGGTGTCGCGCGATGGCAAGCTGATCGACGATTTCCTGTTCGTCAACACCGCACGCAGTGTCAACGTGTGCAACGCACCGTCGCCAGCCGCTACCTCGGCCATACCGATCGGCGCCTACATCGTCGAGAAAGTGTGCGAGCAGGTCGGCCTGCAGGGCGGCAGCTTCCCCAAGGCCGACCTGTCGGCCAGCCAGAGGGCTGCCAGCTGACAGCCCAGTAACACCTTCTGCGGTTTCGTTTTACTCAACCCGTACTGCCCTGCTCACCATTCAGGGCAGGGCGGGCTTTTTCGCGCCTGCGTCGGTGACGTGCAGCCGGCGGCCCCTGCGTGGGCATGACAAAAACAACAAGGTAGCGCCATGCAAACCCACAAGAACAATTTGAGTCATGGATTGAAATCACGGCATGTCACCATGCTGTCCATTGCCGGCGTGATCGGCGCCGGGCTGTTTGTCGGCTCTGGCCGCGCCATCGCCGAAGCGGGGCCGGCCACCATCCTGGCCTATATCCTGGCGGGCGGCCTGGTGGTGCTGGTGATGCGCATGCTGGCCGAAATGGCCGTTGCCTCTCCGGACACCGGCTCGTTCTCAACCTATGCCGACCTCGCCATCGGCAAGTGGGCCGGATACACCATCGGTTGGCTGTACTGGTGGTTCTGGGTACTGATCATCCCGATCGAGGCCAATATCGCCGCTACCATCATCAACTCCTGGGTCCCGCAGATGGAGATCTGGGTGTTGTCGTTGGTGATCACGTTGCTGCTGACGGCCACCAACCTGTTCAGCGTGAAGAACTACGGTGAGTTCGAGTTCTGGTTGGCACTGGTCAAGGTGGTGGCCATCGTCTGCTTCATCGCCTTGGGGGTTTGCGCCATTTTCGGCCTGTTGCCGGGGTCCGGCGTCAGCGGCGTCTCGCGCCTGTGGGATACCGGGGGCTTCATGCCCAACGGCTTTGGTGCGGTGCTGAGCGCCATGCTGATCACCATGTTCTCGTTTCTCGGGGCCGAGGTGGTGACCATTGCTGCGGCTGAATCCGACGAGGCGGGCAAGCATATTTCCAAAGCCACCAATTCGGTGATCTGGCGGATAACGCTGTTCTACATCCTGTCGATCTTCATCGTCATCGCACTGGTACCGTGGACCGACCCACGCCTGGCTACCGAAGGCTCTTATGTCACGGTGCTGGACACCCTGGGCGTGCCAAATGCCAAGGCCATCATCGACTTCGTGGTGCTGACCTCGGTGACCAGTTGCCTCAACTCGTCGCTGTACACCGCCTCGCGCATGGTCTATTCGCTTAGCCGTCGTGGTGATGCCCCGGCCTGTGCCCAGATAACCAGCCGCAGTGGTACACCCGTGGTGGCCGTGCTGTTGTCGACGGGGGCTGCATTCCTGGCGGTGATCGCCAACTACCTGGTGCCGGCCAAGGTGTTTGGCTTCCTCATGGCAAGCTCCGGCGCCATTGCCCTGCTGGTGTATCTGGTCATCGCCATTTCCCAGTTGCGCTTGCGCCAGCGCCTGACGGCACAGGGCAAGACACTTGGTTACCGCATGTGGCTGTTCCCGTGGCTGACCTGGGGTGTGATCCTGTTCATCAGCGGCGTACTGGTATTGATGCTGTTCCGCCCGGATCATCGCCTGGAAGTGGTCTCGACGATGGTGCTGGCGGTGTTGGTGGTGTGCTCGGGGGTGCTGGTCACCCGACGCCGGGCGCGCGGGGCGGCGGTTGCTGGCGTAGGGCAGCGCGCCTGATTCGTCTGGCCTGAAGACAGACGAGCAAGTCGCATCAGGCTGTGAGAGGATGTCCGCCAACAAAGCCAGGACCCTGAACGCAGCCTGATGAAGACACCTAAAAGAATCGAACCGTTGATCGAAGACGGCCTTGTCGACGAAGTACTACGGCCGTTGATGAGTGGCAAGGAAGCCGCTGTGTACGTGGTGCGCTGTGGCAGCGAGGTACGCTGCGCCAAGGTCTACAAAGAAGCCAACAAGCGCAGTTTCCGCCAGGCCGCCGAATACCAGGAAGGCCGCAAGGTACGCAACAGCCGTCAGGCCCGGGCCATGGCCAAGGGCAGCAAGTACGGCCGCAAAGAAGCCGAGGATGCCTGGCAGAACGCCGAAGTGGCTGCCCTGTTCCGTTTGGCCGGTGCGGGTGTACGGGTGCCCAAGCCTTACGACTTCCAGGACGGCGTGCTACTGATGGAGCTGGTGACCGATGCCGATGGCGATGCGGCCCCGCGCCTGAACGACGTACACCTGGAAGTTGAAGATGCCCGTGCGTTCCATGCCTTCGTCATTCGCCAGATCGTGCTGATGCTGTGCGCCGGAATGGTGCATGGCGATTTGTCCGAGTTCAACGTGCTGCTCGGCCCGGACGGGCCGGTGATCATCGACCTGCCGCAGGCAGTGGATGCCGCCGCCAACAACCACGCCTTCAGCATGCTGCAGCGCGATGTGGACAACATGGCCCATTATTTCGGGCGCTTTGCCCCGGAGCTGAAAAGCACCCGCTATGCGCAGGAGATGTGGGCGTTGTACGAGGCCGGCGAGTTGCTGCCCGACAGCCCGTTGACCGGGGTGTTCGAGGATGACGAACATGAAGCTGATGTAACCGGGGTGATGCGCGAGATCGACGCCGCCCGGATGGACGACGCTCGCCGCCGTGCAGCACGCGCCGAAGCTGAGCATGGGCCGGCCAAGGCAGAGGAGGTGACGCCGCCCTGGCTGCAGTAATTTAGTGCCTGTGCCGGCCGCTTCGCGGGTAAACCCGTTCCTACGGGATTTGCAGGCGCGGGTTTACCCGCGAAGAGGCCAACACAGGCAAACCCCGGGCGTTGCCATTGACGCAAGACACAATCTCGTCATTTAGCCTTTTCACTGGCGCGCGACAGGCATAAGGTATACGCCGTTCAAATTCCCTGGAGCTGTCATGTCCAACCAATTCCCGTCCGTTCGTCCCCGCCGCCTGCGCCAGAACGAGTCCCTGCGCACGATCTTCCAGGAAACCGAGTTCCGCCTTGAAGACCTGATCCTGCCGATCTTCGTCGAAGAGGGTATCGATGATTTCGTGCCGATCACCAGCATGCCCGGTGTCAATCGTATCCCCGAGAAGCTGTTGGCCCAGGAAATCGAGCGCTATGCCCGCGCCGGTATCAAGTCGGTGATGACCTTTGGCGTATCGCACCACCTGGATGCCGATGGCAGCGACACCTGGAACGAAAACGGCCTGGTTGCGCGCATGTCGCGTATCTGCAAGGACACCGTGCCGGAAATGGTGGTGATGTCCGACACCTGCTTCTGCGAATACACCAGCCACGGCCACTGCGGCGTGCTGCATGACCATGGCGTGGACAACGACGCCACCCTGGCCAACCTGGGCAAGCAGGCTGTCATCGCCGCCGCTGCCGGTGCCGACTTCATTGCCCCTTCGGCGGCGATGGACGGCCAGGTGCAGGCAATCCGCAGCGCCCTGGACGGTGCCGGTTTCCACGACACCGCGATCATGGCCTATTCCACCAAGTTCGCCTCGTCGTTGTATGGCCCGTTCCGTGAGGCCGGTGGCACCGCCCTGAAGGGGGACCGCAAAAGCTACCAGATGAACCCGATGAACCGCCGCGAAGCGGTGCGCGAGTCGCTGCTCGACGAGCAGGAAGGGGCGGACGTGCTGATGGTCAAGCCGGCCGGTGCCTACCTTGATGTGATCGCCGACATCCGCGCCGCTTCGCGCCTGCCATTGGCGGCGTACCAGGTGAGTGGCGAGTATGCGATGATCAAGTTCGGTGGCCTGGCCGGTGCCATCGACGAAGGCCGGGTGGTGCGCGAAAGCATTGGCGCAATCAAGCGTGCCGGTGCCGACCTGATCCTGACCTACTTCGCCATGGACCTGGCGCGCGAAGGTATCTGAAGCCAGGCCTTCGGCATGAAAGCCGCTGCCATTGCAGCGGCTTTTCTTTGGGCGCCGTTTGGTGGTGCCGCAAACGCACAAAAAAACAGTAAGCGCTGAATTATTTAGTGTCCTGTTGTATCTGATCCCTTAGAGCATTCATCGACAGGGATACGGGTATGAAACCTCGCAAGAAAAGCGTCCAGCCAATCGGCCTGAAGGACATCACCATCGTCGACGACGCCAAGATGAAGAAGGCGATCACAGCCGCTGCGCTGGGCAACGCCATGGAGTGGTTCGACTTTGGCGTATACGGCTTCGTCGCTTATGCCTTGGGCAAGGTGTTCTTCCCCAACGCCGACCCCGGCGTGCAAATGATCGCGGCCCTGGCCACCTTCTCGGTGCCGTTCCTGATCCGACCTCTTGGCGGGCTGTTCTTCGGTGCCTTGGGCGACAGGTTCGGGCGGCAGAAAATCCTCGCCGCGACCATCGTGATCATGTCCCTCAGCACCTTCGCCATCGGCCTGATACCGTCCTACGCGAGCATTGGTATCTGGGCGCCGATCCTGTTGTTGCTGGCCAAGATGGCCCAAGGCTTTTCGGTGGGCGGTGAATACACCGGCGCCTCAATCTTCGTTGCCGAGTACGCACCTGACCGCAAGCGCGGTTTTCTCGGCAGCTGGCTGGATTTCGGTTCGATTGCCGGCTTTGTGCTAGGCGCAGGGGTGGTGGTGCTCATTTCCACGGTGCTGGGTGAAGAACAGTTCCTCGAATGGGGCTGGCGCCTGCCGTTCTTCCTGGCCCTGCCGCTGGGCATCATCGGCCTCTACCTGCGCCATGCGCTGGAAGAAACACCTGCGTTCCAGCAGCACGTCGACAAGCTGGAGCAGGGCGATCGTGAAGGCCTGGCTTCCGGGCCCAAGGTGTCGTTCAAGGAAGTGGCCACCCAGCACTGGCGCAGTCTGGTGACCTGTATCGGCGTGGTGATTGCCACCAACGTCACCTACTACATGCTGCTTACCTACATGCCCAGCTACCTGTCGCACAACCTGCACTACAGCGAAGACCATGGCGTGCTGATCATCATCGCGATCATGGTTGGCATGCTGTTCGTGCAGCCGATGATCGGCCTGCTCAGCGACAAGTTCGGCCGACGGCCGTTCATCATCGTCGGCAGTGTCGGCCTGTTGGCCTTGGCCATTCCGGCATTCATGCTGATCAACAGTGGCGTGCTCGGGCTTATTTTCGCCGGCCTGCTGATCATTGCCGTGCTGCTGAATTTCTTCATCGGTGTGATGGCCTCGACGTTGCCGGCCATGTTCCCCACGCACATCCGCTACAGTGCCCTGGCCAGCGCCTTCAACATCTCGGTGCTGATCGCCGGCCTTACCCCGACCCTCGCTGCGTGGCTGGTGGAGAGCACAGGCGACCTGTACATGCCGGCCTATTACCTGATGGTGATCGCCGCTGTCGGTCTGGTCACCGGCCTGACCATGAAGGAAACCGCCAACAAGCCCCTGCGCGGCGCGGCACCTGCGGCATCGGACATCGAAGAGGCGCGTGAACTGCTGCAGGAGCACCACGACAACATCGAGCAGAAAATCGAGGACATCGATGCGCAGATCGCCGAGCTGGAAGCCAAGCGCGAGAAACTGGCCCTGCAGCACCCGCGTATCGAATGATCAGCGCGGCATGTAGCCACGCTGCCAGGACCGCGGGATGAACCGCGATACCAGCGCCAGCACGCAGGCCAGCGCGCAGCTGCCGGCCAGCGCCTGCAGGCCCAGGTGTTGTTGCAACCAGGCGCCGAGTGCGGCGCC
>AZIG01006453.1_pt1 | contig 23009 bp, 18 predicted proteins | sample 359071 | NCBI WGS metagenome assembly AZIG01 (sample SAMN02429714, study PRJNA222667) | marine sediment metagenome | biome: Sediment sample; isolation source: enrichment culture of sample MGS-AQ(UA) from oil contaminated terminal site... | place: Jordan: Aqaba | collected 2011-05-15 | depth 18 m m | reverse complement strand
CCCTCTACTCATTCGGGCGGTTAAAAATGGGGGGATTACACAGGCACGGCGACGTTTTTTTCATTGCGGCTGCGCCTTTATTACAAAGCCGCACGTGCTGCGTGCGTTTTAAGAAAGTTTCTTGGCAAAAAAGCATAGCTCATTGAGCCAAGTAAAAGAGAGTATCTCTGTCTGAGTATTGAGAGGGTCTATCTCAAGAGTGGGTTGTTCACAGTTATGGCGCTGATTATGGCATTGATTGCGTGATCGAGGTTTTTGACTTTATCGGTGGCGAAAGAAAGATTGCGGAAACACTTGGAGAAAACCGCTTCGTACAATTGAAATCTTCTGACTGTATAGAGTTTTCATTGTCCACTGCCTCTTCAGTATTCGTCCAGCAAGCTGGATCTCCCACAAGGAGCCAGAGCTCAACGCGGGGAGGTAAGCTAAAGCCCCTTCACAAACACCTTCGAATTCCGCTGCCAGTTATACAGCGACTGCCGGGCTCCCGGCAGCGCTTCCACTCCAGCCGCCTCAAACCCCTGTTGCTGAAACCAGTGCGCGGTGAGGGTGGTGAGCACGAATAGGCTGTGCAGCCCCTGTTCCCGTGCCCGCCGTTCCAGATAGCCGAGGACCTGGGCGCCTCGTTCACCTTTGCGGTAGCTGGAATGAACGGCGACACAGGCCAGTTCGCCGGTCTTTTCTTCGGGGAAGGGATAGAGGGCCGCGCAGGCGATAACCATGCCGTCGCGTTCGATGATGGCGAAGCGCTGAATTTCGTTTTCCAGTAGCTCCCGTGAGCGGCGCACCAGGGTGCCGTCTTCTTCCAGTGGTTCGATCAGTTCGAGAATGCCGCCCACGTCTTCAATGCGCGCGCCACGGAGGGTTTCGTAGGTTTCCCTAGTAACTAGGGTGCCGCAGCCGTCGCGGGTGAACAGTTCTTTGATTAGAGCGCCGTCTACCTGGGCATCGAGCAGGTGCGCCCGGGCCACGCCGTTACTGGCGGCATGGCAGGCGGCGGTGAGCTGCCGGTCTACACCATTGTTTTCGTATTGGTCGCCGGCCAGCAGTTTGCCGGCTTGCTGGGGGCTGAGTTCGCGCACCAGGTGGCCTTGCGGGTCGGCGAGGCGCAGGTGTTCGCCCATGATGATGAGCTTGTCGGCGCCCAGGGCGATGGCGGCAGTGGAGGCCACTTCTTCTGCGTTCACGTTGAACAGTTCGCCGGTGGGCGAGCCGCCCACCGGCGAGAGCAGCACCACGTTACCGTTGCCCAGTTGCTGGCGAATGGCGTCTACGTCGATGCGCCGCACTTCGCCGGTGTGCTGGTAGTCGAAGCCACCACGCACGCCTACCGGTTTGGCCACTACAAAGTTGCCGCTAATCAACCGGATGCTGGCGTTATGCATGGGGGAGTTAGCCAACCCCATGGAGAACAAGCCTTCCAGTTTCAGGCGCAATGCGCCCACCGCCGCCACGACGCTATCCAGTGCGGCACTGTCGGTGATGCGCATGTGTTGCTCAAAGGTGGATTCAATGTCTGACTCTGCCAGCCGGGCAGAAATTTGTGGCCTGGCGCCATGCACCAGCACCAGTTTGATTCCCAGGCTATTCAGCAGGGCCAGATCGTGAATCAGGGTAGGCAGGCGCGGGCCGTCCAGCAGCTCCCCAGACAACATGACCACAAAGGTTCGGCCCCGATGCGCATTGATATACGGGGACGAATTGCGGAACCAGTGAACCTGGCTGTCGGTGTTCGGGGCTGCGCTGGTGGACACGGGCGTCTCGGCTCTAAGTGATTGATTGGGCAGTATAGCGAGCAGATTGTGCCGGATACTAGATGTGGGGGGTATGAGCCCCCACAAAAAAACCGCCCCGAGGGCGGCTTTTCTGTGTGCGTGAAGCCTTTTTTGCTATGCCCCAAACAGCCCTTTGAAGAAATAGAAGAACAGGATGGAGAGCAGCGCACCGGCGGGCAGGGTGACGACCCAAGAGGTGAAGATGGTGCTGATTACACGCAGGTTCAGAGAGCCAATGCCGCGGGCCATGCCCACGCCCAATACCGCGCCCACCAAGGTGTGAGTGGTTGAAATGGGCAGGCCGGTGCTGGAGGCCAGCACCACGGTGGTGGCGGCGCCCAGTTCGGCGGCGAAGCCACGGGAAGGTGTCAGCTCGGTGATCTTCTTGCCTACAGTGGCCATCACTCGGGCGCCGAAAATGGCCAGCCCGAAGACGATGCCCATGGCGCCGACCAGTAGAATCCAGCTGGGCATGGCGGCCTCGGCGCCTATTTCTCCTCCGGAGGCGAGCACGCTATTGATGGCGGCTAGCGGCCCGATGGCATTGGCTACGTCATTGGAGCCGTGGGCAAACGCCATGGCGCAGGCGGTGAAGATCATGAGTACCGCAAACACGCGCTCCACAGAGCTGAACCGGAAGTCTTTATCGGCTTCTGGGTCTGGTTCAACCCGACTCAGGAAGAAGCTTCCCAGTGCCATGACAACCGCGCCACCCAGCAGGGCCCACAGGAAACTGTGGAAGAAACTCAGTTCCAGGCCGACGTGTTTCAACCCTTTGACCATGGTGACCATGGAAATAACAAAGCCCACCAAGAACATGTAGAAAGGGACGACTTTCTTGGCGCGTTCGAAGGGGTCGTCGTGGTTCAGTACCAACCGTTGCACGCTACGGATTAGGGCAAAGGAAATGATCCCGGCCAGCAGGGGCGAGGTGACCCAGCTAGCGACGATGGAGCCCACCTTGCCCCAGTGCACCGCGTCCATGCCCAAGCCTACGGCGGCAAAGCCGACGATGGCACCGACGATGGAATGGGTGGTGGAGACCGGCCAACCGAACCAGGACGCCACCATCAACCAGATACCGGCGGCCAGCAATGCGGACATCATGCCGTAGACCAAGTATTGCGGGGCGTGGGAGAAGGCATCCGCATCGATGATGCCCTTGCGGATGGTGGCGGTGACTTCGCCGCCGGCCAGGTAGGCCCCGGCAAATTCAAAGATAATGGCGATGATAACCGCCTGCTTCACGGTGAGGGCCTTGGCTCCCACCGAGGTCCCCATGGCGTTGGCCACATCGTTGGCGCCAACGCCCCAGGCCATTAGGAACCCGAAGGCGCCCGCCAGCAGCAGCATGAAATAGCTATGCTCTAGCATCCACTCCATAAGAACTCTCCTAGCGTGCGACCAACATCTGCAGGCGGCCGCCCACTTTCTGGGCGCGATCGGCGAGATCGCCCACCCATTCGATGATCTTGTAGAGGAAGATGACGTCCACTGGTGATAGCTCGGTTTCCAGCTTGAACAGTGTGGCGCGAATGGTGACCTGTTGATCGTCGTTGGCCCGTTCCAGCCGGTCCAGTTCTTCGATCAGGTCTTCTATCATGCGAATTTCACGGCCACTGAAGCCGGTTTCGATAAGCTCATCCAGCTCGTTGATGGCTTTTTGGGCTTGGGCGGAGGTGTCGATGGCTCCTTGTACATAGGCTTGCATCACGCCTGCCAGTTCCGGCGGAATGGTCATTTGCCGACCAAGCATCAGCCCGGAAATATCCTTAGCCTTATTCGCAACCTTATCCTGCACGCTGATCAGTTCGAGCAGATCGGTGCGGGGCATGGGCAGAAATAGACTTTTGGGCAGGCTGAGGCGGAACTCTTTTTTCAGCTCGTCGGCCTGGTTTTCCAGGTCGGCAATTCGCTGGCGAGCGGCGCGTGCCTTGTCCCAGTCGTTGGTCGTCACGGCGGCGAAGAAGTCCGCCAGCGTGCGTGCGCAGTCGTGGACGGTATCGTAGTGTTTTTGCAGGGGCTTGATTGGTGAGCGGCCGAAGAGGCCGGCAATGGAGCTTCCAAAGGACATAGGTGCCTCGGGTCCAAGGGTTAGGGTTGGGAACAGCTTCCCATCATGCCGCTATTCGCTGCTGGCGGGTAGCGGCGGCAAGACGGTGACAACGGTGTCGCCGTTCCGGCACTAATTGGGTCGCGAGTATAGAGAAAGCAGGCGGGGCTGTCAGGGGGTCAATGTTAGGGGTACAGTAAAGATGCTGATGGGTTGCCACGGCCTACGCCAGAATAATGAGATGGCTCGGCTTGCCACAGATGGTGTTTTGCCGTGTGGCGCAGGCCAATAGAGCCCCGGGTAGAGTTGGAGAGTATAGAAAGTGAAGAAAGTGACGGTTAGCGCTCCTGGGGATGCCCCCAAGCTGGACGGCCTTCTGGTTGATGTGCGCTGGTTGATGCGTGAATTGCTGGATGAAGGGCGCGTCAGTCAGGAGGACTTTAACGTGATCTCCACGACGCCGCGGGAAAAGAAAGAATTGAATTGGCACCCTATTCAGGTGCTGGCTAAGTACCGCCTTACCGATCGCACCAATACCCACCAGCTTTTGGATGTGGACTTTCTGACTCATTGGCTGTCAGAAAAAAGCGGCTTGCCGGTGTACAGCATTGATCCGCTTAAAGTGCATGTGGATCAGGTGACCAACGTAATGAGTTACGCCTTCGCTGAACGCCACGGTATTGTGGCGGTGGAGGTGCATCGCGATAAGGTGGTGGTGGCCTGCGACCAGCCGTTCGTGCGCGGCTGGCAGCCGCATTTGCAACAGGTGCTGCGCGATCGTGAGCTGGAAGTGGTGTTGGTTAATCCGGAGCAAATGCGCCGCTACCGGATTGAGTTCTATAACCTGAGCCGCTCCATTGCGGGGGCGACCGGCAACACCGGGCAGGAAATGTCGGGCATTACCAACTTCGAGCAGCTACTCGAAGTGGGCAAAGGGCACCACGATGCGGACGACCAGCATATCGTTAACATTGTGGACTGGATTCTGCAGTATGCGTTTTCCCAGCGCGCCAGCGATATCCACCTGGAGCCACGCCGGGAAACCGGCAAGATGCGCTTTCGCATTGATGGTGTGCTGCATGATGTGTATGAATTGCCGGCGGCCATTATGGCGGCGGTGACTAGCCGGCTAAAGATTCTTAGCCGTTTAAATGTGGCGGAAAAGCGTAAACCCCAGGATGGCCGCTTAAAGACCAAATCGCCGGAAGGGGATGAGATTGAGCTGCGGATTTCTACTCTGCCCACCGCGTTCGGTGAAAAGATGGTGATGCGGGTGTTCGACCCGGATGTACTGGTGCGTAGCTTCGAGCAGTTGGGTTTTAGCAAGGAGGATCACGATACCTGGCACCAGATGACCAGCCACCCCCATGGCATTATTTTTGTCACCGGCCCCACCGGGTCGGGGAAAACCACCACGCTGTATTCTACGCTCAAGCAGTTGGCCACCAGCGAAGTGAATGTTTGCACCATCGAAGACCCCATCGAAATGGTGGAGCCCAGTTTTAACCAGATGCAAATTCAGGCCAATATTGATGTGGACTTTGCCCAAGGCGTGAAGGCCATGCTGCGCCAAGATCCGGATATCATCATGATTGGTGAGATTCGCGACTTGCAGACTGCGGACATGGCCATTCAGGCTGCCCTCACCGGCCACCTGGTGCTGTCGACCCTGCATACCAATGACGCGCCATCGTCCGTCACCCGGTTGATCGACCTAGGCGTGGCGCCTTATATGATTAGCGCCACGGTGCTGGGTGTGATGGCGCAACGGCTGGTGCGAACGCTGTGCCCGAACTGCAAGACGGCCACCGAAACCGACCCGCAAGCCTGGGAGGAGCTGGTTCGTCCTTTCAAGATGAAGATGCCGGCAACGCTGTATCAGCCGGTGGGTTGCTTGGAATGTCGAGGGACTGGGTATCGAGGCCGGATGGGGGTGTATGAAACCATGCCCCTGCGCACTACCCTGAAAAACCACATCACCCGTGGCGCCGACCTGGAAACCCTGACCCGGGCCTCACTCAAAGAAGGCATGAAACCCCTGCGAATCAGTGGCGCCATAAAAGTGGCCAAGGGGCTGACGACCATTGAAGAGGTTATGCGGGTGACGCCCTCCCACGATATTTTGATGGGGTAGCGCTGCATCAATCGCGGCAGCAATAAGGAGGGCGCGCGGGCGAGAATGTTCTGGGTTTGCCCTGAGGGGCCCAAGTTCCAGCGCTGGGCTCCGTTGGTTGCCCTGTCTTCAACGCCATTTTTTCGTGTCGCGGTTTGACGCTTGCAGCGTATCGCTTGGTTCTGCCGCTTGTAGCTTTGCCTTTGCCGTACGACAATAGCCGCCCATGAGTGAACCCCAATACGATTCTCTGCCGGATGAACTGTCGGTGCTGGTTAGTCAGCACTGGCAGCATTTTATTGAATCCGGACACCGTATCCCCGATGCCTTGTTGGTCGATCTGCCCCGTGTGTGGGCAGGATCGGACTATGTTGCTGCTCAGTTTCAGCGAGATCCGGGGCTGGGGGAGTGGCTGCAGGCTAGTGATCTAACCCAAGCTCTGGCGCCTGCGTCCTTGAAAGAAGAAGTGCGCGCGCTGTTGGCTGAATGTGATGATGAAGACAGCCTCAAGCGGGCCCTGCGCCGTTTGCGTCACCGCCACATGGTGCGCATTATTTGGCGGGACCTGGCCAGGATAGGCGATTACCACAGTGCCGTGGCCGACTTGTCGCTGCTGGCCGATACGCTCATTGATGAAGCGCTGACCGTATTGTATGGCTGGGCCTGTGAGCGTTGCGGCACCCCGCTGGGGCCGGATGGCACGCCGGTCCGGCTGGTGGTGCTGGCCATGGGCAAGCTGGGCGCTCACGAGTTGAATTTGTCTTCCGATATCGACCTGATTTTTGCCTACGAGCACGAGGGTGAAATCGAAGGTGAACGCCGGGCGCTAACCCACCACCAATTCTTTGTGCGTTTGGGCCAGCAGTTAATTAAGGCGCTGGATCAGACAACCGCAGACGGCTTCGTTTTCCGGGTGGATATGCGTCTGCGCCCTTGGGGCAAGAGCGGTGTTTTGGCCATCGGCTTCGATGCCATGGAGGGTTACTACGAAACCCAGGGCCGCGAATGGGAGCGCTATGCGCTGATCAAGATGCGCCCGATGGCGGGCGATTTGGAGGCCGGCGGCCGCTTGATCAAACGCTTAAATCCCTTTGTCTATCGTCGTTATATCGACTACGGCGCGTTCCAGTCCCTGCGAGAAATGAAATCCCTGATCGAGAGGGAAGTGAATCGTAAGGGGATGCAGGCGGATGTGAAGCTGGGTGCAGGCGGCATTCGTGAAGTGGAATTTATTGTTCAGGCATTCCAGCTGATTCGCGGTGGCCAGTTGCCTGATCTACGTGAGCCGAATTTAATCAAAGTGCTGCCACAGCTGGTGGCGCTGGAGCTGTTGCCCGAAGATGTGGCCGACGAGTTGACTGAGGCGTATCTGTTTCTGCGCGATGTGGAGCATCGTTTACAGGCGGTGGCGGATAAGCAGACTCAGCGGCTGCCCGATGATGAGCTGGGCTGGCAGCGCTTGACCTATGCCATGGGCTTTTCCGCTCGGGCAGCGTTTGAGCGCAAGCTGCGTCGCTACCGGGAAAGTGTGCGCCATCATTTTAGCCAAGTGATTGCCGACCCGGAACAGGAAACCGATGCTGCCCAAGGTGCTGATCAAGAGCTGCTCGATTTGTGGTTGGGGGCGTTGGATGAGGATGCAGCGCAGGCTCAACTCAGTGCTATCGGGGTGCTGGATGCTCAGGCTGTGTACGCTAGGCTGAGCGACTTCCGCGAGAGCCGAGCGGTGGAGAATATGCAGGCCATCAGCCGGCAGCGGCTGGATCGGTTGATGCCATTAATGCTCGAAGCGCTGGGTTACCAGGGGCACGGTGATACGACAGCGGGGCGCTTGATCGCTTTTGTGGAGGCGGTGCTGCGCCGCAGCGCCTACATAGCCTTGTTGGTGGAAAACCCCAGCGCATTGACACAGCTTGTGAAACTGTCCGGTGCTAGCCCTTGGATTGCCGAGCGGCTTACCCGTCACCCTGTATTGCTCGACGAGCTTCTCGATGTACGCACCCTCTACTCGCCACCGGAGCGGGCGGAGCTGGATGACGAGCTGCGTCAGCAGCTGCTGCGGGTGGCTGAGGACGATTTGGAACAGCAGATGGAAGTGCTGCGTAACTTCAAGCAGGCCCATCTGTTGCGGGTAGCGGCGTCGGAAGTCACCGAAGTATTGCCGTTGATGAAAGTGAGTGATTACCTGACTTGGCTGGCCGAAAGCATTCTTAACCAGGTGGTGATGTTGGCCTGGGAGCCGATGGTGGAGCGCCATGGCCGCCCATCACGCGATGATGGCCAGCCCTGTAGCCCGGATTTTGTGGTGGTGGGCTATGGCAAGCTGGGGGGCATTGAGCTGGGGCACAATTCCGATTTGGACCTGGTGTTTTTGCATGATGCCGCCAGTGGCGGCATGACTGACGGTGAAAAGCCCGTCTCCAACGAGCAGTTTTATGCCCGCCTGGGGCAGCGCATTGTGCATATCATTAGCACGCGGACCATGAGTGGCCAGCTTTATGAGGTGGATACTCGTTTGCGCCCGTCCGGCAGCGCCGGCTTGTTGGTCAGCTCCATGGATGCGTTTGAAAAATATCAGCGTAATGATGCGTGGACCTGGGAGCATCAAGCACTGGTTCGCGCGCGCGTGGTGGCTGGCTGCAACCGTGCCCGGGAACGCTTTAATGATATTCGCCATCAGGTGCTGTGTGATCCTCGCCCCAAAGACAAGCTTCGCGAGGACGTATTGGCCATGCGCAGCAAAATGGTCAATCACCTAGCCGATAAACGCTCGGACACTTTTCACCTCAAGCAGGATCCTGGTGGTATCGTTGATATCGAATTTATGGTGCAATACGGGGTTCTGAGATGGGCCTCCTCCCACGGTGAACTCACCCGCTTCACCGATAATGTGCGCTTGCTGGAAACACTGGCCGCACTGGACATTATGTCGGCTCAAGATGCTGGCCTGCTGCGGGAAGCCTATCTGGCTTATCGGTCCGCGGCTCATCGCGCTTCGTTGCGCAAAGAAAAATCCATTGTCGACGACACTCAATTCCGCGATTTGCGTGAAGGCGTTCGAACGATTTGGAAGCATTGGTTCGACCTGTAGGGCGTTCGCTCAAAGGTCCTTAGTCTGGGAGTATCACTGCATGTCGATGGCTGTAAGAGACGGTTTTATCTGGTTGGATGGTGAGTTGGTTCCCTGGGAGGATGCCAAGGTGCACGTCCTCACGCATACCCTGCATTATGGCATGGGCGTGTTCGAAGGGGTGCGGGCCTACGAAACAGATCGTGGCCCAGCGGTTTTTCGCCTGGAGGATCACACCGACCGGTTTTTCAACAGTGCGCATATCCTCAACATGAAGCTGCCCTTCAATAAAGAGCAGATCAACGAGGCGCACCTGTCAGCGATTCGCGAAAATAATTTGCCCCACGCCTACCTGCGCCCGATGGCGTTTTACGGCAGTGAAGGCATGGGTTTGCGTGCTCACAACCTGAAAGTGCACGTGATGGTGGCAGCCTGGGAATGGCCGTCCTACATGTCGCCGGAGGCGCTGGAATTGGGCATTAAGGTGCGCACCTCCAGCTATACCCGTCACCACGTGAACATCACCATGTGTAAGGCGAAAGCCAACGGCAACTACATGAACTCCATGCTGGCGCTGAACGAAGCCCTGTCCGGCGGCGCAGATGAAGCCTTGCTGTTGGATAACGAAGGTTACGTAGCGGAAGGTTCCGGCGAGAATGTGTTCCTGGTTCGCGACGGCATCGTTTATACCCCGGAACTGACCTCTTGCCTGGATGGGATTACTCGTAAAACGATCATCCAATTGGCTGAAGAGCGCGGTTACCCGGTGCGTGAAAAACGTATTACCCGTGACGAGCTCTACATTGCCGACGAAGCCTTCTTCACCGGTACCGCCGCTGAAGTTATGCCGATTCGCGAACTGGATGGCCGTATTATCGGCGCAGGCAAGCGCGGCCCGGTAACCGAGCAATTGCAGGCTGTGTATTTTGATCTGGTGCGCGGCAAGCTGGATGATGACTACGGAGACTGGCTCACTTACGTGAGCTGAACAGGCGGATGCCGGCTACCTTGACCGACTCGCCCTCCGCCATCCTTGTCGTCGGCCCGTCCTGGGTTGGCGACATGGTGATGGCGCAAACGCTGTTTTGCGAACTGCGTCGCCAACACCCGGATTGTGCCATTGATGTGCTGGCGCCGGCGTGGTGTCGCCCATTGCTGTCGCGTATGCCGGAAGTGCGCGACGCGCTGTCGTTGCCGTTTGATCATGGCGATTTACGCCTTGGCGAACGGCGTGCTCTGGGCAAATCCCTGCGTGGTAAGTACCAGCAAAGCTATGTGCTACCGAATTCGCTCAAGTCTGCGCTGGTGCCGTTCTCGGCAAAGATTCCGGTGCGCACAGGCTGGCGTGGTGAAATGCGCTATGGCCTGCTTAATGATGTGCGTAAGTTGAATAAAGAACGTTATCCATTAATGGTGCAGCGTTTTGTGGCGCTGGCGTTACCAGATGACGCACCGGTTCCGGCTCTGGACACGATTACTGCTCCGCACTTGCAAGTTAGTGATGCTTCACGCCATGCCGCCATGGAGGCCCATGATTTGAAGCTGGAACGCCCGGTGCTGGGGTTGTGTCCAGGAGCAGAATTTGGCCCGGCCAAGCGCTGGCCGGAGCATCACTACGCGGCGGTGGCTCAGCACTGGATAGAGCATGGTGGCCAGGTGTGGATATTCGGTTCTGGCAAGGATCAGCCGGTAGCGGATGTGATCGTCGAGACGTTGCAAAATGGGGCGGATCAACACGCGGAGGTGTTGGCGGGTAATACCTCACTTGAGCAGGCGGTGGATCTGTTGTCCGCCACCCATGCTGTGGTGAGCAATGATTCCGGGCTAATGCATATTGCGGCGGCTTTGAAACGACCCTTGGTGGCCGTATACGGCTCCACCTCGCCAGGCTTTACCCCGCCCTTGGGCGAGCGGGTAGCAGTGGTACGATTGGGGTTGGAGTGTAGCCCTTGTTTCGAGCGTGAATGCCCGCTGGGCCACTTGAATTGCCTGCGTCAGTTGCCGCCGTCACAAGTGATAGAGGCGCTGCAGCAACTGGAAACAGCGGATGCCTGAACGCATCGACAGGTCCTGACATGCGCGTGCTGCTGATAAAAACCTCCTCCATGGGGGATGTAATTCACACCCTGCCGGCACTTACTGATGCGCTTGCCGCGCTGCCCAATTTACAGGTGGACTGGGTGGTGGAAGACAGCTTCGCCGACCTGGCCCACCGCCACCCTGCGGTTCATTCGGTTATTCCCTGTGCCCTGCGTCGCTGGCGTAAGCATCCTGTCCAGGCGCGCCGTTCTGGTGAATGGGCGACTTTCAAATCGGCGGTTCAGGCAACCCGTTATGATGCGGTGATTGATGCCCAGGGCCTGCTGAAAAGCGCTTTTGTTACGCGTTTGGGCAAGGGGCCCAAATTTGGGTTGGATAAAAAATCAGCGCGGGAAGGGTTGTCTGCCCGGGTGCTGGATCACCCCCTGCCTGTGCGTCGCGGTCAGCATGCTATTCAGCGCGTTAGGGAATTGTTATCGCTGGCGTTGGATTACCCTCTTCCTGATACTGCTCCTGATTATGGGCTGCCCCGTGAGCATGTGCCAACACCGCTAAGTGAACCCGCGGAGCTGGTGTTTTGCCATGGCACTACCTGGGCCACCAAACATTACCCGGAAGCGTTCTGGCGTGAGTTGCTGGAGTTGGCCAGTAGTGAAGGTCACCGCATTTATGTACCTTGGGGCAACGACGAAGAAAAGGCCCGCGCCGAGCGGTTGGCTTCCGGTCTTGAGCGAGTGACAGTGCTGCCGAAAATGGGGCTGGATGCGCTTACCGACAAACTGTTGAGCTGGGATGCCTTTATCGCCGTGGATACCGGCTTGGCACATCTGGCGGCGGCCGCTGGTCTGCCGGGTGTGGCACTTTATGGCCCAACGGACCCTGTGCTGACCGGGGTGCAAGGTGCTCGTGCTTCGTCATTGGCGGCGGATTTTCCTTGCGCGCCTTGCGTGCAGGAGAAATGCACATACCGGGGAGAGTTGGGTAAGGGGGTGGAACCGCCCTGTTTCAGTACCTTGAAGCCGGCTGCGGTCTGGCGGGCGTTGCGGAGTCAGAATCCGTGAAGCTGGCGATGGTGCTCTATCACTATTTCCCCTGGGGCGGCTTGCAGCGGGACTTTGCCCGCATTGCCCGTGAGGCGGTGTCCCGAGGTCATGATGTTGAGGCCTTGGTCAGTGACTGGCAGGGGGATTCCATTGAGGGTGTGGACCTTCATGTCCTGCCTGTGTCCGGGCGAAGCAATCATGGTCGCATGGCCAGCTTTGCGGCCGCCGTGCAACGGGCGGTCAACGCCGGGGGTTATGACCGGGTGCTGGGTTTTAACCGCCTTCCTGGGTTGGATCTGTATTTTGCTGCCGATAGTTGCTTTGCTGCGCATGTGGCGGACAAATTCCCCCTTGTGCGTTGGCTGCCTCGTTATGCTGCCTATCTCAAGCTGGAAGAGCAGGTGACGGCGGCCACGGGCCCCCATTTGCTGTTTCTTAATGACGATCAGCGGGATCAATACCTGAATCATTACCCTCTGCCTGCTTCCCGCTATCAGGTGCTGCCGCCCGGCATTGAGCCGGATCGGCGCCGCCCGGAGAATCATGAGGAACTTAGAAGCCGGGTTCGTCGCGAACTGGCTGTCGCCAATAGCGACTCGTTGATCCTCTTCCTGGGGTCCGGTTTCAAGGTGAAGGGCCTGGATCGGGTGCTGGCGGCGTTTACGAAATTGCCTGATAGCACGAAGTTGATGATCGTCGGGAACGACGATGCCGAGCCATACCTGCGTGGCTTGGACGAAGCCATCCGAAACAGGGTTATCGTGTTGGGCCCCCGTGACGATGTGCCAGCGCTTATGCAAGCCGCAGATTTGCTGTTGCATCCAGCCTACCGGGAATCCGCGGGCATGGTGTTGATAGAAGCCACCGTGGCCGGTCTGCCGGTATTGACGACGGATACCTGCGGTTATGCCCATTATGTGAAGGAGGCGGGTTCCGGAGAAGTGCTTCCGTCGCCGTTTAGCCAGCGTGATCTCAACCAGACGCTACAGAAAATGATAGGCACTGTGCCGGGCGGGTGGCAGGCGGCGGGGCTGGAGTATGGCTCCTCGCCGGCGCTTTATCGTCTGGCGCAGAACGTAGTCGATGCCGTGGAGGTTGGCCGGTGAAACTGTTTTTGCGCGAGGATATTGATGTCCTTTGGGGTGAGGGTGATCCCTTTACTCAGGCTGCCCGGCAGGATGGTGATATTTTCCGGGCCCGTGAGGGACGGAGGACGCTTCGCTTTCATGGTGATGGACGCAGCTATTTTCTCAAATACCACGGTGGTATCGGCTGGAAAGAAATCTTCAAGAATCTCATCCAGGGTAAATTGCCGGTGCTGGGCGCCATGGATGAAGTAAGAGCCATTGATGCGGTTCTTGCCGCTGGGCTGGACACCATGACCGTGGCGGCGTTTGGAAGTCGCGGTGTCAATCCGGCTTCGATTGAATCGTTTATCGTTACCGATGATCTTACCGAAACGCTGAGCCTGGAAGATGTGGGGGAGCGCTGGGTGCAAGCGGGTGAGGTGCCGACGCAGTTCAAGCGTGCCCTGATTGAGAGGGTTGCGGATATTGCCCGGATCATGCATCAGGCCGGTATCAACCACCGGGATTTCTATCTTGCGCACTTTCTTATGCCCGAGGAGGATGTGCAGCAGCAAGTGGCAACTGGGCGCATGTATCTTATCGACCTTCATCGCTCTCAGGTTCGCAGCAAAGTGCCGCGACGTTGGCAGATAAAGGATCTGGGAGGCTTGTATTTTTCCACTGCTCGCTTTGGTATGACACATCGTGATCTGCTACGGTTTATTCGGATTTATACCGGGCTGCCGTTGCGGCAGGCGCTAGTCAGTGCCGGGCTCTGGAGTGCGGTGCGTTGTGAAGCCGAAAAAATTTACCGTCGATATTATGAAGTCGAACCTTTGTTCCCATTGCAGTTCTTCGAGCACCCCGGGAAGGATGTTTGATGTCCATTATTCAGTGCATACGACAAGGCATTGATGATGCAGTGTTGCCACTGGATATAGAGGCTATGACGGTCACAGCCGTTCTCCGCTGGTTGCCGAATCGCAGGTTGGTAGTGGAAGGAATTTGGAATGGTCGGCTGGTGGTTGGCAAACTGTTCCTGCCGGGCAGAAAAGGAAGGGCTGCATTGCGACAGGAGCAGCGCGGCCTGCAAGCAATGGCCTCGCGCCAAGTGCTTAGCCCGTCTGTGCTGGATGTGAGAACACTGGAGGACGGTGCCCAGTTGCTCATTATGGAGAAATTGGTCGGCGAAACGGCACTTTCTTATTGCAATGTTGATGATTGCCAGCTTACGGAAGAGCGCATTTATGGGCTGGTGCGTTGGGTGCGCGATGCTCAGCAGCGCGGGGTGGTGCAGACTGACATTCACTTGGGGAATTTCTTTCGTACTCCAGAAGGCTGGGCATTGCTGGACGCAGCCGAGTGCCGTTTTGGCGTTCCTTCGAGGCAGCACGCTCTGGCCAATCTGGCATCATTAGTGGCCCAGTTCCCCCCGTTGGATGTTCCAGACTTGACTGACTGTTTTGCGGGGTTGGAGGATTATCGTCCTGTCTTGGCAAAGATGCGTTCCAGGCGTTACCGAATGATTTTGAAGAAAGCATTGCGCCCCTGCACGGAGTTCGCTGCTGTAAAAAGTGGCAATATTCAGGGAATGTGTCGGCGGGAAATGCTTGAGCAGGTTGATGGTTTTCTCAAGCGAGGCCTTGATGATGTGATGCAAACCTCCAACAGTCTTAAGTTGGGTGGGGCGTCAACGGTCATACGGGATGGTCAAACTGGCTGGGTCGTTAAACGCTACAATATCAAGTCGCTGTTTCACTGGTTTAAACGGCAATGGGGGCCAACCCGTGCTGAAAACGCCTGGCTCTCTGGTGTGTTTCTGCGTGAGATCGGTGTGCAGACTCCGTTGCCGGTTGCGTACTTTGAAGAAAAACGAGGAGGCTTTACGTCTCGCGCCTGGATCGTTAACGAATACCAGCAAGGCGTGGGGCTTGACGAGCTGCCTGTTGATGTGCCTGCTCCGGAATCGGTGATCAGGCCAGTGGCAAATTTTTTTTTACTGATGTCTAGGCTGGGCTTTCGTCATAGTGATATGAAAGCCAGTAACCTCCTGGTAACCCCGGATTCAGTGTCGATTATCGATTTGGACTCTTTTTCTGCTTTTGTGCGTCACCCGGAAGCAGGTTACCGCAAGGATTACTCAAGGCTTGTGAGTAACTGGCCTGAAGGTTCAGCTTTAAGAGTAAGTATTGAGCAAGCTTTGGCCGCGTCGAATGATAACCATGAAAAGTGAGGAGTTTGTCTATGAGTAGCCCTATTCGGCTTCACTGGGCCAGGTCAAAGCCGAACTTTGGTGATTGGTTGTCGCCAAAGATCGTCGAGAGCGTGTCTGGCCGAGCGGTCCGCTACGCCAAGATTGACCACTGTGATCTGGTTGCAGTGGGGAGTTTGCTCCAGAGAACTAAAAATCATTTCTGGACCCGCAGGCTGCACATCTGGGGCGCCGGGTTTATTGAGGCGGGGGACGCTCGGTCAACTCGCCACTACGTTCATGCGGTGCGCGGTCCTTATTCTCTGTTGCGTCTGGGAAAGGCGGGGCTGGCCGTGCCTTTTGGTGATCCCGGTTTGCTTGCAGATAGGTTGATCGACGGAAAGTCTATTTCCAAGAAGCACCGTGTCAGTATTCTGGCGCATTACAAGGACAAGCAATCAGAAGGCTTAAAGGCGTTTATTCAGGGAAACCCCGATGCCAATGTGATCGATGTCTTTTCTGACCCGGGTGCCGTCCTGCGTGAGATATCCGCATCTCACTGTGTAGTTTCTTCGGCAATGCATGGGCTGATTGCTTCTGATGCTTTGGGAGTGCCTAACTGTCGTGTGGCGCTAAGCAGTCAGCTCCGCGGTGGGGAGTTCAAGTTTGCTGACTATTATGAAGGAACCGGTTTTGAACCTTATCGCTGCGAAGCGGAAAGTTTCGACTTGGCAAGGCATGAGCAGCTTTTAAAAGGTTATAGCCGGCGAGGGCTGGCCGAACTTCAGGCTGCTTTGGAAGCAGCATTTCCGAATATTTAGTTCACTGCTATTACAGGAGAAGGCAATTGTCTGCTGTTGAGAAAAACTCCCCTATGCGGATCTTGCCCGGCAATTCGCCCATTTGGGTAGTGATCATGGGGAGTCTGGTTTTGTCCCTGGTGGCACAATTCTTTGAGCCTGTCCTGGGGCGGGACTCTGCTTTCTATGTGGATAATGCTCGTGCTTTCGTCGATGAGGGGGCCCAGTCATTGCTGGATCGATTTAGCTGGCCCTGGTTTTCAGCCATCATCGGCATGGTTCATCGTCTGCTGGGTCTTTCCTATGAAGGTAGTGCCTATTTTCTGGTGTTTACGCTGACGGCAGGAACCTCTGCTTGCTTGGTGCGATGCGTTCAGGAAATCCGGCCTCGGGCGGCATGGCTGGCTGTTTTGGTAGTTTTGACTATTCCTGCTTTCAACGAATATCGAAGTGCACTGCTACGAGAGCATGGTTTCTGGTTCTTTTCGGCGGTGACAGTACTGGTGATGACGCGCTATCAGTTACGGGGAGGCTTTTATTCTGTGGTTGGCGCCGTAGTGAGTGTGTTGGCTGCGTCTCTTTTTCGGCTTGAAGCCTTGTTTATGTTCGCCCCGATTTGTGGGGTCGTGCTATGGGAGCACAGGCAAAAGCTAAAAGAAAACCACATCAAAGTCTTGCTGCTACTTGGTGGGGTGCTGTTGCTGGGTGCGGTATTGCTATGGAGTCTTGATGCGCTGGGAATGTCCCGGGCGCAGCGGTATCTGAGGTACCTTGATCCGGCTGTATTTTGGCATTCAATTAAGGGTATTTCAGATGGTTTTGCTGATTCCACATTGCGTTTTTCTTCCCGTGAACTGGCTCCTTTAATTATATTATCCGGTTTTTTGGTTGCCATTCTGATCAATGTGTTGACGTTAATGGGGGCGTATTTGTTGCCCTTTATCTGGTCGCTTTTTCCTGGGCGGCGGGTAGAGGTTTTTAAGGGTAATGTGTTTGGAGTAATAGCGGCGCTGGCCTATATTGCTATTCTGCTGGTGTTCTTTGTCCAGAGCCGTTTTACCCTGGATCGCTATACAGCGCTGGTTCAGGTTTTGCTGCTGCCTTCCCTGGTGGTGGGTGTTTCCCTGTTTCGTGAAGCCTTCCCCAAGGGGGCGCGGTTTGTCCTGGTTATTGCTGTGTTGGTGGGTATTGGTAATGTGGTTTCCACATCACCAAAGCGCACGCATTTCTTTGTTGCTGCTGAATGGATTCGGGATCACCACATTGGTTTGGAGAGAACCTATTTCCATGATGCTCGTATCCCTTATTACAGTGGTCTTGGCTATCGTGAAGAAGACGTTGACAGCAGAGAAGCGCTGACATCGGAAATGGGACGTTATGATGTTTTTGTGATCGATTTGACTGCTGACCACTCTCTGGTAAAAGAAAAGCTGGCCTCAGGAGAGCTTGAGTTGCTGGCAGAGTTTGATAATGGTCACGATCGTCACATGATGATCCTGGCGCGACCAGGAAGAAGTCAATAACGCTTAGGCTGGCCTTCCGGTCGATGCTTGAACCGCTTGTGCACCCATAGGTACTGTTCCGGGTACTTGCGCACGTATCCTTCGATGGTGCTATTGATGCGAGCGGTATCCTGTTCATCGTCGCCGCAGGGAAAGTTTTCCAGTGCTGGCCCGAATTCGATCTCGTAGCGCCCTCCGGGTAAACGATAGTGGGCAGTGGGGATGACGGCGGCCTTGCCCATTTTAGCGATGCGGCTGGTGGCGGTGATCGTGGCGGCAGGAATACCAAAGAATGGCACGAACACCGCATGGGCGGTCCCGTAGTCCTGATCCGGCGCATACCAGAGTATGTCCCCCTGGCGCAGCAGTCGGATCATTTGCCGGATATCGCTGCGTGGCACATTGCCTTTCAGGTAGTTGCCGCGCCCCTGGTTGATCAGCCGATCAATCACAAGGTTGTCGTTGGGTCGGTAGACGGCATGAAAGTCGAGCACATATCCCAGCAGGCGCGAGCCCACATCAATACTGTTGAAGTGCATGCCGAGCAGCAGTACGCCCTGACCGGCAGCCTGGGCCCGCTCGATATGCTCCATGCCCTTGATCACCAGACGCTTGTCCAGATCGATGCGGTGATTGCTGAAGCTGCCGGCCATTTCCAGAATGGCTTCGCCGGTGCTGATCATGCAACGGCGGGCCAGAATTTCCTGTTCTTGCGGGGTTAATTCAGGGAAACAAAGCCGGATGTTGGTTTGCACAACATGACGGCGGCTTTTTGCCAGATGCCAGGCGAGACGGCCAAGGCCTCGCCCTGCTGCGAGCAGGAAGTTCCAGGGCAGCTGCCCGATCAGCCAGAACAGGCCTGCCCCCAGCCAGCTAGGATAGAGGCGGGGGGCGGCGAGCCGTGAGGGTCGGTTGGTGCGTTTTCCCATGAGGCTCTCAGCGGCTGTTTGGGCGGATGGCGGGGCGCTCGCTAAGGCGGGCCAGCAAGAGCGCCAGGGGTAGCCACAGGCTCAGCCAGCTGGCCTGGAACGGCACCAGCAAATAAGCACCGGCCGCGTAAGTCATGCACAGGCCGGGCACCACGGCAATGGTGTAGGCCGCATTCTCATGCCAGTTGATCTGGCGTTGCAGGAGTCCGGTAAACGGGCTCACCCAGCTGGCAATAAACAGCACCAGGCCGACCAATCCCAGCCCGTGAATCAATAGCAGAAAAATATTTCGGGGGTGAGCGAGGGTCTGTAGGTGAGAGCCGTTGTAGGCGAGCACTCCATTCAATGTTTCGTGATTCAGCCCGTTACCGATTAGGGGGTGAGCGAAGTAGTTGTTCACCGCCACACTGTGGCCACCTTGCACCATCAGGTAAAAGGCAGCGGCCAGCGGGATCAGGCTTAGCCAGCGGCGAGAGCTACGGGTAAGCAGCCAAGCGACAGCAAGCATGATGCACATTAACCCCAGAGGCAAAGAGGCTAGGCAAAGAAACACAAAGCCGACCCCGGCACCAACCAAGCGGCGGGCGCCTTTGCCGGATGCCCCTTCTTCCATGCCCTGTGCCAGAAGAATGAACGTCGGTGCCACCATGGCCATCAGTGCCAGGGAGGGGTCAAGAGAAGGCATGCGAAAAATCAGGTTTGCCGGTTCGCTGAACAGGGGGCTGCTGAATGGCTGAGTGGTGTAGTAGCTGACCATAACGATTGAAGACACAATCACGGCACACAGGGCGCCGTTGGCCATGGCTTGTTTAAAGGTGTTACGGAAATACAGGTGTAGCCAACGAAATAACCCCACCATCACCACAATCTGCACGACTCCGCGCACCGTGCGTGAGGAATTGGGTTCTTCTGCCCAAGCTAGGCTGAGCAAGGCCCAGGCGAGCAATAGATAAAGAGGAACAAGAAAAGGCGAGGTCATCAGGCGATGATCGCCACTGACTACGGCGCGGGTGAGCAGGGTTAGACCGGGCAAAAAGAAAAGCACATCTAACACGTTAAGTAAGCCGATGCGGGAGCTGAACAGGAAGACACCGCTGAACATCACTGCAAATGATAATGTGAGCCACCAGCGTAGCCAGCGACCTTGCATGATGTTGGGGGGCAGTGGTGGCATAGCGTGTCCTGTTGCTTCTAAAATTGGCCAAGGGTTAAGGGCTACTGAATGATACCCTGACAGCGAGGTGATGCGTAATTGCCGGGTGACACACTCACGCAGTCTTGTGGCGCGAAGTGTACTGTCTGAACCGGTTTGCCTCCACTGCTATGCTACAATTGCGGGCAATTCGGCTCTGTTGTCTTATGGAGACATTGATGCAAAACCCGCACATCCCTTCTTTTGCCCAAGCCCGTGTTCTGGTGGCGGGTGATGTCATGCTGGATCGCTATTGGCACGGCCCCACCAGCCGTATTTCACCGGAGGCGCCAGTGCCTGTGGTGCGCGTGACCGAGCTAGAAGATCGCCCTGGTGGTGCCGCCAATGTGGCATTGAACATGGCGGCGTTGGGCGCCCGCGCGGAATTGGTCGGGGTGACCGGTAATGATGAGGCGGCGTCTATTCTGGAGGAACGCCTGGCGGCGGCAGAAGTGGGCTGCCATTTTCAGAAAGTGGCAGGCTTGCCGACTATTACCAAGTTGCGCGTGATTAGCCGCCAACAGCAGTTGCTACGACTGGATTTCGAAGAAAACTTCCACCATCAGGACCCCGCCCCTTTTGCAGAGCAGGTAAAACGGCAGCTGGCCCACTGTGGCGTGCTGGTGCTGTCTGACTATGCTAAAGGCGCGCTGCGAGATTGCCCTGGGCTCATCGCCCTAGCGCGGGATGCCGGTGTGCCGGTATTGGTAGACCCCAAAGGCACGGATTTTGAGCCTTATCGCGGCGCGACCCTGCTGACACCGAATCTTAGTGAGTTTGAAGCGGTGGTGGGGCCTGTGAAGGATGAACAAGACCTGATTGCCAAAGGGCAGCAGCTGATCCGTGATCTGGATTTACAAGCAATGCTAGTGACCCGTAGCGAGAAGGGGATGACGCTGTTGCGTGATGGCCTGCCAGAGCTGCACCTGCCGGCCCGGGCCCGTGAAGTATTCGATGTCACTGGCGCGGGGGACACGGTGATCTCGGTGCTGGCGGTGTCGTTAGCTGCGGGCGCCGCCATGGAAGATGCGGTGGCCTTGGCCAACATTGCCGCTGGCATTGTGGTGGCGAAACTGGGCACGGCGGTGGTCTCCGCTCCCGAATTGCGTCGTGCCGTGCATCAAGAGGGAGGCTCCGGTCGTGGCGTGATGAGCGAAGCGCAATTGCTGATTGCCATCGAGGATGCTCGCGCCCAGGGCGAGAGAATCGTTTTCACCAATGGCTGTTTCGACATTATCCATGCCGGTCATGTGGGGTATTTGGATACGGCTCGTCGGCAAGGGGACCGCTTGGTGCTTGCGGTAAACGGTGATGAATCGATTCGACGGTTGAAGGGGCCGGGTCGGCCTATTAATCCGCTTGAGCGCCGCATGGCCGTCTTGGCTGCGTTGGAGGCGGTGGACTGGGTGGTGGCTTTCGATACTGATACACCGGAGCCGCTGTTGGAGTCCATTAAGCCAGATGTTCTTGTGAAAGGCGGTGACTACAGCGTAGACCAGGTGGTGGGCCACGAATTTGTGAAAAGCTATGGTGGTGAGGTAAAAGTGCTCGATTTCATCGATGACATCTCCACCACCAAGATTGTGGAGCGCATTCGAGAGAAAGATTAACGGATTCGCGGGGGGGAGAATGAATTACTAGCGAGTGAACACTTGCCGGTTACTCGCGTGTTCAGTGCGGGTGTGGAGAAGTCGAGTTGCCCGGCCTCCGCCTTCAGGATAACAGGGAAGGAAGCCCCGGAAGCGTCTCTGGGGTCTTCACGTCTGAGGTTCTCCGCCCAAGTTCCCTTTTTAGTCTGTGACTATGAAGGACGATGATTGGCTGCCGGAGGTTAAGGCGGTCTCCCTGAAAGTCGTGGTGGCTAGCTAATGGTTGTTGTTCGCAGCAACGCCGGCTGTGATGCGATTAGCGTTCGCAGTTCACCGGCGACGCTTGATGATACAGCGGCAGGGTGTTCCCCATCCGCTCCTCCAGTGCCTTGATGCGGCTGTCGTGATTAGGGTGGGTGGAGAGAAACTCCATAGGTTGGGCACCGCCTGCGGCGGCCATATTGCGCCATAGTTGAATGCTTTGTCGTGGATCAAAACCCGCGCTGGCCATCAACTCTAGGCCCATGGCGTCCGCTTCCTGCTCATGGCTACGGCTGAACGGTAGCGCAATCCCCAGATATGCTCCCACGCCGAGGGCCTGCCGAATATTCTCGGTATCTGCATCACCTTCACTGAACAGCCCAACGATGAACAATACTGTTTTGATGCCCAACTCCTGGGTTAACCGCTCGTTGCCGTGCTTGGCCAGTACATGGGCGATTTCATGGCCCACCACTGCGGCCAGCTGGTCGTCGCTTTGTGCCACCTTAAGCAGCCCTTCATTGACGCCTATCTTGCCTCCGGGTAGAGCAAAGGCATTAGGTGTGGAATCTGCGAACAGCACCACCTCCCAGGTGGTCGGCATGGTCGCACCAGGAAAGCGTGCTGGGATGCGGCTGATCAGGTGCTCTGCCACGCATTGCACCTTTCGGCGGGCGCTTTCGTCGGTACTCACCGGTAACTGCTGCTGCAGCTGCACAAAAGTCTGACGACCAAAGTCCGCCATCATAGACTCTGGTACTAGCGCCAGTTGGTCGCGACCGGTGGGAGTCTGGTCGCAGCCGACCAGCAGTAAAGGCAAAATGGCCAAGAGGAAAAAACGCACAGGGAAACCTTATTGGAGCGGCGCTCAGGCCGCGAAGTTATGCTTCACGGTAGCGCAGGTTGCGGGTGTTGTGTAGGGACGCCAGAAACGAAAAGGCCCCGCTCTTGTGAGCGGGGCCTTTTATTTGGTGCGCAGGTGGAATTAAACCAGCCACACGGGGGGTTAAATTTTCATATATAGAAATAACTTGTCGACGAATAAACGGAATTCTTCCGTACCGAACACTGTATGCCTTTGACCCAAGACCGACAGTAATATTGCTTTGTCGGATTTTTGTTCGGCCACCTTTCCGTTCTGACGAGTCATTATTTTTTAGCCGTCAACTTAACCATCATCTTGGAATAGCCTCGAACAAAGTTTGATTGCACGCGCTCCGGCTCACCGATCACTTCGAGCTTCTCAAAACGTGGGAGTATCTCTTCCCATAGAATGCGCAGCTGTAGTTCGGCAAGGCGGTTACCCATACAGCGGTGAACCCCGTAACCAAACGCTACATGATTGCGAGCTTCTTTGCGGTCGATGATGAACTGTTCAGGATTT
>AZIG01006428.1_pt1 | contig 23132 bp, 19 predicted proteins | sample 359071 | NCBI WGS metagenome assembly AZIG01 (sample SAMN02429714, study PRJNA222667) | marine sediment metagenome | biome: Sediment sample; isolation source: enrichment culture of sample MGS-AQ(UA) from oil contaminated terminal site... | place: Jordan: Aqaba | collected 2011-05-15 | depth 18 m m | reverse complement strand
GTCTTGTCGATCAGTTGCTTGAGGACCTTGGCGGTCATCTTGCGGTTGGCGCCGGCACCGATCACCAGGATCGGGTTACGCGCGTTCTGCAGTTTTTCTACAGCGGCTTCGATGGCCACGTGCTCGGCCAACGGGCGGCGGTGCAGGCTGCGCGGGATCGGCAGCGCGTCGGTCTGCTCGGCGGCGATGTCTTCCGGCAGCTCCAGGTGCACCGCACCCGGCTTTTCTTCTTCGGCCAGGCGGAAGGCTTCGCGCATGCGGGCCGGGATGTTGTCGGCCGAGGCGAACTGGTGGGTGTACTTGGTGATGGGGTCCATCATGCCGCATACGTCAATGATCTGGAAGCGACCCTGCTTGGACTTCTTGATCGGCTTCTGCCCGGTGATCATCATCATCGGCATGCCGCCCAGGTAGGCGTAGGCGCTGGCGGTCACGAGGTTGGTGGCACCAGGGCCGAGGGTCGACAGGCTGACGCCGGTCTTGCCGGTCAAGCGACCGTAGGTGGCAGCCATGAAACCTGCAGACTGCTCGTGACGGGTCAGTACCAGCTTGATCTTCGACTTGCGCAGGGATTCGAGCAGGTCGAGGTTTTCCTCACCGGGGATGCCGAATACATACTCGACACCTTCATTTTCCAGGCATTGCACAACGACATCGGCGGCCTTGGCCATTTGGGGTACTACCTCAAAATCTTTGTGGGATTGCAGATTTATTAAACTGCGTGACTGAGATGTTGCAGGATGTCTCAGTGGCGCGCATCGTAGGCCCTCTGGTTAATAATAATAAATATATTGTTATGATGCTTAGCATCACAGTTCGTTATAAATGCATCTCGCATGAAAGGTAGCACCCCTCAATGAACCTCAAGGCATTGCGCTGCTGTGTCGAAATCGTCCGCCAAGGCAGCTTCACCAAGGCCGCGCAGCACCTGCACATCGCCCAGCCAGCGCTGAGCATGGCCGTTACCCGGCTGGAAGAAGAACTGGGGGTAACCCTGTTCAACCGCACCACGCGCAAAGTGATTCTCACGGCAGAGGGCGAGCAGTTCTTGCCGCGCATTGCCTCCGCCCTGCGCGAAATGGACATTGCCCGACAAGAACTGCGCGACATGGCCGACCTCAAGCGTGGTGAAGTGCGCCTGGGTATTCCGCCGATGTTCGGCCTGCACTACGTCCCCGGGTTGATGAACGCCTTCCGCCAGCTGTACCCGGGCATTGCCATGACCGTGTTCGAAGGCAGTGCCGAGGACATTGGCCACCGCCTGGAGCAACGGGAAATCGACCTGGCGCTGCTGGAGTCCCGGCGTGTGCCGCCCGACAAGGAGTCGATCCTGCTGGGCAGCGACGAGATGCTGGCGTGCATGCACCCTGATCACCCCTATGCCGGCAAAGCCTTCCTCACCGCCGAAGACCTGCGCAATACCGACATGGTGGTGTTTGATCGCACCTTCGTTCAACGCCATCTTCTGGATGCGTTCTTCGCCGAACATGGCATTACTTACCAGGTGGCGCTACAGAGCAACTTCGTCTCGCTGGTGGTGCAGGCCGCGCTGGACAACATGGGGGTGGCGACCTTGCTGCGCTCGGTGCAGCAACGTACGCCAGGTATCGTCGGTGTGCCCTTCCGGCCGGCACAGCAAATGAGTTTCCGCTTGTGCTGGCGCTCGGGGGAATACCTGTCGCTGGCCAGCAAGCAGTTCATCGACTTTGCTGCACAGACGCATTACCTGGAGCGCTGAGGGCCAGTTGGGGGCAGCGTCCTCGACGTTGCAGCCATCGATTGACTATCATCCCGCCTTGAACGTTTCAGCATGTTTCAATAGGGATACAGATGTCAGTCCAGGAACGCCCCCCGCTACCCAGTAAAAGCACCGTTGCCAAGATGGAAGCCGCCATGGCACTGGGCAGCTTTGCCATCGGCACCGGCGAATTCGCCATCATGGGCCTGATGCCCGACATTGCCGGCAATTTGCAGTTGAGCGAGCCGCAGGTAGGCCACGCCATCAGCGCCTATGCGCTGGGGGTGATGGTTGGCGCCCCGACACTGGCCATTCTCGGTGCCAAACTGTTGCGCAAGCACATGCTGCTGCTGTTGATGCTGCTGTATGCCGTGGGCAACCTGGCCACTGCCTTTGCCCCCTCGTTCGGTGGCCTGGTCGCATTCCGTTTCATCAGCGGCCTGCCCCACGGCGCCTACTTCGGCATTGCCGCAGTGGTGGCCTCGAGCATGGTGGCCAAGGATCAGCGCGCGGGGGCGGTTGCCCGGGTGATGATGGGCCTGACCTTGGCCATGTTGCTCGGCAACCCGGTTGCCACCTTCCTGGGCCAGTACTTCGGCTGGCGTTCGGCATTCGTGCTGGTCGGCGCGATCGCCCTGTGCACCATCGCCCTGGTCTGGCGTTTCGTGCCCCAGCGCCACGACGAAACACGCAGCGACCCGCGCAAGGAGCTACAGGCCTTTGCCCTCCCACAGGTATGGATGGCGCTGGCCATTGCCTCGATAGGTTTTGCCGGCATGTTCTGCGTGTTCAGCTACCTGGCACCGACCATGCTGCAAGTGACCCAGGTGTCGCCACAGTGGATTCCGTTCGGGCTGGCGGCGTTCGGCGTGGGCGGCATCGTCGGCAACATCGCGGGCGGCAAGCTGTTCGACCGCCTGCAGTTCCGCGCCGTGGGGCTGGTACTGATGTGGTCGATTGCCGTATTGCTGTTCTTTACCTTCGCCGCCCAGGCGCTGTGGAGCCTGCTACTCGGCATCGGCCTGGTGGGTACCATGATCGCCCTGGCGGCACCACTACAAATTCGCCTCATGGACATTGCCCATGAAGCGCCAAGCCTGGCAGCGGCGTCGAACCATGCGGCGTTCAACCTGGCCAATGCCCTGGGGCCATGGCTGGGAGGCATGGCGATCACTGCCGGCATGGGCTGGACCAGCACCGGGTACATCGGCGCCGCAACTGCGCTGGTTGGCCTGGGCATCTACCTGGTGGCGCGGCGGATGAAAGGCGGGCATTGAAGCCGGCCTGGTCATAAAGGGTTACCCTACCCCGTTATGCACCCGCCACTGCCGAGTCATTCATGTTCGATTGGGAAGACCTGCGCCATTTCTCCGCCTTCAGCTCGGCCGGCTCGCTGTCGGCCGCCGCCAAGACCCTGGGTGTCGACCACGCCACCGTGGCTCGGCGCATCGCCTCACTCGAAGCTTCGCTCAAGCTCAAGCTCGTCGACCGGCGCCCCCGCGCCTATGCCCTCACCCACGAAGGCCAGCGTGTGGCGGAACTCGCCGAGCAGATGGCCATGTCCTCTTTTGCCCTGGAGCATTTCGCCAGCGCCGGCCAACAGGCAGTGGAAGGTGAAGTGGTGCTCTCGGCACCACCGGCGCTGCTGGGCAGTATCGTCGCCCGGCGCCTGGGCGAGCTCTACCAGCGCTACCCACAGCTGCGCCTGAAACTGGTAGGCAGCAAATCCAAGGCATCCCTGGCACGCCGCGAAGCGGACATCAGCATCGCCCTGGCCAGGCCGACAGAGCCAACTCTGGTGGTCAGCCTGCTGGGGCACCTGGATTACCGGCTGTACGCGTCGCCCGGTTACCTGGCCAGCGCAACGGCAAAGCGCTACATCGGCTACGACGAGTCCCAGGCCCGTTCACCACAACAGCTATGGCTCAACCTCCAGGCCGGCCAGCAGCCGTTCGCATTGCACAGCAATGACCTGCGCATCCAGGCCCAAGCCTGTGCCGGCGGCATCGGCATCGCCTGCCTGCCCGCGTTCATGGCACAGGAACACGGCCTGAAGGAAGCAGGCAGCGCCGAACAGACCATGAGCATCGAAATCTGGCTGGCAGTGCATGAAGATGTGCGCGCCACACCGCGGATCAAGGCGGTTACCGACTTCCTTCAGCAGCAGGTGCGGCCGATGCTACGCTTGTGAATTCTTGCAGATGGCGCCTGCATCAATACGGAATTTTCGCCCAAGCCTGCCAGCGTTAGGCTAACTCCATCACTCACGCCCTTGAAGGAGACGACGATGCAGTACGTAAAGCTGGGTAGCACCGGGCTGGACATTTCAAGGCTGTGCCTGGGCTGCATGACCTTCGGTGAACCCGACGCCGGCACTCACCCCTGGACCTTGGGCGAAGACGCCAGCCGGCCGATCATTCGCCATGCCGTCGAGCAAGGCATCAACTTCTTCGACACTGCCAACAGCTATTCCGCCGGCACCTCGGAAATCATCCTCGGCAAACTCCTGAGGGAGTTTACCCGCCGCGAAGAAACCGTGATCGCCACCAAGGTGTTCTTCCCTGCCAACATGTGGGAAGGCGCCAGCCGGCCCAATGAGCAAGGCTTGTCACGCAAGGCGATCATGGCCAACATCGACGCCAGCCTCAGCCGCCTGGGCACAGACTACGTCGACCTGTACCAGATCCACCGCTGGGACTACCACACTCCCATCGAGGAAACCATGGAAGCCCTGCATGATGTGGTCAAGGCCGGCAAGGCGCGCTACATCGGCGCATCGTCGATGTATGCCTGGCAGTTCGCCAAGGCCCAGCAGGTAGCCGCCAGCCACGGCTGGAGCCGCTTCGTGTCGATGCAGAACTACCTCAACCTGATCTACCGCGAAGAAGAGCGAGAGATGATTCCGCTGTGCCTGGATCAAGGCGTCGGCCTGATGCCCTGGAGCCCGATGGCGCGCGGCCGGCTGACCCGGCCGCATGGGCAGCAGACCGAGCGCACGCGTACCGATGTGTCTGGGCAGTCGTTCTATGAAAAGACCGAGGTGGAGGACGGCCGGGTAATCGATGTGGTCGAGCAGATCGCCAGCGAACGGGGTGTGCCGATGGCCCAGGTTGCGCTGGCCTGGGTACTGGGTAAGGCCGGCGTTAGTGCCCCTATCGTCGGCGCCTCGAAGCCCGCCCACCTGGACGATGCCCTGGGCGCACTGTCACTGCAACTGAGCGAGGACGAGGTGGCGCGCTTGCAGGCCCCTTACGTTCCCCACGCGGTCACCGGCTTCAAGTAGCGCGGGCTTGCAGCAGTTGGTATGGCTCCGCGAGCTGGTCAGCCTCGCGGAAACCATTACAATGCGCGGCCCAACCTGAAATATGTTTTCCCCATGAAATCACTGCTTTACGCCATAACCTTATTATTTTCCTTTACCCTCCCCGCCTTGGCCAACCCGCCGGCCACCTTCACCGAAGCCAAAGTGGTGGCTAAGCAAAAGGTCTACCTGGACCAGGCCAGCAGTGCCATGGGCGACCTGTACTGCGGGTGCAAATGGACCTGGGTGGGCAAGTCTGGCGGGCGCATCGATGCCGCCTCGTGTGGTTACCAAACGCGCAAGCAGCAGAACCGCGCCGAGCGTACCGAGTGGGAACACATCGTGCCCGCCCACACATTCGGCAACCAGCGCCAGTGCTGGAAGAACGGCGGCCGTGAGCACTGCGTGGACAACGACCCGGTGTTCCGCGCAATGGAGGCCGACCTGTTCAACCTTTACCCCGCCGTGGGTGAGGTCAACGGTGACCGCAGCAACTTCAACTACGGCATGGTCACTGGCAATGCCGGCGAATACGGCCAATGCACCACCAAGGTCGATTTCGTCCAGCGCACCGCCGAACCGCGTGACGAAGTCAAAGGCCTGGTAGCCCGCACCACGTTCTACATGTTCGACCGCTACAAGCTGAGCATGTCGCGCCAACAGCAACAGCTACTGATGGCCTGGGACAAGCAACACCCGGTGTCGGCCTGGGAGAAAGAACGCGATCGGCGCATTGCCGCGATCATGGGCCATACCAACCCGTTTGTAAGCGGCGAACGCAAGTGGACTGCCGGCTACAAGCCGGTTGGCAGCGGCGTGGTACAGGCGGTGCCGGTAAAAGCGGCCAAGCCTGAGGCCAAACCAAGCCTGGCCAGCGCCGGTTCGGTCGGCGCCGTGCTTGGCAACCGCAACAGCCACGTCTATCACCTGTCAGTCGGCTGCCCGGGCTACAACCAGGTTGCAGCGAAGAACCAGGTTTCCTTCGCTAACGAAGGTGAAGCGCAGGCAGCAGGCTATCGCAAGGCAGGTAACTGCCGCTGATCGTTTCAAAGGCTGCGCGGCCCTTGTGGCAGGGGCGCGCGTCAGCCGTTGACCAGGTTTGCCGGCCGCTCACCGGCCAGCGCGCTGAGCAGGTTGTCCACTGCGCAACGCGCCATGGCCTGGCGGGTTTCCTCGGTCGCCGAGCCGATATGCGGGGTCGCTACCACGTTATCGAGCTGCAACAGTGGCGAGTCGGTCGGCAGCGGCTCGTGCACGAACACGTCCAGCCCCGCACCGCGGATGCGCCTGGCCCGCAGCGCTTCGATCAGCGCCTGCTCATCCACCACACGCCCGCGTGAGATGTTCACCAGGATTGCCTCAGGCTTCATCAACGCGAGTTCCCGTGCGCCTATCAGGCCTTCGGTGCTGGCGCTCAATGGCACCGTCAGGCAAACGAAATCTGCCTGCTGCAACAGCTCATCCAGGCTGCACAGGCATGCGGCATAGCGTGCTTCCACCTCGGGCTTGGCACGCTGGCTGTGATACAGCACGCGCATGCCAAAACCAGCGGCCGCGCGCCGGGCCAGGGCCTCGCCAATGCGGCCCATGCCGACGATGCCTAGCGTCTTGCCGTGCACATCAGTGCCAAAATGCGCCGGCCCCAGGTTGGCCTGCCAGCGGCCGTCACGCACCCAGTTCGCCAGCTCCACCACCCGCCTGGCGGTAGCCAGGATCAAGGCAAAGCCTGTGTCGGCCGTGGTTTCGGTCAACACGTCGGGCGTGTTGGTGAGCATCACACCACGCCTGCTGAGTTCAGCAATGTCGTAGTTATCCACGCCTACCGAAACGCTCGACACCACTTCAAGTTGCGGGGCAAGGTCGAGCAGGCTGGCATCCAGGCGCAGGCTGGCCCCCAGCAACCCGTGGGCCCCCGGCAGCGCATCGCGCAGGCGGGCCAGGCCATCGGGCTGGGTGGTATCCACCCAGGTCACCTCGACGCGATCTTGCAGGCGTGCCATCAAGTCGTCGGACAGGCGTTTATACAGGACGATTCGCTTCTTCATTGCAGGTTTCCTAATGGTTCATGGCCAGACGCGAGCTATCGCGCTTTGCCCGGCCTGACGTCTGGGAGGTATTGAGCGCAGCGGTTAGCGCCACTGCAGTCAGTAGCGCACCGCACATGAACAGATAAGAGGCACCGGGCCCGCCCGTAGCCCCATTGAGGTAGCCGACCAGCCACGAACCGCCGAACGAGCCCAGCGCACCCATGCTGTTGATCAGCGCCATGGCGCCGCCTGCGACGTTGGCCGGCAGGATTTCGGGCACGATCGCGAAGAACGGGCCATAGGGTGCGTACATGCAGGCGCCGGCGACCACCAGCAACGCATACGACAGCCAGAAATGCTCGCTGCCCAAGGCGTAAGAGCCATAGAACGCAACGGCGGCAATCAGCAGCGGCGGCCACACGAAGCGCTTGCGCTTTTGCAGGCGGTCGGACGCCCAGGACACGCCCACCATCGCCAGCACCGCCGCCAGGTAGGGCACCGAGGCCAGCCAGCCGGCCTGCACGATATCGACGTTCGCCGCCTGCTTGAGAATCGATGGCAGCCACAGCACGAAGCCATACACGCCGATGCTCCAGCAGAAGTACTGCAGCGCCAGGATGATCACCTGCGGCGAGCGGAACGCTTCGCGGTAGTTCTTCACAGGCTTGATACCCTGCTGCTCGGCAGCCAGCGCCTGCGCCAGGGCGGCCTTCTCCTGCTCGCTCAGCCACTTCACCTGGGCCGGGCGGTCATCCACCAGGCGCCACCAGAAAAACGCCCAGATCACAGCGGGCAGGCCTTCGATGATGAACATCCAGCGCCAGTCGTAATGCTTGATCAGGTAACCCGACACCACCGACATCCACAGAATGGTCACCGGGTTGCCCAGCATCAGGAAAGTATTGGCGCGCGAGCGCTCGGCGCGGGTGAACCAATGGCACAGGTACACCAGCATGGCCGGCATCACCGCAGCCTCCACCACCCCGAGCAGGAAGCGGATACCGATCAGCATGTAGACGTTGCTGACCATGCCCGTGAGCGTGGCAAGGCCGCCCCACAGGATCAGGCAGACGAAGATCAGCTTCCTGACGCTGCGCTTTTCGGCGTAGATGGCGCCAGGCACCTGGAAGAAGAAGTAACCGAGAAAGAACAGCGCCCCCAACAGCGACGACATTACCGGGGTGATATGCAGGTCTTCGGCCATGCCGGAGGCGGCGGCGAAGCCATAATTGGCGCGGTCCAGGTACGCCAGGCTGTAGGTAACGAACACAATCGGGATGATGTACCACCAGCGGCGAGGTGCCAGGCTTTGGCTTTGCATGGTTTGTTTCTCCTGAGCTTGTTGTTTTTGTTGCAACAGGTGATTCGGGGTCGGCTCATGCGCTTCTGCGCAGGTCGTAGGCCTCCAGTTCATGGCGCAGCGGCAGCCCTTCCATGTCGCCTCGTGACTGCACGGCACGGCTGCCGCACCAGTTGCCGCGCGCTACCGCCTCGGCTACTGCACGGCCCTCCAGTAGCGCGCTGAGCACACCGACGGCAAAGGCATCACCTGCACCGACGGTGTCCACCACGCGGCTGACTGGCACGGGGGCTACCTGCCCTTCGACCTTGGCGCTGCGGAAGTAGGCGCCCGCGTCGCCCAGCTTGATCACCACCAGTTCCACCCCTTGGTCCAGGTAGAACGCGGCGATATCGGCCGGGGTGTGCTGACCGGTCAGCAACCGCCCCTCCTCCAGCCCCGGTAAAACCCAGTCGGCCTTCGCCGCCAAGGCATTGATTTCACGCACCATGCTGCTTTGATCGGGCCACAGCGAGGGGCGCAGGTTAGGGTCGAACGATATGCTGCGCCCGGCTGCGCGCATCCCGTCCAGCAGCGCGTGGGACAGCGCGCGACAGCTGTCCGACAACGCCAGCGGAATACCGGTAGCGTGTACGTGGCGAGCCTGCAGCCAAACGGGGCTCAACATCGCAGGTGACAGCCTGCTGGCCGCCGAACCGCGGCGAAAGTACTCCACTGCCGGGTCGCTGCCATCATCGCTGCGGGCCTTGAGCTGAAAACCCGTCGGGTACTTGGCATCCACCTCGACGCCGGCACAGTCCAGGCCTTCGCCGCGCAAGCTGTCGAGCACGAAACGGCCCAGCGAATCGTCACCAACCCGGCTCAGCCAGCGTACCTTGAAACCCAGCCGCGCCAGGCCGATCGCCACGTTGCTGTCGGCGCCGGCGATGCGTTTGCCGAACTGGCCGACAGCGGCCAGGTCGCCGGCCTGCTCGGCAACGAACATGGCCATGGTCTCGCCAAAACACAGCACGTCATGTTCATGCATGGTCCAGCTCCTGCGCCGCGCCCAGTGCAGACAGGTGACGTACCTGGACCCGGGTCAGCGCCAGCAGGTCGTCGCCCACCAGGGGGTACTCGACGGCGCGCACCACGCCCGGCGCAAACTCGGCCATCAGCGCTGCCCACTCCTGCAGGTCCGCCGCTTGCGGCGGTATGGCAACCAGACGGCCATCGGCCCGACGCTGCACAGCCTTGCAATGCACATAGCGCACCCAACGGCCTAGCTGCCTTGCAGCTTGCCGCGCAGGCTCACCCTGCCACTGCCAGTTACCGATATCGAACGTCATACCCAGGCGCAGCCCAAGCGGGTCGACGCGCTGGAAGAACTGCAGCATCGGTTCGAGCCTGCCACCTTGTGCGGTCTGATCGTTTTCCACCAGCAACAGAGGCCCCTGCGCAGGCAGCAGCGACGCCAGGGCCATCACATCGCAGTGCTCATCGAAGTGCCCCAGGGAAACCTTCAGCGCCACCGCGCCAAGCGCCCGGGCAATTTCCAGCTTCTGCACCAGTAGCGGGTCGGGCACGCCTTGCGCGGTCCACAGTTCAAGGGGGGTGGAGTACAGGCATTCCAGGCGCAGCGCGGCAATGACCCTACCCAGCGCAGCGGCGTCCGGTGCACTGGCGAACAATTCTTCGCGCAGTTCGACGCGGCTGACGCCAGCGGCGGCCAGCAGGTCCAGAAACTGCTTCTGGCCACGTTGGCGCACAAAGTCGGCGCCGTAGCTGGAGAGACTGATGGAAACGGGGTTCGCGTGCATTGTTCTTGTCCTTATGAAACCGGTATCATTTTTTAATCAACAGCAGCAGGCGCAAACCTGCTGTTTCTTACTGGGGTTGGGTTGAACCGCGGATGATCAGGTTGGCCTTGAAGTCGATACGCCGTGCTGCGCTGCTGTCGCCGCGCAGGCGACCGAGCAGGCTTTCGAATGCCGCCACGCCGATACGCTCGGTGGGCTGGGCCAGTGCGGTGATGCCTTTGCCGACCAAGGGGTACCAGTCGAGGTCGTCGAGGGCGATCAGCCCGACATCGGCAACCAGGTTGCGCCCGGCCTCGAGCAGGGCCCGGGTCACCGCCAAGGTGGCAACGCCGTTGAAGGTGAAGATGGCTTGCGGACCATGGCCACTGTGGGCAAGAAACGAAGCCAATTGGCCCTGCAGCCCTGCGCTGATTTCAAGTACCTGCTGACGCATGCCTGGCCGGCGGCTGATCGACGCGCCGAACGCCTGCACCCGCTCCAGGCGTGAGCTGGTGCCATCGAGGGGTTCGCTGACCGCCAGGATGTCGCGATAGCCCTGGGCCTGCAGGTGGTCAAGGGCCTGCTCGACTGCGTCGGCATTGTCCAGGCCGACAAGGTCCACATTCAGCTCGGGCAATTGGCGGTCGACCAGCACCATGGGGATGTCACGCCGCAGGTTGAGCAGCTCGCCGGGGTGGTGGCCGAGCGTGTTCACGATCAACCCTTCGACGTTGTAGCTCTGCAGGGCCACCAGGTGGTGACGCTCCTGCTCGTCGTCGCGGTTGGTGTTGCACACCACCAGGCTGTAACCATACTGACGGCAGGCGGTTTCCACGCCGTGCATCACGGCCACTGAATAGGGGTTGAGGATATCGGCCACCAGCATGCCGATCAGTCGCGTCTGGCCGCGCTTTAGGCCGCGAGCCATCTGGTTGGGGCGATAGCCGAGGCGTTCGATGACCTCTTCCAGCCGCTTGGCCGTGGCTTCGGCCAGCAATTGGCGGTCGCCACCGATGTAACGGGAGACGGTGGCTTTGGAAACGCCAGCAACACGCGCCACTTCGCTGATGGTGACCCGTTCGCGGGTATGTGCTGGCGCGTCGGTCATGGGTTTTCCTTATGATTGTTTTAATAATGATGAAACCGGTTTCAATACAGCAAAAATGCACGGATTCGTCAACATGCCGTTGGTCGGGCACGAAGACAGGAAATCTTAAATCGCATTAAGAATATTGCATACATCATTGATATTTTTAGATTTATATCTATGGAACAGGGCTTGCCCTGGAATCTGATTACGTTAGGGGATAGGACGGGCTTCGCCCGTGTTCGCGGGTAAACCCGCTCCTACGGGCGAGGGCGCAGAAAAACACGTCAGCGAAGCGACTTCACGTCACCGGCCGTGACGGCACTGCCTCGGTTACCCCAACTGCTGCGAATAAAATTCACCACCTCGGCAACCTCCTGGTCGCTCAGGCGCCAGCCGAAAGCCGGCATGGTGAAGTTCGACGGCGCAGTGTGCGTTGCCGGTACCGTGCCACCGGCAAGCACCACATGGATCAGCGACGTGGCATCCGCAGTCTGCACCACCGGGTTGCCGGCCAAGGCCGGGAACACGCGGGTGTAGCCCTGCCCGTCGGTGCGGTGGCAGGCCGCGCAGTTGTCGATGTACACCGCCGCCCCAGGCTTGCTGTCGTCACCCTTCCATAGCGCATCGGCTACCTGCTTGTCGTAGACATGCGGCTGGTCATCCGGATTGCTTGGCGGCAGGGTTTTCAGGTAGCGGGCGATAGCGGTCAAGTCGGCATCACTCATGTGCTGCATGCTGTGCTCGACCACATCGCTCATGCCGCCGAACACGGCGCTGCGATCACTGCGCCCAGTCTTGAGAAACTGCACCAACTGCGCTTCGCTCCAGCTGCCCAGGCCGTCTTTGTGATCGCCACGCAGGTTCTTGGCAACCCAGCCTTCCAGCGGCGCGCTGCCGGCCAGAAACTGCTCGCCATCGGCCGCGCTCAGGGCCTTTTCCTGCATGGTCAGCGCCCGCGGCGTATGACAAGCGCCACAATGCCCAAGGCCCTCGACCAGGTACGCCCCGCGGTTCACCACAGGGTCGGCTGTCGCGGATGCTTGCCAGGGCTTGGCCTCTGGCGCGAACAGACCGCGCCAGATTGCCAGCGGCCAGCGCATGCTCAGCGGCCAGGGAATGTCAGAGGCCTTGTTCGTCTGCTCGACTGGCTCCACGCCCTTCATGAAATAGGCGTACAGCGCCTGCATGTCCTGCTCGCTGACCCGCGCATACGACGGGTATGGCATGGCCGGATAGAGCGTACTGCCGTCCTTGCCGATACCCCTGCGCACGGCTTGGTCGAAGTCTTCGAAGCTGTACTGGCCAATGCCACTGGCCGCCGGGGTGATGTTGGTGGAGTACACCGTGCCAATCGGCGTTTCCATCGGCAACCCGCCGGCAAAGGGTTTGCCGCCTTTGGCGGTATGGCAGGCCACGCAGTCACCGGCGCGGGCCAGGTACTCGCCCAGGCGCACCTGCGCATCGTCATTCGCTGCGGCCTGCACAGCCGCGCCGGCACCCAGCACCAGGGTTGCGATCAACAGTGTCTTCATGCTCATCGCTCCTCAAGCCTGGACCAACGGACCGGGGTTTTTCAGGTACTGCTCACGGATGGCACGGGCCGACCAGTAGGTGAGCGCGGCCACCAGCCCGGTCGGGTTGTAACCCAGCCCCTGCGGGAACGCCGAAGCCCCCGGAACGAACACGTTGTGTACGTCCCAGCTTTGCAGGTAGCGATTCAGTGCACTGATTTTGGGGTCGGTGCCCATGATTGCCCCGCCGTTCAGGTGGGTGGTCTGGTAACTGGTGGTGTTGAAGTGGTCCTTGACCTGCTTGCCCAGCACGGCAATGGCCTTGGGGTTCATCGCTTGGGCGATCTTGCTCAGCTTGTCGACCATGAACTGGTTCATCTTGATGTCGTTTTCCTGCCAGTCGAACGTCATGCGCAGCAGCGGCTGGCCGTAGGCATCGCGGTAGGTGGGGTCCAGGTCCAGGTAATTGCCACGGTAGGACTGGTGTGCGCCGTGGGCATCCATCGACACCTGGTGGGTGTAGTAGTCGGCCGTGGCCTTCTTCCAGGCACTGCCCCAGGCCGGCGTGCCCGGCGGGTTGGAGGTGCCGGCAATCGGCCGGCTGCCGGCCTGGTTCACCCACATTGGCGAACCGCCGACGAAGCCGTGCGGGCCATGATCGAAGTTGTCGGCGTTGAAATCGTCGATGGCAATGCCATTGCCACCCGCGCCGATGAAGTTGTTGGTGTAGGTGTCCTTGTCGAAGAACGCCTTTACCGTACCCATGTTCTGATAGGCGAAGTTACGCCCGACCACACCTTCGTTCTTCACCGGGTCGTAAGGCTTGCCAATGCCGGAAAGCAGCATCAGACGCACGTTGTTGAACTGGAAAGCCGCCAGAATCACCAGCTCTGCCGGTTGCTCCACCTCGCGCCCCTGAGCATCGATGTAGGTCACGCCGGTGGCCTTGCGCTTGCGGTCGTCCAGGTTCACCCGCAGCACATGGGCATTGGGCCGCAACTCGAAGTTGGGCACTTGGCGCAGCGCCGGCAGGATGTTCACGTTGGGCGAGGCCTTGGAGTACATGTAGCACACGTAACCGCTGCAGAAACCACAGAAGTTGCACGGCCCCATCTGCGCCCCGTAGGTGTTGGTGTATGGCCCTGAGGTGTTGGCCGACGGCAGGTTGTAGGGTTTGTAGCCCAGGCTGGTGGCAGCCTTTTCGAACAGCCTTGCCGATACAACGTTCTTCTGCGCGGGCAGCGGGAACGGGTTGGAACGGTCCGGCGCATAGGGGTTGCCGCCCTTCCCTTCACCGACCACCTGGCCTTTTACGGTCCAGGCCTGGCCTGAAGTGCCAAAGACCTTTTCGGCAAAGTCAAAATAGGGCTCCAGTTCTTCATAACTGACGCCGAAGTCCTGAATGGTCATGCCTTCGGGAATGAACGTGCGCCCGTAGCGCTCTTCATAGTGGCTGCGCAGGCGCAGCTCGACGGGGTCGACCCGGAAGTGCACACCCGACCAGTGCAGGCCTGCGCCACCCACGCCCTTGCCCGGCAGGAACGCGCCCAGCTGGCGATTGGGCAATGCCACATCATGCACGCTATGGCGGACAGTGACGGTTTCTTTCGACACATCGACGAACAGCTTCTTGCGCACGCTGTAGGTCAGCTCATCGATCACCTGCGGGTAGCTGCCTTCGGGGTAGGTATCCTGCATCGGCCCCCGCTCCAGGGCTACCACGTGCAGCCCGGCCTCGGTCAGCTCTTTGGCCATGATCGCACCGGCCCAGCCGAAGCCGACGATCACCGCATCCACTTTGTTCAACACAGTCGCCATGCCTCAGGCCCTCTCACCACGGATCGATACAGCCGGGAACGGGTAAGGCTCGTTGCGCTCGACCCAGTCCATGAAGTCGGCGCGGGCGCCGGGGAAGCCGATCTGGGTCCAGCCGACCATGCCTTTGTTGCCGCCATGAATCGGGTCGCAGAAGAACCCTTCGCGCGTGTTTTGCACCAGCAGGCTGAAGAACACCTTGGCCGGAACGGTTTCGAAAACCACCTCTCCTGCCTCCAACGTACTGAGAATACGGTCCTGGGTAGCGCTATCTTGCGCAGCAAAAACCTGTCCGCCATTGGCCCTGCACCAGCCGTCCACGGCAGCGATGCCCAGGCGGTAGATTTGTTGTGGGCTGAGCTGCAACTGGTAGCCCAGCTCGGGCGGGGCGTCGGCGTTGAACGGCCCTTGCATGTACCACTGTGCGCCAGTCGCGTAGGGGGTGTTCATTTGCCTGTCGATAAATTCGGCGGCGCCCGCTTCGAGTGCCCCTGGGCCAAGCTCATCGGCCGGGATGATGCGGGAAACGGCAGCTTGTAAAAAAGCCCATTCTTCGGCGCTGAAGAATGTCGGTTGATAGTTGCCCGCAGGCGGCGTGGCCGGCACTTTCGGTTGCTGATGCGGTTGCGGGGCCGCAAGCAGCTGGCTGGCGCCCACGCCAAGCCCTGTACTGGCCACTGTAACGACAGGGATCAGGGTCAAGGTCTTGCGCAGAAAATCCCTGCGCGGGTTGTCTGGGGCGTGCTCAGGCATTGCGAATCCTCATCGGCTTTGGGGTGGCCTTGATAAGCGCCATCTGATTTTCAATAAAGAGGTGATCTTGATAGGCCATCAAGAAGACAGCCGAATAATCTAGCGCGTTCAGAAATGTTTTGAAACCGGTTTCATTCTTACCCTCTCACCCGGCTTGACCTCCACCGCACGCCCATCAGCGCAAGGCTTTTTTCACACCCGCCTCACCCTCTGCCGACATTCCACTGCCTACAGTGCCGACGCTCTCGCATGGAGCAGACTGACTGGAGTGGCAAACATGCTGCACGACGTGATCGACGACTCCCACGCTTCACGGCTTAGGCCGATATACCGATGGCCTTGGGGCGCAGCGCAATGGGTGGTGTTGTGCCTGCTGCTCTTGCTCGGCGTAGCGGCAGCCTGGGCCCAGCAGCGCGCGGCCACCCCCAACCTGGGCAATCCGCATCACCTGCAGCACAGTGGGCTGTATACCGATTGGGCAAAAGGCTCGGTGATTGTCGTACTGCGCCATGCCGAACGCTGCGACCGCTCCAGTGACGCATGCCTGAATGACCCCAGCGGCATCACCGTCGCAGGCAGGCAGGCGGCCACCGGTGTAGGCCTCGGGTTGCAACACCTTGGCTTGGGCGAAGCTGATGTCTGGACCAGCCCAGAGGTGCGAACCCGGCAGACCGCACAAGCCATGTTCGGTAAAACCATCGCCACACGAGACTGGCTTAATCAATGTGACAACCACTTTGCCGAAAAGGCCTTTGCCCTCAAGCGAAGTGGCCACAACCTCGTGCTGGTCAGCCACAGCGGCTGCATGGATCAACTGGAGCAGGCGCTCAAAACGCCTTCTAGCGCAACATCGAACAGCTATGCCAGCGCCCTGTTCATCACGCGTGGCAACGATGGCAAGACGAAGGTGCTGGGCCAAATAGCGGCCAGTGAATGGCACACACTCATTGATGCCAAGGAACTCTGAACATGCCCTCCCGCGCCACCTTCTACCGCAACAACCTGCTGCTGCCGCTATTGCTGGCCGCCATTGTGTTCATGGCCTTCGACCTCACAGACCTAGATCGCTGGATCAGCAACCTGCTGCTTGACCCGGCCACTGGCCAGTTCCCGCTGCTGCACAACCCGTTATTCGAGAAAGTCACCCACAAATGGCCACGCATCCTGCCGGACTGGACAGGTGAACTGGCCGTCATAGGCAGCTTGCTCTCGTTCATCTGGCCGCGCCTGGCCAGCCACCCACAACTGGGCCTTGCCCGGGTACTGGAAAAGGTCCGTATTGCACCGGTGCTGCGCTTTACCACCCAATATCGGCGCGACCTGTTGTTCGTGGTGGTAGCGTTCGCACTGAGCACCACCGTGATTCACTACCTGAAAAGCCATACCAGCGTGTATTGCCCTGTGGAAACCACGCTGTATGGCGGTTCGCAAGCCCGGGTCGAATGGTTCGAAAACTTCTCTTTATGGAGCAAGCCCGGCGATGGCCGTTGCTGGCCGGGTGGCCATGCGTCCAGCGGGTTTACGCTGTTGGCGCTGTATTTCGTGGCCCTGCGCCACCGGTGGGCGCATGCTCGCAAGTTACTGGTTGCCATCCTGCTGATCGGGTTCGTGTACGGCACTACCCGAGTATTTCAGGGCTGGCACTATATGTCTCATACGTTCTGGGCCGGAATCTTTGTCTGGCTTACAACCTGGGCAACTGCATTGCTCTTCTATGGACGCATCGCACTGCAGGCGGCTAAACATAGCCCGGTCATAGCTGATGCTGCGCCGCAGCACTTGCAGGCGTGGTCAGAACAGCCATGAGAAAAAGACACGCAAAGCACGCGGTTGCAGATCGCAAGAATAACCGGCCGCGCCTACTGCCTGATCCTGACTGAATTCAGAACTCGGCTCTGCATCGAAAAACGGGTTGAAATTACCGGCCCCCAATCCCCAACCTTGGGGGAACGCTGCCCACCGCCAGCGGCTTGCAAAATCCCCCGCGGATAGGCTCGCCCCCTTGCCCCCCAAGGCCTGCAGCGCAACTTTCAGATATTGGCACAGCTCTTGCCGATCTCCTCCCAGACGCCCCAAGTCCATGGGCCCGTTTGCAGGAGGAATTGACTCATGCACCGACCGATACCCCACCCGCTGGCAGTGGCGATTTTCGCCGGCATGCTCCAGCTCCCGGCGCAGGCCGCCTTGAACGCTGTCGACCCAGGCGCTTACGTTCCTGCCAACGGCGGCTTCCCCGCCTGGTACCAGGACAGCCACGGTCGTACCCTCGACCTGTGCCTGACCAAGGCGGTCAGCTCCCGGGTCGCCGGCGCGCCCGGCGCACCGTCATACATGTGCACGCTGCTGCCCACGCCCGGTGTGTTCGACGATACCCAACCCATCGACTTCCCCACCAACTTCCCTGACGAAGCGTTCTGGTTCACTGCCGATGCTGCAATCGTCGACGCCGCCCGTGGCATCGACCTCAGCTACGGCACGGCGATCGAAGCGGCATTCGCAGCAGGAGAACCCGTCGAGGGTGACCAGGTCAGCTTCGCCCGGGTCCGTATCCGGGTCGACGTACCCACTGCAGGCACCTACGTAGTCACCCACCCCTATGGGGTCGAAGTGTTCGATGTACCCGCCGCAGGGCGCCGGGCGATCAACATGACCCGCGACATCGGCATCGCCGGCGCAGGCGACTTCACCGGCGCACTCAAGGGTGATGTCGGGCCATTCCTGCGCAGTGTCAACGGCCCCTACACCGAGGGTAACGAGCGCTTCATCGGCGACCCGAACCTGGAAGAGCAGGTCACCGGCAGCCCATTCAACACCAACTACGTACGCATCGAAGGCCCTGGTGGCATCGACCTGCGCACCGAGGTGTTCGCTGTGTCGGGCAAGCTTTCCGAAGTGGTCCTGCCAACCCCGCTGATGCCACAACGCAGCACTTACTCACGCCATACCGAGAACGGCGACCTGATCGCCCAACAAGACATCTTCGTAATGGCCCCGCCACCTCCGGCAACTGTCACCCTGACCAGTCAAACACCCAACCTGAACCTTACCGAAGCCAATGGCACTGGCGCGTGGTACGGCCAGTCAGCCCTCAACCCGGCGGCCGGAACCATCGTCACACTGTCTGCTGACAACAGCGTGGCCGTCCCGACCAGCAGCGTGGCCACCACTGACCTGCCACTGACCGACCTGGTCACCATCACGCAGGCCCAGTACCGCCTATCCACTGGCGAGCTGACCCTGGTGGCCAGCACCAGTGACGAAACCACACCTCCAGTACTTACCGCACATACCGGCAACGGCACGTTGATCGGCAACCTGGGCGGTACCGGCGCCGTGAAGACGTTGAGCATGACCCTCTCGCCCATTCCGCCGGCCAAGGTGCAGGTCACCAGCGCCAACGGTGGCAGCGACACCGAAGACGTGGTGCTGGTGCCATGAACAGACAAAGGCTCAGCCTTCAAGGAGGCAGCATGAACACTTGGTCGCGCCGTGCGCTGTTGGCCGCCGGTTTCTCTCTTACCGTTACCAGCGCCGCATTCGCCGCGCTGTCTGATGTCGACCCGGGGCCCTACACCTTCGCCACAGGTGGCTATCCGATGTGGTACAAGGACAGCCTCGACCAATCCCTGGAGCTGTGCCAGTCACGTGCCACCAGCACCCGTGCGCCAGGCGCGCCAGGGGCGCCGGCCTACATGTGCACCTTGTTGCCCGAGCCCGGTGTCTATGACGATGCCCTGCCGCTGGTATTTCCAGATAACTGGCCACCGGAGATGTTCTGGTTCCTGGCCGAAACCTCGATACCACAAGTAGGTAACAGCGGTTATGAGCTGGAGGTCTACGTTGCCGGTTTAGAAGCAGCCTTCGCTGCTGAGAACCCGGTAGACGGTGATCAGCAAAGTTTCGCGCGCATCCGTATCCGTGCTTCGGTCCCACGCACCGGCACCTACACCATCACGCACCCTTACGGGGTGGAGACGGTCAACGTCACCACGGCAGGACGTCGCGCGATCAACATCACCCGGGACATAGGCATTGGCGCTCCGGGCAACTTCCAGGGGGCGCTAGAGGGTGCGATCGGCCCTTGGCTGAAGGGGGTTGGCGGGCCGTATACAGAGGTCAACCCTGACACTGGTACCACCGAAACCTACATCGGCGACCCCAATATCACCGAAGCGGTAACCGGTAGCCCCTTCAATACCAACTTCGTGCGCATCGAAGGGCCCGCTGGGACCATTCAGACCAACACGTTCACAGTGTCTGGCAAGGTGCTGGACCAGCGGGCACAAACCCCGGTCACCCTGGAGCGCGCCACGTACTCGCGCAACGGCAGCGGCACCCGCGTGGAAGTGTTCGCCAAGGCCCCGAGTGAGGCCAGCCTGTGTATGCGCAATGGCCTGGCACTGATCGGCACGCCGCCTTCGCCTTGTCAGTTCACCCTGACTTCGGACAACAACGGTTTATTCTTCAGCCAGCAGTTCAACCAGTCGGCGCCACCAGAGGTGGTGGTTGTCACCGCCAGCAACGCAGTCGGCGGCACCCAGCCGACTGCGCTCTCGAGCAAGCTGAGCGACGTGGTCAAAGTCAGCACCGCACGCTATGACTGGGCCAACAAACGCCTGTTGATCGAGGCCAGCTCCAGCGACGAAGTAGCGGTCCCCGACCTGCTCGCCCAAGGCTACGGCCGCATGTCGAAATCGGGCACGCTGCAAAGCATCACGGTCAACGACCTGGCGCAACCGCCCGCCACCGTCACGGTCAAGTCTGCCCGCGGCGGTAGTGATGTGGAGCCGGTGATCGTGGTCGGCAACGCCCCGGTCGAGGCCGCCAACCAGCCACCGCTGGCCCAGGCCGATGTCGGCAACACCAGTGTCGGTGTACCGATCACACTCAACCTGCTGCTGAACGACAGCGACCCGGATGGCAACGTGCCGCTGACCATCAGCGACCTGACCCAACCCGGGACCGGCCTTGGCGGCGTAGTGATGAACGGCACCACCTCGGTGACCTACACGCCGCCGAGCGGGGCCACACAACCGCTGGTAGCCACCTTCAGCTACCGGGCGATGGATGCCAAGGGCCTGAAGTCGGAACCGGCCACGGTCACCATCAACGTCGCGCCTAACCAGGCACCGACTGCCAACCCGGAGACCGTCGCCACCCTGGGCGTGCCATTGACCATCAACGTGCTGGCCAATGACACCGACCCAGAAGGCAACGTGCCGCTGAGCGTGACCAACATCACCCAGCCGGCCGCCGGCCGCGGCACGGTCAGCACCGACGGCACGACCGTAACCTATACCCCACCGGCCACTGTAACCACAGCCTTCACCACCACCTTCACCTACCAGGCTCGTGACTCGCTGGGGGGGCTGTCCACCCCAGGTACGGTCACCGTCAACGTGTCGCCTCGGCCTGCCGCTGAAACCTTCGCCGTCACGACAGCCACAGTAACGGCGCGCTCCAACAACCGTTACAACTGGGACATCAGTGGCACCTCGTCGGTGACTACCGGCAATACCGTGACCGTGCAGGTAACCACTACTACCGGTGTCCAGACCTTGGGTACGGCCACGGTAGCGCTGACCGGGCGCTGGCGCCTGGTGGTCAGCAATAGCACCACGATCATCCCGACTGCGGCACCAACGGCGACGATCACCACCAGCCAAGGCACCACGCGCACCGTCAACGTCATCGTGCAGTAAAAGCCGGAGGCTTCGATGAAACGGCTGTACTCCCTGTTGCTCTGCCTGGCCCTGGTAGGCCAGGCCTGCTGGGCAGAGGACCTGATGGACAATGCCGACCTCGCACCCGGCAACGACCTCGGCGAACCAGTGATCATCCGCCTGCTGCCGGCTGGTGCCGGCCAGGCTGCGGTGATCGAGCAACAAGGGTCAGGCAACCGCGCCGCCCTCGACCAGAACGGTCAGGCCCTGCTGGGCCGTATCGTCCAGTCTGGCGGTGCTCAGGAAGCGTACATCTTGCAGGAAGGCAGTGACCTGATGGCCATCATCAGCCAACAGGGAAATGGCAACAGCGCGTCGATTCGCCAGAGCGGCAGCAGCAACAGCGCCGCCATCGAGCAGATCGGCAACGACAACAGCGCCAGCATCGTGCAGTCCGGCTCGGGGCTCAACAGCTCCGTGACCCAGGCTGGCAATGGCCAGCATGTTCAGATCACCCAATACCGATAGACCTGGAGGCACCACATGTACAAGCTCGCTCCGTTAAGTGCCGCTATCGTCCTGGCCCTCGCAGGTCAGGCCATGGCTGCTGACAGCACCTCGTCCCAGACCCAGGACGGCAAGGAAAACATCGCCGAAGTCTCTCAGAGCCAGGCATCCTTCGCCTCGGCCACCCAGACCCAGACTGGCAAGGGGCACAACCACCTCGCCGTGCAGGCCGAAAGCACCAGCGATATTCAGCAGAGCGCCACCGGCCAGTACAACGCCGGCTACGCTGAGCAACTGTTCGAGAACGGCAGCCAGATCACCCAGCAGGCCGCAGGCAGCTACAACGATGCCTTCGCCAGCCAGTCGATAGGGTCGAACAACGAGTCGCTGCAAACCCAGCAAGGCGTCGGCAATAGATCCACCGTGTGGCAGGACAGCCAGGAAGGCAGCAAAGCCACCAGCTGGCAATCCGGCCAGCGCAATGAGGCGTTCATCGAGCAGACCTTCGGTGGCAGCAACAATCGCAGCACCGTCAACCAGACCGGCCATGACAACTACGCCACCACCGAACACCTGAACCATGTCGATGGCGATATCCAGATCTACCAGGATGGCCACGACAACTGGGCCTATGGCGACCAGCGTGACGGCACCGGTGGCACCATTGCCATTGGTCAATACGGGGGTGGCAACTCGGTGGAAGTGTGGCAGGACACACAGGTGGGTAGCCAGGCCTCCGTGGTCCAGACCGGCCAGCTGAACGAAGGCTATATCGACCAGAGCTTCGGCGTCAGCAACAAGGTCAGCCTGTCGCAGCAAGGCAATGCCAACGCCAGTTGGTCGGACCAGTTCGAAACCAACAATTCAAACACCACCATCACCCAGACCGGCAACAACAACCTGCATTTCACCTATCAGAATGGTGAAAACCTCAACCTCACCATCAACACCCAAGGCAATGGCAACAGCATCACCGCCAGTAACTGGAAAGGCGCCAAGATGGGTGGCCAGTTCGGTACCAACCAGAACGCCACCATCAACCAGACCGGCAATGGCAACGGCGTCAATCTGACCCAGAAGGGCGCTGACCAGCTGGCCACGCTGACCCAGACAGGTAAAGGCAACCAGATGTCGACCAAGCAGGATGACGTCAGCAACGAGCTGTACTTCGAACAGAACGGCACTGACAACATTCTGATCGCCGACCAGCGTGGTACCGACAACTATGCCTACGGCAGCAGCCAGGGCACCGGCAATACCATCACCCTCGACCAGTCCGGCTATAGCAACCAGAGCTACACCAACCAACTTTACGGAAGCGGCAACGAAGCCACCATCAAACAGACTGACAACATCAACGTCGCCTACGTGACCCAGGGAGGCCAAGGCAACATGGCGTTCGTCGACCAGAGCGGTGTCGCCCAATCCGCCACCATCACCCAGCTGGGCAACGCGAACCTGGCCACTGTGACCCAGCAGTAAACCGCTCCCCCTTGAACCGCGGTGCTCCTCTCCCTGGTGCCGCGGTTCCTTTTTCTGTTGTCCCGCCCTCTGCAAGCTTTCGATCCGGTCAGCACGTGCAAGCCCTTGGATTGTATCTGTCGAGGTACAATGGCAAACCGATCGAAGATGTGCAGCAGCATGATCCA
>AZIG01008360.1_pt1 | contig 23784 bp, 19 predicted proteins | sample 359071 | NCBI WGS metagenome assembly AZIG01 (sample SAMN02429714, study PRJNA222667) | marine sediment metagenome | biome: Sediment sample; isolation source: enrichment culture of sample MGS-AQ(UA) from oil contaminated terminal site... | place: Jordan: Aqaba | collected 2011-05-15 | depth 18 m m | reverse complement strand
GATCACCGGCGGCTCGCCCGGTGCCGGCACAGGGGCGGGAGCGGGTGGCGCAACCAGCGTCGAGCGCAAGTACCAGCTGTTTTCACTGCCGGCAGTGACGCCGCCTTTGAACAGCCGGTAGTCGTAGGCACCGGCCGATAGCCTCTGGGCCTGTACAAAAGCGTTGGCCGTGCTGGTGGCGCCGTCACGGGCTTCGACCACCTGGATGCCGTTCTGCGCAGTCGCCGCACCTGCGCCGTTGAGGTTGTTGATGAGCACCTGGGTAGAGCCGGCGATCGCGCCGCGGCTGACCACCAGGCGATCGGAAGCAGCGCCATCGCCGGCCAGCACGCTGTTCAGGCGCAGGGCGCCGTTGTTGCCGGTGTAATCGCCCTCGATGCTCAAGCGGCCCATGGCATCATTGCCGGCTGTGAGGTCAAATGTACCTGCGTTGTTGATCGCGGCGCGCTGGTCTGGGGCAAATGCAGTGATTACCCCTTTGCGTGAAGTGATGCTGCTGCTGGCGTCGAGGGCGAGGCTGCCCGTGCTGCTGTTGCTGTCGCCCAGTACCAGCGTGTCATCCAGTGCCAGCCGGCTGCCATTGTTCAGCGCCACGCGCTCCCAATTCACATAGCGGGCACCGCCTGCCGGCTGGCTGGCATCGAAGGTCAGGCTGTCGGTACCGTCGCCGCCGTCCACAGTGATACTCAGCACCTCGGGCGTGAGGCCTTTGAGCAGTGCCGTGTCATCACCTGGCCCCGCATCCACGCGCCCGCCAATACGGCCACCGTCCCAGGTGAAGCGGTCGTTGCCAGTGCTCAGCAACACATCGCCGCCAACCTGGCCGCCATGCACCAGCACCTGGTCATCGCCACCGCTGACGCTGATATTGCCGCCGATGTTGCCATCGAAGACTTCGATGTAGTCCTTGTCGAAGGCCGCGATGACGTTCCGGTCGACGCTGCCGCCACGCATGATGAAGGTGTTCTCGTCCAGCCGCATGTTGACGTTGCCGATACGCCCGTTGTCCATTTCGGCATAGTCGCCGCTGTCGAACGTGCCCTTGATCCAGCCGCCGGTCATGTGAAAGGTGTCCAGGCCATCACCCTGGTTGAGGTTGCCTTCGATGACGCCGCCGCTCATGGCGAAATCATCGATGCCGGAGCCCTGGTGGATGTTGCCGCCGACGCTGCCAGAGGCCATGTCGATGCTATCTTTGCCGGCGCCGAAGGTTACGTCGCCGGTGATGGCGCCGCTACCGGATGCCGGGAATACCAGGCGGTTATCACCGCTGGTGTCCAACAGCGAGGGCGCCGTGCCGCTGTCACAGGTGTAGGTGTCGTTACCCGGGCCGGGTGAGAAGGTGCAAGCCGCGTTTGCGGCGGTCGGGGCCATGCCCAGCAGCGGCAGCGAACCCAGGGTCAACATCAGGCGTAGACGCATCAGGAAAACCTCCATTCTCCAGGGAGTCCTGCGCACCACGCGTGGTGTACAGGGTTACCCGGGTTGTATAGAGGAGTGCGTCACGATCACAACTGGCAAAAATGTCAGGTGGCAAAAGGCTAGCGCATTAGTCGCGGTAGAACGTTTGCACCAGGTGGTAGCCGAATTTGCTCTTGATCGGCCCGTGTACCACACGCAAAGGCTTCTTGAAAATCACCTGGTCGATGGCACCGACCATCTGCCCTGGGCGGATTTCGCCCAGGTCACCACCACGCTTGCCGGATGGGCAAAGAGAGAACTTTTTGGCGAGCACGTCGAAAGCCTCGCCGTTGGCGATGCGCTGCCTGAGCTTTTCGGCTTCGTCAGCGGTCTTGACCAGTATGTGGCGGGCTTGGGCTTTCATGGGCTACCTGTGTATCGGGAAAAAAGGCGGCATTATGCCTGATTGAATCCAGTAGTAGCGATCGCGCCCAAATGGCCGCGATGAATGTCAGATCTTCAGCTCTGCGCGATCGCGAAATTGTTCCAGCGCCTCCGGGTTGGCCAGCGCATCGGTGTTCTTCACCGGCAACCCATGCACCACATCGCGAATCGCCAGTTCCACCAGCTTGCCACTGATGGTGCGCGGTATGTCGCTGACCTGGGCGATCACCGCCGGCACATGGCGGGGTGTGGTGTACTGGCGTATTACCTGGCGGATGTGCTGGCGCAGGGCTTCATCCAGTTGCAGGCCGTCGTGCAGGCGCACGAACAGTACCACCCGCACATCCCCGTTCCAGTCCTGACCGATGGCCACGCTTTCAACGACCTGTTCGACTTTTTCCACCTGGCGGTAGATCTCCGCTGTGCCAATGCGCACGCCGCCCGGGTTGAGCACGGCGTCGGAGCGCCCGTGAATCACCATGCCTCCGCTGACACGCTGCTCGGCGTAGTCGCCTTGGGCCCACACCCCCGGGAACTGGCTGAAATAGGCATCCTGGTAACGGCGGCCGTCCGGGTCGTTCCAGAAACCGAGTGGCATCGAGGGGAAGTTGCGCGTGCACACCAGCTCGCCTTTTTCGTCCACCACGGGCTGACCCTGCTCGTTCCACACCTCCACCGCCATACCCAGGCCCTTGCACTGGATTTCGCCACGACGCACAGGCAGGGTCGGGTTGCCCAGCACGAAGCAGGAGACGATATCCGTACCGCCCGACATGGACACGAGCCACAGGTCGGCCTTGATCTTGTCGTACACATAGTCATAGCTGTGCGGTGACAGCGGCGAACCGGTGGACATCAGCAGCCGCAGGCTGGTCAGGCAGTGGCTGGTGGCGGGTTCCAGGCCTGCCTGCTCCAGTGCCGCCAGGTACTTGGCGCTGGTACCGAAGGCGTGGATGCCCTCGGCCTCTATCAGGTCCAGAAGGCGCCCGGGGCCCGGGTGGAACGGCGAGCCGTCGTACAGCACCAGCGTGGCACCCACCGCCAGGCCGCTGGCCAGCCAGTTCCACATCATCCAGCCGCAGGTGGTGTAGTAGAACAGCACGTCGTCGGCCTTCAGGTCGTTGTGCAGGCCGTGTTCCTTTAGGTGTTGCAACAGCACGCCTCCGGCGCGATGGACAATGCACTTGGGCACGCCGGTGGTGCCACTGGAATAGAGGATGTACAGCGGGTGGTCGAACGGCAGCGGGGTGAAACGGGGCTCGCCGCCGGGCTGGAAGAAGTCATCCCACAGGCTGACGTTGGCTGCCTGGAATTCGTCGGCACGCGTGCCTTTACGGGTATGGGGCACCACGATCAGTTGCTCCAGGCCAGGCAGCTGCGCGCACACCTGGTTGACCTTGGTCACCTGGTCGATGGCCTTGCCTGCATACTGGTAACCGGCGCAGACGATCAGCAGCTTGGGTTCGATCTGGCCGAAGCGGTCGATGATGCCGTGCACGCCGAATTCGGGCGAGGAGGAGGACCAGACTGCGCCAAGGCTGGTGCAGGCGAGCATGGCCACCAGTGTTTGCCAGGTATTGGGCATGATGGCCGCTACCCGGTCGCCCGGGACGATACCTGCAGCCTTGAATGCCGTTTGCAGCCCGGCCACCTGTGCGGCCAGTTCAGCATGGCTGAACACTTCGCGCTGGCCATCTTCGCGTACGGCGACCACGGCCGGGCGGTCGTCGCGGCGGCGCAGCAGGTGTTCGGCAAAGTTCAGGGTGGCATTGGCGAACCACTGTGCATCGGGCATCTGCGGCCCTTCGCTAAGCACCTGGCTGGGCGGGGTATGCCAATGTACGTGGAAAAACTCGGCAAGGGTTTGCCAGAAGTCGGCGCGCTGTTCGATGCTCCAGCCGTGCAGGGCCTGGTAGTCGTCGAGCTGCAGGTTGTAGCGCAGGTTGACCCGGCGGCGGAAGGCATCCATCCGGCTGGCCTCGATCTGCGTTGTGGACGGGCGCCAGAGCACATCGTTCATGCCGAATCTCCTTTACCTGAACAAAGCAGGCTCAGTGCAGGATCAGCCTTGTGTTGCGAAGAAGCTGATCCTGCAGAGAAAGCGGTTCTGCTTACTCTACTTTAGCCTTTTGCACATCCTGCGATGCCGACCACACGCGGTAGCGCACTTCGACATCCTTGGGCACATACACCACTACCGGCAGCTTGCTGTTGTAGCGCAGCAGGAAGCCGTCGCCGACCACCGGCACGAAGGCCTCGGTCTTCTTGCCGTCCGGGCAGGCCATCAGTGTGCTGGCCGGGCCGCTGACGTTGTCCAGGCGGTAGTAACTGTAGCCCCAGCCTTCCAGGGTGCGCTCTTCGAGGCTGCCGCCCAGGCGCTGGCGATTGCAGTCGACCTGCAGGGTCTTGCCAGCGAGGATTTCCAGTTTATAGGCCGACTCATCGGCCTGGGCCGGCAGGTGGATAACCTGCCGGGTGAAGCCTTTTTCCGCCTCGGGGTAGGGCGCGATGTCCTTCAGGCTGGCGGCCATCGCAGGTGCGGCGGCGGCCAGGCTCAGGGCTAGAAGCGCGGTCATTGGGGTAGGGCGCATAAGGCCTCCTTGCTGATAAACGAATGCGCGGCCGTTGCCAGGCCCAGGCCGCCCGTCACTGGGCCAACCAGCCACCATCGACGTTCCAGGCGGCGCCGCGAACCTGGCTACCGGCCTCGCTGCACAGGAAGAGTACCAGCTCACCGAGGTGTTCGGGGGTAACGAAGGCCAGCGACGGTTGCTTTTCTGCCAGCAGATCGTGCTGCGCTTGCAACCGATCGCCACCCTTGGCCGCACGATCGTCGATCTGCTTTTGTACCAGCGGTGTCAGCACCCAGCCCGGGCAGATGGCATTGCAGGTGACATGACTGGTGGCGGTTTCCAGGCCGACCACCTTGGTCAGGCCGACCACACCATGCTTGGCTGCCACGTAGGCTGCCTTGCCAATCGAACCGACCAGGCCATGGACCGAAGCGATATTGATGATGCGCCCCCAGTTACGCGTGCGCATGCCCGGCAGTGCCAGGCGGGTGCCATGGAATACGGCCGACAGGTTCAGGGCGATGATCTTGTCCCAGCTTTCCGGCGGGAACTGTTCGACGGGTGCCACATGCTGGATACCGGCGTTGTTGACCAGGATGTCGACGCCGCCGAACTCTCGTTCGGCCAGGTTGAATAAGGCTTCGATCTGGATCACATCCGACAGGTCGGCCGGGTGATGGACGACCTTCACCCCGTGCCGGGCAATTTCCGCCATGGCGGGGCCCGGGTCGCCAAAGCCGTTGAGCACGATGTTGGCGCCAGCCCGGGCCAATACTTGTGCGATGCCCAGGCCAATGCCGCTGGTGGAACCGGTGACGAGTGCAGTTTTGCCTTCAAGGGTCATGCCATGCTCCTTAGACGATGCCAGTGGCGTAGAACGTGGTGATGACCACGAACACCGCCAGGGTCTTGATCAGGGTAATACCAAAAATGTCCTTGTAGGCCTCGCGGTGGGTGAGGCCGGTCACCGCCAGCAAGGTGATCACCGCGCCGTTGTGCGGCAGGGTGTCCATGCCGCCGCTGGCCATGGCGGCTACCCGGTGTAGTACTTCCAGCGGGATGTCGGCCGCGTGGGCGGCGGCGATGAACGTGTCGCCCATGGCCGCCAGGGCGATGCTCATGCCGCCCGAAGCAGAGCCGGTGATGCCGGCCAGCAAGGTCACGGTGATGGCTTCGTTCACCAATGGGTTTGGGATGCCGCGCAGGGCATCGGCCAGCACCAGAAAACCCGGCAACGAGGCGATTACCGCGCCAAAGCCATATTCCGAGGCGGTGTTCATGGCTGCCAGCAAGGCACCGCCCACCGCGCTTTTGGTGCCTTCGGCCAAACGCGTACGAATGGCGCCAAAGGCGCACACCAGGACCATCAGGATGCCCACCAGCAACGCAGCCTGCACAGCCCAGATGGCCGTCAGCTTGGTCACGTCGCTTTGTACCGGTGCACTCATGCCTGGCAATTGCAGGCTGTGGCTGGGGCCGTACCAATGCGGTATCCAGTGGGTGAACACCAGGTTCATGACCCCCACCAGTATCAGCGGCGACAGCGCCAGCCAAGGGTTGGGCAGGCTCAGGTCGGCAGCGGTTTCCGGCTCGTTGCGCAAGTCGGTGCCATAACCTTCACCGGCGCGCAGGGCCTTGTTGCGCTGGCGCTGCAGATAGGCCATGCCGGTAAAGAACACGAACAGCGTGCCGATCAGGCCCAGCCACGGTGCGGCCCAGGCGGTGGTGTTAAAGAAGGTGCTGGGGATGATGTTCTGGATCTGCGGGGTGCCGGGCAAGGCGTCCATGGTGAACGAGAATGCGCCCAGGGCGATGGTGGCCGGGATCAGGCGCTTGGGGATGTTGCTCTGACGGAACATTTCGGCGGCGAACGGGTACACCGCGAACACCACCACGAACAGCGAAACACCGCCGTAAGTGAGCAGGGCACAGACCAGTACGATGACCAGCATCGCCTGGCGGGTGCCGAGCAGGCGGATGGCCGCAGCGACGATCGAGCGGGAGAAGCCGGACAGCTCGATCAGCTTGCCGAACACCGCGCCCAGCAGGAATACGGGGAAGTACAGTTTGATGAAACCGACCATTTTCTCCATAAACACCCCCGTGAACGCAGGGGCGACGGCAGAAGGGTCGGTGAGCAGGACAGCGCCGAGGGCGGCGATGGGGGCGAAGAGGATCACGCTGTAACCGCGGTAGGCGGCCAGCATCAGCAAGGCCAGAGCGGCGAGTGCGATGAGCACGGTCATCGGGGTGGGTCTCCTGGGTGAGTCTTGTTTTTATCGTTGAACAGGAGATAGCGGGAATCGTGCCAACTATGTAACTGGCTGATTTGTAAGGGATAAAGAGTTTTGTTAGAAGTCTATGTCTACGTACAGAGACGCCAGGGGCTGCCTTACAGCCCATCGCTGGCTTGCCTGTGATAAAAGGGCGGACCTCTGGCGGCAATCTCAATCAAGAAACTAAAATCTCCAATTAGAGACCGAGTGCCACCATTTTCTTGTACAGCGTCGACCGCCCCAGCCCTAACGCTGCCGCTGCCTCTGGCACTTTCCCCCCATGCTCGGCCAGTGCTCCGGCAATCAGGCCGCGTTCAAATGCCTCGCACGCCTCGCGGTAGGTCTGCCGTACAGGCGCCTCAGCCAGCGAGCTCAATGGCCCCAGTGCCGCACGCAAGTCCGCAACCCCCAGCCGAGGCTGATCCGCCAGCAGGGTCGCGCGCTCCAGCACATTGCGCAGCTCGCGAATGTTCCCCGGCCAGGCATGCCTGGCCAGCAGTTGCTGCGCTTCAGCTTCCAGCTCGTACTGGCTGCCCAGCTCAGCCAATATGGCTTCGCACAGCGCCGGCAGGTCCTCCAGCCGTTGCCGCAACGGCGGGACATCGATCGGCAGCACATTCAGCCGGTAATACAGGTCGGCGCGGAAGGCCCCGCGGGCCATGGCAGCCTGCAGGTCGATGGAGGTGGCGGCGATGATGCGCACATCGCTGCGCAGCATCTGGTTCGAACCGACCGGCTCGTATTCCTTTTCCTGCAGCACCCGCAGCAGCTTGCTCTGCAGGGCCAGCGGCATGTCGCCGATCTCGTCGAGGAACAGCGTGCCGCCTTCGGCCAGTTGCAGCTTGCCGCTGCGGCCTTTGCGGTCGGCGCCGGTAAAAGCACCCGGCGCAGTGCCGAAGAATTCGGCTTCCAGCAGCGTCTCCGGGATGGCTGCGCTGTTGATGCTGACAAAGGCTTTGTGCGCACGTGCTGACGCTGCGTGAATGGCGTGGGCCAGCAGTTCCTTGCCGGTGCCGGTTTCGCCCAGCAGCAACACGGGTGAATCGCTGCCGGCGCCACGCCGGGCGCGTCGCTTGGCTTCCAGGCTGGCCGCGCTGCTGCCTACGAACTGGGCGAAGCTGTACTTGGCTTGGCGGGCGCGTAGTTGCGAGCGGGTCGAGGCCAGTTCCTGCTGCATGCTGGAATAGCGTTTGAGCAGCGGCGAAAGGCTGCGCAGTTCGTCGAACAGGGCAAAGCCGATGGCGCCGATCAGCGCGCCCTGGTCGTCGTGGATGGGCAGGCGCATGACCACCAACGGCTCGTTCTGCGTGTCGAGCATGTCCAGCAGGATGGGCCGGCCATTGCTTACCACGTCGCGCATCAGGCTCCCAGGGATCACCGTTTCGCAGGGTTGGCCGATGGCACTGGCAGCGTCGGCCAGGCCAAAGCGTCGGGCGTAGCGTTCGTTCATCCAGACGATGCGTGCCTGGCGATCGACGATCACCGTGCCTTCGCTGGACTGCTCGATGATCTCGAACAGCGAGCGGATCGCCAGTTGCCGTACCTGGGGGTAGTCCTTGAGGCTGTCGCTGTCGTGCATGGGTGAACATCCTGAATCATGTATTGGCACAAGCCCGCGAAAAGACCGGGCCTGAAAACTTATCGTCGGGGATCAAACGCCTCACGCAGGGCATCCCCGATAAACACCAGCAGTGACAGGATCACCGCCAGCGCAAAGAACGCGGTAAAGCCCAACCACGGTGCCTCCAGGTGCTGCTTGCCCTGGGTCACCAGCTCGCCCAGCGAGGCGCTGCCCGCTGGCATGCCAAAGCCCAGAAAGTCCAGCGCGGTCAGTGTGGTAATGGCCCCGGTCAGCATGAACGGCACATAGGTCAGCGTGGCATTCATGGCATTGGGCAAGATATGCCGCAGCATGACCTGGCTGTCCGGTAACCCCAGCGCCCGCGCAGCCTTTACATACTCCAGATTGCGCCCGCGCAGGAACTCGGCGCGCACCACGTCGACCAGGGCCAGCCAGGAAAACAGCGCCATGATCCCCAGCAGCCACCAGAAATCCGGTTCGACAAAACCGCTGAGGATGATCAGCAGATACAGCACGGGCAACCCCGACCATACCTCCAGCAGGCGCTGCCCGAGCAGGTCGACCCAGCCCCCGTGGTAGCCTTGCAGGGCGCCTGCCGCCACGCCAATAAGCACACTGACCGCGGTCAGGGCAAAGGCGAACAGCAGCGATACCCGCGTGCCATAAAGCACCCGCGCCAGCACGTCACGGCCTTGGTCGTCGGTGCCTAGCCAGTTGCTGGCGCTGGGCGGGCTGGGGGTGGGCACCTGCAGGTCGTAATTAGGTGTGTCGGCGCTGAACGGGATAGGCGCGAACAGCATCCAGCCACCCTGTTCCGCGATCAGCTGGCGCACATAGGCGCTGCGGTAGTCGGGTTGAAACGGCAGTTGCCCGCCGAACTGCTGCTCGGTATAGCGTTTGAGCGCCGGAACGTACAGTTCGCCCTTGTAGCCCAGCAGCAGTGGCTTGTCGTTGGCCACCAGTTCAGCGCCAAGGCTCAGCAGCAGAAGGCCGGCAAACAACCACAGCGACACCCAACCCAGGCGGTGGCGACGAAAGCGTTGCAGGCGACGGCGTGATAGGGGCGACAGCATCAATGCGCCCTCGTATCGAAGTCGATGCGCGGGTCGAGCAACGTGTAAGACAGGTCACCGATCAGGCGAATCAGCAGGCCCGCCAGGGTGAAGATGAACAGCGTGCCGAACACCACCGGGTAATCCCGCGACACGGCGGCCTCATAACTCATGCGGCCAAGACCATCGAGCGAGAAGATCACCTCGATCAGCAACGAACCGGCGAAAAATACCGTGATCAGCGCCTGTGGCAGCCCGGCCACCACCAGCAGCATGGCGTTGCGCAAGACATGGCCATACAGCACGCGGCGTTCGCTGAGGCCCTTGGCCCGGGCAGTGACCACGTATTGGCGGGAAACCTCGTCGAGGAAGGCATTCTTGGTCAGCAACGTGAGGGTGGCGAACCCACCGATCACCAGGGCAGCGACCGGCAGCACCAGGTGCCAGAAGTAGTCGGCGACCTTGCCCAGCAGGCTGAGTTCGTCGAAATTGTCCGAGACCAGGCCGCGCACCGGGAACCAGTTGAGCGAAGTGCCGCCGGCAAACAGCACGATCAGCAAGAGCGCGAACAGGAACGAAGGCAGGGCGTAACCGATCACGATCAATGCGCTGCTCCAGGCATCGAAGCGGCTGCCATGGCGCATCGCCTTGCGGATGCCCAGCGGGATCGACACCAGGTAGGTGATCAGCGTGGCCCAGAAGCCCAGCGACAAGGTGACCGGCAACTTGTCGAGAATCAGGTCGGTGACTTTGGCGCCGCGGAAGAAGCTGTTGCCAAAGTCCAGCCGGGCATATTGGCCGAGCATCAACCAAAGCCGCTCGGGGGCGGATTTGTCGAAGCCATACTGGCGCTTGATCTCTTCGATCAGTTTCGGGTCCAGGCCGCGTGTGGCCCGGGATTCGCCATGGACCACTTCAGCTCGCGCGCCGGGTGCGCCGCCACCGATGCCCTGGAGGCGGGCCACGGCTTGCTCCACCGGGCCACCCGGCGCGGCCTGGACGATGGCGAAATTGACCAGCAGGATTGCCAGCAGCGTCGGAATGATCAGCAACAGGCGGCGCAGGACATAAGCGGTCATGGCAAGGCCTTCCGGCGTTCGGCCATTTGCGCGTTGGTCAGTGGGGTAGGGCTGACCTCCCACCAGGTGTCCAGGCCCTCGTCATAGGTGGCCTGGACCTTGGGCAGGCCGAAGCGGTTCCACCAGGCGGTGGAGCTGCCTGGCGGGTAGTAGTTGGGGATCCAGTAGTAATTCCATTGCAGCACGCGGTCCAGGGCATGGGCGTGACGCAGCATGTCGGCCTGGGTGTCGGCGCGGACCAGGCCGTCGATCAGGTGGTCTACGACCGGGTCCTGCAAAACCATCAGGTTGTTCGAGCCGGGGTCGTGAGCGGCCGCCGAACCAAAGTAGTTGTACAACTCGGCGCCCGGCGACAGGGTGACCGGGTAGCCGGTGACGATCATGTCGTAATCGCGCGCCATCAGCCGGTTGACGTACTGGGCCGAGTCGACGTTGCGGATGTTCAGGCTCACGCCGATCTGGGCCAGGTTGCGCTTCCACGGCAGCAGCAGGCGTTCAAGGCCCGCCTGGCCATTGAGGAACGTGAACGCCAGCGGCGTGCCCTGGCTATTCACCAGGCGGTCGCCTTCGGGGTGCCAGCCGGCTTGTTCGAGCAGGGCCAGGGCCTGCAACTGCTGTTTACGGATGATCCCCGAGCCGTCGGTGACCGGGGCGGTGAACACCGTGGTGAACACTTCATCTGGCACTTGGCCGCGCAAGGGGGTGAGCAGCTTCAACTCCCCCGCATCCGGCAACTGGCGAGCGGCCAAAGGGGTATTGGAGAACACGCTTTGCTGGCGGATGTACAGGTTGCGCATCATCTGCCGGTTGCTCCACTCGTAGTCCCACAACATACCCAGCGCCTGGCGCACACGGCGGTCCTTGAACTGCGGCTGGTCGAGGTTGAACACGAAACCCTGGGCCACCTGCGGTTTGGCCGGGGCCAGGTGGGCGCGTTGCAGGCGGCCGTCGTCCAGTTGCGCACCGTTGTAGCCCAAGGTGTAGGCCGTGGCGGAGAACTCGCGGTTATAGTCGTAGCCACCGCCTTTGAGTACCTGGCGCGCCACTTCGGTGTCGCCGAAGTACTCGATGCGCAGCTTGTCGAAATTGTAGCGGCCACGGCTGGCCGGCAGGTCACGTGCCCACCATGCAGGGTCGCGTTCAAAGGTGATGCTGCGGCCGTTATCGATGCGCCCGATGCGGTATGGCCCGCTGCCGACCGGCTTGTCGAAGTCGGCACCGTTGGCAAAATCGCGCTGCTGCCAATCGTGCTTGGGCATTACCGGCAGGCTTGCGAGGTCCAGCGCCAGGGTGCGGCCGTGCTCGGGCTTCAAGTCGAATCGTACGCTGTGCAGGCTTTCCACGGTCACGCCGGTCACGTCGGCAAACTGGGTACGGTATTTGAGGCTGCCCTTGCTCATCAGCAGTTCGAAGGTAAAACGAACGTCTTCGGCGCGCACCGGTTTGCCATCGGCGAAGGTGGCGCGCGGGTCGATGTCGAAACGCAGCAATTCATCCTTGGGGCCGCGCTCCATGCGTCGGGCGATCAGGCCGTAAACGGTATAGGGCTCATCGTACGAGCGTACCGCCAGTGGCGCGTACAGCAGACCATCGACTTCGCTGACACCGATGCCTTTGTCGATGTAGGGGAGGATGTGGTCGAACTGGCCGATTTCGATGGCCGAGCGGCGCAAGATGCCGCCCTTGGGGGCGTCGGGGTTTACATAGTCGAAATGCCGGAAGCTGGCGGCGTAGCGGGGGGCTTCACCGTAGACGGTGAGGGCGTGAGTGGTAGCCGCCTGGACCGTAAAGCCCATGCACGAAAATACAAGCCCCCACAATACTTGTGGGAGCGGGTTCACCCGCGAATGCGTCGGAGCAGGCAACGAGGTTGTCTGGTCTGGCCTCTTCGCGGGTAAACCCGCTCCCACAGGGGGGCTGATCACCGGGAGGGGGGAATCAGTCCTGGCGGCTGGTCACTTCCAGCAGGTGGTAGCCGAACTGGGTCTTCACCGGGCCTTGCACGGTGTTGACCGGTGCGCTGAAGACCACGGTGTCGAATTCCTTGACCATCTGGCCTGGGCCGAACGAGCCCAGGTCACCGCCCTGACGGCTGGACGGGCAGGTGGAGTTGGCTTTGGCGATTTCAGCGAAGTCGGCGCCTGCTTCGATCTGGGCTTTCAGTTCGTTGCACTTGTCTTCGCTGCTGACCAGAATGTGGCGGGCGGTTGCACGGGCCATGGGTACTGCTCCTTGGGGTAAAAAGGCAAGCCTAGCGCACTTGTCCGGGGTATGTCTCGCCAGGCTTGCAACCATTGGCCTACAGTTTTTGTGCCGCCTCACGCAACAGGGTTTCGGTCGAGGCCCAGCCCAGGCAGCCGTCGGTAATCGACACACCGTATTTGAGTGCGCCCTTGCCCAGCGCCTGGCAGCCATCGAACAAGTGCCCTTCGATCATCACCCCGACCAGCGAACGGTCGCCGGCCAGGCGCTGCTCCAGCACCTCATTGAAGACCGCTGGCTGGCGCGCCGGGTCCTTGCCGCTGTTGGCGTGGCTGCAATCGACCATGATCCGTGCCTGCAGGCCGGCCTTGGCCAACGCCTGGCGGGCCATGGCGATGCTGTTGGCATCGTAGTTCGGGCCTTTGTGGCCGCCGCGCAGTACCAGGTGTGTGTCCGGGTTGCCCAAGGTCTCGATGATCGCCGGGTGGCCCTGAGCATCCATACCGAAGTGCCGGTGGGGATGGGCAGCGCTGCGCATGGCGTCGCTGGCGATGGCGATGCCGCCGTCCGTACCGTTCTTGAAGCCGACCGGCAGTTCCAGGCCACTGACCATTTCGCGGTGGATTTGCGATTCGGTGGTGCGTGCGCCAATCGCGGCCCAGGCCAGCAGGTCGTCGAAGTAGCCGGCGGCCATCGGTTGCAGCAACTCGGTAGCGATCGGCAGGCCGCGTTCGATCATGCTCAGCATCAGCCCGCGGGACAAGGCGATGCCAGAGTGCATGTCGTCACTGCCATCGAGGTGCGGGTCGTAGGCCAGGCCTTTCCAGCCCACTGTAGTACGCGGTTTTTCGACGTAGGCGCGCATCACCAGCAGCAGCTTGTCGTTGACTTCGCGGCCAAGGGCGGCCAGGCGGTCGGCGTATTCCAGGGCCGCGCGTGGATCATGGATCGAGCAGGGGCCGACGATGACCAGCAGGCGCGGGTCGCGGCCTTCGAGGATGTCGCGGATGGCCAGGCGATGGGCCTGGACTTGTTGGGCCAGTTCGCTGGACAGTGGCATCTGTTGCTTGAGCAGGTGCGGGCTGGGCAAGCGTTTGCTGACAGTGGTGTTGGCCGCTTGCGGCTGGGTCAGGGGCAGGGCGAGGCTGGAAGCGTGCATGGCGTTTTTCCCTGGGCGGACAGCGGGTTCAGGCCCGCATGGTCGGCCCTATCGAGGTGTTCGACAGATCGTTGAATTGGTATTGGCTGCTGCATTGCCACCTGTAGAGGACCGATCGGAGGCGGCAGGCTGGCCCGAGCGGGATTGGCTAAATCGCCAGGCAGAGGTGTTTGCGTAGTAATAAGTGGCGTAGTTCATGAATCTGTCCTCAAAGTGAATCGGTGTTGGTCAAAGGCCTGAAAAGCAAAACCCCCGGACGGGGAGCCGACCGGGGGTTTGAGTATTCTCATGTTCGGCGGCCCCTCGAAGGTGGACGCCGGGTGGGTATCGGCGCCTAGTGGCTAAACCAATACCCAAAGTAATAGCTGGCAGGTGCCACGCAGCCGGCAACGGCCAGCACAGGGCGCAGGCTGCGACCGGTGTGGTTGGCGTGGTTGCGGGTGTGTTTCGGCATGTTGCTCTCCAGTGAATGAGCCCGAGCTTACTTCAGTTCGTGCAGGCCATTCAATGGATAAATGCTATGGGGCTGATCATTTGTTTTTGTACTGACTGGTTCAATGGCCGTATCGCCCGACCAGGCTTTGAGCCCCCAGCGCGTGGCCTTGCAGCAGTTGCAGCAGGCCGCTGCGATCCAGCCCCTCAGGCAAGGTACCCAAGGGCAGGTCGGTGGCAATCAGCGTGAGTGCGTAATGATGGGGGTTGTCGCCGGCGGGTGGGCAGGGGCCTCGGTAGCTGAGGGTGCCGCGGGAGTTGCGGCCTACTGTCACGGATGGCCCGCTCAGCCCGGCCGTGCCTGCCTTGAGCCCATCCTGTTCGGGGTCGATGTTGTAGGCAATCCAGTGCACCACACCAACGCCCTTGCCACCGTCCGGGTCGAACATGATCAGGGCCAGCGACCGCGTACCTGCGGGCAAGTTGTCCCAGCTCAGTTGCGGGGTCCGCTCTTCGCCGGCGCCGCATGCCGGGTCCTGGCCGACCTGTTGCAGGGCGATGACGCCGCCATCGGTGAATGACGAGGAACTGATCGACATCGCGCCTTGGTTGCCTGCGGCGGCTAAAGAAGTGCACGGCAGCAAAGCAGCGAACAGCCAGTGTCTGAGGTGCATGGTCAATCCTGGTCAGGGCGTCAGGGCTCAGTTTAGTCCAGGTCGGCTTCAGCGGCTGTCCTGGTCCTCGGCAGTGCCGCCGCTGGCACCGGCACCAGAGCCGGTGCCTTCGCCGGTATTGTTGGAGCCGCCAGCGGCCCCGTCGGCGGCATCGGTGTTGCTGCCTGTGTCACTGCTGTCGTTACCTTTGCCGCTGCCGGGGCTGTTGACGCTGCTGCCTTCACCGACGGTCTTGCCGCCAGAGGGGTCGGTTTGCGGATGGCTGTCGGTATGGGTGTCGGTGGCGGCGAAGGCAGTGCCGGTGAGGCTGCTCAGGGCGAGCGCCAGGCACAGGGATAGCGGGCGAATGCGGATCATGGGACTTCTCCTTTGCGGATGATCAGTCATTCGTTTGGCTGGCGGCGGCTGGCGGGGTGCCTTCTGGGCGACGAGTGGCAATTTCTGGGGGCTGTATATCCCAGTCACACCCAAGGCCGCCCGCAGAAGGAAATGTAATCTTCTGTGGGAACGGCCTGGTACCGCGATTGGGCCGCAGAGCGACCCCTGCAATCATCAGGATGCTGAGTGCTGTGCGGGCGCCGGGGTTTCGACTGGCTCCAGCGGCGGATGCTCCTGCGCTGCATGCATCAGGTCTTCGGTCACCCGCAGCTCGGCGCCAGTTGGCGAGAAGGTGGTCGACGCGGTGAACGGGGCAGGGTGCTCTGCTGCCGGGCGTTTGCCACGGCGCCACATGAAGAAGCACACCATGGTCAGGTTGACCACGGCAAACGCCCAGAACAACCCGGCCTCACCAAACTCGGTCATCATCGGCGAAATGGCCACCGGGGCCATGGCCGAACCCAGCGAGTTGATCAGTAGCAGGCCCTGGATCATCGGTACCAGCGCATCGGAAGGCGCGCGGTCGGCCGCATGGCTGACCGCCACCGGGTACAGGGTGAACACGCCACCACCCAACAGGAACAGCATGGCCGGCAGCAGGAACGAGTCCGATGGCAGGAACACCGTTACAAGGGACAGGACAACGCACAACGCGGCAAGCGCGAGCAGCACATCGAGGCGGTCCTTGCGGTCGGACCAGCGCCCGACCGGGTATTGCAGCAGCATCGCGCCGAGGATCACCCAGGCCATCATGTTGCCAACTTCACCCACCTCCAGGCCGATGCGCTGCAGGTACAGTGGCAGCAGCGCATAGATGCCGGCAATCGCCACGCCCGAGCCGAAGCAGCCGACCAGGCCCGACGGTGCCACACCCAGCAACTGGCGGGGCTTGAGGGGTTCGACCTGGTCCAGCAGCGGCGACACCCGCGGCAGGATCACGATCGGTAGCACCGACAGGGCGGCCAGCACGCCGGCCAGCATGAACGGGGCGGTATCGCCTAGCTGGGTGATTTCGCCAAGGCCGGCCTGGGCGATCACCCCAGCGCCGTAGAAGGCGATCATGTACAGCGCCAGCAGGCGGCCACGAATCTTTGCGTCACCGGCCAGCAGCAGCCAGCTTTCGATCACCAGAAACACGCCGACTGCCGCCCAGCCGTTGATCAGGCGCAGCACCGACCACCAGGTGACCTCGTAGAACAACCCTTGCAGCAGAATGGTGACGGCAATCAGCGAGGCGAAGCTGGTATAGGCGCGGATGTGGCCAATGCGCAGGATCAGCCGGTCGTTGAAGATGGCGCCGAGGGTCAGGCCGATGAAGTAGGTCGACGAGACGATACCAATGGTAGTGGCAGACTCACCGGCAGCGCCCAGGCGCAGGGTGGTCAGGGAAGACATGAAGCCGTTGCCCAGGGCGATGATGAACAGCCCGAGCAGGGGCGCCAGCGCCATGGCCAGCAAACGCGGAGACATACGTACCTCTAGTTGGATGAGCGGAATGAGCACCTTCTCGGCGCGCACACCGGCTCGACCCGGCAAGGGGCGAGTGGCGACACGGATGCGACCTGGGCAAGACTCAACCGCTGGGCGCTATGGGAGATTGGCCGGGCGGGGAGGGTTGAGCCTACTTCACATGTGCGTTCATGTGTTCAGGCGCTGACTCTGTCATTGCTGCTGGTTGCCACCGTTCAAGGCGACGGGCGAAAAGGAAGCGGGATTCTACGGGCTTGGACGCTTTTGCCAAGGGGTATGGGTGTGCGACGAGACGCCGCAGTCTCAGCGCGACATGAACATGTCTGCCACAGACATTTTCGATGGCTGCTCCTGCGTGCGGTGAGATCGGCACGGCAATCTTGCAGAGTGCTGCATAATGCTGAACCCCCTACCAAGGAAGGCCCCCATGTTCGCGTCGCTGTTCGCAGTCCTGGCCCCGGTTTTCATCGTCGCCGGAATTGGCTTTGCCTGGGCCCGCAAGGGCCTGGATTACCCCACCGATTTCATCGCCCGGGTGGTGATGACCGTCGGTACCCCTTCGCTTGTGCTGTCCACCCTCAGTCGTACCGAGTTGAACCCGAATGCTTTTACCAGCATGGCCGTGGCCTGCTTGCTGTGCACCTTGGGGATGGCCTTGGCCGCTTTGCTCGTGTGTCGCGCGTCGGGCATGCACTGGCGGGTACTGCTGCCGGCGTTCATGTTCCCTAATACAGGCAACATGGGCCTGCCGATCAGTCTGTATGCCTTCGGTGAGCATGGCCTGGCGTTGGCCGTGGCATTTTTCCTGACCCTGTCCATCGTTCAGTTCACCATCGGCATGGCCATCTCCGGCACGGCGGCTTCGCTCAAGGCGCTGCTGCGCAACCCTATCGTCATCAGCCTGGCCGGCGCCATGCCCATCATATTTCTCGATTTCGAACTCCCGCATTGGTTGGCCAACACCGTAGACTTGCTGGGCGGTATGACCATCCCGCTCATGCTGCTGACCTTGGGGGTATCACTGGCCAGCATTCGCCTGCGTCACGTGGGCAGCGGCATGCTGCTGGGCGGTTTGCGCATTGGCCTGGGGGCTGCGGTGGGCTGGGCAGTGGGCGCGGTACTGGGTATGGACAGCCTGGAGCGTGCGGTGCTGATGGTGCAGTCGGCGATGCCGGTAGCCGTGTTCAACTACCTGATGGCGGTGCGGGCGAACCGTGAGCCAGAGCAGGTGGCGAACCTGGTGATGTGTTCTACGGTGCTGTCGTTTGCCTGGTTGCCGGTGGTGCTGGCTTGGTGGATGTAGGCCATTGGCAACGACAGCAATTTCCGTTGAGTCAATGCGCGCTGGTCGGCGGCCCAGGAACCAAGCTATGCGCAAGGCTCACAAGGCCTTGGCCAGAAACGCCGCCGTGCGGCTGTCGGTACATCCCGCCACCACCTGCGGCGTGCCACTGACCACCACCTTGCCCCCGGCATCGCCAGCCCCCGGCCCGATATCGATCACCCAGTCGCTCTGCGCCACCACTCGCATGTCATGCTCGACCACCACCACGCTATGCCCGCTTTCTACCAGGCGGTTCAACTGTACCAGCAGCCGGTCGATGTCCTGCGGGTGCAAGCCGTTGGTGGGTTCATCCAGCACATACAGGGTCGCCCCGCGGGCTATGCGCTGCAGTTCGGTCGCCAGCTTGATGCGCTGCGCTTCACCACCGGACAGCTCGGTGGCCGGTTGGCCCAGACGCAAGTAGCCCAGGCCGATATCCTGTAGCACTTGCAGGCAACGGCGGGCAGGCGGTTGTTCGGCAAAAACCTGCAGGGCCTGGTCGACGGTCAACTGCAGCACTTGCGCGATGTTCATGCCTTGCCAGCTCACCGCCAGGGTTTCGGGGTTGTAGCGGGCACCCTGGCAGGTCGGGCAGGGCGCATACACGCTGGGCATGAACAGCAGCTCGACGCTGACGAAACCCTCACCCTCGCAGTTGGCGCACCGGCCCTTGGCAACGTTGAAGGAAAAGCGCCCGGCGTCGAAGCCCTGTGCCTTGGCCTGCTCGGTAGCCGCGAAGAGTTTGCGCACGTGGTCGAACAGGCCAGTGTAGGTGGCCAGGTTGGAGCGCGGCGTGCGGCCGATCGGCTTCTGGTCAACTTGCACCAGCCGCTTGATGCTGCCAAGCCCGGCGCTCACGTGGCCGCTGCTGGTCTGTTCAGGTTCATCTTCCAGGCTTTGCGCTTCGGGCTCGCTACGTTGCTCGGCATGGCCCAGGTGTGCCCCCACCAGTTCCAGCAGGGCCTGGCTGACCAGGCTGGATTTGCCCGAGCCGGAAATACCGGTAACGGCGGTAAAGCAGCCCAGCGGAAATGCGGCGCTCAGGTTATCGAGGTTATTGCGCGTGATGCCTTCAAGCTTCAGCCAGTCGCGGGCCTGGCGGGGGGCGCGTGTGGCCTGTACCGGGGCATTGAACAGGTAGGTGCGGGTGCATGACTGTTGCACCGCGGCCAGGCCGGCAGGCGGCCCGCTGTAGAGGATGGTGCCGCCGTGCTCGCCGGCAGCTGGCCCTACATCCACCAGCCAGTCGGCGCGGCGCATGGTGTCCAGGTCGTGCTCCACTACATACACCGAGTTGCCAGCCTGTTTCAGGCGCTGCAGGGCTTCGAACAGCGCTTCACTGTCGGCCGGGTGCAAGCCGGCCGACGGCTCGTCGAGTACGTAAACCACCCCAAACAGCTGCGAATTCAGCTGGGTGGCCAGGCGCAGGCGTTGCAGTTCACCGGAAGACAAGGTCGGGGTACTGCGCTCCAGGGCCAGGTAACCGAGACCGAGGTCAAGCAGCGTATCAATACGTTCCAGCAGCTCGTTGGCGATGCGTTGGGCCGCCAGGCGTTTTTCCAGGGTCAGATCGTCCTGCTGCTGGGTCAGGTAGTCAGCTGCCGCCACCTTGCGGAACACCTCGGCCAGCGCCTGCAACGACAGGTGCGACAGTTCGGCGATGTCCAGCCCGGCGAAGGTCACGCCCAGCGCTTCGCGCTTCAGGCGTTTGCCTTGGCACAGCGGGCAAGGGCTGGGGCGCATATACTGGGCCACACGCTTGCGCATCTGCGCGCTCTGCGAGTGCATGAAAGTATGCAGCACGTAACGCCGGGCACCCATGAACGCGCCTTGATAGCTGGGCTCCAGTTTGCGCTTGAGCGCTTCGCGGGTCTGCGCCGGGGTCAGGCCGGCATACACGGGGGCGGTGGGCGTCTCTTCAGTGAACAGGATCCAGTCGCGCTGTGCCTGGGGCAGGTCGCGCCAAGGGATATCGACGTCATAGCCCAGCGTGACCAGGATGTCGCGCAGGTTTTGCCCTTGCCAGGCCATTGGCCACGCCGCTACCGCACGCTCACGGATGGTCAGCGAAGGGTCGGGGACCATGGTCGCTTCGGTCACCTCGTAGACACGGCCCAGGCCATGGCATTGCGGGCAAGCGCCCTGGGGCGTGTTCGGAGAAAAGTCTTCGGCGTACAGCATCGCTTGCCCGGCCGGGTAGTGGCCAGCGCGGGAGTAGAGCATGCGGATCGAGCTGGACAAAGTGGTCACGCTACCCACCGAGGAACGTGCACTCGGCGTGCCGCGTTGCTGCTGCAGGGCCACCGCCGGCGGCAGCCCGTCGATGGCATCTACGTCCGGCACGCCAACCTGGTCGATCAGGCGCCGGGCATAGGGCGCCACCGATTCGAAATAACGCCGCTGGGCTTCGGCATACAGCGTGGAGAACGCCAGTGAAGACTTACCCGAGCCGGACACGCCGGTGAACACCACCAAGGCATCGCGAGGAATATCGACATCGATGTTCTTCAGGTTGTGCTCGCGGGCGCCACGGACGCGGATGAAACCGCTTGGGGTGGTTGGGCTTGGCGGCATGAAGCAGTCCTTGTCTGAAGCTGAGCAGGGTGCTCAAGGTACCAGCAACTGCAGCGGTCCCCAAAAGGCGCGCAAAGATTCCGAATGTTGAACACTCTGTTGCCAACACTGCTTTCCCTCTCCACGACTGGTTCCGCTGGGCGGAACCACATTCGTTTGTGATCCCGCGTCACTCGCGCTTATCTGTGAGCCAAGCACGACCTGCCTCACCTGTCGTGATCTGAAGGCGAACAACAAGAACGGGAAACCACCCGCGCGAGGAGACTCCACATGTCCCGACATCAGCATATCCAGGCTTGGCTCGCCGACGTGGCCAGCGACCTGCACGCGATCCGTCACGATATCCACGCTCACCCGGAACTGGGCTTTGAAGAAAGCCGCACCTCGGCATTGGTCGCCCGACTGCTGGAGGAATGGGGCTATGAAGTGCACACCGGAATCGGCAAGACCGGCGTGGTCGGCGTGCTGCGCAATGGCAGTAGCCCCCGCCGGCTGGGCCTGCGCGCCGACATGGACGCGCTGCCCATCCACGAAGCATCGGGCGCGGCATACAGCAGCCAGCACCCAGGCTGCATGCACGCCTGTGGTCATGACGGGCACACCACCATGCTGCTTGGCGCCGCGCGCTACCTGGCGGCAACCCGGCAGTTCGACGGCACGCTGACACTGATCTTCCAGCCGGCCGAGGAGGGCCAGGGCGGTGCTGAGGCGATGCTGGCTGACGGCCTGTTGGAGCGCTTTCCATGTGATGCGCTATTCGGCATGCACAACATGCCAGGGCTGCCGGCCGGGCACCTGGGGTTTCGTGAAGGGCCGATGATGGCTTCACAAGACCTGCTGACGGTGACCCTGGACGGGGTGGGTGGCCATGGCTCGATGCCGCACCTGGCCGTCGACCCGCTAGTGGCGGCCGCCAGTGTGGTGATGGCGCTGCAAACCGTGGTGGCGCGCAATATCGATGCGCAGGAAGCGGCAGTGGTCACCGTCGGCGCGTTGCAGGCCGGCGAAGCGGCCAACGTGATCCCGCAACAGGCGCTGTTGCGCCTTAGCCTGCGCGCGCTGAACGCCGAGGTGCGGGCGCAGGCCCTTGAGCGGGTGCGGGCAATCATCGTCAGTCAGGCCGAGAGCTTTGGCTGCCGCGCCAGCATCGAGCACCGCCCGGCCTACCCGGTACTGGTCAACCATGCCGCTGAAAACGCCTTTGCCACCCAGGTAGGGGTCGAGTTGCTGGGCGCCCAGGCAGTGGATGGCAACACCCGCAAGCTGATGGGCAGCGAAGACTTCGCCTGGATGCTGCAGCGCTGCCCGGGGGCCTACCTGTTCATCGGCAATGGTGTATCGCGGCCGATGGTGCACAACCCGGCCTACGACTTCAACGACGACATCCTGCTGACCGGCGCCGCCTACTGGGGCGCGCTGGCAGAGCGCTGGCTGGCACCTGCCTGATTGTCCCTTTTTGACCACTGCCGCTGGAACCCGGGCGCGACTGCGCCTGGGCGATCACCCAATCCTTGTGTGGAGTGTTCCCTATGCAGACTTCGAGCACCGGCGTGTCGCGTACCCGGCAAGTGGTGGCCGCCGTTATCGGCAACGCCCTGGAATGGTATGACTTTATCGTGTATGGCTTTCTGGCCAGCATCATCGCCCGGCAGTTCTTCCCGTCCGACGACGAGTACGCCTCGCTGCTGATGGCCCTTGCCACCTTCGGCGTCGGGTTTTTCATGCGCCCGGTGGGCGGCGTGCTGCTGGGCATGTATTCCGACCGCAAGGGCCGCAAGGCGGCCATGCAGATGATCATCCGCCTGATGACCGTGTCCATCGCCATGATCGCCTTCGCGCCCGACTACCTGGCCATCGGCATGGCTGCGCCGCTGCTGATAGTGGTGGCGCGCATGCTGCAGGGCTTTGCCACCGGTGGAGAATACGCCAGCGCCACGGCGTTTCTGGTGGAAAGCGCGCCTGCCCACCGCAAGGGCCTGTATGGTTCGTGGCAATTGGTAGGGCAGTGCCTGGCGGTGTTTTCCGGGGCGGCAATGGTGGCGTTGGTTACCCACCTGTGCTCGCCTGAGGCGCTGGACAGCTGGGGCTGGCGCATCCCGTTCGTGCTGGGCCTGCTGATCGGGCCGGTCGGGCTGTGGATTCGCAAGCATATGGAGGAGCCTGAGGCGTTTGTCGAGGCGCGTCGCCATGCCAAGGGCCAGTCGCCCAGCCTGTGGCAGGTGCTGCGTGAGCACCGGCGCAGCCTGCTGGTGTCGATGGGTTTGGCCTGCGGCGCGACGGTATCGTTCTACGTGGTGCTGGTGAACATGCCGACTTTCGCCCACAAAAGCCTAGGCCTGCCGCTGGACCAGGTGCTGCTGGTGCAGATGCTCGCCGTGGGGCTGATGACCCTCGTGATTCCGTTGTCCGGGGCGCTGTCTGACCGGCTGGGGCGGCGCCCGGTGCTGATGGCCTTCACCCTGGCGTTCTTCGTGATGGTCTACCCACTGTATGTGTGGGTGGCCGCTGCGCCTTCCCTGGAGCGCCTGTTGGTCATGCAACTGCTGTTGTGCACGGCCATCGGTGGTTTCTTCGGCCCGGCACCTACTGCCCTGGCTGAGCAGTTCCCGGTCCAGGTGCGTTCCACCGGCGTGTCGGTGGCCTACAACGTGGCGGTGATGGTGTTCGGTGGCTTTGCCCCGTTGATCGTGACCTGGCTCACCCAGGTGCTCGGCACCCCGGTGGCGCCCGCGTTCTTCGTGCTGTTTGCCTGCCTGCTGACATTGCTGGGCACCTATTGCCTGAAAGAAGCACCGCGGGCACTCAAGCCTGCCGCCTTCAACCTTGGAGTAAAACCGTGAAGCCGCTAGCCATCGACCCCATTGTTGCCCTTGATGCCGAGGCACTGTCCCAGGCCATCCATGCCCGCCAGTTGTCATGCCGGGAGGTGATGCAGGCCTACCTGGGGCATGTCGAGCGCTTCAATCGGCAGGTCAATGCACTGGTCTCGCTGCGCCCGGCCGAAGTGCTGCTGGCCGAGGCCGAGACGCGTGACCGCGAACTGGCCCGTGGCCACTCGCGCGGCTGGATGCATGGCATGCCGCAGGCAATCAAGGACCTCGCCGCCACGGCCGGGCTGCGTACCACGCTCGGCTCGCCGCTGTTTGCCGAGCAGGTACCCGAGC
>AZIG01001597.1_pt1 | contig 23835 bp, 21 predicted proteins | sample 359071 | NCBI WGS metagenome assembly AZIG01 (sample SAMN02429714, study PRJNA222667) | marine sediment metagenome | biome: Sediment sample; isolation source: enrichment culture of sample MGS-AQ(UA) from oil contaminated terminal site... | place: Jordan: Aqaba | collected 2011-05-15 | depth 18 m m | reverse complement strand
CCGTATTCGCGGGTAAACCCGCTCCTACACACGCATCGGGGGTGCAGGCACATCAGGGGTTCGACACAGGCATCGGTGGTGGGCCCACATCGGTGGTTCGGCGCAGGCCCTTGCTGGACAGCCGCAGGTTAATTACCCGCGGATCTCCGCCACCACCGCTGCCAACGCTTGCGCAGGGTCTGCCGCCTGGCTGATCGGCCGGCCGATCACCAGGTAATCCGAACCGGCATCCAGTGCCTGACGCGGGGTGAGGATACGGCGTTGATCATCCTGCGCGCTGCCCGCCGGGCGAATGCCCGGGGTCACCAATTGCAGCGACGGGTGCGCCGCCTTCAGTGCCGGGGCCTCGAGCGCCGAGCACACCAAACCGTCCATACCCGCTTTTTCCGCCAGCGCCGCCAAACGCAGCACTTGCTCCTGGGGGTCGATATCCAGGCCAATGCCGGCCAGGTCTTCACGCTCCATGCTGGTCAGCACGGTCACACCAATCAGCAGCGGCTGCGGGCCGCTGCGCTTGGCCAGCTCTTCACGGCAGGCCGCCATCATGCGCAGGCCACCGGAGCAATGCACGTTGACCATCCACACGCCCATCTCGGCCGCAGCCTTTACCGCCATGGCGGTGGTGTTGGGAATGTCATGGAACTTGAGGTCCAGGAACACTTCGAAGCCCTTGTCACACAGGGTTTCGACAATGCCCGAAGCGCTGCTGGTGAACAGCTCCTTGCCAACCTTCACCCGGCACAGCGCAGGGTCAAGCTGGTCAGCCAGCTTCAGGGCGGCCTCACGGGTAGGGAAATCCAGGGCGACGATCAGGGGCGTCTGGCAGGCGGACATGGGCAGGGTCTCTTGGCAAGTCGAAATCGGCGCGCATTGTAAACGAAGTGACGCAGGCTTGGGGGCCCGCAGGTCACGGAATTGGCCCAGCACGGCCTGGCGCCTATAATTGAACTAACGGAACGGGCAATTGCTCAAAATTCATGTAACCGTTGCCCATGACCCGACTTGAGGAGAACGACAATGCCCTGGTATGCCTGGCTGATACTCATCATAGCCCTCGGCTCGATTGTCGGCGGGTTGATGATGTTGCGCGACACGGCCAAAAAACTGCCGCTGACCGAAGAGCAACTGCGCAAGGTACATGAGCGCAATGCCGAAGCGGATGCCAAGGACGCAGAAGACCGTTAAAACACCCAGCCCTTCAGGCGCTGCGCCTGTGGAAGCCCCCATTCCCGGCACATAAAGGCCGGGCCAGGGCATCACCCCGGCCCCTGCCCGCTTACTCCACCATCACCTTGTCCCGGTTGCGCTCCAGCAACGCATTGCCTATCCCCTTTATCTCCAGCAGCTCATCCACCGAAGCAAACGGCCCATTGGCCTCGCGGTAGGCCACGATAGCCTCCGCCTTGGCCTTGCCAATGCCATTCAGCTCCTTTTGCAGGGTGAGTGCATCCGCCGTATTCAAGTCCAGCCTCGGCGCCTGCTGTGCCTGAGCCTGGGCCACCACCGGCACCGGTTCGGCCACTGCCATGGTGCTGGCCGGGGCGGCGCTAAGGGAGAACGACAAACTGGCGAACAGCGGCAGCAGCAGGTACGACAGAACGTTATTGCGCATGGTCAACACTCCTTGGGTTGGTCATTTTCCAGCAACCGCTTTCCTTCGGCTGCGCAACCAACCCTAGCGGGTAACCCGGCCGCACAATACCCAACCACCCCGGCGAATGGTTACCGAATCGGTCAGCAAAACGCTCAACTTCGCCCACCCACCAACCATCGCCGTTTCCTCTCCGCTCGGCCCCGGCTCTGAATGCACAAGCCCCTGGCCCTGTGCCTGTAGCCAAATCCCCGTTTGTCCGATACCCCCTGCCCACCATTGCCCGGCCATTGCCCTACAACGCCCGCCGAACAAGGCTCACCCGGTAAACGGCCCTCCCCCAGTCGGTAAGCATCCCCCCGGCAAACTGGCACGCCATTGCCCGCCTGCTAGATTTCTTGAGCAATGGACACCGGCCTGCTTCAAGGACCCGAGCAAGAGGATCACTGCCGTGCCCCTCAAGACATTGACTGTTTTCGGTACCCGCCCAGAAGCCATCAAGATGGCCCCGCTAGCCCTGCAACTGGCGCAGGACAACCGCTTCGAAGCCCGCGTGTGCGTCACCGGCCAGCACCGGCAAATGCTCGACCAGGTGCTGGAGCTGTTCGGCATCAGCCCCGATTACGACTTGAACATCATGAAAGCCGGCCAGGACCTGACCGGTGTGACCACTGCCATCTTGCAAGGCATCCGACCGGTGCTGGCCGCGTTCAAGCCCGACGTGGTGCTGGTGCATGGCGACACCGCCACCACCTTTGCCACCAGCTTGGCGGCTTACTACCAGCAAATCCCCATTGCCCATGTAGAGGCCGGCCTGCGCACCAACAACCTGTATTCACCCTGGCCCGAAGAAGGCAACCGGCGCCTGACCGGGGCCCTTGCCGCGCTACACTTTGCGCCCACCCCCACCTCGCGCGACAACCTGTTGCGCGAAGGCACCGACCCGGCGCACATCTTCACCACCGGCAACACCGTGATCGACGCCTTGCTGGAGGTGGAGCAAAAGCTGCAAAACCCCGCGCTGAAGGCCCGTTTCGCCAGCCAGTTCAGCTACCTGGCAACCGAACGCCGGCTGTTGCTGGTCACCGGCCACCGGCGCGAGAACTTTGGTGGCGGCTTCGAGCGCATCTGCCAGGCCCTGGTGCAGACTGCGCGGCAATTCCCCGAGTTGGACGTGGTATACCCGGTACACCTCAACCCCAACGTGCGCGAGCCGGTCAACCGGCTGTTGGCGGATGTGAGCAACATCCACCTTGTCGAACCGCTGGATTACCTGCCGTTCGTTTACCTCATGACCCGGGCCTATGTGATTCTGACCGACTCGGGTGGCATTCAAGAGGAAGCGCCGGCCCTGGGCAAACCGGTGCTGGTGATGCGCGACACTACCGAGCGCCCGGAAGCCGTGGCGGCAGGTACGGTCAAGCTGGTGGGCACCGAAGTGGCATCGATTGTACGGGCGTTGAGTACCTTGCTGACCGATGAGGCGGCGTATCGCGAAATGAGCTTCGCCCATAACCCCTATGGCGATGGCAAAGCCTGCGCGCGCATACGCGAAGCCCTGGCCACCTGGACCAGCCCCCACCGCTCAATGTAGGAGCGGGTTCACCCGCGAATACGATATCCGCAGCCCCGCTAACCCCCCAGTAAAAACTGGCCAGCGGCCCCACCCCGACCTGAGCCCCCCCCCCGCTCGACGTAGGAGCGGGTTCACCCGCGAATACGGTAGCCGCAGCACCGCTGAACACCCAGTAAAAACTGGCCAGCAGCCCCCCTTCCGCGTGCCCCCCCCCCAACAACAGTCAACAATCACCGCGAAGATATTTGCCTTGGAATGCACATTCCGCACGTCAGACTTTCCTGAAACCCCGCCCCACCTCTTCAACTCGGACAAACAAGCGAACTATCCTACGCGCCAGTCAGAAGCAGCTGAATTGTCGGGGAAATGCCTCAGGGATAACGTCACCGGGTCGCCATATTGGTGACCGGGTGTGAGAACCTGATGCGAGCTACCTGACTTGCCTGTCATGGCAGTCGTACGCGGGCAGACTTCGGTCTGGCCGAGCTTTGTAGCTCCCTCGGTTTCTCACCCCGTGTACGACTGCCGCCCTGGTCCGTGAGAAAGATCTGCGTGGCAGTTCCACCTATCAGGAGCAACTACCATGAAAAACAACAACCAATCCCCCCTCCTCACCGCAGGCATCGAAACCTTCCTCGAAGCTGGCAACCCCACCCTGAACCTGCTCCGCGTCCAACCCGGCGTCCCCATCGATGACGCCTATGAACACGTCTCCGTCCTGCTGGGCTACTGCAAGCACTTGGTACGCGAAGGCGACATGGAAGACGACCACAAGATGCTGGGCGCAGCGGATTACCTGCTGGCCACCGCAAAAGCCCTGATGAACGACATCGAGATTGCGAAGAACAGGCATGCCTGAAGGGTATGACGCGAGACCAGGCGAGGCTATGCCTCGCTTGCAGTCAGATGGAATGGGCAATATCAGGCCAGACGTGCCGAGGGGAGCCCCCCTATATTGAGCAAGCCCACACTGTGGGAGCGGGCGTGCCCGCGAACACCGGCGCAGCCGGTGCCACCCACAACAATCCCGCAAACAATCAAAGCCCCGTTCCAGCCCCGCCCCTCAAATCAACGTTCGCGGATAAACACTGATAAACGCCGAAATGGCAATCGCATCCCCATCATCCACCTTCACCCGCGGGCTCTGCGTCGAGCGTTTGATATCCGAAGCAAAATCAGCGGCCTTGAACGCCTGCTCAAGCTCGTCACCGCCCACCCCGGCATAAACGACCACCTGGGTACCGGTATTGTGCTTTTGCAGGGGCAGCTGCTTGATCTGAACCTGCACACCCGCCTTGGTCAGCGCAACGGCAATTTCCTTGGCAAAGCGCACAGCTTCCTTGTCATCTTTATGGATATTCAGCAACACCACCGGTACCAGCGTTTTAGCCTTCAGCTCGCCCGCCAATGCCTTGAATGCATCATGCGCCTGCGGCGTCAGCGTTCTGGGCTTCAGCCTGGCTTCCAACTTCAACCGCTCGGCCCTCTCGCGCTCAAGTTCCGCCCTGAGCGCATCGTTCTGCTCAATGAGTTGCTCGATCTCCAGCCTGGCCTGCACGTCCGACTCGTGGACGACAGTAACCGCCTGCGCCCCCCGGGAAACGGGCACTTCGGCTTGCTGGTTTTTTACATCCGAGGTCATATGGGCAATGATCATCGCACTGGCGGCGATCAGCGCTGCGATTACCGCAGTGGCAGAGGCTATGGCATGGATAAGGCTGGCTGCGTCTGCTGAAATATCAGGCATAAACAACTTCTTGAAGTTAGGGATGTTCATCGTTTCACGGTCAGGCAGGCAAGGCGGGCACAAAGCCCCGCCCGGTACTAGTCAAGTCAGGAGGAAAGCGGATCTTGGCAGATTGCCATACTTTTTCGAAGCTTACTCAAAATCCGAAGGTTACCTGACCAATGTGGGAGCAGACGAGGCCCTTGCAGTCAAGAAGTGAAGCGGCTTCTGTCTTACCCAGCGTTTAGGTAGCGAGCCGACTAAATTCGTCGTTGAGACCGCTGAAGACCACATCGAAACGGCTTCATTGGGTCACCTCCACGCAGTGTTGGCGGCTTCTGTTTCAGTCAAAGCCGAGATCTTAGGTACGCTAGGGGCTCTCAATAGCAGCAAGGCCATCGTAGCCAAACCGAAATCACCTAAAGCCACTCAAACCGGCATCATTGTGCCACTACACTGAGAGCCGATGTACATCTAGGGGCGACGAATGGCGTCGAACTTTTTCTCGCAAAAGCTGTAGCTCACTTGACGCTTATGCCCTCTGACGCTTAATCTCACTCCCCTTAGAACAGGGATGTTTCCAATGTGCTCCACGGCCCTCTGGGCCTTGAGCGGGGCTTCCCTGAAGATGAACTCCAGCGTGCCTAGGCGCGCTGCTTTGCTTTGCGGTCGCCATCTTGAAGCCTCGTTCCTCTTTACAGATTCAAAAATCAGTCATCTTCGCGCTCGTTTTGCGCGAAGCTCGAGCTCGAGTAGGGGATAGTCGCCTCGGCGCCGTCTGGATGCTCATAGAGCCAATTTGCCATCTCTTGATCTTTTCACTGCTATTTTCCATGTTACGTGGTCGAACTGTCTCAGGCGTCGATTATCCAGTGTTCATCCTGGTTGGGCTTGCTCCCTTCTTACTTTATCGGAACACTGCTTTACGCTTAATGGATAGCCTACGCGAAAACAGATCTCTTTTTGGCTACAAGCAAATTAAGCCACTAGACACTTACGTTGCTCGCGTTATTGTTGAAACCTGCATTGCATCTACTGTTTATTCAATTCTAGTTTTCGGCTTTGCTTGGTTCGGCTTCGACATGACTATTCAAAGCCCAATATTATGGGTAGCTAATTTACTCCTTGGTTTATTTTTTGCCTTTGGCCTGGGCATGCTCCTAGCCCTCATCACCCATGCGCTCCCTAGCTTAAAAATAATCATTCGGATGGCTTTTTTTCCGCTGTACTTTATATCTGGCGTACTAATCCCGCCCTCCTATCTCCCTCAGCAGATGATGCCTGTTCTTTTACTCAACCCATTCCTTCATATCTTAGAACTGATACGAGCCGAGGTTCTGCCTTACTACACCCCGGTAGACGGCGTCTCCGAAACATACGTAATCGCCTTTACCTTGGCACTGCTTTTCCTGTCACTGGGCACTTATCGTGCTCGCAGGATGCATTTGATATCTACCAAGAACGGTTAAATACAGGTCCAACGTGTTCGAGCTCAGAAATGTCACTAAGTCGTATTTAACACCCAACGGACGACGTTATATTTTTCGCAACCTGTCCTTCGCCATACCGCCTGGCAAGAACATTGCGTTAATTGGTCGAAATGGCGCTGGAAAATCGACACTTATGCGCCTGCTTGGTGGGGCCGACGTACCGGATTCGGGCACAGTAGTTACAGATCGCAGTATCTCCTGGCCTGTTGGATTGACAGGGGGATTTCAGGGCAGCATGACTGGAAGAGACAATATAAAATTTGTGTGCCGGGTTTATGGAGCGACCGGCGAGGCAATGCGCGAGAAAGTCCGTTACGTTCAGGACTTCGCAGAAATTGGCGACTGGATTGACGAGCCAATTAAAACATATTCTTCCGGAATGCGCTCGCGCCTAGCTTTTGGGCTTAGCATGGCTTTTGACTTCGATTACTATTTGATCGACGAAGTCATGTCTGTGGGCGACTCACAATTCAAAAGCAAGTGCTCAGAAGTTTTCAAAAATAGGCTCAAGAATTCAAATATTGTATTAGTCACACACTCGATGTCAGAAGTGAAAAACCTTTGCGATATCGTACTTCTTGTACGCGACGGCAATATTCACGTTTACGACGATGTCGCTGAAGGCATCAAAGCTTACACTAGCTAAGATCAAAACAAACTAAGAAGCACCGTTCCACACCAAGGATGCATCCAACTATGAGCAGCAAAGGTAAAAAAAGCGGCTGGAGGCTAGCGATCGCCATGGTCGTTTTGCCGATGGTCCTAGCGGCAGTCTACTATGCCGTGTTCTCCATTGACCGCTATGTCAGCTATGCGCAGGTGGTAGTGCGCCAAGATGGCAACCATCAAGGCGCACAGGTACCAGGTCTGGCCGCACTTTTGACCGGGGCCAATCCAGCCTCACGCGAGGAGACTCTTTACCTACGCGAATACATTACATCAATGGATATGATGTTGCTACTTGAAGATCGGCTGCACTGGATTGAAAGCTACGCAACACAACGCCACGATATTTTCTTCCTTCTCGATAGAGATGCGCCGCGCGAAGAGCTGCTCAAATACTACCAGCGGATGGTGTCCGCACATTATGATGAAACCACTGGCTTATTAAGAGTTGAAGTTCAGGGCTTCACCCCCGAGATATCCGAGAAGATGCTTCGAACGATTCTACAGGAAAGCGAGCATTTCGTTAACGAAGTAAGCCACGACATGGCACGCGAGCAGATGAAATTTGCTCAATCCGAACTAGAAAACGCAAGAAAAACCTACAGCGAACGCAAAAATCAACTTATTAATTTTCAAAATGACAACAAAGTACTAGACGGTGCAAACACGGCAAAAAGTCGAGCAATGATTGTTGCCGAGCTTGAAGCGCAATACACCAAAGAGCAAGCTTCTCTGACCGAAATCGGGTTCAAGCTCCGAGCAGACTCTCCACAAGCGCGCCAGCAAAAACAGCGAGTTGAAGCGATCCAGCAGCAACTTTCTAAAGAAAAACGGCTACTTGTGTCCTCTCCCCAAGGATCTCAACTAAACGTTGTTGCATCCCGCTACCAGCAACTTACACTAGATGCTGGCATTGCAGAGGAGACCTATAAAGCCTCTGTAGCAGCGCTAGACAACGCTCGAGTTGAAGCAAGCAAAAAAATACGCACCCTGGTAACAGTTGTGAGCCCCAACGCGCCGCAACTCGCCATTTATCCAGAGCGCTGGTATAACCTTGCAACTATCTTACTTGGCCTTTTGATGCTCTATGGCATTACTCGCTTCATACTTGCTTCGATCGAGGATCATCGTGATTAAATCTCTTACAGTCCACAAGACGCTCAGCCTGAAAGCGGCTGTACTGGCTATCACGACCTTGAGTTTGGTAGCCTGCGGAGGCACGCTCTCAGGTGCCGGTCCGTATAAAGGAACGATCGAGAGTAAGAACGATACTTACGTTCTTGTAGACATCGATGCCAATACTATCGCACCATTTATGCCGAGCGCGGCCAAACCTGTCCTGGCAACGGTTACTAAACCTGTGCCTCCAGAGATCCGCTTAGCTGCAGGTGACACTCTTAATGTATTGATTGCCGACAGTGCACCGGAGAGTGCTGCACTATTTGCACCTCTCGCGGCTGGTGGAACACAACTAAAAACCCGCATTGATAGTGAAGGTATGCTCTCGCTACCTTACGTTGGCCGACGATTTGTTGCTGGAATGACGCTCAATCAAGTAGAACAGATGATCCGCAATCAGCTCAAAGGCATCACAACCGATGTCCAAACTCATGTGGAGTTGGTTGGAGACCTGTCCGGATCTGTTTTGGTAGCAGGTGCCGTTAAGAACCCAGGACGATTTAGCACCCTGCAAGGTCCCCTTACTCTACTTGACGCAGTTAACCAAGCAGGCGGGCCAGTCATGGAGCCCCACTTGGTGAATGTGACTGTTCGTACCGGCACAAATGTCCAGCAGTTCAATTATGAGGATATTCTGGCTGGCAACAATATGGTGCTCCGCCCCAACTCCGAGGTGGTGTTGGATCGCGCTCGGCAGCGGTTTGTAGCCATGGGCGCCGTGGCACAGCCTGGCCTGAGGGACCTGCCTAATCAGAATAGTAGCCTGTTAGATGCGTTGGGGAGCGTTGGAGGTTTGAGCGAACAAAATGCCAATCCAGAAGGCGTTTTTGTCTTCAGAATGGCCAGCGGAGCGAATACCAAGCCAACAGTTCTTCGCCTAAACATGCGCGACCCATCAGCCATATTCTATGCAAGACAAATTGCCATTAAGCCAGATGATACTATTTATGTAACTAATGCCGCGGTTTATGAGTGGCAAAAAATCATATCACCTATCGTGCAAACGATGCTATTGGGCCGAGCGGCTGGCGCTTACAAATAACCTCAGCAAGCTGTTCGAGAGCCCCCTCTCGAACAGCTAAAATTGTTGTAACACTTGGGCAGGATGCACTTGACTGATGGACTCCGCACAGAAAGGAATCTACATACTTGTCGACCCATTTAACCGGGCTGACAGCGGGGTCACAACTTATACAAACCTCGCGCACGCCGAACTCTCCTCGCTTGGCTTGACTGTAAAAACGATCTCAATCAAACCCAACGAGACACTCAACGACTTCTGCTACCGCCTCAAGATCGAAGTCAATCAAACGAGCGATTTAGTCTGCATAGAGGCACCAGAATCGCTCGCCTCGACGCGCGAGATCGATTCTAGCGCGCCACTTCACATTCGACTTCACTGCTCCAGAAGCCTAGGTGCAGTTGTGCAGGGACTGCCCTACTCCAAAGATGACGTAGCCCTTGAGCAGCGCGAGATAAAGCGAGCGAAATATCTAAGCTCGCCATCTTGGGCTTCCTATTTTGCTTCCAAAGTATTATTCAAAATCTCTGCACCCCCATCAATATATCCAAATCCTGCACCTAGCCCGAAGTATGGCGCCCATACGAATAACACCTACGATGTTACGTTTGTAGGTCGCTTCCAAAAACTTAAGGGCACTCACTATCTTTTAGAGATTGCAGCCTTATTACCAAAACTAAAATTTGCCGTATTCTGCCCACCACTCAGAAAGCCAATCAACGCCACACCGAATATAACTTTCTTTGACGGAACAGGTATGGAGAAGTCGGAAATATATTCAAAGTCCGATCTGGTAATAGTTCCTAGCATCTTTGAAACCTCATCCATGGTTGTAATCGAAGCACTGTCGTTCGGCTGCCAGGTTGTGACATGGGACCACCTAGGCGCTGTAGAATATTTTGGTTCAGTAGAAGAACTAACAACAGTACCTTCAAACAACATCGAAGCATTTAAATCCGAGATAATTAGCTGCCTCGAAAAACCAAGGCGCCTGTATAACAACAGTTTACCCAAAACCCTAAACAGCCTATTCCGGATGGGTACTGAAAATTTACTTCTAGACCAAAAAAAACATCAGATCATAGATCGCCCGAATAGAAAAGTTGAACGGTACCTAACAAAACTAGTCAAAACCCAACTCAAAGCCATCATGAAAAAAAATCAGTCACCCTTTATTAAAAAGACGCACAAACTACTCACTAACCCAATAGCTTTTTTCAGGGATTCGAAAGAAGTTAAGTTTATACACAAAAAGCTCAAAGATCGCCGACTGGCTAAACTCGCAGACCTCAAAGAAGAATTCAAAGACCACCCACTGCTACAGACGAAGAAAGAAACCGTAGTAGTTGAGTCTCCAGCCGTAAAAGCGCTACTGGACGTCGTCGAGCCAAAACAACAGAAATCAATTCTTAAAAACTATATAACATCAATTGGCAATGAAGGACGCATAGAATTCAAAGTACAACCAACGAAACCCAAAGGTTATTCAACAGCGTTCCTTCATCACAAAAAAGCCGATAAATCCTTGCTTGTTGGAACACTTGAAAAGCTTAACGAATTTAGCGATTTCAAGTATGTTAATACCGAGCGAATGCAACTTGGCTTATTTGATATCTCTGAGGAACACTCCCCACTCTCAGTAATCAATCGAATTGATACAAAAAATAAAACCAATCTTGCCGAGATAAGCTTTTTGATCGTCTTGGATGCGCCCGCAAATCTTTGCTTTGCGCTAAGGTACTCGGGCACAGATCAGCAAGTGATTCTTGTCAAAACGGATGAGACACTTCAGGTTGCACCTGAAAGCATTGATGCCTTAATCACGCTACATCCAGAAGCTAATCCATCGCAAATCAAGCGACTGATCACAGTGGAGGATGAAACCGGGATTCCAATTGCTATTCGCCGTGTATTGCAAGACTTATTCCCTAGAAAGAAAAACATGCTTCTCCCTATCTTGGTAGGCGACGAGTGTAATTTTGACAAAACCGACATAAGCTCATTCGACGATGAGAATTATCAAGGGATCATTAAGATAATACCAATTGATCACCGGCGATCTACAACCATGAACCATATACATGAAGACGTCGCCAATTCAGTGATCGGCATTATGGTACTTGAGTCCATATACATGAAATACCGCTCACTATGTGAGGCAGTCGAGCAAGGCGAATCGCCAGCAACTTTAATCAACGTATGCTTGAAAGACGGAGTCATGTTTGATGTCCAAGAAGTATAATATTGTACATGTTTCACAGACACCTCTCGTCGCAGCACCAGCCAAAATTGCTATGGCGCAGCGATTGATAGGTCACAACTCAATGGCAATTGCACTGAATGACTATCCAAACAATGGCCCTCTGTTTGGTAAATTCATTGAAGACTACATAGTTGAAAATGATTTTACCAAACCTTTGATTGATGCGGCCATTCAAACAGCTGACATTATACAAATCCACAATGATTTGCCACCGGCTTGGGCAGAGAGATTGATTAGCTCAAATCAGACAGCAAAATACTTCTACCAAGTCCATTCACCGCTGCGAGAGGGGCCGCTTTATCTTCCCCGCCATAACGATATTGGCTTACCGTTCTGCGCAAATTTTGTTGTAGGTCAATTTCAGCCACGCATACATAACGACCATATATTTGTGCCTAATATCGTGCATGATCGCCCTTCCGCCACGATACGCAAAAAAGGGGAAAAGCTGAGAGTCATTTTCAGCCCTACGCATCTTAGACCCGGGAGATGGAACAACAAACATGTCGCCGAACTAGATACCGCGATGTCTGCCTTGGTTAATCTCGGAAAAATAGAAGCAGTAATACCCAATCAACCAGTATCACCCAAGACATTAATGGCTGTAAGAAAAACATGCCATGTAACTATTGACGAAATTGCAACCGGCGGTTTTCACCAGGTCTCTATCGAAGGACTTGCCGCTGGCAACGTCACAATTAATCGCGCCGATTATTTTTGTAAGTCCGTATTTTCGACATTCGCGAATGGCACTCCTCCACCCTTTGTTTACGCAACAGGTGGATCCGTAGCTGAGACGCTAGAAGACCTGGCAAACGACTGGGAAAAAACTGCTGCTATTCAGGAGAGCAGCCTAAATTATTTCACTTCCCATCTCACACCAGAAAAAATGGCCAAGGTATTTGATAACGCTTATGAAAATTTTTAACTCTATTAAATCTCTCAAGAACCGTGAAGCCGGCAGGAGAGCGTTCATTCTTGGGAATGGCCCATCTATTCTAGAGGAGGACTTATCTTCCCTTGGAAATGAGCTCACGATTGGCATGAATGCCTCTACCCTATTGGAGCAAAAATTTGGATTCCACACAAACTATTACGTGGTTTCAGACACACGCTTCATTACGCATCCAGACAAGGGCAGATACGCAACTACAGATCTGCACCCTCAGACTATCCGCGTATTGAGGGAAGAGATCCGAGACGTAGATGATAGGTCCATCAAAAATCAAACCTACTATGTCCCCGCGCTCAAGCGGGATGGATTCTCTAGAGATATACGCTCCGGATACTTTTTTGGTTGTACAACGACTATGCTAGCAATACAACTAGCTTACTATCTGGGTGTAACAGAGGTATATTTGCTCGGCTGCGACCTGCGGTACACACCTGACTCGCCTCGCTTCTATAAAGAAGACAACCCTCAGCTTGAAGACAGCTTTACCAGTGTGCAAATCTGGAACATTTCCAATGCCGCACAAGTGTTTGCTAGCGAAGGAAAACAGATAGTAAGTTGCAGCAAGCGGTCTTTTTTAAGGCCTTACCTTGCATATCAAGATTTTAGCTCCATTTTTGACCAGTCCGTCGCAGCCGCTTAAGCCCTTTGCTGACGCTGTCTAAGCAAAGGGGTCGCGACTGGGTTATAATGTCAACCTTGAATCAAAGAGCCGGCCACCATGATCAAAATTACGAACACCATCAATTGCTCCAACAGCCTTCCCTTCGTCCTTTTTGGAGGGATAAATGTACTAGAATCCGAAGATCTGGCATTGACAGCGTGCGCTGAGTACGTGCGCGTCACTGAAAAATTGGGCATCCCTTACGTTTTTAAGGCCAGCTTCGATAAAGCTAATCGCTCTTCTATCCATTCGTATCGCGGCCCTGGCTTAGAAGAGGGCCTGCGCATTTTTGAAAAGGTGAAGGCTGAATTTGGCGTTCCCATCATCACGGATGTTCACGAAATTCACCAAGCCAGCCCAACAGCGGAAGTTGTAGATGTTCTGCAGCTACCTGCGTTTCTAGCGCGACAAACTGATCTAGTGATCGCACTAGCTAAGACAGGTAAACCTGTCAACATCAAAAAACCACAATTTCTGAGCCCCTCCCAAATGCAGAACATTGTGCACAAGTTTAAAGAAGCTGGAAATGATCAGTTGATACTTTGTGATCGAGGCACATGCATGGGTTATGACAATCTTGTTGTAGACATGCTCGGCTTTGGCGTAATGAAACGCACTTGTGAGAATCTGCCCATCATCTTTGACGTTACTCATGCACTGCAGAACCGCGACCCCTCCGGAGCCGCCTCGGGTGGTCGTCGTGAGCAAGTTGTTGATTTAGCACGAGCTGGTATGAGTGTAGGCCTATCCGGCCTTTTCCTTGAAGCACACCCTAATCCGGACCAAGCGAAGTGCGATGGCCCTAGTGCATTGCCTTTAGACAAACTAGAACCTTTTTTGGCGCAAGTGAAAGCGCTTGACGACTTAATCAAATCGTTCGACCCGCTTCAAATTTCGTAAAGGATTTGAGCTGCAAGGATTGTGAAGATGGAAGTTTCCACACAACGGATCGTAATTGTGATTCCGGCTCGTTACGGCTCTACGCGCTTACCGGGCAAGCCGCTCGTCGATATCGGTGGTAAACCAATGGTGCAGCACGTCTATGAGCGTGCATTAAATGTCACCAGCGCGCAGAGAGTTATCGTCGCCACAGACGATGAACGAGTGCAACAGGCCGTGCTCAAGTTTGGAGGTGAATGTCTATTAACATCTCCCGACCACCAATCAGGTACTGACCGCCTTACAGAAGTCATGAATTACGTTGATGCAGATATCTACATCAACCTTCAGGGCGATGAGCCACTCGTTCGGCCTGAAGATATTGATACACTGACTACCGGCATGATATCTGACTCGAGCGTAAGTATTGGAACTCTTTGCCACTATATAGATGCGCACGAGGCAAATAGCCCACACACCGTTAAATTAGTACTCGCGAATAATGGCAATGCCTTATATTTCAGTCGCTCGCCGATCCCCTACGCTCGAGACTATCCATCGGCGTCATATCTAAAGCATATTGGCGTGTATGCCTATCGGCGGGAAGTATTGGCTAACTACGCCAAACTGCCCCAACCCATTATTGAGCAATCAGAGAAGCTCGAGCAACTAAGGTTGTTGGCTGCCGGTTATGTCATCCGTGCTTACACTGTTTCACCCACCAGCGCTGGAGTAGATACGCCAGAATGTTTGGAAAAAGTTCGGTTACTAATCGAAGGGGATGCGCGCGCCTCAAAGCCAGCTTTGACGGATATTCGCCTCGTTATTACTGATGTGGATGGCGTACTGACTGATGGCGGTATTTTTTACGACTCCACCGGTGAATGTATGAAGCGCTTCCACGTACGCGATGGAATGGGTATGCGACTGCTGGAAGAGCATGGAATCCGGGTCGCAGTACTTTCTGGTCGAGACTCAGAAGCATTAAGAAAACGAATTTCTGACCTTGACATCACACTATTCCGACTCGGGGTCAAGGACAAATTTAGCGCTTGCACCGACCTGATGAATGAGGTGGGCGCCACAGCAAAGCAGACAGCCTGCATTGGTGATGACTGCATTGATTTGCCTGCATTTGCTGCCTGCGGTATATCCTTTGCGGTAGCTGATGCTCCCTCCTATGTGAAGGCAGCCGCGTCAGAAGTCCTTGCTACCAATGGGGGCAATGGCGCCTTCCGGGAGCTTGCGGATGCAATTCTTCGTGCTCAATCCAGAGATGCAGCCCTGACTTCAGCACACGGCTATAGCCAGGTGATGAACCAGATGGCGCAATAGTCTTTACCCTCAAGGGCCAGCGGGCGGCCTCTTCAAATCGTAATACAAAGCGAAGAGGCACGTTCAAGCACCTAAATCGTCACCCTCTTAGAAGAGGGCCAGTGAATCGCTTCACATGATCTGACAAAATGGGTAGCAACGCTTTTCATTTTAGCCCTATAATCTGAAGGTTAAGAATCCGATAAGATTACTGTTGTGCCGATACAGGAGGCGCCTTGAAAATTTTGCTGTTAGGAAGTAACGTCCAATCTCGAGAAAAAATCAGCTGCTATTCGGATATGCAGTCTTACTATCTCTCCCAAGCCCTTAGAGATATGGGAATTGAAGTATTTTTCCATACATCCACAATAGGCAACACTGAAGAATTTACACAAAGCGTACTCAGCTCAGCGCGCGACAACAACGCTGATCATATTATTGCCCTCGGCGTTCGATTCTTCCAGAGAAATCCGCACGAAATAGGGGTAAAAATTCAAAAAGAATTTAGCGGACTAGTTTGCCAAATTCATGACGGCAGTCAGTTAGATGATTTTCCAGTCGACTTAAACTTCTGCGTCAAGGACGATGAGTATCGTTATATCGACAACGAGAATAACCGCCTAACTAGGCATCGCAAAGCGAACCATTATATTGGCTGGGCTGCCGACCCTAAAATGTTTTACCCTCAACAGAAAGAAAACGGCACCCTACGAGTTTTTGTTGACCACTCGACATTTACGGACAACTCCTCAGACTACACGCTTAATGTACTAATGTCTCTTTCCCGCCTTGAAACTGACATAGCGAGCGGGAAGGTTCCTGGGTACAACGCCCTACATGTACGTACACTTTCTAACTCCGGCTTGTGCGATGTAGACCTGACCTCCGCAAAAGTCGAGCCTTACAACCGCTACGCTGTGCCAGCTGATTTATTCAGTAGTGAATTGCGGAGCAGCCATATATTCATGGTAACCCATAACGAGTCAGTGGGACTCTGCGTGCTTGAAGCAGCCATGAGCGGTTGTTTTGTTTACATCCCTAAAGGCACTATTGCCATTGATCTTGTTAGCGCAGTGCGGTGCACCGAGTTCACGAATGCAGTTGATTGGCGAGACGTAGCAAAACGTATCACTCCAGATCTTAACTCCTTGTATGTTCAAAAATACAATTGGCTAAATGTTGCTCAAAACATTATCCAAGGGCTTATCAAGTTCGAAAAGCGAGAACTCCCCCAAAAATATCGCGACCTATTGAAGTGAGCAAAGCGCCTCGGCACGATTGTGCCGAGGCGCTACAGTTAAACCTACAGCCTGAAAGCCAACTTAACGCTTTAATCGAAAATTTCGACCACACCCACTACCGCACCAGACTCATCAACAACCGCCAAAGCTCTGATTTTGTTATCCAGCATATACGACTCAGCTTCGGAGAGCTGCGCGTCTTCCTTGATGGTATGAGGACTAGCTGTCATAAATTGATTCACAGCAGCCTGAACGATTGATTCATCTTCAAGAAGTGCTCTCCGTAAATCCCCATCAGTCACAATACCAATAAGTTTTTCGTTATCCATCACCAACGCCATACCTAGGCGGCTCCGAGTCATCACCAACAAGCAGTCATGGAAGCTGGTAAGTGGTGAAACCACGGGCGCTGGGGAATGCATGACATCACATACTCGGGTCAACAACTTTCTACCAAGGCTTCCGCCTGGATGGTAACGAGCGAAGTCCATTGGTTTGAACTGAATCGCCTCAATTAGCGCAACAGCCAATGCATCTCCCATCGCCATAGTGGCTAAAGTTGAGGTCGTGGGGGCTAGGTTGTTAGGACAGACCTCACGCTCAACAGAAATATCAAGCCAGATATCTGCATGCTTAGCCAAGTTAGATTTTCCGTTTCCGGTAATAGCTATGATCTTATTGCCAAAAGACTTCAAGCTCGGAATCAGCTTAATCAACTCTTCGGTTTCGCCGCTGTAGCTGATAAGAATCAGTACGTCTATGGGCTTAAGCATGCCCAAGTCGCCGTGGAAGGCTTCAGCTGGGTGCAGAAAGAAGCTAGGGGTGCCGGTAGAGGCAAACGTGGCAACCATTTTTTGCCCGATCAGACCTGATTTGCCCATACCACAAACCACGGTCCGGCCTTGGCAGCTAAGGATCAGTTCAACAGCGCTCTGAAATTCGCCGTCGAGGCGATCTGCCAGCTGAGTAACAGCTTGGGCCTGAGCGATAAGGGCTTCTTTGGCGATACTTAGGTGATTCATTTTCGTCCCTGACGACAACAAAAGATGTGCGAGGACGCGAATGGTAAGGTTTTTGTCAAGGGAAGCAAAGCGCGGCCTCGGCAGGCAGACACCAAACTGACTGATGGACATCCTGAGCAGCATCATTATGACATCACTCAGCGCTCAGTAACCGCATTCACTACGTGGGCCCTCAAACCCTGTACTAGTGCTCCTCCCCTTGTAAATCAACATCTTGTTGGATTTTTTCGTTGTGCACACGGCTTCCATGCCTCAGCATACTCGCCCTTAGAAGCTCAAATGGACATATGCAGCGCCAACATGGACGTAACCCCCCCCCCTTCAAGCCAGCCCACAATCAGTAGAACGCTGTACCGCTGGCAACGCGCATCGCCCGAAGATCTTCTGCGGGCTTTGGTCCCGCAATGGCGAAAGAAGCCGATTGATGTCACCACAGAGGAGTTGGGGGGAAACGCATCGTTCGTGAACTACGTACGCCACCATCGGCTACTGGACCCTTGCACCGGTCAACCTGTAGAGGTCGTGGAAAAATCGATTCGCAAAATAGCGTTCATCGGCAGCCAGGAGGCGCGCTTTCATCGCGCAGATGGCATGCTGACCGGCAGCATACATTTTCACTACCCCGCCTGCCTGGGGGTTATTGAAACACCATGGGAAAGCTTGATCTTCACCGAGTTCGTACGCGGCAAGCCCCCACGAATGCACAAGATCGGCAAACCGCTGGCGCTTGGCATTGCAGAACTGGAGACGTTAAGTCATGACTATCTGCAAGCGCAGCCACTTGTAAAGGCACCTCTGCTTTGGAGCATGGATTTTTTCAGGCCTTGGTTTCAACTTCGCCCACGCTTCAATTTCTCCCGGTGTTTGCCTGGATTGGTGAAGCTTGGGCTCGAAGACGAAAGGTTTGCTGGCCTTGCCGAGCGCTTCAAGGCATTTGTGCCGTTGACCCGAAAAATGGCAGCCAAAGCACGGCGCAGCAAGCGCTGCATCAGCCACATGGATTACCTGCAAAAAAATCTCTTCGTCGACAAAAACCAATTGCACCTGATCGACTGGAGCGAGGTAAAGGTTGGGCGCATAGGCTTTGACGGTGGCGCCTACCTGGGCAGCTTGTTCCGGCGCAAGGACATGAAGGTATTCCTGGCTGCACAGGCCGAGTTCATCGAGACGTACAGGGCAGCCCTGCCAGAGCGATTCGATGTGGAACAGGCGTTAAAAAACCTGCGCTACGTGTTTCTTATCACGGCGCTGTTCCATTGCTTGCGCCCAGAAACGGTCGCTGAGTACAAGGAACGCGACCGGATGGGGTTATTGCTGGAGAAATACAACTATTTGCTGGGGATGCTGGATCAGGAGTAGGTGAGCTTTTGTACCTATGGGAAAAAGCTTCGCGGGCAAACCCGCTCCTACAGGCGTGTGTACGTTCCCCAGCGGTGTGTGGTACGCCGCGTTTTCGGGGAGCTTGCCGGAATCAGATGTCATTTTGATGCCATAGGTCATCATCTGCACATATCGTCTAATTTCTTTTCGCGTTTTTTGCTCAGCGGCACGCCTACAAATGTGAATTTGTATTAAGATTCGCCCTCGTTTGTTTCCACCGGACCCGCAGGGCTATAAGCCCATGCCGCCCCTTTGCTGAATGGATGCCGCTCCACGTATATGGACGACGCTTCGCCCCGCCCTCGCCTGCTGATCCTGTCAAAAGGAGCCCAGCGCATCAGTACGTTGCCTGCATTGCTGCCCGAATTCGCGCTGCAAAGCGGTGCTGTGCGCGATGTCGAGCTCGCTGATTGGGTAATGGCCTGGGGCCGCAAGCCAAGCGCCATCAAGGCGATGGCCGAGGCGCACAAGGCTGGCAAGCCCGTTCTCACGCTGGAAGACGGCTTCATCCGTTCCGTGGGCCTGGGCGCCGACGAGCCGCCACTGTCGCTGATCGTCGATGACGTGGGCGTCTACTACGACGCTTCCCAGCCGTCCCGCCTCGAACAGTTGATCGCCACGCCCCTAGACGCCGAGCAAACCCAACGTGCCCTGGCACTACGTAGCCTGTGGCAGCAGCAACGGGTGTCGAAGTACAACGACGCGCGCATCGAGCTGCCAACGTTACCGGCCAACTGCGTGCTGGTGGCCGACCAGACCTGTGGCGATGCCTCGTTGCAAGGTGCAGGGGCCAGCGACTTCCGGGCCATGCTGGAGGCGGCATTGGCCCGCTACCCGCATAGCACCATCGTGCTCAAGGTGCACCCCGACGTGGTGGCCGGGCGCAAGGCCGGGCACTTCGACCTGGCAGCGCTGGCCAGCAACCCGCGGGTGCAGGTACTGGCCCACAATGTTCACCCGGCCGATTTGCTGCCACGCATGCGTGCAGTGTTCGTGATGACGTCGCAACTGGGCTTCGATGCCCTGCTTTGGAACGTCCCGGTGCACACCTGGGGCATGCCGTTCTATGCCGGCTGGGGGCTGACCGACGATCGCTTGCCGGCACCTTCGCGCCGCAAGCCTGTGCCGTTGGCGCAACTGATTCATGCCAGCCTGGTGGCCTACCCGCGCTATGTCTGCCCTGAACGTGGTCAGCCGTGCACGCCAGAGGTGCTGATCAACTGGCTGGGGCTGCAACGGCGGCACCGCAGCGTGTTGCCAAGCGCCGTACAGATGCTGGGTTTCAGCCGCTGGAAAGAACCGCTGGCAGACCTGTTTTTCAATGGCGCGGCCATTCGCTTCGTCAAACCCGAGCAACCGCTGGCGCAAGACTTGCCCGTGGTGTCCTGGGGCTGCAAGCACGACACCCACCTTTGCGCCCACCCACTGCCCGTCAACCGGGTGGAAGACGGCTTTCTGCGCTCGGTCGGCCTGGGCGCCGGCAAGGCGCGACCGTTGTCGTGGGTGGTCGATGACCTGGGTATTTACTACGACGCCACCCGCCCTTCGCGCCTGGAGCGCATCCTGGCTGAAGAGCCATTCGACCCGCAGTTGTTAGCCCGCGCGCATGCTTTGCGCCTGGCCATCTGCGCGGCGGGGCTGACCAAGTACAACTTGCCCGGCGCCAGCTGGCAGCGCCCTTCGCATGCGCAACGGGTGATCCTGGTGCCTGGCCAGGTGGAGGGCGATGCGTCCATCCGCTTTGGCGGCAACCGTATCCGCAGCAACCTGCAACTGCTGCGCGCCGTGCGTGAGCAAAACCCTGATGCATGGGTGTTGTACAAACCCCACCCAGAGGTATTGGCCGGCACGCGCGCCCGCGGTGACGACGAAGCGCAAACCGTGCACTGGTGCGATGAAGTGATCGGCGATACGCCACTGCAGCAATTGCTGGAAGTGGTCGACGAATTGCATGTGCTGACCTCGCAGTCGGGCTTCGAGGCCCTGCTGCGCGGTGTGCCGGTGACGACCTATGGCCAGCCGTTCTACGCCGGCTGGGGGCTGACCCGCGACCTGGACCTTCAAGCACCGGTGCAGGCACGGCGCAGCCGACAACTGACGCTGGACCAACTGGTAGCGGGCACGCTGCTGCTCTACCCCACTTACGTAAGCCTGGTGACAAACCGCTTCACCACCGCCGAACGAACCTTATACGAACTACAAAATTGGCACGCCTTACCGCAGCCTGGAGCTCCCTCCCGATGGCAGGACTTGAAACGACGCTTGAGCAGTTTGTTGGGCATGAAGCGCCCGACCAACTGAATGCAAGGGCGACGCGTGGTCCGCTGCTGCGTATCCCGTCACACAATTTTCTGCTGCTTCAGGGTGTCAGTTCGCCCTTCTTCAGTCGCCTTGCCAAGGGGCTGCGGGATATCGGCCAGCGGGTGCACAGTGTGCGCTTCAACGTCGGTGACGCCCTGTATGGCCCCGGCGGTGCGCAGCTGACCTGCCCGCACGCCCCGGAAGACATGCAGGCCTGGTATTCACAGGTGTTCCACCAACTGGGTATCACCGACCTGGTGCTATTCGGCGACTGTCGCCCAGTACACCGCCCGGCCGTGACCCTGGCGCGCTTGTCGGGCATCCGCGTGCACGTGTTCGAGGAAGGCTACTTTCGGCCCTATTGGGTGACGCTGGAGCGCGACGGGGTCAACAACAACTCGCGTTTGCCACGTGACCCGCAGTGGTACCGCGATGTGGGCAAGTACATTCCGCGCTACCAGAATGGCAACCCGTTCAAGCTGTCGTTCGCCGCACGTGCCACGCACGATGTGCTGTACCACGCCGGCGGCGCGCTGAACCGGCTGTGCTTCCCACGCTACCGCACCCATGCCCCGTTCAACGCAGCCGTGGAGTACGCCGGTTTCATTCGCCAGGGCATGCGCCTGCTGCGTGCCCGTGTGCATGACGACGCGCTGGTGGCCGAAGTGGCCCGCGAACGGCACCCCACGTTTTTGCTGCCCTTGCAGCTGGACAGCGATGCGCAAATCCGCGACCACTCGCCGTTCCAGAACATGACCCAGGTGATCGAGCATGTGATCGACTCGTTCTCGCTCAACGCGCCCTTCGATGCGCGCCTGCTGGTTAAAAACCACCCGTTGACGCCTGGGCTGGTCAACTACCGCAAGGTCACCGAGCAGTTGGCGCGCAAGTACGACGTGGCCGAGCGTGTCGACTTCATGGAAAGCGGGCACATGCCTACGCTGCTCTCGCACATCACCGGCATGATCACCGTCAACAGTACCGCGGGGGCTTCTGCATTGCTGCACCACCGCCCTACCTGCACGCTGGCCGAGCCGATCTACGCGATGCCGGGGCTAACCCACCAGGGCGGGCTGGATGATTTCTGGCAGCAGCCCGAAGCGCCCGACAACACGCTGTTTCAACGCTTCCGCAACACCGTCATCCACACCACCCAGGTCAACGGCGGTTTCTACACCGCCTGCGGCATGGACATGGCCGTGGCCAACTGCCTGGAAGTGCTGATGGCGAAAACCTCAAGAATCGAAAAATACCTATGAGTTCGCATGCCTCACCCCGCTGCATCCTCATCACCGGCGCCACAGGCGGTATCGGTGGCGCGTTGGCGCCTGCCTACGCCGCACCGGGGGTGACGCTGATCCTGCAAGGCCGGCGCCAGGACCGCCTGGCCGAAATGGCCGAACAATGCCGCGCCCTGGGTGCCCAGGTGCTGCTGGAAGCCCTCGACGTGCGCGACCTGGACGCCCTGCGGGCCATGGTGCGCCGAGTAAGCGAGCAGCATCAGCCCGACCTGGTGCTGGTGGGCGCTGGGCTTAACACCGCCGTGGGCGCCAATGGCGAAGCGGAAGACTGGGACGACAGCCGCGCCCTGATGGAAGTGAACGTGATGGCCGCTCTGGCCACTGTCGAGGCCGCCCTGCCCGCCATGCGCAGCCGTGGCGATGGGCAAATCGCCCTGTTCAGTTCGCTGGCGGGCTGGCGTGGCTTGCCGGTCACACCGACCTACAGCGCCAGCAAGGCCGCCATCCGCGTATACGGCGAGGCCATCCGCGACTGGCTGGCGCCGGAAGGGGTAAAAGTGAATGTGATTGTGCCGGGGTATGTGGAGTCGAAGATGTGCTTCGAAATGCCCGGGCCTAAACCTTTTCTGTGGACCGCCGACAAAGCGGCCAGGCGTATCAAGCGCGGGCTGGCGGCGAACCAGGCGCGTATCAGCTTTCCGTTCCCGCTCAACCTGGGCACCTGGCTGCTGGGGCTTATCCCGCAGTGGCTTTCTTCGATGATCCTGCGTGGGTTGAAGTACAGTGATTGATGTTTCCATGTTGCCGGTCGCCTTGATCGGCCTGGGCTTGACCGTCGCGGTCGAGCGCCTGCTGGTTCCCCGCCCTGCCCTGCGTCGCCCGGCCGATTGCTGGCTGCTGCACGCGGGGCTGTGGTGTGTGGCCTTCGGGCTGTTGTATGCACTGACGGCGCGGCCGTTGTTCAGTGGCGTGAATGTGTTGCTGCTGTGGCTGCTGATCGTGCTGGTAAGCAACGCCAAGTATCACTCGCTGCGTGAGCCGTTTGTGTGTGCAGATTTCGAGTATTTCAGCGATGCAGTGAAGTTCCCGCGGTTGTACTTGCCGTTCTTTGGCTTTGGCAAGGCCGCGCTGCTTGCGGTGGGCTTTCTGGTTTACCTGTGGGCGGGGTTGAGCTTCGAGGTGCCGGGCGCGCGGCTTGAGGCGTTGCTGCCACTGGCGCTGGGCCTGGGCTTGCTGCGCCTGGGGCATCGGCCTGTGAAGCCAAGCTTTGATGCCGAGCGGGATGTGCGCGGCTGGGGCCTGGCGACCAGTTTGTGGCGGTACTTCTGG
>AZIG01007376.1_pt1 | contig 23923 bp, 25 predicted proteins | sample 359071 | NCBI WGS metagenome assembly AZIG01 (sample SAMN02429714, study PRJNA222667) | marine sediment metagenome | biome: Sediment sample; isolation source: enrichment culture of sample MGS-AQ(UA) from oil contaminated terminal site... | place: Jordan: Aqaba | collected 2011-05-15 | depth 18 m m | reverse complement strand
TCACCGCCAGTGGCAAGGCGGCGCCCACCACGAAACTGGCGGCGGACGCCAGGGCGGCTTGCAAGGGTTTGGCGGCGAGGGTGGCGCTGATGCCCAGTTCGTCCCGCGCGTGGGCGCCCAGTGCGTCATGGGCCATCAGTTGATCGGCCACTTGATGCGCCAGTTCGGGTGCTACCCCGCGATGTATGTAGATGTTGGTGAGTTCGATGTGCTCAGCTTTCGGGTCGCTGGCCAGTTCTGCCCGTTCGCGGGACAAGTCCGCCCGTTCGGTATCGGCCTGGGAATGTACCGAAATGTACTCGCCAGCGGCCATGGACATGGCCCCGGCCATCAGCCCCGCCATCCCGGTGACCAGCAACGTGGCATGGCTGGCGTCGGCGGCCGCGACGCCTATCAGCAGGCTGGCGGTAGAGACAATGCCGTCGTTGGCACCCAGGACAGCGGCGCGCAGCCAGCCGATACGATCGCTTCTGTGTGCCTCGGTGTGTCTGTGCATGAATTTCACTGTTTAACGGGCTCCCTGTCATCAGGCGGTTCAAATTGCACGGGTGCCGAGCGCGCCTGCAGCCGGCGTCAGCGGGTTTCAATTTGCGCCTGCAACTGTCCGCCGACAATGGATATTTCTTTGAACTGTTCGCCCTCGCGCAGCACGAACAGCGCGTCCATCCCGCGCTCCTGAGCCAGACGAGGGCCTTCGGTTTCGCCCAGGACCATCAGCGCCGTGGCCCAGGCATCGGCGAGCATGCACGAGGCCGCCACCACGGTGACGGCGGCGAGCGAGTTGCGCAGTGGCGCGCCGGTGGCCGGGTTCATGGTGTGAGCATAGGACTGACCGGCCACGTCGACCCACTGTCGGTAGTCCCCGGAGGTCGCGATTGAGGTATCGCTAAGTTCCATCACACCCATGACCTCACGCACGCCCCTTTTGGGCTTTTCCAGGGCCACGACCCAGCATTGTCCGTCAGGTTTGACGCCCCGGGCGCGCATTTCGCCATCGATACCGACCAGGTAGCGAGTGATACCTGAACCTTCCAGGCAACGGGCCAGTTCATCCACGCCAAAACCTTTGGCAATCCCACTCAAGTCAAGGTTCGCCGGCGCGCGCTTGCGCACCTGATTGCGTTGTGGCGCAACCTCCAATGCGGCGTCGGCTGACAGCCAGGAGCGCGGCGCAATTGTGCCGATCCCCTGTGCTGTGACCTGCCGCGCCGCTGGGCCGAAGCCCCACGCGTTCACCAGGTCACCAACAGCGATGTCGAAGGCGCCGCCGGATTGCCGGCTGACGCGCAATGCAGCAGACAGCACCGTGGCCAGTTCGTCGGGTACCGACACCCATTGCTGCTCGGGGGCGGCATTGAGGCGGTTAAGGTCCGAGTCGGGTTTCCAGGTGGACATTTGCTGGTCCACCCGGGCCACGGCGCGGGCCAGTTGCTGGCCAATTTCGTCGGTATCAAGCCCGGCCCCGGCATAAAACAGGGCAGTGTAGCGGGTGCCCATGGTTTCGCCGTTCAGGCTGTAACGCTGCAACTCAGTAGACATCTTCACGGTAGCGTCCTTGTGCCTTGAGGGTCAGCACGCTGAGGTTGAGGGGCGCCAAGACCTCATCCAGGGCCTGCATCACGCCTTTGGCCATTTCGCGACTGCCACACACCAGCACTTGGGCACCTTTTTCAATCAGCCGGCGCAAGGCCAGGGCATCATTGATCAGCCGGTCTTGCACGTAGCTGCGCTCCGGGACCTGAGAAAAGGCGGCGTGCAATTGCGTAAGGCGGCGGTCCGACAAGAATTGGTTGAGTTCCGGTTCGTAGAGAAAGTCCGAAGCCGGGTTGCGCCCGCCCCAATACAAGTGCATCGGGTGTCGGGCCTTGTTGTTGCGGATAAAGCCGGCCAAAGGACCGATACCGGTACCGGCGCCGATCAGGATTACCGGGTGCGTGCCCGATGCCGGACGAAATTGCGGGTTGGGCTGAATGAAGGCGTCAATCTGCGCGCCAATGTCCAGACCGTGAAGAAACTCCGAGCACATGCCCCCGTTGTGTTTACGCACACAGATCTCCAGCACGCCGTCCTGGGAACCGCTGGCCAGCGAGTAGAAGCGCGGGATTGGGCTGCCCGGGGGCAGAATCCCGACCAGGTCGCCGGCCAGAAAGCTCGGCAGTCCGCCGCGCGCTTTGAAGCGCAGGACATGGGTCGGTGCATTTACCTGTTCGCCATAGGCAATCCGCTCTGTCAGCTCTAGTGAATGGGTACGCGGCCGCTGCGGGGTATGAACCAGCGCCAGCGCCTGCCCCAACACGTCGCCCAACGCGTGGCCCCAGCGCGCAAACTCCTGAGGGGACTGGCGGTTGACGGTTTCCAGCCCCAGCAATGGCGAGCCACCGGCCTGCAACATGGCGTCCTGCACTTGATGGGCGTACTGACAGAACTGCGCAAACTGACGGTCGCCCAGGCCCAGCACCGCAAAGGGTAGGCCGGGCTTGACGCCGGTTTTGGCCAGCCGCGCCAGGAACTGCGAAGCCGAGGCCGGCGCATCGCCGTCACCATGGGTCGCGGTGAGGATGAACACCCGTTGGGCATTACGGTAATCGCCCAACCAGTCGTTCATCGCCGCGCTGTGCACCTGATGGCCGCTTTGGTGCAAGGCGTCATGCAAGGTTTTGGCAAAACCCCAGGTGCTGTTGTTTTCACTGCCCACCAGAATCACGCTGTCGGCAGCATGAGCAGGGCTGTTGTGGCGAAGGCGCGGGCCAGCCTTGCGGCGGCGCCACCATAACAGAACGCCGGTCACGCTCATCAACGGCACGCAGAGGGCGCAGAGCCCGAGCAACAGGCCCAGCCACCAGAGGCCTTCGCCAGTGTGCAACTGGTAGACCAATTCATAGAGGTTGAGCATCGGGTCGTGGGCTTGATAGGACAGCAAGGCGCCGCTGGCCTGATCCACGTAGCCGTCGCCCTGTGCTGTGCGCAGGGAGAACACATCGCGGGGGTTGCCGGGGCTCGGGTAGACCAGCTCGCGCAAGTCGTTCAAGTCGGTGGCCTGCAAGGCCTGCAGCTTCGCCACCGGCAAGGCCGGACCGGCGCTGACGTGCGCAGGGAAGGCGGGTTCAGCTTGACTGCCGTCGGCGATAAAACCAAACGTGGTGGCGGACATGTAGGCCCCGCTCAGTGCCGATAACAACAGCCCGAGCAAGGCCAGTCGCCCGACTTCAGCATGCCAGCGCTGGCTGAAAGTGCCCCGCAGCGGCCGCAGCAGGTTGCGCCAGCCACCCAGGCGTCGGGCCAGCAATAGCGCGCCGGACACTGACAGCGTCAGCATGAGCAGGGCACCAACACCCGATACGCCATGGCCCGGCGTGCCAAGGAACAGCGAGCGGTGCAGGTCTTTCACCCAGCGGGTGAACGCGGATGGCTCGTAAGGGGCGAGCCCTTGGCCGGTCAGTGGGTCGACCTTCTCCGCCCCGGCCTTGCCGTTCTGGTTGTAGTAGACGATCACCGTGCCGGACGCTGAGCGCTGGATCTGCTCCACCCCCGTAAAGTGGCTGGCCACGCGCCCGGCAAGTTGGCCGACGTTGAGTTGCCCGGCAGAAGTGGACGTATTGTGCAGACGTTCCAGCGCCGGCTCGACAGACAGGATCGCGCCGCTGATGGCCAATACCATGACCAACAGGGCGGCGATCAGGCCAGGAAGGGAATGGAACTGACGAAGCATGTTCAGCCTCCGGAGGTGGCGGGTGCTACAGATCGTAAGTAAAGGCGTCGACGTAGGTACTGCCCGTCGCGGGCTTGCCTGCACCCTTGGATGTCAGCGGCACGCTGACATCGCCGCGGGCGTCGCGTTTGTCCTCGACGGCGCTGTCGATGCGGATCTGATACCCGGCATCAATCAGGGTGTCCGCCAGTTCTACGCTGACTTTCAGCGTGCGCCCACTGCCGACGCTGGCGCCGCTGACCCCGTCGAACTCGCTCGGTTTCATCCCGCTGCCACGGGCCCAGTCGGCCAGGTGCTTGTAATATTTGGCCTTCTTGCCGGCCACCCAGAGGGTTTTCTGGTACTGGCCATTGGCGTCGGTGACGTAGATCGCCAGGTAGGCATCATTGCCGCTGTAGTCCTTGAGCTGCGTGGTCAAGGTCACTTCACGGGCCTGGGCCAGCGCCGGCAGGGTAATGGCGCCGATGAGGCAGGTTGCTGCGATGATCTTTTTCATGAGCGTGTCCTCTTGATTGTTAGGTCGAGAGCCTGGACCTGCCGGCTGACAGCAACCTGAACGGCAGGAAAATTCATAGACAGGTGAGTTGTCATTCGGCGAGCGGGCTGCCGAGATAGTCCCTGGCATCGCCGTCATTGCGGAAATGGACCTCGAGTGTCCTCAGGTGCAGCGATGCCGGGGAGTAGCTGGCTTCGATGTCATTGCCTTTGCGGTCCTGGCCCTTGAGTTCGTAACAGCCATCGTCGACCTTGATGCGCTGCACGCGCCAGCCGTATTGCCGCTCTACCTGCTGACGCAGGGTTTCACGAGGTTGCCAGTCGCTTACCGGGTCGCTGCAGTCGTCACCGGCCAGGGCGTAACCGCTGAGCAGCAAGCCCATCAGCGTGGCATTGGCAATAAAACCTGATTTCATGACTTGTCTCCTGTCGAGGGCGGCGTCTGTGGCATAACCTAAAGGGCCTTCCTGACAGCCAGCTGAATTTTCAGATTCACGTCAGGCAAGGCGATTAAGGTGCTGCAAGACAACCATCACAGGAGGTGTCAGATGCGGGTTCTACTGGTCGAGGACGCTCCAGGCCTGGGTGAAGCGGTGCGCGAGCAGATTGCCGATGATGGCCACGCCGTCGATTGGGTACAGCGCTTGGACCACGCGCGCAACAGCGTCCGCAGCACGCCTTACGACTTGATCTTGCTGGACCTGATGCTCCCGGACGGGCGCGGGTTGGATTTTCTGCGTCAACAACGCTCGGCAGGAGACGTGACCCCGGTGATTATCCTGACCGCCCAGGATCAGATTTCCGATCGTATCGCCGGCCTCAACGCCGGTGCCGATGACTACCTGGTCAAACCGTTCGACCTGTTTGAACTCTCGGCCCGCGTGGCAGCGGTGGGGCGGCGTTATAGCGGCAATCCCAATCCACAGATCAAACTCGGTGATTTGCAGGTCGACATGAGTGCCCGCACGGTGCAGCGGGGCAGTGCCACGGTGGACCTCACGGCGCGGGAGTGGGCGCTGTTCGAGGCGTTTGTGCAACGCCCCGGCGCGCTACTGTCCAAGTCGCAGCTCGAAGAGCGGCTGTATGCTTTTGGCGCCGAAATCGAGAGCAATACCATCGAGGTATACATCAGCCGTCTGCGTAAAAAACTCGGACGCGAGCTGATTGAAACCGTGCGAGGCATGGGTTACCGGTTAATGTCCGCATGAAGCCTTCTTCGAGCCTGCAAATAAGTCTCGGTCTAGGGCTGACGCTTGGTATGACTTTACTCTGGCTGGTGGCGACAGTGGGTGCCTGGCTAGTGGTGCGGCATGAGTTGAACGAAGCGTTCGATAGCGCGTTGGAAGAAACTGCACAACGCATTCTGCCCTTGGCCGTGCTGGAAATCAGCAACCGGGAAGAATCCAGCACAGCCCAACACGTCGCGACACTGAAGATGCACAAGGAATACCTGACTTACCTGGTGCGCGATGCCAAGGGCAAGATTCTGATGCAATCTCACGACGCCAACCCGCAGATTTTCAACCGACAACCGACTGAAGGCTTCTCCACTTCTGAAAAGTACCGATTGTATGGCGCTAGCGCATTGCGTCAGACGCTGTTCATCGAGGTGGCCGAACCGCTTGGTCATCGTCGTGAAGCCGCGCGGGAGGCCTTGTTTGCGTTGTTGTTGCCCCTTATGGTGTTGATTCCTGTCAGCCTGGTGGGTACCTGGTTATTGGTGCGTTTCAGTCTGCGCAGCGTGCTGGCTTACCGTCGTGCCATTGAAGCGCGCGGTGTGGGTGACCTGTCTCCGATCAAGGTGGAGCACCTGCCTGCAGAAATCGATCCGTTGGCTGAGGCGGTCAATCACCTGCTGGAGCGCTTACGCAACGCCCTTGAGGCCGAGCGCAGCTTTACCGCCAACAGCGCCCACGAACTACGCACACCATTGGCCTCGACCCTGGCGCAGATCCAGCGGTTACACCACGAAGCGCCGGAGGGGCCGCTGCGGGTGCGTGCGCAGAAGATCGAACACGCGTTGCACGAGCTTTCAAGGCTTTCAGAAAAGCTCATGCAGTTGGCCAAAGCCGAGGGCGGCGGGCTGTTGTCCGAAACGCCACAAGACCTGATCCCGTTGCTTGCCCATGGCGTGGACGAGTGGAACCAACGCAGCGGGCAGCGCATTGAGTTGCAGTTGCCAAGCCAGACCAGCGTGTATTCGATCATTGACCCGGACGCCTTTGGCATCCTGCTGCGCAACCTGATTGAGAATGCGATGAAGTATGGTGCAACGGACCAACCGGTCGAAGTCAGCCTCACCGAGCAGGCACAGTTGCGGGTAGTCAATAGCGGCCCGGCGGTGCCGCAGTCTGTATTAGAGCACCTGACCGAGCGTTTTGTGCGCGGTCACAGTGAGATCAGTGGTTCGGGGCTGGGCTTGGCGATTGCCAAAACCATCGTGCAGGGAGTAAACGCGCGAATGAAATTGGTCTCCCCGGCAACAGGTCGACAGGATGGGTTTGAAGTCTGCATCTGGTTACCGCTTGCCCCATCATGAAAGTCCATGAGGCTCGCTATCAGGCGCTCAGCACTCGTTTCAACACTTCGTAAATCCTGGCATCAGCCGATTGGGCAACGTTGAAACGGATGAAGTCACCCGCAGTCATGGACTGGCTAAACGCATTTCCGGGCGCCAGCACTACACCTTCATTCAAGCAAGCCCGGGCCAGCGTGGCTGCATCCGTGCCTTGAGGGAGTTGGCACCAGACATACATGCCTGACTGGGGCGTTATCCAGGGCTTGATACCAACGGCCCTTAGTTTCGCTACCGTTCTCTCCATGGCCTCGGCAAGCCTGAGGCGAACGCTTTCCATGTGTTTGCGGTACCCGCTATCGGTAATCGCCAGATGGATGATGTCCGCGGCCAGGCGGCCACCCCCGAATGTAGTCGCAATCTTGAGATCGACCAGGCTCTGGATCCAGTCACTGCGAGCCGCGATGTAGCCGCATCGAATCGACGCGGAGATGGTTTTGGAAAAACTGCCTATTTGGATGACACGAGAGAGACCATCGAAAGCAGACAGCCGTGGCGCTGGTGCATTCTCGAAATCCCCGAAGATGTCGTCCTCTACAATCACCAGGCTGGAGTTGTCGGCCAGCTTCAGCAGCCTGTGCGCCGTGACCGGAGACAGGGTGGCGCCGGTTGGGTTATGGATGCCTGCATTTGTTATGTACAACCGGGGAGCATGCGCTAGCAGGGCAGCGCCAAAAGCATCGATGTCCGGGCCCGTTGCCGTATAGGGTACGCCTACGATGTTGACCCTGTGTGCTTTGAGCAGTGCGTGAAAATTGAAATAGCAGGGATCGTCGACCAGCACGGTGTCCCCCGGTTCCAGCAGAAAACGGCAGATCAGGTCGATGGCGTGGGTGCCGGACTCCGTGAGCATGATCTGCTCAAGAGGGGCTTCGATCCCGATGCCTGTCAGCCTTCGTGACAAGAATTGCCTGAGTGGCAGATGCCCAAGCGGTGAGGCGTACTCAGTCAGTTTCAGCGTGTCAGAACGGGCAACGGTTCGAAGCGCTTTCCGCAAGCCCGCTTCGAACATCCAGGAGGGAGGTAGCCACCCGCATCCCGGTTTCAACGCATCGCTAGCGGTTTCAAGCGACTGGCGGGAGATCCACAGCGGGTTCACTTCTCGATCAAGCCTGGGGCCGAGTTCGGTGAGTACCAAGGGCGCCACTGGTCCGGCTACGTAAAAGCCGGAGCCAGGGCGAGAATTGAGTACACCCTCTGCCATCAACCTTTCATAGGCCTCAAGAACCGTAGAAACCGACACTTGCATAGTCTGCGCCATAGCGCGGACCGAGGGAATTCTTGCGCCTGGTGTGTAGGTTCGAGAGGCGATCCGCGACTGGATTTCACCCATGACAGCTCGAATTCGCGTTCCGTCCCGTTTCATCGCACCCTCAACTGTGCTGGAGTCATATGCATAACAGTTTGGTTGAAGTGTATTGGATTGTACATGGCCTGGGTGATCCTGTCGGTGATGTACTGAGCCTTGGCTTATCGAGGACTTACCGATGGAAAAATCAGCAAGCGGGTGGATCAACGGCTTCATAGGCGTCGCCATCTTTGCGGGTTCGTTGCCGGCAACCCGAGTGGCAGTGGCCGACTTCGAACCGACGTTCCTCACCTGTGCCCGGGCAACCATTGCCGCCATGCTGGGCGCGCTTTTTCTGATCGTGCTACGCCAGCCTCGACCCAAACGGGAGGACTTGTCGCCCTTGGCCGTAACAGCGCTCGGCGTTGTTATCGGTTTCCCGCTACTGACAGCATTTGCCCTTCAGCACATCAGCTCTGCTCACTCCATTGTCTTTGTCGGGCTCCTGCCATTGTGTACCGCAGGCTTTGCCGTTCTGCGGGGCGGTGAACGACCTCGGCCATTGTTCTGGCTGTTCTCGTTGACAGGTGCCGGGTTGGTCGCTGGCTATGCCTTGATGAACGGAGGTGAGGCATCGGCGGTGGGCGATCTGCTGATGTTGGCTGCGGTTGCGGTCTGTGGGTTAGGTTATGCCGAAGGCGCGCGTCTGTCGCGGACATTGGGGGGATGGCAGGTGATCAGCTGGGCATTGCTGGTAGCGTTACCGTTCATGCTGCTGCTGACGGTGGTCAATCTTCCAGCCCCTGATGACTTTGCCAGGGTAAGTGCCCCTGCGTGGCTCAGCTTTGGCTACGTTTCACTGTTCAGCATGCTGATCGGGTTTGTGTTCTGGTACCGAGGGCTCGTCCAGGGGGGGATTGCGGCTGTGGGCCAACTGCAACTCTTTCAGCCGTTCATGGGGCTTGGGCTGGCAGCGTTGCTTCTGCACGAGCATGTCAGCTGGACGATGCTGCTCGTGACGCTGGGTGCTGTCATCTGCGTTTACGGGGCTAAGAAATATGCCTAAGCACAGCGTCATGCCCTGTCAAACAAGGTTGGATGTAGCCCGGCGCCGTCTGACGCCGGGCTGAATTGCATCAGAAAGGCTTGGTAGGCAGGTACTTGCCGTCCAGGGTGATCACTGCGCGGTGGCCACCGTCTGGGTCTTCGACTTTCTTGATGTCCAGCTTGAAGTTGATGGCGCTGATGATGCCGTCGCCGAACTTCTCGTGCACCAGCGCTTTGAGGGTGGTGCCGTATACCGACATCATTTCGTAGAAACGGTAGATGGTCGGGTCGCTCGGCACGCCGTCGAAGAAGCTGCCGCGGATAGGCATCGATTGCAGCAGCGCGACTTGATCAGCATCGAGGCCGAGTTTCTCGCCTACGACCTTCGCGGCGCTTTCAGGCAGCGGATGCTGGCCGAGCAGCGCTGCTGTAACGAAAGCTTCGGACAGGCCGGTGCCTTCAACGATTTCGGCGAAGGAGAGGTCTTTGCGGGCCTTGGCCAAAATGATGGTTTCGGTCAGTTCCTGGCGAGCAGTGCGGGTAGCTTGAGTCTGGATCATGGTGAATCTCCTGGGTAGGCAAAGGTACAGGTAAGGTTTCAGGCAACGTGCCTGGCTTGCTGGGAAACGGCGTGGACTTCCGGGTTTGCTGCGAGAGACACGAAGGTCCCGGTACTGCCATCAAAGGCGTCGATGCATCCGGTCTCGATGTCATAAATCCAGCCATGCAGGGTCACGCGGCCTTCTTCGAGCGCCAGACGCACGGATGGGTGGGTCTGGATGTTGGCCAACTGCGCGATGACGTTTTCGCGCACCATGGCAGCGACTTTGCTCGGCTTGTCCGGGTGCTGACGGGCTTCGTTGACCACCTTGGCCGAGTCTGCGTACCGCAACCAGCCGGCGACGGCGGGCATGTGATCCAGGCACTTGCAGGTGGCAATGGCGGTCATCGCGCCGCAGTCCGAGTGGCCGCAGATCACGATGTCTGCGACGTTGAGGCCGGCCACCGCGTATTCGACCGAGGCCGAAACGCCGCCCGGTTCCGGGCCATAGGAAGGCACGATGTTGCCGGCGTTGCGGATTACAAACAGATCGCCTGGCTCGCGCTGGGTAACCAGTTCAGGCACCAGCCGGCTGTCCGAGCAAGAGATGAACAGTGCCTTTGGGCTTTGTTGGGTGGCCAGGTCCTTGAACAGTTTGACCCGCTCCGGGAAGGCGTTTTGCTGAAATTTCAGAAAACCGTCGATGATCGCTTTCATGGTGGCTGTCTCGATGTCGCTGGGTGTGAGACAAAGATTAAGTACCGCATGGCATAAGGTAAAAGTCTCATTTATTATGCATGCAATCAGATAATCTTATGGGTAAGGCCATGCTCGCTCGACATATCCAGTACTTTCTTGCGGTGGCGGAGCACCTCAGTTTCACCAAGGCTGCAGCGGCGCTGCACGTATCTCAGCCAGCCCTTTCCCAGCAGGTAAGGCAGTTGGAAGAAAGTCTTGGCGCCCAGTTGTTCGACCGCTCAGGCCGCACAACCCGTTTGACGGATGCCGGAGACGTCTATCTTCACTATGCGCGCCGTGCTCAGCAGGAACTGCGGGAAGGTAAAAGTGCCATCCATGACGTGAGCGACCTCAGCCGCGGCTCATTGCGCGTAGCCGTCACACCGACATTCACGACCTATCTGGTGGGGCCGCTGATCGAGGCGTTTCACTTCCGGTATCCAAACATCACCCTCAACCTGAAAGAGATCTCTCAGGAGCGCATCGAGGAGCTGCTTTTGGCGGGAGAACTGGACGTAGGTATTGCGTTTGATGAAATAAACTCACCGGACATCGAGGCCGTTTCCTTACTGAGCGAAACCCTCGCTTTAGTGGTGAGCCGCAGACACCGCCTGGCCGAGGAGCGGTCCATTGCATCGCAGGCGCTGAGTGCTGAGTCTATGGTTCTGCTCAGCCCAGAGTTTGCCACTCGCGAACAAATTGACCGCTACTTCCGCAAACACGACATTCGCCCGCAAGTGCAGATGGAGGTCAATGCCCTTGGCGCAGTGATTGAAATCATTCGCCGGACGACGCTGTCGACTTTATTGCCTGCCAAAATTGCCTTGGCCCATGACGATCTGGTGGCCATCACGCTGGAGCCAGAACGCTTGCAGCGAACGGCCGTACTCATGCGGCGAAAAGAGGCCTTTTTGAGCGCAGCCGTGCGCGTGTTCATTGAGCTGGCTAAAGAAGTATCCAGCGATCTTGAGGCGTGAGGCCGCGTACCTACAACGCGATCTCCACCACTATGATTAACCCGGTGATCGTCGAGGCCATGGCTCTTCGTGCTGGAACTGATACCGCCGCTCGGCGCGGTCAGGACTGAGGTCGCGGTTGAGGACGGCCTGAGCACGATGGGCTTCTGGCAAACAAAAAAAACCTGATCCTCTATGTAAAAGAATCAGGTTTAGCAGGACCTACAGGCCCAGTTCAGTCAGGCCTGGGTGATCATCCGGCCGGCGACCCAATGGCCAGTGGAACTTGCGCTCGCTTTCCTTGATGGGCATGTCGTTGATGCAGGCGAAACGGCGGTGCATCAAGCCATCGGCTTCAAACTCCCAGTTTTCGTTGCCGTAGGAGCGGAACCAGTTGCCCGAATCGTCGTGCCACTCGTAGGCGTAACGGACGGCGATGCGGTTGTCGGTGAAGGCCCAGAGCTCTTTGATCAAGCGGTAGTCCAGCTCTTTCTTCCACTTGCGAGTGAGGAAGTCCTGAGCTTCTTCACGATTGTTTGCAAACTCGGTACGGTTACGCCATTGGGTGTTCGGCGTATAGGCCAGTGCAATCTTTTCGGGTTCGCGAGTATTCCAACCATCCTCGGCGAGTCGGACTTTTTCAATCGCCGATTCGCGAGTGAAAGGAGGAAGTGGCGGACGAGTGTGTTCGTTGGACATGGTGGTGCCTCCAATCTTCTGGATGGTTAAGTTGAGTGGGTGTTGCTTTAACGTCAAACGCTTGCGTGCTGTACGTCCTTGAGTAATATCTTTGCGATTTCTCTTGCACTATCGAGAACGGTGTAGTCACCCATGACGTGGGCCACGGTTATCGTGCCCTCTATCATCAAAAAAAGTTGCTTGGCCAAGCCAGCCGGATCGTTAATCCGTAATGCGTTGGTCAGCTCTAGCGTGTAGTCCAGCAGCTTTTGTTTATGCAGTTTTGCGATCTGCCGAACAGGATCGTCTGCGTCACCAACCTCTCCGGCTGTGTTGATGAACGCACATCCGCGAAAATCGTCAGACTCGAACCAACTTTTGAGTACATCAAAAATTCCAAGGATGCGCGCTTCTGGCGTCTGCGCTTTTTCGCATTCACTTCTAAACCATTTCATCCAGCGTATATCGCGTGCATTGAGTGCCGCTGCGGCTACGTCGTCTTTATTCGCAAAATAGCGATAAATACTTTTACGTGCTACGCCCGAGGTCTTTACCAGGAGGTCCATGCCCGTGGCATGAATCCCGTTTTCGTAAATAAGCTTCTCGGCAGTCGCCAGGATTTTTTCGCGTGTATCGGTCATTGGCTTATCCATGTAGCCAGAGTAGAACGACCGTTCTCCCTGGTCAAGCATCTCTTGAAATTATTCGATTGCGCGCAAGCGGGGCGCCGCCATGCTTTCGATCAGGGGGGCTGGCTTCCCGTTGATCAGTCGCGCTCCAGTTCGGCGAAGCGGCTGGACAGCCAGGCGTGAAGGTGCCTCGCCGCAGGCGACAACTGCTTGCGGTGTGGGCACACCAGACTCAGCGGCATGGCCGGCCCGGGGTGATCCTGCAATAGCACGACAAGCCTTCCTGCCAGTACATCGTCGCTCACATCCAGCCAGGACTTGTAGGTTATTCCTTCGCCGGCCACGGCCCAGCGCCGGGCGATATCGGCGTCATCGCAGAGCAGGGCGCCACGCACCTGGACGGTCTGCGTTCCCAGTTGCCATTTGTCGTAGACCCGGCCCTGCTGCATGTACAGCAAGCACTGGTGTTCGAGCAGGTCTTCAGGGGCTTGCACGGTGCCTTGCTGCGCCAGGTACTCGGGCGAGGCCACCAGTACCTTGCGGTTCCAGGGCGCCAGTGGCAGGGCTATATAGTTGGCGTCGGTGTTAAGGCCATAGCGGATGGCGATATCTACTGGATCGCGAAAAAGATCGGCGATCTGGTCGGAGAGAAACAAGCGCAGGTTCAACTGTGGATGCTCTCGGCGAAACGCCGTGAGCCAGGGCAACAGCACGTTGCGTCCCAGATCGGAGGGCGCGGCCACCTGCAAGGTTCCGCTGAGCTGGGCGCTTTCCTGACGCAGGTTGTCGCGCCCGTGCCTGAGGGCTTCCAGGGCGACAAGGGCCGAGGGCAGGTACTGCTCGCCCTCGGCTGTCAGGCGCAAGCTGCGTGTGGTGCGGGCAAACAATCGCACATCCAGTTCACGCTCCAGGCGCTTGACTGCCTCGGCTGCCTGGCCGGGCAGCAGGTCGGCCTCGTGGGCCGCCGCGGTAAAGCTGCCCAGCGCGGCACTGCGAACGAAGATGCCCAGGTCGTCGAGACGGATCATTATCACTCCTGCAGTGAAAGTGTTGACGGGCAGGGCCCGTTTTTTCCGGCCGCCTGGCACGCCAGACTCAATGCCAAATCAAACCACATTCAGCAGTGAGTGCCTATGAAAGCGATCAGTTACATCCACAAAGGCTTGCCCATCGAAGACCCTGCGTCTCTTCAAGACATCTTTATGCCCAAACCCAGCCCTGGGACCAGGGACCTTCTGGTCGAGGTCAAAGCCGTGTCGGTTAACCCTGTCGACACTAAGGTACGCGCCGAAACTTTCACGGGAGAGCCGAAAATACTCGGCTGGGACGCGGCCGGAATCGTCCGCGAGGTCGGGTCCCAGGTGACCCTGTTCAAACCCGGAGATCAGAGTCGCCAGCCTCATCAATGCCGCGCAACATGCGCCGTGCCCATGAGCTGGTCGAGAGTGGCAAGGCGCGCGGCAAGATCGTCCTGGAAAGCTTCTGAAACCCGTATGACATACAACGGCGGACCGGCCGATCCGGCCCACCAGGAACAAGCAGGGTTAAACGAACCGTGTTTTTCTGCGCTGCGCATACTCACGGCGGCACGCCCGGTGAAAACGCATGCACACCTTGAAGCAGGCAGTACCGCGCCTGCGCCTTGCAACTGACCAGGAGCTTGATATGAACCGACAAGATTACCCCCTCGTTTCCCTCGCCATCCTCAAGGCCAAGCCAGACCAGGGAGCAAAGCTGAAAGCGGCCTTGCTGGCCTTGATCGAACCGACTCGGGCGGAGCCCGGCAACCGCGACTACATGCTGTTCGAACGCAGCGACGAGCCCGGGACGTTCTACATGCGCGAGGCGTTCGACCACCAGCAGGCCCTGGACGCGCACCTGACCACCGCTCACTTCCAGCGGTTTGCCGAGCAGGCCGAACAGTTGTTGGCGGAGCCCTTGCAACTGATCTTCCTTGACCCGGTGTCATCTGCCGTTGCGCCCTGTCCCTGAGGCAGGCCAGGCCTTGGCCACTGTGGTGTTACTGCCAGCAGCATCGGCACGTAGGCACACGCAAGAGCGGAGGGCAAACAGGGTCAGGCTCGGCGTCCACGACTTGTCTTTACACTTCAAGCGCTAAGCAATGCTTCGAGCTGGCCCTTGCGATCCAGGCTCGCCAAGTCATCGAAGCCGCCGACATGCACCTTGCCAACAAATATCTGTGGGACGGTTCGGCGTTGGGATCGCTCCATCATTTCCGCCAAGTGCCGGGGTGACTGTTCAACGTCGATTTCGTCAGGGGTAATGCCCTTGCTCGACAGCAGTCGCTTGGCGCTCACGCAGTAAGGGCAGTGCTGGGTGGTGTAGATAGTCACGTGGCTCATGGTGGTTACCCTCCTAGCTTGCCGATGGCGGAAAGTCGATATCGGTAGCGGCGATGTTGTTCAGGTAGTTGGTCAGGGTCAACAGCGTGACCTGCGCCACTACCTCCACGATCTTGCTATCCGTAAGGCCCGCCTCACGCGCAGCAGCGATCTGCTCGTCACTCAACTGGCCGCGACTCGCGGTGATCTGCTGCGCCAGCGCGGCAACCGCGCTGAGTGTGCCGGCTCGGGCTTGCCTGACGGCCTCATCGCTCAGCCCAGCCTTGCCGCCAAAGAAGGTGTGTGCCGCCAGGCAGTAGTCGCAACCGTTGATTTGCGAGGTGGCGAGGGCAACGACTTCACGCTCGACGGCGCTCAGTGAGCCTTTACCCAAGGCTTGGGCGAGGCCCAGGTAACCGTTGAGTGCGACCGGAGAGTGAGCCAGGGTCTTGAATGCATTGGGAATGAAGCCGAGACCTTTTTGAATGCCTTCGAGGGCTGCGCGCGAGCCAGTAGGGGCCTGGTCCAGCGAGAGAGTAGCGATGCGAGTCATGGTAGTTCTCCACTAGGTTGATTAAACGGCTTGTCTATCAAGCCTGGAGTCCATACTAGGGAGGCAGACTTTCCTTTCGGCTTCAGATCGTCGAAGGTATGCAACAGATCGTCTAAACCTGAGCGGGCTATGGACCGACTATCGACTTTGCTCAAGCACTTCAACCTGCACGCGTCCACGTTTCACCAGGGTGGGTTCTGTGGAACAACCCACCTGTATGGGCAGCACAGTGTCGGCCACGTCCACCTGCTGCGCTCGGGGCGTCTGGCCTTCAGGGGCAAGCGTGGCCAGCTGATCGAGTTGACCGAACCCAGCTTGATTCTGGCGGTGCGCCCGCAGGAGCACCACTTGCTGGCCACCGAAGCCGATGAGGCGGAATTGGTGTGCGCCACCCTGCATTTCGATGGCGGCGCCAACAACCCGCTGACCCTGGCTTTGCCGGACTTCATCATCAAGCCCCTCGGCGAATTGCAAGGTCTTGATAGCACCCTTCACTGGCTGTTCGAAGAAGCCTTTGGAGACGAGTGTGGTCGTGATGTCATTCTCAATCGCCTGTTCGAGCTGATGATCATTCAACTGCTTCGCCACCTCATCGCCAACCGCAGCATCGCCTCGGGAATGATGGCCGGGTTGGCTAACATTCAGCTGTCCCGCGCGCTTGTGGGGATCCACGATGAGCCGCAGCGCAATTGGTCCGTGGCGGAACTGGCGAATCTTTCGGGCATGTCGCGGGCAAGCTTTGCCGCGCACTTTCGCGAGATCGTGGGCATCACGCCCGCGGACTACCTGGCGAACTGGCGCATCAGCCTGACGCAGAAACGCCTTCGCGAAGGGCGCCCCATTGCCCTGATCGCCGATGAGGTCGGCTACGAAAGCCCTTCTGCGCTGGCCCGAACCTTTCGCCGCAAGGTGGGCGCAAGCCCGACGCAATGGCTGCAGCAGGATGCGGTATAACGCCTGCTCGACAGATTTGCGCGCGAGGCAATGAGCGAGGTGGCCGAGGCGCAGTAAGGGCAGACCGGGCGTCACTTGGACGCAGTGAAAAGTTCGCGACCGAGGGCTCGTGCAGTGTCCATATGATCAGTCGGATCTTGCGTTTCCGATTCGAGCAGGAGCTCGGACGTGACGACAGATGCGCCGCAATAATTGAAGATCCCATGATCAATCTGCGTCTTCATGGCATCGGCATAGCCGTGCCGCTCATAGGTTCCGCCGTCCGCGCCGCCGACGCCGACAAGATGAACCCGCAGGTGGCGAAGCTTCTTCACCAGCTTGGCATCCGAACTGAAATCGAAGGCCCAGCCATTGGCGAACACGCGATCGATCCAACCCTTGAGAAGCGCTGGCATCGACCACCAGTAGACGGGATAGACCAGCACAAGGGCATCGGCACGATCGATCCGCGCCTGCTCGGCGGCAACATCGGCGGGGGGCGGTGCCTCCCTGTGATGGACAGCGAGATCAGCCGCAGTGAACCGCGGATCGAACGCTTGCGCTGATAGGTCTGCGATTTCGAAGGAGTTGCCGGGATCGGCCAGGGATAAGCCTTCGGCGACTTGCGCAGCAAGGCTATGGGTGAGGGACTGGGGATCGTGATGAGCGACAACGATGAGTGCGTGCATGTCGAAAACACCTGCTACTGATTGAGGGCGAGAGGGCGAACCTTATATACTCTTGGTAAGTTACGCTTAGTAAGTTACTTTTGGTATATAGCCATGTCAAGCATCGAGACAAGAGAGCAGGGTTCCAGTCCGCAGCCGCGTCGGCGCATGTCAAGGGAAGAGAGATACCGCCAGTTGCTGGACGTCGCCTGGCGGCTAGTCAGGGAAGAAGGCACGGAAGCCTTGACGCTTGGACGGCTGGCCGAGCAAGCGGGTGTGACAAAACCCGTGGTTTATGACCATTTCAGCACGCGGCCCGGGTTGCTGGCAGCGCTCTATCAGGAGTTCGATGCACGCCAGACCGCACTCATGGATGCCGCGCTTCAGACGAGCGAAGCCACCTTGCCGGGTACGGCGACGGTCATCGCATCGTCTTACGTCGACTGCGTGCTTCTCCAGGGCAACGAGATACCCGGCGTGATCGCGGCGTTGGCCAGTTCACCGGAGCTCGAAAAGATCAAGCGCGAATACGAAGCGATCTTCATGAACAAGTGCCGGTCGGCTCTCTCTCCCTTCACCAGAGGGGGGGCTATCGCCCCCGCGAGTCTTCGGGCGATGCTTGGTGCGGCCGAGGCCCTGTCCCATGCCGCCGCCGCCGGAGAAATCACACCCGAGCAGGCGCGGGAGGAACTGTTCGAAACGATCATCGCAATGGTCGACAGAAGCGCGCGGTAGCACGCAGAGTGTCGAGGAGGGCGGTGAGCTGAACGGCAAATGAGTCGGAACGCCAGATAGCCACTATCCAATGTTGCACCGACCGCCTGGAAAGGGGCGAAAGCTACCGGTGCAATTGTCCGTAGCCGACCCCGATTCGCCGGCGAGGCCAGCTCCCACCAGCCCAGCCCGGGCTGGGCGAGGGGTGATAGGCAGTATCTACAACCCCCGAAGCATCTCCCAGAACGATGCCGCCACCCCCATGATGCTCTCACCGGCAATCAACCCCGCCGCCGCGGTAATCGCAAACCGCTCCGTCACCCTCGGCCACCGGCAACTGACCAGCCAGGTCACCACGGCACCAAACCCCATCATCAGGCTGATCGATGCCGGCAGGATGAACGCCAGCCCCAGCGCCGCCGTACTCGGCAGCCAGCGGGCTGCCCGTTGCGGCAACAGGCTGTCCAGTGCCCCCAGCAGTACGCCAACAGCACTCCCTGTCGCAATCGCCCAGCGCGACTCCAGCGACAGCGCCCCCAGCCCCTGGGTCAGCGTCTGCGCCACCGCTTTCCAGGTCGCTGCGGCCGGTGCCGGCCACTGCTCGGTGAGCAACAAGGCCTGCGGATCGGGAATCAGCACTCGATACACCAGCACGCCGACCACACTACCGATGAAAATACCGACGCACTGAGCAATCAGCTGTTTGTGCGGCGTAGCGCCGATCGCCAGGCCAACCTTGAAGTCGTTCATCAGGTCGGTGGATTGCCCGGCCGCGCCACCCGCTGTGTTGGCGCTCATCAGGTTGATCGCCACCTGGCCGGGGGCGATCAGGCCGAAGCTGAGCTGCGACAGTTTGCCGATGGCGCCAATCGGTGCGATGCCAGTGGCACCGACCACGCGCGCCGCGACCACGGCAAGGCACACAGCCAACGGAATGCTCAGCAGCGCCATCCACCAGTCGATGCCGAACAACAACACCTGCAGGGTAATGATCAGCGCCATGGACAGCAGCAGCCCCGACGCTGGCCATGGGCTAAAACGCATCCTGGCGCGCGGCGTTCGCTGTTCAGCGGGCGATCGCCGGGGCACTTGGAACAGGCGAACCAACAATGAAGTCAGCGTCGCGCAGACCATCAGGCTCACGCCAGGCCACAACAGCCATTCCACCAGCGCGGCGAACTGCGGGCCGCTGGCGTTCGGAGCGAGCACCACCAGGGCCTGTTCGATCAACCACGGCGCCAGTCCGCCCCAGGCCAGCGCGGCGCCGACCAGCAACGTCACGCCCACGCGAATGCCGATGATGCTGCCGAAGCCAATAAGCATCAGCGAAGGGTCGACCGTGAAGGTCAGGCGCTCGAGCGCCGGCGTGGGCGCCCAACGCGGTATCGCCCAGACGAACCCGTCTACCCATTTGACCAGTGCTGAAAGCAGCGCGGCGCTGCATAGCACCTTGATCCGCGCCATGGCTTCGCGCCCATGGTTGTAGATCTGCTGCAGCGTTTCCAAGGTCGCCATGCCTTCGGGAAACTTCAGGCCATGATCGTTGAGCAGGGCGGGGCGCAGGTACCAGGCGATCCAGATGCCCAGGAAGCTCACCGAGAACACCCAGGCCATCATCGGCAGCGGGTCCAGTTGGTGTCCGGTGAGCAGGGTATAGGCGGGGATCGGCGCGACCAGCCCGCCGGAGATGATGGAGGCGGCGGCTGACGCCACGGTCTGGTTGATGTTGCTTTCGTGCAACGTCCACGCGGAGCGGTTGTTGCGGCGCCCTGCCAGGCCCTGCCACAGGGCGAAACCGATCAGCAAGGCGATGATCGACATGTTGAATGACCAGCCGATCTTCAGCCCTGCGTACACATTCGAGGGCGTGAGCAAGATGCCCAGCACCGTGCCGGTGAGCACCGCCCGCAGGCTCATTTCACGTTCGATGCGAACCTGGGGGAGGGCGGTGGAGGAGGCATATCCCATGGCAATCCTTTGTCGATGTCGCAAACGCGCTCTGGACAACTGAGCCCTGACAGCCACGAAGGTTCACTGCTGTCGCCAAAGACGAGCCTGAAGGCTGCAGCAGCCTTACGCGTGTGCGGCTTTACCTGATGTCTTAACTAAATGTCGCTTGTGATTTAGCCTGTTGGAGAATTCTGGTCTTATCAGGGCAATTATTTTCGAAGTGTCTGGAATGCTATTCAATAATGGAGACTGCGATGTACTCGTCTGAGCGACTGAAAGGTATTGATGTCTTTGTCGCTGTAGCTGATTTCGGTAGCTTCACCGCTGCTGCCGAACGACTGAGTCTCACAAGCTCGGCCGTAAGCAAAAGCGTGGCACGTTTGGAGAATCGCCTCGGAACTCGTCTGTTCAACCGCACGACTCGGACGCTGGCTCTTACCGAAGCCGGTATCGTCTTCTACAGGACGTGCACATCAGTTTTGACAGATCTCGAAGAAGTCGAGCATGCGATTACAGCCGAGGGTAATGAGCCGCATGGCAGGGTACGGATCGATCTTCCTGCCTCCTATGGGCGGCTACACGTTCTCCCCTTGATCATGGACTTTGTCCGTCTTCACCCCATGCTGCAACCCCACATTTCTTTCACTGATCGGTTCATTGACCCTGTGTACGAGGGCATCGATATCGTCGTGCGGATTGGAGGCTCTGATGCCTGGCCAGCGAATCTTGGCCATCAGTATCTCGGGGCCCAGCGGTTGATCTTCTGCGCGTCCCCGGAGTACCTGGAGCGACATGGCACACCGCAATACGAGCGTGATCTCGACCACCATCATTGTGTTGGATACGGGCAAAGCGACGGATTCGTCAGCCCATGGTTTTTTAGAGGGCGTCAGCCGGGCGAAATGGAGCGTCGAACGGTCTACACCCGCATCGCGGTTGGGGATGGCGAAGGCGAAGTAGCAGCGGTGCTTGCCGGACACGGTATAGGTCAATTACCGACGTGGCTAACTCAGCGTCACATTGACCAAGGGACGCTCGTAGAGGTGCTGCCAGATCTAGCCACCGATGGCTTACCGATGAACCTGGTCTGGTTGAAAAGCCGGGAAGGGCAACCAAAAGTTCGCGTGCTACTGGACTATCTGCTCCCCAGGCTAACACCGCACGGCGCACAACCGACTGAGCCGCTTTTAGGCTGAACGCCTGACGGAGCAGTAATCATGCACGATTCTGCTCCGTTCAGACGCCTGGGCTCTGTACGAAAAGCCTTGATACTTGTTCATGCTGCGTTGAAAACAGCCTAGGCGGTGCAGAAGACCGCTGTGTGCTGATTATTTTGGGGCAAGCTTGCGAACGATAGGTATCAGCGCCAAGGCAATCACTGCCACACCAGATGCCATGTAGCCTAGGTATTCAACGCCGAGGCTTGCAATCGTCATCCCTCCAACAATGGCGCCGATGCCGATACCTGCGTTTGCTGCCGATACGTTGGTTGTGCCCGCCAGTGCTTGAGAGTGGGAAACCGAATTCATGACTCGCACCTGGCTTACCGGATAAAGCGCGGTATTGGCAATACCCCAGAGGCCGAGAGCAACGCAGAAAATCATGCCTGCATGTGCGAGTGGAACAATCGCGGCCATGCCAATCGCCAGCACTATCAGGAAGCGCGCAGTTGCTTTGATTGGAGATTTGTCGACGGCCTTTCCACCGACCCAGTTTCCGATCAGGCCGATTGCGCCAAATGCCATCAGCCACCATCCGACATGCTCCGGAGCCACGCCTGCGACTCTTTCAAGGACATCGGCTAGGTAGGTATAAGCGGTGAACATAGCCGTAAACACCACAATCGAGAGGAGCACATTCGAAAGGAAATAGGATTCTTTAAAGATCCGTGCTTGCTTCAAAAAATCCACTTTCTCGGTACGCGCGACAGTGGGCATGCACACCCACATCGCTAGCGCCATGATCAGCGACAAACCTGCCAATAACCAAAACGCGCCTCTCCAGCCAATCGCATTCGACACAATGGTGCCCAACGGAATACCGAGCAGCATTGCCGCCGAAATACCCAAGTAGACCTTCGAGATGGCTTGGCCAGATTGCTGTGGGCTTACAAGTTGCCCAGCAGTTTCACTGGCAGTTCCCCAGAAAACTGGTAGTGCTAAAGCAGGCACTACGCGGGCTACAGAGAGGAGCCAGAAGCTGTCGGACACTGCCGCCAGGGCGTTCGCTATGGCGAAGATCAGCAAGATCGAGATGAACAATTTCTTTCGATCAAGGTGAGAAAGCGCAGCGGTCAGGGGCGGGCCGAAGATCATGACGGTGAAGGCAAAAAGGGTAACCAATTGCCCTGCTACAGAAATTGAAATATCAAGATCTCGGGCAAGCGCAGGCAGCAAGCCCACGATCAGAAACTCGGTCGTTACGATGAGAAAGGCCGAGAGGGCCAGGATTGAGATGCTCAGCCCAACGCCCTTCGTGGGAGTAGCAGCTTGAGAAAAGGATTCATATGCAGACATATGCGGATGCCCCGGTGGAAATGCCCGCCAGTCTATTGATTATTTATTTGCCTATCTTTGGCGGTTTTTCCTCTCTCTGAGGACAATTTTTCATCAATGAAGGGGCCTGATGTCAATTGAGCGGAGTACATGTGTGCTTCCCCACTGGCTCTCCAGGTTGCAGCCTTCCAAGTCGAAACTGGATCATGCTTGGCTTGCTTGCTGAAACAATCCGCGCACGACGTCCCTCAACCATCGATTTCCATTGTCCTGATGATATCGGGCATGCCAATGCTGTTTGACCGTGAACCCCTCCACTTCGAACGGGCAGTCATGGACCTGTAGCCCATGCATATCGGCCAGTGTCTGCCCGATATGCCGCGGCAAGGTGCCTAGCAGATCGGTAGTCCCGATTATCATCCCTAACCCGAGAAACGCTGGCAGCTCCAGCATGATCCGCCGTTCGATCCCGGCCCGCGCCAATCCCGCTTCCAGCAGCTTCTGCCCGGTGCCGAAACTGATCTGCACATGCCCCTCGGCCCGATATCGCTCCAGGCTCATGCCATTGCCCAGGCGCGGATGCTGCGGATTGCTCAGGCACACCCAGTCCTGCTCGAACAGCACCTGCTGGTACATCCCCCCTCCCAGCCAGGGCACGAAGCCGATGGCCAAGTCCGCTTCACCCGATTCCAGCGCGCTCTCGGTATTGCCGTCGATCCGCGCTGCCTCCAGGCGGATGCCCGGCGCATGGCTGCGCAGATGGTTGAGGATGCTTGGCAGCAAGGTGATATGGCTGGCATCGCTGACACACAGGCGAAAACGCCGCTGCGCCGTGGCGGCGATGAACTGCGGCTCCCAGGCGGTCAGCCGGCGCAGCGATTCCAGCACCTCGCGGCACGGCCCTATCAGCTGATCGGCGCGCGGGGTAGGGGCCATGCCACCCGGCGTGCGCACGAACAGCGGGTCGTTCAATTGCTCGCGCAGACGCGCCAGCCAGATGCTGATGGTCGGCTGGCTCTGCCCTAGCTGTTCGGCGGCGCGGGTCACACTGCGGCATTGGTACAGCACGTCGAACAGCTGCAGCAGCTTGGGTTCGGGCAGGGCCTCCTGGGTAGCCATCATTGCGATTCTCAATAGTTGTATTGAGGCCATTGTATAGCGCAAATAACCCCTGCTGCATAAGGTGACCGCAAATCACAGGAGGTCTGCGACGTGAAAATCTGCATTCTGGGCGCCGGAGCACTGGGTTGCGCCATTGGCGCGGCCCTGAGCGAGGCAGGGCATGAAACCTGGCTGCTGAACCGCGGCCGCGCGCACGTCGAGGCGATGAACCAGCACGGGCTGCGGGTGCAGGACGAACGGGGCGAGCGCTATGTACCGGTCAACGCGGCCATCGAAGCCGAAGACGTTGGCGTGACCGATTTGGTGGTGGTGCTGGTGAAGTCGTTTCACACCGCCGAGGCCATAGCCGGCGCTGTCGCGCTGATCGGGCCGCAGACGCTGGTGCTGTCGCTGCAGAACGGCCTCGGCCACGAGGACATCCTGGCCGAGGCGGTGGGGCGTGAGCGGGTGCTGGCTGGCAAGACCTATGTCGGCGGCGTGCTGCTCGCGC
>AZIG01007346.1_pt1 | contig 23930 bp, 22 predicted proteins | sample 359071 | NCBI WGS metagenome assembly AZIG01 (sample SAMN02429714, study PRJNA222667) | marine sediment metagenome | biome: Sediment sample; isolation source: enrichment culture of sample MGS-AQ(UA) from oil contaminated terminal site... | place: Jordan: Aqaba | collected 2011-05-15 | depth 18 m m | reverse complement strand
CCTACAGCCCCCTCCCCACATATCCCTCCCCGACCCTTTCACACCATTTACGACCCCTCCCCACCGCCAGCATTGACCCGTCCGGCCAAAATTCGCTAAATCCTATTTATCCGCATAAATATGAAAAATAGCGAAATGCTCAAGCCCAAACGCAAGCGCCAGAAGCTGTCCGATGTGATCGTCGAATCAGTCAAGCGCTCGATCGTCACCGAAGCGTTGCACCCCGGCGACCGCCTGCCTACCGAGCGGGAGCTGATGGAGCATTTCGAATGCTCCAAGGGCACCGCCCGCGAAGCGCTCAAGGCACTTGAGGTAGAGGGCCTGGTCAGCACCCGCACCGGCCCGACCGGGGGGGCCTACCTGAACGAAGTGGGCACCGAGCCAGCCAGCCGCGCACTGCGCAACTACCTGCACTTTCAGCACCTGGACGGCGAACAGGTGTACCAGCTGCGCAAAGTCATCGAGGTAGAACTGGCGGTGTCGGTGATGGGCAAGCTGAGCGAAGCCGATTACGCCGCGCTGCAGGCCAACATCGACTTCTGCAGCGCGCCGGAAGACAGCGAAGAAGGCCAGCGCGAACAGCGCTTGGCGGAGCTTGAATTCCACACCCTGCTGGCCAACCGCTGCCCCAACCCGTTGCTGCGTTTCATGGCGGTGTTCCTCAACGACCTGCTGCGCGACCTGGTGGTGCTGAAAAAGGCCTACCTGCCCAAGCGCCAGCAGTTCGCCGCCGCCAACATCGACTACCACAAGCAACTGCTGACCGCCTTGCGCGCCAGCGACGAGCCCGCCGTACGCCGGCTGATGCACGAACACATGTGCGACGCCGAGCACCACATGACCGCGCTGGAAGGCGAGGTTGCCCGTAACTTCCTGCTGGAGTTCGATCACCACCACTGATGCGCCTGTAAAGAGGCCTGCACACAGGCCCGGCCGTACCCGCTTTGTCATTGCCACTCCTGCCTAATAACCACAAACAAGGAGTTACTCATGCAAAGACGTACCCTGCTCAAGGCAGGCCTTGCACTAGGAGCCTTAGGTAGCCTCCCCTTGGGGGCACACCGGGCATTCGCCGACCAACCGCTGACCTTCTATGGGCTCAAGTCCATGTCGGGCGCCTTCGCCAGCTACGGCAAGTACGCCGACATGGGCTCGCGCCTGGCCATCGCCGAGCACCCACAGTTGCTCGGCCTCCCGCTCAAGTACAAAGTCATCGACACCGAAGGCAACGCCGGCAAGGCGGTGCGCAAGGTGCAGGAAGCCATCGGCCAGGATGGCGCACGCTTCTTCCAGGGGTGCACCCTGTCGTCTTCGGCACTGGCGGTGTCCAAGGAAATCCACAAAGCCGGCGGCGTGTTCATGACGCCTGTGGGCGCCGATGAAATCACCGGCAAGGACTGCAATGCCTCAACCTTCCGCTGGTCGGTGCCCACCTATGGTGCCATCCGCGAAACCCTGGTGCCGATGAGCCGCCAGCTGCCCCAGGCCAAGCGCTGGTACACCATCACCCCGCAATACGTATTCGGCGATGCCCTGCTGGACAACGCCCGCAAAGTGTTCGCCGAGCTCGGCGTGGAACACATCGGCAACAGCTACCACTCGCTGCAGGAGCAGGAATTTTCCGGCTACCTGACCAACGCCATCGCCGCCAAGCCCGACGTGCTGGTGCTGCTCAACTTCGGTAGCCAGGCCTCCAACGCCCTGCGCCAGGCGGTCAACTTCGGCATCAAGGACCGCATGAAAGTGCTGATGGTGTGGTCTGCCGGCCTCGACCAGTTTCAGGAGCTGGGCAGCGACGTGCTCGAGGGCGTGTACCTGGGTGCGCAGTACTGGCACCAGGTCGACACCCCGCTGAACAAACAGTTGGTCGCCGCCACCCGCAAGGCCTATGGCATCAACCCCAACTACCCGCTGGCCGCCGACTACATCGGCACCAAGGTGATGCTCGAGGCCATCGTCAAGGCCGGCAGCCTGGACGGGGCCGCCGTGTCTGCGGCATTGCAGGGCATGCGCTTCCAGGGCCCGACCGGCGAAGAACTGATCCGCCCGGGTGACCACCAGGTGCTCAAGGATTACTACCTGCTGCGCGGCAAGCCCCAGGGGCAGATGCGCGACGAGGACGACCTGGCCGAAGTCATCAGTTCGGGCCGCTCGTTCGTCGAGGTCGATCACACCGGTTGCGCCCTGGCCTGAAGCTGCGGCGTTAGTCACAAACACTTGTACAGGCAGCCGCCCGGCGCGCTGTCGAGGGCACGCTCATGCTCGATTTGTACCTGTTCCAACTGCTCAACGGCCTGGGCCTGGGGATGATCTACTTCCTCATCGCCGTGGGCCTGACGATCATTTTCGGCCTGCTCAACTTCGTCAACTTCGCCCACGGCGCGTTTTTCTTGCTGGGCGCCTACCTGTGCTACACCGCCGTGGCCGTCACCGGCAACTTCTGGCTGGCGCTGCTGATTGCGCCACTGGTGGTGGCTGCGCTGGCCTGGGCGGTCGAGCGCCTGTTGATCAAACGCATCTACCACCTGCCGCACACCTTCCAGATCCTCGTCACCCTCGGCATCGCGCTGATCATCCAGGAAGCGTCGGTGCTGATCTGGGGCCCGGTGGGCAAGAACATTGCCGTGCCGCCCGAACTGCGCGGGGTGCTGATACTCGGCGACTTCATCTACCCCTACTACCGCTTGTTCCTGATCGGCTTCGCAGCGCTGATCGGTATTGGCCTGTGGCTGCTGCTGGAACGCACCCGTTTCGGCGCACTGGTGCGGGCCGGTAGCGAAAGCACCGAAACCGTGTCGCTGTTGGGCACCAATATTTTCCGCCTGTTCTCCCTGACATTCGCCTTGGGCGTGGGCCTGGCAGGTGTGGCGGGTGTGCTGTTTGCGCCGCTACGGGGCGCCCAGCCCTTCGTCGGCCCGGAAATCCTCGGCATTGCCTTCGTTGTGGTGGTGATTGGCGGCATGGGGTCGTTCGGCGGAGCGCTGGTTGGCGGCCTGCTGGTGGGTGTGGTGCAAAGCATGATGACCAGTCTCTGGCCGCAAGGCGCCAGCCTGATGATCTATGGCGCCATGGCAGCAGTGATTCTGGTCCGTCCCTACGGCCTGTTCGGGAGAGCCTGAGATGAGCGAGAAAAACCCATTGCCAGTCGCCAAGGGCCGCGCCCCGGCGCTGCTGTCGCTGGTAGTTGCCAGCCTGGTGGCGCTGCCGCTGTTGCTGCCCTCGGCCACCCTGGCCACGGAGATCCTGATCTTTGCCATGGCCGCACTGGCCTGCAACCTGCTGCTCGGCTACACCGGACTGCTATCGTTCGGCCAGGGCATCTTCTTTGGCGTGGGCGCCTATGGCGCAGCGTTGCTGATGATCCACCTGCAGTGGGGCATATTCGCCGCGCTGCTTGGCGCAGCTGTGTTCGGCGCCCTCCTCGCGATGCTGGTGGGCGCACTGGCGATCCGTCGCACGGGCATCTACTTCGTCATGCTGACCCTGGCCTTCAGCCAGATGGCCTACTTCCTGGCCTATACCCTCAGCGGCTGGACCGGCGGTGACAACGGCCTGCTTGATGTGCCACGGCCGAATATCGAAATCGCCGGCCATGTGCTGGTCGACCTGGCCGATCCGCGGCACTTCTATGTGTTCGTCGCGTTGCTGTTCCTGTTGATCTTCGCCGCAGCCCTGCGGGTGATCCGTTCGCCATTCGGCAGCACCCTGCTGGCTATCCGTGAGAACGAGACCCGCGCCGCCGCCATCGGCTACGACACCCGTCATTTCAAGATTCTGGTGTTCATGCTGTCGGGCGCCATCACCGGCATCGCCGGGGCGCTGTACGCCATGCTGCTGCACTTTGCGCCGCTGTCGAACATCGACCTGATGATGAGCGAGAACATCCTGATCATGACCATCGTCGGCGGCACCGGCTCACTGTTCGGCTCGCTGCTGGGGGCCGGCGCCATCGTGCTGCTGGGTGACGTGCTGTCGGAACTTTGGCCACGCTGGCTGATGCTGCTGGGGGGAATCCTGATTCTGGTGGTGGTGTTCATGCGTGGCGGCCTGTGGGGCGGCCTGACCGAACTGGGCAAGCGCCTGCTGGCCACCCGCAATGCCGATGACAAACCCCAGGCCAAGACCAAGGAGACTCTGTGATGAGCGACTACCTCCTGGAAACCCGCCAGCTGGAGCTGGCCTACGGGCCGTTCAAGGCGGTCGCGGGCGTTGACCTCAAAGTGCGCGCCGGCACCATCCACACCATTATTGGCCCCAACGGCGCCGGCAAGACCAGCCTTTTCCACTGCCTGACCGGCGAACGTCAGGCCACGGCCGGCAAGATCCTGTTCAATGGCCAGGACATCATTCGCAAGCCGTCCCACGGGCGGGTGGCGCTTGGCATGGCGCGTTCGTTTCAGCTCACCAGCCTGTTCCAGAACCTTTCCGTGCGCGAGAACCTGCGCCTGGCCGCCCAGGGCCGTGATGGCCTGGGCGCGCTGAATTTCTGGCGCAGCGTCGAGCACAAGCGCAGCCACTGGAACACCGCCGACCAGGTGCTGGAGCGCCTGAAACTGAGCGCCCGTGCCGAAACCCTGGCGGGCGAGCTGTCGCACGGCCAGCAAAGAGTGCTGGAAGTGGGCATGTCGATTTGTGCCAAGCCCACCCTGCTGATGCTCGACGAACCCACTTCGGGCATGGGCATCGACGACATCCCGGTGATGACCGACCTGATCAGCGACCTTGGCCGCGACCATACCGTGCTACTGATCGAGCACAACATGAGCATTGTCATGTCGATCAGCCAGCGCATCACGGTGATGAGTCACGGCCAGATCCTGGTCGAGGGTACCCCTGAACAGGTGCGCAACGACGAGCGCGTACGTACCGCCTACCTTGGAGAGGCCGCCTGATGCTCAACGTCGATTCGATCCATTCCTACTACGACAAGAGCCATGTGCTCGAAGGTGTCTCGCTCAAGGTCGAGGCAGGCGAACTGGTAACGCTGCTGGGGCGCAACGGTGCAGGCAAGACCACCACCTTGCGCAGCATCCTCGGCATCGTCCGCCCACGGCAGGGGCAAATCAGCTTCAACGGCCAGCAACTGGTTGGCCGCGAAATTTTCGATATCGCCCGGCTCGGCATTGCTCTGGTGCCGGAACACCGCGGCATTTTCCGCCAGCTCAGCGTGGAGGAGAACCTGAAGATTGCCGTGCGCAAGGCCAGCCGCTGGCAGCTGGAGGACGTGTACAGCATGTTCCCGCGCCTGAAGGAGCGTCGCCGCAACGGTGGCTTTGCCCTGTCCGGTGGTGAGCAACAGATGCTCGCTATCGCCCGCGCCCTGCTCAACGGCCCCAAGCTGCTGATCCTCGACGAGCCCACCGAAGGCCTGGCCCCGGTGATTGTCGATGAACTGGTGAAGATCCTGCGACGGATCAAGGACGAAGGGCTGTCGATCCTGCTGGTAGAGCAGAACCTGATGGTCTGCGATGCCCTTGCTGATCGCCACTATGTGCTGGAGCAGGGCCGCGTCGCTTACCAGGGCAGTGCAGCGCAGTTCCGCGAGGACCCGAGCATCAAGAACCGTTACCTGGCCCTTAGCGCCTGACCCGACCTTGCTTACCTGTACCGGCCCTTTCGCGGGCAAACCCGCGCCTAAAAAGGTGTCACCACCCTCAGCCCTGCGAGGCCTTTGTAGGAGCGGGTTCACCCGCGAATAGGCCGGTACAAGCAACCCAGTAATTTCAGGAGAGATGAACCATGAACACCCGCATCGATCCCTCGCAGCACCTGCTCGGCCAAAGCCCTCTGATCAACCGCGAGCGCCTGTGGCAATCATTGATGGACCTGGCCCAACTCGGCGCCACCGCCAAGGGCGGCGTATGCCGCCTGGCACTGACCGACCTCGACCGCCAAGCTCGCGACCTGTTCGTACATTGGTGCGAAGAGGCCGGCTGCACGGTCAGCGTCGACGCCATCGGCAATATCTTCGCACGCCGCCCCGGTCGCAACCCCACCCTGCCGCCCATCATGACCGGCAGCCACATCGACACCCAACCCACCGGCGGCAAGTTCGATGGCTGCTACGGCGTCATGGCCGGCCTCGAAGTGATGCGTACGCTCAACGACTTGCACCTGACCACCGAAGCACCGCTGGAAGTGGTGGTATGGACCAACGAAGAAGGTTCGCGCTTCCCGCCCTGCATGATGGGCTCGGGCGTGTTTGCCGGTAAGTTCGGCCTGCAGGAAACCCTGGACAAGGTCGATGACCAAGGTCTGTCGGTCGGCGCTGAGTTGCAGCGCATCGGCTACGCCGGCCCGCGCGTGCCCACCGGGCATGCCGTGGGCGCCTACTTCGAAGCGCATATCGAGCAAGGCCCGGTGCTGGAAGACCAACGCACCACCATCGGCGTGGTCCAGGGCTGCCTGGGGCAAAAATGGTTCGACCTGACCCTTACCGGCGTCGAGGCGCATGCAGGCCCCACGCCCATGCACCTGCGCAAGGACGCATTGGTCGGCGCAGCCGAGGTGGTGGCTGCGGTCAACCGCGTCGCTCACGCGCACCAACCACATGCCTGCGGCACGGTCGGCTGCCTGACCTTGCACCCAGGCTCGCGCAACGTCATCCCCGGCCAGGTGCACATGACCATCGACCTGCGCCACCTCGACCCTGGGCACCTCGACGCCATGGTCAGCGAAGTGCGCGCAGCCATCGAAAACAGCACGGCGAAACATGGCCTGAGCTATCAGCTAACCCCGACAGCCGACTTCCCGCCGCTGTACTTCGCCGAGCAGTGCGTGGATGCCGTGCGCCAAGGGGCGCGTGCGCTGGGCCTGAGCCACATGGATATCGTCAGCGGCGCCGGTCACGATGCGATCTTCCTCGCCGAACTGGGCCCGGCCGGGATGATCTTCGTGCCATGCGAAGGCGGCATCAGCCACAACGAAATCGAAAACGCCGCGCCCCAGGACCTGGCCGATGGTTGCGACGTCCTGTTGCGCGCCATGTTCCAGGCCGCCAACCCGGGAGCCCGTTGAAATGACCCAGAAAACCGCGATTGGCGAACTCACCGCCGTCGAAATGCTCGAACTGTACCAGCACCGCCAGTTGTCACCCGTCGAGGTGGTCGACGATGTGCTGGCGCGCATCGACCTGCATAACCCGGCGGTCAACGCCTACTGCCATGTGGATGGCGAGGGTGCCCGCGCCGCCGCCCGTGCCAGCGAACAGCGCTGGCAACGTGGCCAGCCCTGTGGTCGGCTGGATGGCGTACCCGCCTCGATCAAGGACCTGACCCTGACCCGCGGCATGCCTACCCGCAAGGGCTCGCGTACTACCTCGGGTGCCGGGCCATGGGAGGTCGATGCGCCCTTCTCTGCGTTCATGCGTGAAGCCGGTGCAGTGCTGCTGGGCAAGACCACCACGCCGGAGTTCGGCTGGAAAGGCGTGACCGACAACCCGCTGTACGGCATTACCCGCAACCCGTGGGATACCAGGCTGACTGCCGGTGGTTCGTCTGGTGGTGCTGCGGCAGCCGCTGCGCTGAACCTGGGGGTGCTGCATCAGGGCAGCGATGCCGGTGGTTCGATTCGCATCCCTTGCGCCTTCACCGGCACCTTCGGCATCAAACCGACCTTCGGATATGTACCGCAATGGCCGGCCAGCGCCATGACCGTGCTGTCGCACCTGGGGCCGATGACGCGTACCGTGGACGACTCGGTACTGATGCTGGACTGCGTAGCGCGCCCCGACGCCCGCGACGGATTGGCCGGCGCACCCCGGCAGGCGCTGTGGCTCAGCCAGCAGCAAGATCTGAGCGGCCTACGCATCGCCTACAGCGCCAACTTCGGTTACGTGCAGGTCGACCCACAGATCCAGGCACTGGTGGCGCAAGCGGTGCAGCGCCTGGCGCGGCTGGGTGCGCAGGTAGAGGAAGTGGACCCGGGCTTCAGCGACCCGCTAGAAACCTTCAATACCCTGTGGTTTGCCGGTGCGGCGCGGTTGGCCAGTGCCTTGAGCGATGAGCAGAAAGCGTTGCTTGACCCGGGGCTGCGCTGGATTGCCGAACAAGGCGCACAGATCAGCCTTGGCGAATACACCCAGGCGCTTGAGGCACGGGCAGAATTGATAGCGAAGATGAATGCCTTTCATCAGCGATATGACGTGCTGGTATCGCCGATGCTGCCGTTGGTGGCGTTCGAAGCCGGACACAACGTGCCGCCTGGGTCGGGGATGGCGCAATGGATGGAGTGGACGCCGTTCAGTTACCCCTTCAACCTGACCCAACAGCCGGCGGCCTCGGTGCCCTGCGGGTTCACCCGCGAGGGGTTGCCGGTGGGTCTGCAGGTGGTGGCCGGGCGCTTTGCCGATGAGCAAGTGCTGCGGGTGTGCAAGGTGTATGAGCAGCATTATCCGAGCCGGCACCTGCAAGCACCGATTACTGGCTGAAATCTGTGTTGGCTTCTGCGGCCCTTTCGCGGGTGAACCCGCTCCTACACGCACCGATTACTGGCTGAAATCTGTATTGGCTTCTGCGGCCCTTTCGCGGGTGAACCCGCTCGTGTAGTAGCGGGTTTACCCGCGAAGAGGTCCTCAGCCCAAACGCCCTTCTGGCGCATACGGCGCCGGGTCGATAATCGGCTCGGCCCCTGTCAGCAAATCGGTAAACAGTTGACACGACGCCGGTGCCAGCACCAGCCCGTTGCGATAATGCCCGCAGTTGAGCCACAAGCCTTCATGCCCTGGCACAGGCCCAATGTAAGGGATGCCTTCTGGCGACCCCGGCCGCAGTCCCGCCCAGTGCGCCACCACTGTGGCGCCTTCAAGCTCAGGCAACAACTCCACTGCCGATGCCTTCAGACTTTCCAGAGCATCCCCGGTCGGGGTCTTGTCATACCCGGCATGCTCCAGCGTGCTCCCCACCAGAATGTGCCCGTCACGTCGGGGGATTGCATAGCGCCCCTTGGCCAGCACCATGCTCGGCAAGAAATCTTCAGCACACTTGAACAGGATCATCTGGCCCTTCACGGGCTCCACCGGCAGTTCAAGGCCAAGGGTGCGCAAAAGGTCGCCACTCCAAGCGCCTGCGCTTAGCACAACCTCATCCGCCGCCAGTACGCCATCGGCTGTCTGCACACCGGTCACGCGCCCCTTTTCTTGCTCGAAGCCGGTGATCTGGCAGTGTTCGCGCAAGGTCACGTTCGGCAGCGCCAGCAACGCCGCCTTCAGCGACTTGACCAAGCGCGGGTTGCGCACATTGGCCACGCCAGCCATGTAGATGGCGCGCTTGAAGCCCGGGCCCAGCACCGGCACCGCATCGTAGGCCGCCGAAATATCCACGGCACTCAGCGGCCGCTGCTCGCGCGCGGCCCAGGCCAACGCTTCGGCCTCGTCGTCCAGGTCGAGCCAGTACAGCCCGGTGGTGTGAACTTCGGGGTCGACGCCGGTGCTGGCGAACAGGCGCTCGCCCAGCTGTGGATAAAAGTCCTGCGACCAGTGCGCCAGAGCAGTCACGGCGGGGCTGTAGCGCCACGGGTACAACGGCGAGACAATGCCTCCGCCAGCCCAGGACGACTCTCGGCCAACCTCGCCCTGATCGCACACCAACACCTGGCCGACCTTGGCTGCCAGGTTGAATGCCGTCAGCAGGCCGATCACCCCGCCGCCAACCACCACTACTTGCTTGCTCATCTGTCGATCCAACACCTGAAGTAAAACCGCGATGCACCGTGCATCATTGAACCTTCAACTTCCCCAACAGTGCGTGCTGTGCTCAACGGCGCCCGGATTGTGCTGCACGCCAGCCTGGTCGAGCTGGAAATCGCCACAGCCATCCTGCGCCATCAGCCCATGCGGTAGCCGCCGGGCGCGCAGCGTGAAGGTGTCACTGTCGCGCTGGGCCTGAAGGCTGTAGTAGCGGGTACCTTCGGGCAAGACCAGGTCGCCTTCGGCGTATTGGCCAGTGCGCACGCGGTGGCGCTCCAGGCGCAGGGCGGCATCATGCAGCAGGCCAACCACTTCGCTGCGCGCGGCTCGCCGAAGCTGGTCGCTGTAACTGGGGTAGGCAATGGCTGCCAGAATGCCGGTCACGGCCAGCACAATCAACAACTCGATCAGGCTCAAGCCTTGCTGCATGTCAGTCTCCTCGCAATCTTTGCCGCCAGGTGATGCGTTGGGTTTGATTGCCGGCTACGGCGTAGACCGCTTCCAGCACATGCCGTGAGCGGCTTTGCTTGCTGACGGCGGTAATCCGGAACAGGCTAACCGGCTGCCCTTCGGGCATGTGTGCGGCACGTGTGCTGACACCCAGGTTCTGCAGCTGGAAAAAACCGGTCTGGGTACCTTGCCACTGCCCAACCAGATCGTGCGGCCTGGGCGGTGGCAGGCACGCGTCACAAGCGTCAGGGGGCGCCCGTTCAAGTTCGCGTACCCCAGCCAGCAAAGTGGCCTCAGCCTCTTCCAGCGCCAGCAGGCCATCGCTCAGGTAGCCGGTCATCCGTGTTTCCACCAGCGCGTCACGCAGGGCAGATGTGGCAAGCAGGCCCAGCAGGACGCTCAGGACCAAGGCCAGTAGAAGAACCACGCCACGCTGGTGAGTCATGACGCGGGGACCGGGTTGCGGATAGCGACGCTCAACTCATGGCGCTGCTGAACCTTGAGCGTGGGTTCGTAAAGCGTCAGGCTGATATCCACCCGTTCTCCCCCCGCCATCTGCACACGCTCCACACGCATCGCCTGCACATTATCAACCAACGGTTGAAATTTGCTGTTTCCGCGTTTGAACCTCAACTTATCGCCCTGGAACTGGTAGACATACCTGCTGACCGGGTACACCAGTGGGTCCCCAGCCTTGCGCTCTTCATCGACAGACACTTCGGTCAGGCAATCGGTGTGCAGAAACCAGTCAGGTCGACCAGCTTGCCCAGGCAACTCCGCCACGATCAGGCTGAGGGTGGACGCTTCGATCACCAGGGGGCGAGCGAAGACCTGCTGTAATGCCGGGTCATCGAAATCGGAAGGTTTCAGGCGCAAACAGCCAAACATGCCGGCCATGCGAATATCCTGGGCCATGCGCAACAACGCCTGCCGCGCCTCATCCTGCATGCGCAGCGCAGTACTTTGCAGGCGCCAGGCCTGGTGAGCCGATGCAAAGAGCTGACTGGCGGCCGCCAACAGCATCAACCCGATAGTCAGCGCCAACATAAGCTCAACCAAACCAAAACCACGTTGGCCGCGCCTCATCGACGCCCCCGTTCATGCTCGCTGTGCGCCGCCATTGCCGCCTGCCCATTGCGACGCGCACTGTCCACAGCCTGCAAGGCCTGCAGTTGCAGCCCCGCTGCGGCGAACATACCCACGGCCACGACCACAACCGCCAACAGCACTTCCAGAAGCGTCATGCCCCCTTGCCTTGCGTGCATCCCTGCACCTCCTGCGACTTTTCCCGTCATTGCTTTCAACTTGGGCGACTGGACCTCTTGTCCAACCGCCAGGAAGCTATAGCCAAGCACGTCCAGGGAGGAATGCACGGTGAAGCAACGCGGCGTAACACTGATACAAATGTTGTCGGCCTTGGCCGTGGCGGTGTTGCTGACGCAGTTCGGCATACCGGCCTACGCCAGAATGAGCGATGACCTTCACAGGGCAGCAGCAGCGCGTGATCTGGCCCAAGCGTTGCGTAGTGCACGCAGCCATGCGCTGTTGCAGGGCCAGCCGGTGCTGGTGCTAGCGCTGGACGGTAATTGGGGGAATGGTTGGCGGGTGGTGCTGGAGCATAACCGGCAGGTGCTACGCGAACAGCGCCTTGCAAAGCCGCTGAAAATAACCAGCAATCGCGGTGAGCAGTTCAAATTCAGTGCGCTGGGCGTGCCAATGACGTCGAGCAACGGCTGGTTGGGCGCAACACTGGAAATGTGCGAACGCTCCGCTGCTCGCAGCCGATATCAGGTGGCGCTGGCATCAAGCGGCAGAGTCAGGTTGCTTACGGAGGACCAGAGCAATGACCGCTGCTAGCGCGGTCATTGCAGGAGCGGTCTTGTGTCGCGCAAGGGCTGCAAAGCAGCCCCTGCATTGGCGGCGGTGCTGCCCGTCAGATCAGCGAGCGAACCCGCAGCTCTTTGGGCATTGAAAAGGTGATGTTCTCTTCGCGCCCGTCCAGCTCTTCAGCGCCAGTGGCGCCCCAGGCCTTGAGCTGTTCGATCACGCCACGCACCAGCACTTCGGGCGCAGAAGCACCGGCGGTGATGCCGATCCGCGCGGCCTGGTCAAACCAGCCGCGTTGCATGTCCTCGGCACCGTCGATCAGGTAGGCCGGGGTGCCCATGCGCTCAGCCAGCTCGCGCAAACGGTTGGAGTTGGAACTGTTCGGGCTGCCGACCACCAGCACCACGTCGCTTTCGCCGGCCAGTTGCTTGACGGCATCCTGGCGGTTCTGGGTGGCGTAGCAGATGTCGTCCTTGCGCGGGCCGCCGATGTTCGGGAAGCGCGCACGCAGCGCATCGATGACGCGGCTGGTGTCGTCCATCGACAGTGTTGTCTGGGTGACGAAAGCCAGGTGGTCCGGGTCGCGCACCTGCAGGTTGGCCACATCTTCCTCGTCTTCGACAAGGTAGATGGCGCCGCCGTTGCTGGCATCGTACTGGCCCATGGTGCCTTCGACTTCCGGGTGCCCTTCGTGGCCGATGAGAATGCACTCACGGCCATCGCGGCTGTACTTGGCCACTTCAATGTGAACCTTGGTCACCAGCGGGCAGGTGGCATCGAACACTTTCAGGCCACGGCCAGCCGCTTCCTGGCGCACGGCCTGGGAAACACCGTGGGCACTGAAGATGACGATGACATCGTCCGGTACCTGGTCCAGCTCTTCGACAAAGATGGCGCCGCGGTTACGCAAGTCTTCCACCACGAACTTGTTGTGCACCACTTCGTGGCGCACATAGATCGGCGGGCCGAAGACTTCCAGCGCCCGGTTGACGATCTCGATCGCCCGGTCGACCCCGGCGCAGAAGCCGCGAGGGTTGGCGAGTTTGATTTGCATGCTCGGCTCCAGGCTTACAGGGCCTTCACCTCGAGGATCTCCACCTCGAAGGTCAGGGTCTTGCCAGCCAGTGGGTGATTGAAGTCGATGGTGACCTGGTCGTCATCGAACGCTTTGACCACACCCGGCAGCTCGGTGTTGGCGGCGTCGTTGAAGATGATCAGCAGCCCTTCGGACAACTCCATGCCTTCGAAGTTGGACCTCGGCATGACCTGCACGTTCTGCGGGTTAGGCTGGCCGAAGGCGTTCTCCGGGGCCACTGCCACAGTGCGCTTGTCACCGGCCTTGAAGCCGAACAGGGCGTTTTCAAAGCCCGGCAGCAGGTTTCCATCACCGACTTTGAAGGTGGCCGGGGCTTTATCGAACGTGCTGTCGACGGTGTCGCCGTTTTCCAGGTGCAGCGCGAAGTGCAGGGTGACTTCGGTGTTCTGGCCGATACGGGTGTCAGTCATGGACCGGATCCTCGGACTTCTTGCTCTTGAACATATCCAGCGCCAGCATCACCGCACCAACGGTGATGGCGCTGTCGGCCACGTTGAAGGCCGGGAAGTAATGACGGTTCTGCCAGTGCACCAGGATGAAGTCGACCACATGGCCCAGCACGATGCGGTCGTACAGGTTGCCAATCGCCCCACCCAGCACCAGCGCCAGCGCCACGGCCAGCCAGGTCTCGTTGCGCCCCAGGCGCTTGAGCCACACCACCAGCACCGCGCTGACCACCACGGCGATCAGGGCGAACAACCAGCGTTGCCAACCCGCACCGTCAGCCAGGAAGCTGAACGCGGCACCGGTGTTGTAGGCCAGGGTCCAGCTGAAGTAGTCAGGAATGACCACGATCTGCTGGTACATGGTCAGGGTGTTGTTGAAGTACAGCTTGGTGGCCTGGTCGACGACCAGGACCAACAAGCTCAGCCACAGCCATGCAAGGCGCCCGAAGCGCCCCGCTGCAGGGTTAGGCATAGTGGCGCACCTCACCCTGGCCGCTCAGGTTGTCGACACAACGGCTGCAGATTTCCGGGTGCTCCGGGTGGCTGCCGACATCGGCGCGGAAGTGCCAGCAACGGCCGCACTTAGCGTGGCCGGACTTGACCACTTTCAGCTTGAGGCCTTCGACTTCGGTGGCTACGGCTTCGGCCGGCGCCTGTGCGAACGGCACCACGCTGGCGGCCGAGGTGATCAGCACGAAGCGCAGCTCGTCGCCCAGCTTGCCCAGGTCGGCACTCAGGCCTTCGTCGGCGTACAGGGTAACTTCAGCCTGCAGGTTGCCGCCAATGACCTTGGCGGTACGCTGGTTTTCCAGCTCTTTGTTCACCGATGCCTTCACCGCCATCACGCGGTCCCAGTAAGCGCGGCCCAGCTCGGTACCTTCCGGCAGCTCGCTCAGGCCTTCGTACCAGCCGTTGAGCATCACCGACTCGTTGCGCTCGCCCGGCAGGTACTGCCAGATTTCATCGGCGGTGAATGCCAGGATCGGCGCGATCCAGCGCACCAGCGCTTCGCTGATGTGGTACAGCGCGGTCTGGCACGAACGGCGGGCGACACTGTTGGCGCCGGTGGTGTACTGGCGGTCCTTGATGATGTCGAGGTAGAAGCCGCCCAGCTCCTGTACGCAGAAGTTGTGCACTTTGGAGTAGACGTTCCAGAAACGGTACTCGCTGTAGTGCTCTTCCAGCTCGCGCTGCAGCAGCAGCGTACGGTCAACGGCCCAGCGGTCCAGCGCCAGCATGTCTTCCGAGGCCAGCAGGTCGCGGGCCGGGTCGAAACCGGACAGGTTGGAAAGCAGGAAGCGCGCTGTATTGCGAATACGCCGGTAAGCATCGGCGCTGCGCTGCAGGATCTGCTCGGAAACCGCCATTTCACCGGAATAGTCGGTAGCCGAAACCCACAGGCGCAGGATATCGGCACCCAAGGTGTTGTTGACCTTCTCCGGCTCGATGGTGTTGCCCAGCGACTTGGACATCTTGCGGCCGTTCTCGTCCACGGTGAAGCCGTGAGTCAGCAACTCGCGGTATGGCGCATGGTTATCGATGGCGCAACCGGTCAGCAAGGAAGAGTGGAACCAGCCACGGTGCTGGTCGGAACCTTCCAGGTACAGGTCGGCGCGCGGGCCGGTGGCGTGGCCAATGTCGTGCGAGCCACGCAATACGTGCCAGTGGGTGGTGCCCGAGTCGAACCACACGTCGAGGGTGTCGGCGATCTTGTCGTACTGCTCGGCTTCAGCGCCCAGCAGTTCGGCGGCGTCCAGCTTGAACCAGGCCTCGATGCCCTGCTGCTCGACACGCTTGGCCACTTCTTCCATCAGCTCGACAGTGCGCGGATGCAGCTCGCCGGTCTGCTTGTGCAGGAAGAACGGGATCGGCACACCCCAGTTGCGCTGACGCGAGATGCACCAGTCCGGGCGGTTGGCGATCATCGCGTGCAGGCGCGCCTGGCCCCAGGCCGGAACGAACTTGGTGTCTTCAATGGCTTTCAGCGCACGCTCACGCAGCGGCTCGCCGGTGGTCGGCTGCTTGTCCATGCCCACGAACCACTGCGCGGTGGCGCGGTAGATCAGCGGGGTCTTGTGGCGCCAGCAGTGCATGTAGCTGTGGCTGATGGTTTCGGTGTGCATCAGCGCACCGACTTCGCTCAGCTTCTCGACGATGGCCGGGTTGGCCTTCCAGATGAACTGGCCGCCGAAGAATGGCAGCGACTCGACATACACGCCGTTGCTCTGCACCGGGGTGAGGATGTCGTCGTTGACCATGCCGTAGCGCTTGCAGGTGACGAAGTCGTCCTCACCGTAGGCTGGCGAGGAGTGCACCACGCCGGTACCGGCGCCCAGTTCGACGTAGTCGGCCAGGTAGATTGGCGACAGGCGATCGTAGAACGGATGGCGGAAGTTGATCAGTTCCAGCGCAGAGCCTTGGGCGGTGGCAAGGACCGAGCCCTCGAGGTTGTAGCGCTTCAGGCACGACTCGACCAGCTCTTCAGCCAGCACCAGCAGACGCTCGCCGGTATCGACCAGGGCGTACGTGAACTCCGGGTGGATATTCAGGGCCTGGTTGGCCGGGATGGTCCACGGGGTGGTGGTCCAGATCACGATGGCGGCCGGCTTGGCCAGCGAGGCCAGGCCGAAGGCCGCGGCGAGCTTGGCTTCATCGGCAACCGGGAAGGCCACGTCGATGGTCTGCGACTTCTTGTCGGCGTACTCGACTTCCGCTTCAGCCAGCGCCGAACCGCAGTCAAAGCACCAGTTCACCGGCTTCAGGCCCTTGAACACGAAGCCTTGCTTGACCATTTCGGCCAAGGCGCGGATTTCACCGGCCTCGTTGGCGAAGTTCATGGTCTTGTATGGGTTGTCCCAGTCACCCAGCACGCCCAGGCGGATGAACTCGGTCTTCTGCCCTTCGATCTGCTCGGCAGCGTACTCGCGGCACAGCTCGCGGGTACGGTCGGCGGAAAGGTGCTTGCCGTGGGTAACCTCGACCTTGTGCTCGATCGGCAGGCCGTGGCAGTCCCAGCCTGGCACGTACGGCGCATCGAAGCCGGCCAGGGTCTTGGAGCGGACGATCATGTCCTTGAGGATCTTGTTCAGCGCATGACCGATGTGAATCTTGCCGTTGGCATAGGGCGGGCCGTCGTGCAGGACGAACTTGGGACGATCCTTGCCAATTTCGCGCAGCTTCTGGTACAGGCCAATGCTGTCCCAGCGCTGCAGGATCTGCGGTTCGCGCTGAGGCAGGCCGGCCTTCATGGGGAAGGCGGTGTCCGGAAGGTTAAGCGTGGCTTTGTAGTCGGTCATTTCAGGCTCTTCGTTAGCGGTTGAGCGTGCCAATGTGCACGTGCGGCGGCGATATCCGCATCGATCGCCGACTTCAGCGCCTCCAGGGAGGCGAATCGCTGCTCTTCACGCAGCTTGTGGTGGAACTCCACCGTCAGGCGCCGGCCGTAAAGGTCGCCGGCAAAGTCCAGAAGATGAATCTCCAGGTGCGGGCGCCCATCACCGGCAACGGTGGGGCGCACGCCGATATTGCCGACACCCGGCCAAGCCTTGCCGTCGATCACGATGCTGGCCAGGTATACCCCGGACAGTGGCACGCGACGGCGCTTGAGCTGGATGTTGGCGGTAGGTGTGCCGAGCTGACGGGCCAGCTTCTGGCCGTGCAGCACGCGGCCTGTAATGCGGTACGGGCGGCCCAGCAGGTGTTCGGCCAATTCGAAGTTGCCCTCGGACAAAGCCTTGCGCACTTCGGTACTACTGACCCGCAGGCCGTCCTGGATTACCGTGTTGGCGGCCTCGACGGTGAAGCCGTAGGCCTTGCCGGCCTCGACCAGGAAAGCAAAGTCACCAGCGCGGTCGCAGCCAAAGCGGAAGTCATCGCCCACTTCGAGGTGACGCACGCCTAAGCCGTCGACCAGGATGGCCTTGACGAAGGCATCGGCACTGAGCTTGCTCAGGCGCTGGTTGAAGGCCAGGCACAGCACCCGGTCGATGCCTTCGGTCGCCAACAGCTCAATCTTGTCGCGCAGCCGGGCCAGGCGCGCCGGCGCGGCATCGGGTGCGAAGTACTCGCGTGGTTGCGGTTCGAAGATCACCACGCAGGTCGGCAGGCCCAAGGCCTGACCGCGCTCGCGCAGGCGCGCCAGGATTGCCTGGTGGCCGCGGTGAACCCCGTCGAAGTTGCCAATGGTGGCGACACAGCCCCGGTGCTCGGGGCGCAGGTTGTGAAGACCTCGAACCAGCTGCATAACGCGCTTCTTGCTCATAAAGTGGCCGATTATAACCACACCCGGGCGCTGGTGACAGGCAGCAGCGCCCAAGGGCGGCGTGGAATGCGAAAAACCGACGCCTGACCCGCCAAAACCCTCAGTGCAAGGCCTTGCGAGCGAAATGTCGGGGCCGGAAGCCGCACAGGTACAGGCAACCAAAATACGTGACGACGCCCGCCAGGATCAGCGCACCAAGCCGCAGGAAGCGCTCAGGCATGATGCCCTGCTCCCAGGCCGGCATATAGTGCATGCCCGCCAACAGTACTGCCGACATCAACGCCACCGCCAACACAAGCTTGAGCAGGAACACTGCCCAGCCTGGCTGAGGCTCGAACAACCGCTGACTGCGCAGCTTCCAGAACAGCAGGCCGGCATTCAGGCAGGCACCGAGGCTGATCGCCAATGCCAGGCCAGCATGTGCAAGCGGGCCGACCAGGGCAAGGTTGAACAGCTGGGTGCAGACCAGGGTGAAGACTGCGATCTTCACCGGCGTGCGGATATTCTGCTGCGCGTAGAAACCCGGTGCCAGTACCTTGACCAGAATGATTGCCAGCAAGCCCACGGAATAGGCGATCAGCGCCCGCTGGGTCATGGCCGCATCAAATGCGCTGAACTTGCCATATTGAAACAGCGCAACGGTCAGCGGTTCGGCAAGAATGGCCAAAGCCAGGGTGCAGGGCAGCACCAGCAGGAAGCACAGGCGCAGGCCCCAGTCGAGAATCCGCGAGTACTCCTCGCGGTCCTTGTTGGCATAGGTCTTGGCCAGGGTCGGCAGCAGGATGGTGCCCAAGGCCACGCCCAGCACGCCCGAAGGCAGCTCCATGAGGCGGTCGGCGTAGTACATCCACGACACCGAGCCGGCCACCAGGAAGGAGGCAAAGATGGTGTTGATGATCAGCGAGATCTGGCTCACCGACACCCCCAGGATCGCCGGCAGCATCTGCTTCAGTACCCGCCACACACCCGCGTCCTTGAGGTTCAGACGCGGCAGCACGAGCATGCCAATCTTCTTCAGGGCTGGCAGTTGGTACAGCAACTGCGCCAGGCCACCCGCCAGCACGCCCCAGGCCAACGCCATGATTGGCGGGTTGAAGTAAGGGGTCAGCAACACGGCGAAGGCGATCATCGCCACGTTCAGCAAGGTGGGCGTGAAGGCCGGCACCGAAAAGCGGTTCCAGGTATTGAGGATCGCGCCGGCCAGGGAAGACAGCGAGATCAGGAATATATAAGGAAACGTCACCCGCAACAGGGCGGTGGTCAGCTCGTATTTTTCGGTGCTGTCGACAAAACCCGGGGCCGTCGCCCACACCACCCAGGGTGCAGCGAGGATGCCGATGGCGGTTACCAGGGCCAGCACCAGGGTCAGAAGGCCACTGATATAGGCGATGAAAGTGCGTGTCGCCTCCTCGCCTTGCTGGGTCTTGTACTCGGCCAGAATCGGCACGAAGGCCTGGGAGAATGCACCTTCGGCGAAGATGCGCCGCAAAAGGTTGGGCAGTTTGAACGCGATGAAGAAGGCGTCGGTAGCGACACCAGCACCAAAGATACGGGCCAGGATGGTGTCGCGAACAAAGCCCAGCACCCGCGAAATCATGGTGATCGAGCTTACTGCAGCCAGGGATTTGAGCAGGTTCATCGAAAAGATTCACGCCAATGACAGAGGACGCTGCCAGACAGCGTCCGAATGTGCGATACTCCCGCGCCTTCGCAGGGGAGCCAAAAATTCCCGAGTGTACAGGTCGCGCAGCAGAAAGGAATCTTTCCCTCTTGTTGGCGCACCGCTCGGCGGAACCTTGCAGGTGGCCTTGACATCCGCTCGACTGATCGGCATGATTCGCGGCCTATTTTGTTTGCTATTTACCTAAAGTCTTTCGAGGAGCTCGACGGTGGCCAACACACCTTCCGCCAAGAAACGTGCAAAACAGGCTGAGAAGCGTCGCAGCCACAACGCCAGCCTGCGTTCCATGGTTCGCACCTACATCAAGAATGTAGTCAAAGCCATCGACGCAAAAGACGCCGAAAAAGCGCAAGCCGCTTACGTTCTGGCTGTACCTGTAATCGACCGTATGGCCGACAAGGGTATCATCCACAAGAACAAGGCTGCTCGTCACAAAGGCCGTCTGAATGGCCACATCAAGGCGCTGAAAGAAGCTGCAGCTGCCTAAGCGACGTGCAAGTCGAAAAGCCGACCCTAGGGTCGGCTTTTTGTTGCCTGCGATTTATACACAGTCACCGATGCGCCTTGCTGCAACCTGCACATGATGACCGATATGCTTTGGGCAGCGCCACAGAGCAGGGGCCGCGCCAGGCGGCCCTACCCTTGCATCACTTGGCTATCTGAATCTTCGGCGCCCATTGCAGCCATTCATCCTCGGCCTTGTCGAACAAGGCAAAGGTCTGCCGCGGCCGTGCCGGATTACCCATCTGCTCGCCATCTGGCGTTGCGAAGGCGATACCGCCATCGATCAGGGTTTCCACCGACTCGGTACGCACTGTAGCGCCCTTGAACAGTCCCCAGTCGAAACCGAAACCACTGCTGTTCCAGAAGCGGCTACCGCTGCGCACCAAGGCGGCATAGCGCGGCTCAATGAGGATATGAATCAGCACGCGGTCAGCGCTCTGGCCCAGCTCGAAGCCTGTCACCTTGCCCACCTTGACCTCACGATAGGTAACCGGCACACCCGGCTTGATCGAGCCGCGGCGTGGCGCACTGAGCGTCAATGGCAGGCCAACCTCTGGCCCTGCTACCTGCGGGGCGTCGGCCAAAGCAATGAAGTCGCGCTGTGGCCCACGGTTCTTGGCTGCTGGCTGCACTTCCAGGTACTGCCCACCAATCAAGGTGTCGAGGTTTTCAGTGCGCACCAGGCCCAGGGCCGGCTTGACCACCCAGAACTGCGTACCGGCACGGGCAATACGATCCGCTGCTTCGGTAATGCGCGCCCGCAGCAGCACCGCCTGCAGGTCATCGGTGAGATCAACGCTCTCGATACTGCCCACATCCAGGCCGCGGAAGCGGATGGCCGTGCCCGGTTTCAAGCCATCGGCACGCTCTACACGGATGGTGATCAACGTACCCGCACGGTTTACCGCTTCCTGGCTGTCATGCAGGCGGAAGCGTGGAATGTGCCGCTTCAGCGGTACATCAGGCCGTGGCGTGTCGAAGGCAATACCGCCGGCCATCAGCGTTTGCAGCGACTCACTCTTGATCTTGATACCCGACAAGCCGCCGGTCAGGGTGATCCCACTGACATTCCAGAAGCGCGACGAACCATTGACCAGTTTTTCGTACTCCTTCTCGATATGCACACCGATCAGGATGCGGTTGCTGTTACGGGCGAACTGATAGCTCTGCACGCTACCCACCTTCACCTGGCGGTACATTACCGGGCTGCCGACTTCCAGCGAACCCAAGGTATCGGCGAACAACACCATGTGCAGGCCCGGCGCCTTGAGGTCGAGCGGCGGCGCCTTGGCGCGCGCCTCGAACTCACGCTCTGGCCGTGCGCCCTTCTCACCGGGACGAATGGCGATGTAGTTACCTTTGACCAGCGCTTCCAGGCCAGTGATTCCCGCCAGGGAAATCGATGGTTTGACTACCCAGAATTGCGTCCCCTCTACCAGGTAGTCCTCGGTCAGCGGGTCGAGTGTCAGCTCGGCCGAAGCGCTGGCCAAGTTGTCTTCCATCTTCAGGGCTTTCAGCGAGCCCACCTGGATGCCCTTGTACATGACCGGCGTGCGGCCCGCCTGCAGGCCTTCATAATCGCTCAGCTTCACTTTTACCCGGATACCCGCCTGGGCGGCATCGAAGTCCTCGTACAGACGGAACGGCAGGCTCGGATCGGTGGGCGGGCTGTCCTTGCGGTACTCCGGCGTGGCAAAGGCGATACCACCCGCCACAATGCTCGACAACGATTCACTGCGCACCTTCACACCCGAAAGCGAAGCATCGATGCTGACACCGCTGGCGTTCCAGAAACGCGTGTGCTTGCGCACCAGGCTGGCGTAGGCCGGCTCGATGAAGACTTTCACCTCTACGGTGCTCTGGTCCTCGGACAGGCGGTAGCTTTTCACCCGGCCAACCTGAATCTGCTTGTAGAACACCGGGCTGTCCCGGTTGAGCGAGCCCAACCTGTCGGCCTTGAGGGTCAGGTGCAGGCCTGGCTCAGAATCCGAGAGCGGTGGCGCCACCTTCAATGCCACAAAGCGCTTGGTACGCTCCCCCTCCCCCGGGCTAACAGCGATGTAGTTACCCGACACCAGTGTTTCAAGGCCGGATATTCCGGCGAGGCTGACGCTCGGCTTCACCAGCCAGAAACGCGTGCCTTTGTTCAGGTGGGGCTCCGCGGCTTTGTTCATCTCGATGGTAGCGATCACCCCCTGCGTGTCGCCCTTGGCGTCGAGCACCAGGCTTTTCACCTTGCCAACCGGCATGCCCTTGTAGATGACCTCGGTCTTGTTGGCGACGATACCCTCTCCGGACTCGAAGCGGACTTCAATTTCCACGCCAGCGTCGCGGTAGGCCTGCCACGCGAGCCAGCCACCGATCATCAGCGCAATCAAAGGCAAGATCCAGATGGCTGACCAGTTCGAGGCTGGGCGGGTTTTAGCCGTTGGCAGGTCACTCATGGTCGTCATCCGACTCCGTGTTATCCCAAATCAGTCGGGGATCGAAAGTTAAAGCGGCAAGCATTGTCAGGATCACCACAGTTGCGAAGGCGACAGCGCCCAGGTTGGCTTCGACACTGGCTATTCGGCCAAAATTCACCACTGCCACCAGGATGGCAATGACGAAGATATCCAGCATGGACCAGCGCCCAATGAATTCGATGAAGCGGTACATCAATATCCGCTGCCGGGCTGAAAGCGGTTGCCGCCGCTGAACGGAGTACAACAGCAAGCCGATGCCCACCAGCTTGAACGTGGGGACCAGGATACTGGCAATGAACACCACAGCCGCAATAGGCACCATGCCGTGTTTGAGCAGGGTGATTACACCGGACATGATGGTGTCCGGGCTGCCCTGACCGAGGGTACTCACGGTCATGATCGGCAGTATGTTGGCCGGGATGTAGAGGATCGATGCCGCAATCAGCAACGCCCAGGTGCGCACGATACTGTTCGGCCGGCGTGCATGCACGATAGCGCCGCAGCGTGTGCAGGTTTGCGCAGTGCTGTCTGGCTCTTGCCTGTTCAACTCGTGACACTCATTGCAGACAACAATGCCTGCGTCAATCGCCCGCATGCAGGTCCTCCCCTGATAATGCACTCCAGATCTGGTGGGGCGACATCACCACCTCGAGCCATACCTGGATCAATAACAGACTGATGAAACAGAACAGCCCAAGGCCCACGGTCAGTTCGGCCAGGTCCACCAGTTTGACGATGGCCACCAGCACCCCCATGAAATAGACCTCGAGCATGCCCCAGTCACGCAGGTGGTGATAGATACGGTAGAAGACCAGGCCGTAGTCACGCCCGAAGTTCAGGCGGATGCTCAACAGGACGGCCAGTTGGCAGAGCAGTTTCGCCAGTGGGATGACCATGCTACAGAGCAACACCACCACGGCAACACCACGCATTCCCGAGTTGTACAGGCCTAGCACGCCGCTCCAGACCGTATCGTCCGAAGTCTGACCAAGCAGGTGCAACTGCATGATCGGCAGGAAATTGGCCGGCACGAACAGCAAAAGGGCCGCCAGCACCAAGGCCAGGCTGCGATTGACCACATTGTGCCGGTGGGCATAGAGCTCATAGCCGCAGCGCGGGCAATGGGCTTTTTCATCATGCTGCAGCACAGGCTTGCGTAGCAGCAGGTCGCATTCATGACAGGCGACAAGCTCGTCCAACGGCAACTGGGCCAGGGTTTCAGGTTCGACAGGATTGGACATATAGCGCTTCTGAATAGGTGCGTGGGACTATTCTAGTGTTCTGGCTCGAATTGTGGGAGGCGACGTTGGCCTTGAGGGTATACGCCCCTGCCTTGGCGTTGCACCCTTCTCTGTAAAAGCGGGTTTACCCGCGAACCCTGTAGGAGCGGGTTTACCCGCGAACACCGGCGAAGCCGGTGCCCTCCACCGAGTTGCCTGCTTCACGGCATGCCCACAGTGATTCAAACAAGCCCAGGCTTTTTTGCCCACAAAGACAAAACCCCTACCTGCATGC
>AZIG01006916.1_pt1 | contig 24100 bp, 19 predicted proteins | sample 359071 | NCBI WGS metagenome assembly AZIG01 (sample SAMN02429714, study PRJNA222667) | marine sediment metagenome | biome: Sediment sample; isolation source: enrichment culture of sample MGS-AQ(UA) from oil contaminated terminal site... | place: Jordan: Aqaba | collected 2011-05-15 | depth 18 m m | reverse complement strand
GATGGCGCGGGTTTCGATCGGGTCCCCCACGGCGGTACCGGTGCCGTGGGCTTCCAGGTAGTCCAGCTGCTCGGGGGCGATGCCGGCCTGGGTGTAGGCGCGCTTGAGCAACGCCGCCTGGGCCTCGGCATTGGGCAGGGTCAGGCTGGACTTGCGCCCGTCGGTGTTCACCGCACTGGCCGCCACCACCGCCAAAATGGTATTTCCATCGGCCACTGCCTGGTCGTAGTCCTTGAGCAGGAACAACCCGCCGCCTTCGGAGCGGGCGTAACCGTCGCCGTTTTCGTCGAACGACTGGCAGCGCCCGGTGCGCGACAGCATGGTCGCCTTGGCGAAGATCATGAAGCCGAACGGGTGCATGTGCAGGCTGATACCGCCCGTTACGGCTTGGTCGACATCACCGCTGAGGATAGCCTGGCACGCCTGGTGGAAGGCCACCAGCGACGACGAGCAGGCGGTGTCGATGGCCATGCTCGGGCCACGCAGGTCGTAGAAGAACGACAGGCGGTTGGCCGCGATGCTCATGGTGTTGCCGGTCGCCGTGGCGCCATCGATGGCCGACAGGTCCTCGAGCAGGCGGTAGGACTGCTCGACCCCGGCGATGCCCAGGTACACGCCGCAGTTGCTGCCACGCAGGCTGGACGGCTTGACCCCGGCGTTTTCGAAGGTTTCCCAGCACATTTCCAGCAGCATGCGCTGCTGCGGGTCCATCATCGCGGCTTCACGCGGCGAGATGCTGAAGAAGCCAGCGTCGAAAGCGCTGATATCCCCCAGGGTGCCTGAGGCGAAGGTGTAGCTGGTTGCAGGGCTGGCCTTGTCCGGGTGCAGGAACTCGCGTTTGTTCCAACGCGACGGGTCAACCTGGGTCACCAGGTCGCGGCCCTCCATCAGGTTTTGCCAGAAGCCTGCATTGGAAGAGCCAGGAAAACGGTACGCACAACCAACGATTGCAACCTTTCTACGCTTGATCAAAACCTATTCCTTCAAATCTCATCGGGCACCGTCCCATCCGTCGGACAGCCGGCATGCCTGGCCCGGCCACGAAACTGGCCAGTCGTTATATGTCACTGATGATTGTCTGGGTACCTGAAACTGCCATGCACGCAGGGGGCGCAAGACTCATGGTCTGGGACTAGCGTGGGAATGTTCAGATTTGTGTATGCGGATGATACGCGGGTTGCCGGGGTGGGAAAACCCTGGGGTGAGGGATGGTTCACGGATTGGCGTAGGAGCGGGTTTACCCGCGAATACGGTGGCGCCGGCGACGGTGAACGGCGGGTGGAGATTGGCCAGCAGGGCCGGCCCTTTCGCGGGTGAACCCGCTCCTACGACGTCCTGTGTTCGACTCCGATGGGGGGGCCACCGCCGGGTTTACCCGCGAATACGGTGGCGGCTGCGACGGTGAATGACCTGGGAAATTGGCCAGCAAGCCCGGCCTTTTCGCGGGTTGAACCGCCCGTGGAATGGCGGTTCCGCCCCCTAGGTTGTTACCTCAATAAACCGTGCCTTGAATCAAACGCAGCAGATACTGGCCATAACCGTTCTTGGCCAGCGGTGCTGCCAGCGTTTCCAACTGTTGGGCATCGATCCACCCCTGCCGGAATGCCACCTCTTCCGGGCATGCTACCTTCAGCCCTTGCCGCCGCTCGATCGTCGCGATATACCCACTTGCCTCAAGCAGCGAGTCATGCGTTCCGGTATCCAGCCAGGCATACCCGCGCCCCATGATCTCCACCGACAAACGGTGCTGCTCCAGGTACGCGCGGTTCACGTCGGTAATCTCCAGCTCACCACGCGCAGATGGCCGAATGCTTTTGGCAATCTCGATCACGTCGTTGTCGTAGAAGTACAACCCGGTCACGGCGTAGTTGGACTTGGGTTTGGCCGGTTTCTCTTCCAGGCTGATGGCATTACCCTGCCCGTCGAATTCGACCACGCCATAACGTTCAGGGTCTTGCACGTGATAGGCGAACACGCTGGCGCTGCCTTGGCGGTCCATCGCGCTGCGCAGCAATTGCTGGAAGTCGTGGCCGTAATAGATGTTGTCACCCAGCACCAGCGCGGTGGGGGCGTTGCCGATGAAGTCTTCGCCAATCAGGAACGCCTGGGCCAGGCCGTCCGGAGATGGCTGCACGGCGTAGGTGATGTTGATGCCCCAGCGGTGGCCGTTGCCCAGCAGCTGCTCGAAGCGCGGGGTGTCCTGCGGGGTGGAGATGATCAGAATGTCGTGAATGCCCGCCAGCATCAGCGTGGTCAGCGGGTAATAGATCATCGGCTTGTCGTACACCGGCAGCAGTTGCTTGGAAATTGCCAGGGTCGCCGGGTGCAGGCGGGTACCCGACCCACCTGCCAGAATGATGCCTTTACGCTTCATAGTGGTCCTTTCTCGTGGATTTCCGTCAGTATGCGAGCCACACCCAGGCGCCAGTCTGGCAGGGTCAGGGCAAAGGCCTTCTGCAGTTTATGGGTATCTAGACGCGAGTTGGCCGGCCGCGTGGCCGGCGTCGGGTAGGCCTCTGTGGTCAATGGGGTGACGTTTTCGGCATGAGCTTTCAGCGGCATACCGTGGACCGCCGCTTGCTCAAGTACATAACGGGCATAGCCGCACCAGGTGGTTTCACCCTCAGCGGCCAGATGGTACAGGCCAGCCAGGGATGGGTTGCGGCGGGTGGCGACAATGGCGTGGGCGGTGATGTCGGCAATCAGTTCGGCGCCTGTCGGGGCACCATGCTGGTCATCGATCACGCCCAGGCTTTCACGCTCCGCAGCCAGGCGCAGCATGGTTTTGGCGAAGTTGTTGCCGCGTGCGGCATACACCCAACAGGTGCGAAAAATCAGGTGCTGGCAACCGGCAGCCTGGATGGCTTGCTCGCCAGCCAGCTTGCTGGCGCCATAAGTATTCAGTGGGTCAACGGCGTCGTCTTCGCGCCAGGGCTGGGTGCCCTGCCCCGGAAACACATAGTCGGTGGAGTAATGCACCAGCAGTGCGCCACTGTCAGCGGCAGCGCGGGCCAGCACGCCGACGGCGTCGGCGTTTACCTTGAAGGCTTGCTCACGGTCACTCTCGGCCTTGTCCACGGCAGTGTAAGCTGCCGCATTGACGATGACATCGGGCGCGTAGACACGGACAGTTTCGGCCAGGCCTGGCAGGTTGGCCAGGTCGCCACAGTACGCCTGGCTGCGAGCGTTCAGCGCCAGCAACTGCCCCAGAGGGGCCAGGCTGCGTTGCAGTTCCCAGCCTACCTGACCGTCCTTGCCCAGCAGCAGCACCTTCATGCAGAACGCCCTGCGTAGTTTTTTTCTACCCAGTCGCGGTAGCTGCCAGACTGCACGTTCTGCACCCAGTCCTGGTTGTCGAGGTACCAGGCCACCGTTTTGCGGATGCCGGTTTCGAACGTTTCCGCAGGCTTCCAGCCAAGCTCCTGCTCCAGCTTGCGGGCATCGATGGCATAACGGCGGTCGTGGCCGGGACGGTCGCTTACGTAGGTGATCTGTTCGGCGTAGGGCTTGCCGTCAGCGCGTGGGCGCAGTTCGTCCAGCAGCGCGCATACGCGGCTGACGATTTCCAGGTTGGGCTTTTCATTCCAGCCGCCGACGTTGTAAACCTCACCGGCTTTGCCGGCCTCCAGTACACGGCGGATGGCACTGCAGTGGTCCTTTACGTACAACCAGTCGCGAATCTGCTGACCGTCGCCATACACCGGCAGCGGCTTGCCGGCCAGGGCGTTGACGATCATCAGCGGGATGAGCTTTTCCGGGAAGTGATACGGGCCGTAATTGTTGGAGCAATTGGTGGTCAGCACCGGCAGGCCATAGGTGTGGAAGTACGAACGGACCAAGTGGTCGCTGGCAGCCTTGCTGGCCGAGTACGGGCTGTTGGGCTGGTACTGGTGGCTTTCAGTGAAAGCCGGTTCGTCGGCAGCCAGCGAGCCATACACTTCGTCGGTAGATACATGCAGGAAGCGGAATGCCTGCCGCGCCGACTCATTCAGGCCACCCCAGTATGCACGCACGGCTTCCAGCAGGTGGAACGTGCCGACGACGTTGGTTTCGATGAAGGCTTGCGGGCCATGGATCGAGCGGTCGACATGAGACTCGGCGGCAAAGTTGATGATGGCGCGGGGCTGATGGGCATTCAGTAATTCCGCGACCAGTCGGCTATCGGCAATGTCGCCGTGCACGAAGATATGGCGCTTGTCGCCCTGCAGGCTGCTCAGGGTCTGCAGGTTGCCTGCATAGGTGAGTTTGTCCAGGTTGACCACGGGTTCGTCATCGCCAGCCAGCCAGTCCAAAACGAAGTTCGCCCCGATAAAACCTGCACCGCCGGTTACCAGAATGGTCATGTTTGTCTGCTTCCGTTGTCAGGGTCTGCTCTTCCACTTTCAGGATTCTAGACTGTTGGCGGATGATTCGAGAGCGAAGACGATGGCAACGTGACATTCAGGCTGGAATGGCGGAGATACAGGGGCCGCGTCGCGGCCCTGTGGAAGCGAGTTTACCTACAAAGCAAGCTCAAGGCTCCAGGCGCCGCTGCTGGTAAATCCAGTCGACAATCTCGCCTTCCGGCGAATAGCCGCTCACGGTTTCGCGCAGCAACTGCCGTACCCGCACAAAGTCATCAACCGCCGCTGCCGCCATCAGTTGGCGTAGGAACTCCTTGAGCGTATCCCAGGGCAGGAAGTCTTCGTTGGCACTCATGATCATCGGGTGACGGGTAGCAATGACGTTATCGCCGATCAGCAACTCTTCATACAGCTTCTCCCCCGGCCGCAACCCGGTGAACTGGATTGCAATATCACCCATCGGGTTACGCTCGGAGCGCACACTGAAGCCAGACAGGTGAATCATCTTCTCGGCCAGTTCCACAATTTTCACCGGTTCGCCCATGTCCAGCACGAACACGTCGCCGCCCTTGCCCATGGAGCCGGCCTGAATTACCAGCTGCGCGGCCTCGGGAATGGTCATGAAGTAGCGGGTGATCTTGGGGTGGGTGACGGTAAGCGGGCCGCCCGCCTTGATCTGCTTGTGGAACAGTGGGATCACCGACCCCGATGAACCCAGCACGTTACCGAAGCGCACCATGGTGAAGCGGGTTTTGTTCACCTGCGAAACGTTGCTGCTGTCGCCAAACAGCACCGGCGCCACTTCGCGGCTAAGCGCTTGCAGGGTCATTTCGGCCAGGCGCTTGGTGCTGCCCATCACATTGGTCGGGCGCACGGCCTTGTCGGTGGAAATCAGCACGAAGTTGGCAACCCCGGCCTGCAACGCGGCCTGGGCAGTGTGCAGTGTGCCGATGACATTATTCATCAGGCCTTCGGTGATGTTGTGCTCCACCATCGGCACGTGCTTATAGGCAGCCGCGTGATAGACAGTGTCGACGTGCCAGGTGCGCATGATGTCGAGGAGCTGGGACTGGTTGCGCACCGAGCCCAGGATGGGTACCAGGCTGACCGACAGCGACTCGCGGGCAATGCGCTGTTCCAGTTCGGAGAGGATGCTGTAGAGGTTGAATTCGCTATGGTCGAACAACAACAGGGTTTTTGGCGCTTGGCCCAGAATCTGCCGGCACAGTTCCGAGCCGATGGAGCCGCCGGCACCGGTTACCAGTACGATCTGCTCGACAATACAGCGCTCAAGCAGGTCAGCCTGTGCCGGGACAGCATCGCGGCCAAGCAGGTCGGCAATATCTACTTCCTGAATGTCGTCCACCTTCACTTTACCGCTGGCCAAGTCCAGGAAGCTCGGAATACTGCGCACGTGCAGCGGGTAGCCTTCGAGGAAATTGAGGATTTCGCGGCGGCGAGTGCGGGTAGAGGACGGTATGGCTAGTAAAATTTCCTGCGCACCGGTGGCGTCGATCATGTCTTGTAACTGGTCGGGACGGTACACCTGCAAGCCGGCAATGACCCTGTCGGTGATGCTAGGGTCATCGTCGATGAAGGCAACCGGGCGCAGGGCCTTGTCAGAGCGCAGGGCGGCAGCAAGCTGATTGCCAGCACCGCCGGCGCCATAGATGGCTACTCGCGGCAGGCCGTCGCCACGGCCATTACTGGCAAAAGGAACGTGCTGCACAGCGGCGGCAAACCAGTCACCCAAGAAATACTGCCGCATGGTCAGGCGAAGACCGCCGATCATGATCAGGCTCAACCACCAGTAATTGAAGGTGATGGACCGTGGCACAACATTCTGGTGGTTGCTGGACCAATAGATGATGAAGCCGAGGATGAGCGCCGATAGAGTGACGGCCTTGGTGATGGCAATCAGCGCGTCGGTACCGAAGTAGCGCATTACCGCACGATACAGACCAAAGCGGATGAACAGCGGGATGCTTACCACCGGCGCGGTGAGGAACAACCAAGCGTGATCACGAATGGGATTGACCATGTCGTCAATGCCAAGACGCACCATGAAAGCAAGCCACAGAGCGACCCAGATCAGCAAAACATCGGTCAACACCTGCAGCAAGCGTTTATGTCTACGAGGTAAAGCAAGCAGTTTAGCGCGCACCTTGTCCATCGCTCCTCTGAAACGCTTCCAGAAATTCCCTGACATCGAGTCGCTCACATTACCTTAGTGTCAATCTTCAATTTCGCCCGCGCGAAAGCGAACCGCCAGCAGTACCAGCGGGATATAGGCCAGCACCACACCCACTGCGCCGTCCAGGCCCAGCTGCGCAACGCAAAAGGCTATAGGCAACAGCCAGCAGAGGTTCAGTACAGCAACCGCCAATGTGACCGGCAAGTGCCTGCCGAACTTTCGCGAGGCGAACTGATAGGCGTGACTGCGGTGGGCCTCATATACCTTGTCACCCCGCAGCAGGCGGCGAACCAAGGTATAGGTTGCATCGACAATAAACACGCCGAGCAGGATCAGCCAGCACCAAAGCAGCTCTGGCGCCACCCAGGCGGCCCGCAGCGACAAGCCGCCAAGGACGATTCCGAGGAAGCCGCTACCGGCATCTCCCATGAAAATCTTGGCCGGGGGGAAATTCCAGAACAGGAACCCCGCAACAGCAGCGGCCAGCAGCATTGGCAGGACCGCATGGCTGGCCAGGCCCGCCAAAGAGTATAACGATGCCGCACCCAGGCACACAGTAATGGCCTCGATGCTGGCAATACCATCAATGCCGTCCATGAAGTTATAAAGGTTCAGCAGCCACACCAGGTACACTGCCGCCAGCCCCCCTCCAAACCAGCCTAGGTCTACTTCCCAACCAAACAGGGTGAGCGGCGGCAAGCCGCCCAACCATCCCAGCATCCAAAATGCCGCAATGAAATGTCCCACCAGGCGCCAGCGGGCCGGAATGTGACCGTGGTCGTCCATGAAGCCAATGATGGCAATCAACGCACCACCGCCGCCCAGAGCCACCAGTGTGCGGCTGTCGCCTGCCCCGATGAGCATGAGGCCGACTGTGGCCAACAGGTATGTCAACACAATGGCTACACCGCCACCACGCGGCGTGGGCACGGTGTGCGAACTACGGGCGTTGGGCACGTCGATGACACTGCGCGCCAGCGCATAGCGGCGAAGCCCAGCGGTCATGAGCAAAGACAGCAGCAGTGCAGCGGGTAAAGCCCACAAAAGCATCATTGGTTATTGTTTTCCTGATAGTGCCGGGCCGCAGCCAGAAGGGCCGCATCCACCTGTACCGGGGGGTGCCAGCCGAGCAACTCCCGGGTCTTGCTAATGTCCACTTGCAACGAACCACACAAGCGCTGGGACAACGCACCTTTGCCCAAGGCCTTGGCGCTAGTGCTCAGCAACCAGGCCGGCACCGGTAGTAGCCGCGCCGGCTTGCCCAGCGCCCTGGCCATGCGCGCCAGCAACTCGGTAGTAGAAAGGTCTTCGCCATCACTGACCAGGAATACCTGATTGGCCGCAGCCGGATGCTCGATACAGGTCAGCACCAGATCAACCAGGTTGTCCAATGCTACTAGACTACGGCGATTGTGGATGGCCCCGAAGGGCAACGGTACGCCACGATCCAGCCAGCGCATCATGCTGAGGAAGTTGGCCTTGACCCCTGGGCCATACACCAGTACGGGGCGGATGATGACGATTTCCATGCCGGTCTGCGCCCCCAGCGCTAGCAATCCCTGCTCCGCCTCATGCTTGGAGATTCCATAAGGGTCGACCGGCTTCGGTGTGTCGTCGGCACTGTAAGCTTTGCCTAGGCAGGTCTGCTCGCCATTGACCTTTATCGAGCTGACGAATATGAAACGGTGGGCACCCGCCGCGCGGGCAGCACGGGCGAAGGCCAGCGTGCCATCGACGTTGATGCGACGAAACTCTGCCAACGGGTCACTGGCCGTATCGCTCATGATGTGCACGCGCGACGCACAGTGCACTACCACATCGGGGCGGTGGACCAACAACTGCAGGCTCTGGTCATCGGTGAGGTCGCCAATAGGGTAACTGACAACCCCCGCTGGCATGTCGTGCAAAGGTGAACGCAAAGGTACGACCGTTTCGACGTTTGCATTGCGACTGAGCGCCTTCAATACTGCCCCCCCGACAAAACCGGACGCGCCCGTCAAAATTACTCTCATTCTCACCTGATCGCTTTCTTGGTTTATTGATCGCTACTATCGGACAGTTTGCATAACAACGGAAGACACGCACGTAACGTGCAGAAATTTCTGACAAAAGCCCAGACTGACATACACACAAAATAGCTTATTGCGTAGGGATGAACAGCGTGACACCACAAAACCCTAATGAAAGCTGAGCGAAATCACAAATCGGCTGCCGGTCGCCGCGCTCATATCCCTGACCGATATCAAAATGCCCCGATGTCAATCCAGTCAGAGCATGGACAGTCTATGCAAAACAAAACAGAATCCGCTCTCCCCTCTAGGTACCTATAAGAACTCATGTCCACAGGGAAAGTCACCAACGCGCTCTCCTCCCCCATCGCCGCAAGTATCGCCGCCATATTTGGCCGTTTTCTGCTGCTGGGCACCGGCGCCCTGACGGGCATCATAATTCCGCTGACCATGCCACAAACTTCGGTGGGGTTGTTTTTCCTGGCCCAGTCGCTGATTGCAGTACTTGCCACCCTAGGCCAGCTGGGCCTGAGCATTACGGCACCTGCTTGCATTTCTGCGGCCCAGGGGCACCGCGATGCCGGGCAGATTCAGCAGATTCTGCGCCGCACCTTGCTGCTGGCCGTGCTGTCGACTGTTGCCTTGGCCATTGGTTTCAACCTCTTCATGCTGGTGTTTTCGCGCTATGAGGGTGCCGACCTGCTGCGCCTGCTGCACGGCATTGCCCCGCTGGTATCGCTCAGCATGATCCTAGCGGCGCTCAGCACCATCCTGTCCGAGCAGCACAGGGCGCTGGGACATTTCGTGCAGGCCAGTTTTCTGACTACCGGCGCCAGCCTGGCTACTGCAGCAACGGTAATCCTGGCTTGGCGCGGCGAACTGCACATTGAGCTCAGCACACTGATCCTGGCCGGCGTGGTGGGCGCAGGCTGTACCACCTTGCTCGGCGCCTGGAGCCTGCATCGCTGGTACCGAGCACAGCACCAGAACCAGCCGGGCACCAGCATCGGCTATGCGACGCTGCTGCGTGAAACCCGCCCTAACCTCACCACCACCTTGGTGCTGTTCGTCATGTCGCAAGCCGATCTGTGGATCATCGCCTGGTTCGGTGACGCCGCAGGCCTGGCTGTCTATGGCCTGGCATCACGCCTCGCAGCCTTGGTGCTGATACCTCTGGCGGTAATCAACACGGTAGTAGCGCCCTCTATCGGGCGAATCTGGGTGCGCGGTAAAAAACGCTACCTGCAGCGTGTCCTAGGGGTAGGTGCCGGCGCAGCGACCGTGCTTGGCCTAGCTGGCTATCTGCTATTCATTTTGTTTGGCCAGTTCGTGCTGGCTCACGTATGGTCTAGTGAATATGCCAATGCGTACTACATTTTTGCCATCATCGGCGTGTCACAATTGGCGCAAACGTACGCGGGGACTGCCGGCTTCGTACTGATCATGTTACAAAAACAGCATGTTGCCATGCGCATTTCCGTTATCAGCGGCGTCTGCATGATCGCCGCCGGGCTACTGGCCATGTGGCTGTATGGAATCATTGGTTTGGCCGTGGTATACAGCCTCGGCGGAGTTTGCCAGTCGCTGGCGCAAATCTATTGCGTCAAACGCATATTCAACCTCAGCACCACAGCGAACTACGCGTCATTGCGCAAGTTCGTGTGCCACTATTACCGTCGAAAGGTATCTCATGGCCGCTAGCAACATAATGCCCAAGGTTTCGATCGTCATCCCTACCTACAATACCGGGCGTTATGTTCTGGATGCGATCGACAGTGTGCTGCAGCAGACCTATCCGAACGTGGAACTGATCGTCGTCGACGACGGTTCGAGCGACGAAACGCCAGCGCTTCTGGCGCAGCACCCCGGAAATTTCATACGCTTCCGCCAGGCCAACGCCGGGCAAAGTGCAGCGATGAATTTTGGCTGGCAGCAGAGCAGCGGTGAGCTGCTGGGCTACCTCAGTGCCGACGACCGCCTGCACCCACGCGCCTTAGAGGCTATTGTTGCAGCCATGGCCAAGGCACCAGAAGTGGTACTGGCCTACCCGGACTTCTGCGTCATCGACGAAAACTCCAAACACGTGCGCACAGTGTACACACCTGATTACGAGGAACGATTGCTGATCGCCAACTTCCAGTGCCTGCCTGGGCCAGGAGCTTTGTTCCGACGCTCAGTATGGGAAAAGGTAGGCGGCTGGAACACGAGCCTGCGTAACATCCCGGACATGGACTTCTTCCTGCGCCTATGCCAATACGGGCCGTTCACCCGGGTAGCCGAGCCGTTGGCGGATTTCCGCATCCACTCGGGCTCGACCACATACAACCCGTGCAACGCAGAACGATCCGACGAACCGTTACGGGTCATCAACAGCCTTTACCAAACCAACGGCCTGTCGCCCTCCATCCTTGGCTGGAAGCGCAAGGCGGTTGCCAATGCACACATGCTATCCGGCTTCATGCATGGGTTTTCCGGGCGCTACGCAATGTTCTTGGTACGCATGGGCAAGGCTGCACTGCTTGACCCGCCCTCGATCATTTCACGCAAGATGGCCAGTTATGTGTTGACCATTATCAGACCCAAGTCCAAGGCCTGAGTGCTGGGAGACAGCTATCGGTTTTGTCAGGCTCTGGCTTTTGAGCACAACGAAAGCCCCACTTTGAGAATAACAACAAAAACTGCAGTCAGTTCTGCCATGTTCGGAGCGCTTTGATGAGCCAGACCGTTCAAGCTCACCTGCTAAGTAATCGTTACCTGCAAGCCACCGCACTGCTGGTGGTTGCCGTAGCCACACTGGCAGCCACCTTGCACTATCCAGCGTCGCTGCCACCGCTATTGCTCAACGGCATTCTGGCCGGTTTGCTGGTGCGAAGCGTACTCAACAATCGCAACAGCTTCTTCTCGTTCTTCCTTCTGGCATTCCTGATTCTCGGCTGCTGGGCAAAGCTGGTGCTGCACTTCATACTCGATACCCAGTTCATCGAACCCATAGGATCTTTCGACGACTCGCCACAGGCATGGGATTCAGCCATGCTGGCACTGAACATCGCTTTCGCCACATTACTGGTCTGTCAGACCATCGCCGCAAGACTCCAGCCTCTTGCAACCATCCACATCGACCGGCCACGCTCGCTGCTCAAGCCGTGCCTGTGGCTGGCCATATTGCTCACCGCCCTGCTGCTTGCCCTTAACTTCAAGTTCGCCTTCCTCAAGGTTGGCACCGAGCCGGTCCTGAGACTGCCTAGCATCGTCTATGTGCTGGTATCGTTCATGATTGCTTGGGGCAATCTGATTCTGCTCGCTACCTTAGGCTACTGGCTAGTGCAAGCGCGCCAGATAAAGCTGGAAACGCTCTTCTATATCCTCATTCTGGAAGGCGCGGTAACAGCTGTATCTATGGGCAGCCGAGCGCAGATGATCTTGCACGTTGCCGCCCCTTTCGTGGTTTACCTAGTGCATAGCCGCGAACTGGTCAGTACGTTGCGTCTGGCACAATGGGCAAGAATCCTCCTGGTGACCGCAGCCTTGTTTGTAGCTTCGCTGCTAATGGTATCGGCTGACCGATTGCAGTCATTCGCCCAGGCTCGACCGATCGTAGCCACGGCGGCTGCCAGCATCGAGTTGCGGTTAGGCGAGAACGAGCGCCCGGTCAGCAGCATTGGCTTGCCGCTGACCAGCCTGGTGATCGCTCCCGCCGATGCCGCTGAAGCCGTCTCAGTTGTTCTGACACCAGCCTTGCCGCTACTGCGAGTCGCCGCCGGGGCGGTGCCGTTACCCGTCACTGGCCCTCAAGAAAGCGCCGAAATCAAACGCGCGCGCTGGAAAGGCATGCTGCTTGAACTGAGCAAACTGGTAGTGGACCGCTGGGTCGGTCTGGAAGGCGTACTGGCGGTGGTGAGCCATGAAGACACCGGATGGCCGCTATTCATACGCAGCCTGGTAGAGCGCCCGGAAAGCGGGACCGAGGCGATCTATCAACGTATGTCGAATGCGCAGTACCAAGCCTTCGAGAACTTCACTTTCATGACCATTCCCGGGCCGCTAGCCATCCTGTTGTACAGTGGCAATCTGGCAATGTTGGCCGGTGGCCTGGCACTGCTGTTCCTGGCCGGCACTTTAGCCGAACGGCTGGCCAGCCATCTAGTCGGCAATATCTTCACCCGCGCTACCATCGGCGTCGCCCTCGCCTACTTGGTAGTCCAAACCAACTTTCCCCGGGTGCAGATGTTTTTCCTTATCGAGCTACTGGGGTTCATCGTTGGGCTATATTTGGTGCGCATGATCGTGACTGCGCCCAAGACCAGCCAAACGGTACTGACGCCCGCGCGATAGACAACGTTCCTCGTTCAGGAGCGCAAATACGTTCATAAGAAATATCCGACGAAACGCAGGTGGATAATTGCACGCCTGCCATGGTTACTTGTCACATTGAAGTGAATTCCCAACCCCCAAAAACCATGTGCATGCCACTGCCGTCTGGGTAAGGCATGACGCAGGTGTGATGAGGCAGATACCCTCACGATGATACTAGCTATCAGGACTTACAGCTCCACCGCGCCCGTCGATGCCGCACTTGCGCCGCTGTTTGCGCTTTGTGCCTGGATTACCTTGAACCCCTATTTCCTCTGGGGCTCGTTACACCACATGGCAATCGCCGGGCTGCTTTCCGGATGCGTAGCCGTCGCTGCACTCCTGTTCGGCGACCGCCCAAGAAAACGTGAATTGCCGGGGTTCATCCTGATCTGCCTGTTCGTGCTCTATATCAGCATGCTGCCCAAGATCGACGGTAGCACCACCCGTTGGTACTTCGTCCTTCCAACCATATTTGCCTTGGCGGTGTTCTCGGACGAGCGCCGTGGCAAGGTGCTGCAATGGTTCGGCTGGATCTTCGCGATCAGCCTTATTCCTGGCATCGCAGTCTCCCTGAGCCAGGTCGCGGGCCTGCCGATAAAACTTGACCACATCCCTTTGCTCAACCCAACGATGGCAGAGGCTGGCGGATACTACCTGCATGCACCGGGTGCGCTCCTACTGTCCGGCAACAACCTGTCACTCCCTTGGGGCGGTGAACTTTACCGGCTGTGTGCCATGTACGACGAGCCTGGCATGGTTGGCACCCTGTCGGCATTTTTACTGGCAGGCAACCGTTTCAGACTCAAGCCGCTCCCGTTCCTGGTGATTTTCGTGGGTGGCCTACTGTCATTTTCTCTGGCATTTATAGTGATGGCATCCATGGGCTTCCTGTTCCGCCTGATACAGGCACGGTCGCCAATGACTCTCCTGCCGTTGGCCATGCTGGGGCTGTTCGGGCTGCTGGTATTGGGCATCATCAAGCCCAGCGCCCTCCCCTCCGAGCCGAATGAGTCAGCGACAGTCCAGGTGGAGCGCGTTTCACCTCTGGAAACACAAGCAACGCAACCATTGAGCAGCACTAGCCCAACTCGGCAAGCTGCACCTACCGTCGTGCAGTCGCCGCAGCCCGAGCAGCACCTACGCCAGACCGAATACATCAACAATCGCTCGCTCCCAGAAATGGACAAGCTGTTCGCTCGCTACCTGGATGCCGATAGCCGTACCCTGCTGTTCGGCTTGGGTGCAGACTCCAGCGTGGTCTATGGTGGAGTATCACAGGTGGCCACGCGAATACTCACCGATTTTGGTCTGATCGGCGCCTTGCTGTTCGCGCTAGCCATGATCAGCCTTACACTGGCCATTACTCACAATGCCAAGCGTCGGTTGTGGGTACTGCTGTTCTTTGCCCTATTTGCCCTAAGCATCTACCAGCGGCCGATCGTGTGGATGCCTTATGCGTTCACCATGTTCATCTGCAGCTCGACCTTGGCAGGGCGCCGCAAGTCAACCGCTCTGGCGCAAAGGTCTAGCTAAAGCTTCTGCAAACCCGTCGATAACTCTCATTCAGCCATCGAACCGGTACGAAGCAGCCGTTTGAAATGCCGCAACATGACCAAGACAGTTGCTGACCAGGTGTAATGCTTGAGAATGAACGCCTTCAGCCTGTCGCCCTTGGCCATGAGTTCGGCGGGATCGGCCAGCATGCGCTCCATACCCTGCGCGATACCCGCCGCACTGGCCGGGACGACCATGCCACCACCTACGTGCTCGACTTGGCCGAAGCCGCAGGTGTCGGTAAGCAAAACCGGTAAGCCGACCACCCCGGCTTCCAGAGCAACTAGGGACATCGCCTCCGAGCGCGAAGGAATGACCAGCATCATCGCCTGACGATACACTTGAGTTCGCTGTGCCTCGTCAAGAAAACCGATGAAGTGAACACGCCCACTCAACCCTGAGGCATCCACCTGAGCCTGCAACGCTTGCTGCATACCGAAATCCGGGCCGGCCATGACCAGCGGATAATGCTGCGCTGCGGGCGTGTCGAGATAGGCCTGAATCAGAAAGTCTGGCCCCTTGACCGGTGCCAGCCGGCCCATGAACAGGATGAACGGCTGTTCCGGCAATAGCACGTTACTTGCCGGCTGCTCCACCCTCGGCTCGCCCACAGCATTGCCGATGACCGGAATCGATGCAGCCGGCACACCCGCCACCTGAGCGATCTTCCCCTGCTCCAAGTCGGTGATAGCGATAAACCCCGAGGCCATCTTTATCAGCCAGCGCCCCAGCAGCAAGTGAAAAACCTTCTTGATCGGCTCTGGCGTGCCTACCGAGGCGAACTCGCCCGCCGGACACAAGATAAAAGGCCTTCGAGCAATCAAGGCCAGCAAGCCCATAGCAACACTCAGCAGATTCCAGTAGCCCATGATGTGCAGCACTTCTGCATTGCGCACCGCGCGCCAGGCACGCCAAGGATTAAGCACCGGGATCGGAAAACGCTGGCCAATACGGCCGGTAATGTAGCTTTTTACACCAAACTCATCGAACTCCTTCTGCCACGAGTTACCGGTCATGGCTATGGTTTCACAAACATTTCCGGCCTTAGCCAGGTGAACGGCCAAGTGTCGGGTGCGCTCGGCCGTACCACCACCCAGTTTGGCATCCAGCGATATGTTGACCAGCAGCACCCTCATGCTGACGCCCTCAACAGCGCAATATAACGCTGCAACTGCTGTTTGAAGTCAGCCGTGACCGGCTGTTGCCATTCAGCAAAGCGCTGCTCGCGGAATCGACGACCAGGATTAGCATTGCTAATGCCGCGCAGGCGCAACAGCAAGGCAAGCAGGGTATGTGGCAGGTGCGGTAGGTAGCTGATCGAGGGCCGACCAAACGCTTGCATAAGGGCATCCTGCACGTAGCCAAAGTTATTTTCCGGCTCAGCGTCATCAGTCACCAGTAACACTTCTCCTTGGCGTACCTGAGGCACGCGGACAACGAATGCCAAGGTCTGCGCCACTTTCTCTACACTGACCAAGTGCATCCGCCGCGGCCCGTACAGCACCCGCCGCAATGCCAGCTTCCAGGCTGGAGAGCCGGCAACTTCGCGCACAAATGAAACGATGTTCAGCCCCCCCTCACCAAACACTGCGCCCAGGCGCAAAACCACCACCTCGAAGCGGGTAGACGGCACCGAGCGCGCCAGTGTTTCAGCGGCAGCGTGCTCACATTCATAAGGGGTTCTCGGCTCAATACACGTGCTGGCATCGACCACCGCCTGCGGAGCAGCACCAAATACGTCGATGCTCGAGACGTGCACATAACGCTTGATTGATGATTGATCGCAGGCTTTGAGCACGTTGACAATGGCCGGTTCGAACCAGCCGCTTCCATCGGGCCGTAACAGGTTGATCACCGTGCAACCTGCCACGAAAATTGCCGCAAGTGTTGAAGGGTCATCCACGTCAAAGCGTTCGGCACGCACGTTGGAATTGCTCAACCAGTCAGGTTCGGTACGATGGATGGCATAGATGACCTCGGTATCCCCCAGCTCACCACAAACATCCAGGAAATGACGGCCAACAAAGCCGCTTCCTCCAATCACCACCAACGTGTTCATAGGCTGTTCACTTCTCCTTCAGCCAAGGCGGCCTCAATCGCAGCCTGATGCGTGTCAGATAGCGTCAAGGGCTGCTATGCAACCCATCGCCGGCCAGCCAGTTACAACAGGTGCTGCGCAATACCTTGGCGCCTTGCGCTGTCGTTGTGAGAGCTGGCTCATCGGCAACGGGTCGAAAGCGGCGCCTATTAGCGTGGCTACAGGCATTAGCCTTTTACGGGTTACTTGGACCAGACAGTGCGGTTTATATAATCGGTGTAGCTGTAGACAATCCGCACCACCTGCTTTGAAACCGGGCCGCCCTGGTAGTCCTGCACCACCGGGATCACGCGCTGGTTCCGGTCATGCTGGTTGATAACCACGCGTACCGCATCCAGCACGCGATCCGGAGTCAGGCCGCACATGATCAGCGTACCTTCGTCCATGCCTTCCGGGCGCTCGTGGGCGTTGCGAATGGTGACAGCCGGGAGGTTCAGCAGCGAGGCCTCCTCGGTGATAGTGCCGCTGTCCGAGAGCACGCAAAGGGCACCCATTTGCAGGCGGATATAGTCAAGCAAACCATAAGGTTTGACGAAGCGAATCAGCGGGTGCTCCAGGCTTTCACCCAAATCTTCGAGGCGCTTGCGGGTACGCGGATGGGTGGACACGATGATCGGATATCCGTAGGCATCTGCCAAGCCGCGCAGCGAAGCCAGCAGGTCACGTAGGTTCTGCGGGGTGTCAACGTTTTCCTCACGGTGGGTACTGACAATGAAGTACTTACCCTCCTCAAGCCCCTCACGCTCCAGCACTGTGGAGGCGTCGATCCGCGTCCGATAGTAATCCAGCACTTCCTGCATGTGCGAACCGGTCTTGATGATGGTCTCCGGACGGATACCCTCATCCAGCAAGTAGCGTCGGGCATGCTCGGTCAACACCATGTTGATGTCACTGAGGTGGTCGAGCACTTTGCGGTTGAGCTCTTCCGGCACGCGCTGATCGAAGCAGCGGTTCCCTGCCTCCATGTGAAACACCGGGATCTTGCGACGCTTTGCGGCGATCACTGCCAGGCAGGTATTGGTGTCACCGTATAGCAGCAGGGCATCGGGCTTTTCCAGCTCAAAAATTTCATCGGATTTGGCAATGATTTCGGCAATAGTACCCGCCGCCGTGGCTCCCACCGCGCCCAAGAAGTGGTCCGGCTTGCGGATGCCCAACTCATCGAAGAACACCTGATTAAGCTCGTAATCGTAGTTTTGGCCAGAGTGCACCAGCACATGGTTGGCCTGCTCATCGAGCTCGGCGATAACGCGGCTCATCTTGATCAGTTCGGGTCGGGTGCCGACCAGGGTCATGACCTTAAGCATTAAGTTGTTCCTGGATGTAGTCGAGTTTCAGCAACAGGGCCTTGATGCCCTCGATGTCGAGCCGCTCGGTATTATGGGAGGTGTAGTCATCGAGCTCGGAGATGTGCTGCTCGCCTTCGACAAAGTACTTCTTGTAGTTCAGATCGCGGTTGTCAGCGGGGATGCGGTAGTAACGGCCCATGTCGTCGGCCTTGGCCATTTCCTCGCGAGAGATCAGTGACTCGTACAGTTTTTCGCCATGTCGAGTACCGATCACCTTGATCGCGTTTTCTCGCTGGAACAGTTGACGCAGTGCTTCTGCCAGCTCCTGCACAGTTGACGCCGGCGCCTTCTGCACGAAGATATCACCCTGCTGGGCATTCTCGAAGGCGTGCAACACCAGGTCCACGGAGTCTTCCAGCGACATCAGGAAGCGCGTCATGTTCGGATCAGTCACCGTCAGCTCATTACCGGCCTTGAGTTGGTCGACGAACAACGGAATCACCGAGCCACGCGACGCCATGACGTTACCGTAACGGGTGGCGCAAATCACCGGCCCTTGCTGCGGAATCATCCTAGACTTGGCCACCATCAGTTTTTCAGCCATGGCCTTGGAAATACCCATAGCATTGATCGGATAAACCGCCTTGTCGGTGCTCAGCACCACCACTCGCTTGACGCCACTAGCGATGGCCGCGTTTAGCACATTCTCGGTACCAATGACGTTGGTTTTCACCGCTTCCATCGGGTAGAACTCGCAGGACGGTACCTGCTTCAACGCTGCAGCGTGGAATATGTAGTCCACCCCGACCATCGCTTCTGCCACGCTTTGATAATCACGCACATCGCCGATATAAAACTTCACCTTGTCGTTGGACAAGGCAATACGCATGTCTTCCTGCTTTTTCTCGTCACGGCTGAAGACGCGGATTTCCTTGACGTTGGTATTGAGAAAACGCTTGAGTACCGTATTGCCGAAAGAACCGGTACCGCCGGTGATCATGAGAATCTTGTTATCGAACACGTGTGCGCTCCTTGAAATTCGTTATTGACGCTGTTCGTGCATGAATTGTATGAGCGCCGGCCAGGACGGTGGCTGGTAGCCCGCAGCCGCACGGAAGCGGGAAGAGTCCAGCGAACGATCGATCACCAGTTTGTCATCCGCCACGATCTGGATGTCCCTGCCGTACACCTTTGCCACCTGCTTGAGCAGTTCGTACTTGTCGATAGGCTCGGCAGACACATGGTAAAGCCCTTTCAGCGAAGGGTTGGGAATCACGTAGTCCAGCATGACCCTGGCCAGCTCGGCAGTTGGCAACCCCGAGAAAATTGCCTTGGTAAAACCTTTTACGCTGCCCTGCTGAGACAGGAACCAGTCGACCAGCGATGCGTTGCTCTGCAGTTCATGGCCAATGATCGATGTACGCAGGGTCACAGCATCGTCCAGGTCATGCAGTTCACCAATGTACTTGGACTTCCCATAAAGGTCGGTGCAGTCCGACTCATCCTGTTCACGATACATGCCCTTGGCACCTGAAAACACGCAGTCGGTACTGACATGGATCAGACGTGCACCTGCCACACGGCAGAGGTTGGCCAAACGATGCGGCAGCATTGCATTGATCGGTAGCGCGGTGAGCGGATCCTTGGCATCGGCCAGTTGCTTAATCAGCCCCACGCAGTTGATGACCACATCCGGCCGTGCCTCAGCGAAGGCTGCCATCAGCGCGTCGGCATCAAGCACATCTACATCACACAGCAATTGCTCGGCTTGTTCCGCTGAGAAGAACTTGCGCCCGGACGATGAGCGCAACGTACCCATTACCCGATGTTGCGAATTGGCCGAAAAATAGCGGAAGACTGCGTTACCCAGCATGCCTGAGACGCCCAGTACCAATATGTTCATTGCGTCGCCTTGTCCTGTTCAACCCGTTGTTCGAACATGCGCACCAGTATCTTGCACTGGGCCTTGAGCTCGAAGTGTTTCAAGAAGTAGGCCCTTGACTGAGCGCCCATCTGCTCACGTTGCCCATCCGGCATAGCCTGCATCGTCCTGATGCACGCCGCGAGCCCGACTGCATCCTCAGCCGGGCAGGTGACACCGGCACCGGCATCGTTGATGATTCGGGCACCTTCGCCATCCAGGCTGCCTATAATTGGCCTGCCCGATGCGAGGTAGGCCTGCACCTTGCTCGGAATAGTAAAACTGAAAATCTCGTCGCGTTTGAGTGTAACCAGCAATGCAGCACTGAGCTCGAACAGCTCAACCATGGCCGCACGCGGGTAGGCGCCAGCGATGACCAGATTGTCCAGCCCCCACTTGTCTTTCTGTTCTGCAAGCCAATCCGCCTTACTGCCGGCACCAACCATCACGATACGCACTTGTGACCGTTCGGCCTGGAGTATCCGTGCGGCATCCACAACCGTTGCCAAACCTTGTGCGCTGCCCAGATTGCCAGCGAATACCACGCAGAAGTGAGCGCGCAACAAGGCGGTCAGCGACTCTGGCAGTGGGCATCCATCACCTGGCTCATCTTGCTGCAAGTAAGAGTTAGGGTAGTAGATGATCTTGTCGGCACGCGCATAACGTTTGACTGGCTCGATAAACGCGCGCGACTGCACGAGTAAAACATCCACGGCCCAGTACAGGCCGCGTACCAACAGACCGATAATTGACAGCAGGAACCTGTTACGGATGAAACCCGTGGCGGCAAGGCTCTCCGGCCACAGATCCTGCACCCACAAGAAAACCGGTGCACGATGAACACGCTTCATAGCCAGCGCAGGAATCACCGAGATGATGGGCGACGGCGCAAATACGAAGTACACATCGAATTTGCCGCGCTTTGCATGGCGGGTAAAGTACCTGACGCCATTAGCCACGAATGAAAGATAATTGAGGACAAGATTCTTTGCCCCGCCGTTATGGCGCGGACGCAACGGTGCCCGATGAACTGCAACCGTTTCAGAAAAACGATCTTCGACGGCGTTGTGGGCTGTATAACCCGGAAAAATCTGACCGCTTGGGTAGTTAGGCTTACCAGTGAAAACTTCAACATGCACACCCAAGGCGCTAAGTTCCCGAACGATATCATTGATGATAAAGTTTTCGGGGAAGAAATACTGGCTGACCACAGCAATTTTCAAAGGTGCTTGCGTCACACTGACTTATCCTTCTGGGTGTGGCAATATCAGTATTGCATGAATGCCATAGATCCACTCGGTGGAACTCGCGCCCATTAAAAAGTCGCAAGCACTGAACCGTTGGGTACCGACGACTACGCTTTGGCAAGTGATCTGTCGCCACTTGAAAACTCGGAATACCAGAAGACAGCCACCCTGCTATCATTGCCCAAGACACTTTCCGATGTTGGCGCATATTATTGTAGTTATCCAGACTTCGCCATCCTTTGGCCATCAATTAAATATGTAGCTTGCTATTGTTTCCGCGCCCAATTTGGAACCACGGCCATCAAGCTACTACCCCTCGCGACCCGGTTCAAGCCCTGGGCCGACCCTCCGATAAGTTATCCTACTCCATGAGCAAGTTCCTCAAAAAGCTGAAAAAATGCTGCCACCCATCGGATGAGGCAGGTGCTCACGAGGTTCTTAGACCAACTGCAGCATTGCCCTGCCGCCGGCGTCACTTACCTCACGGCACCGTCACCGCGACCGAACGACCTTGCTCCCCGAACGCCACCTCGATAGCCTTGCCCAACGCCGCTTTCGCGTCATCGTCACCATGAACCAGCACCACACGCCTCACGGCCTCCTTGCCCCGCGACGCGAAAGCTACCAAACCTGCCTGGTCGGCATGCCCTGAGTAGCCATCTATCGTCAACACCTTGGCGCGGATCTCATACATCTGACCGTCCAGATCAAGCTGGACAAACTCTTGGGCACCCTCACTTGCTTGAATCACCGCGCCCGGGGTGCCTTTGGCCTGATAGCCGACAAAAAGCACTTCATGTCGCGGGTCACCCAACATCGCCTTCAGATAATTGACGATACGCCCACCTGAACACATGCCGTTTCCGGCAATTACGATCGCAGGACGGCCAGTGCTCCTCAGGTAATTGACCACCTGTTGGTGCCGAGCATGACTGTCGACCGCAATCAATTGGTCAAAACCCAGCGGTTTGCGCCCTTCGCTCAAGCGCGCCACCGCCTCGTCGCTCCAGTAGGCATGCAACTCACGATAGGCGGCAGTGATGCGCTGAGCCAATGGCGAATCAAGAATAACCGGCATCTGTGACCAGTCGAACGGGCTATTGCTATTTTCTGCTACGTTTGCGCCCGGCAACGTCTTGCGATGAAAAATATCCTCAAGCTCATAAAGCAGCTCCTGTGTGCGACCAAGACTGAAGGCGGGTATGAGTAAAGTGCCCTGATCCACCAACGCCCGGTCAATGGCTGCCTCCAGCCGCACCTGTCGTTCAATGCGAGCTGGGTGCAGACGATTACCGTAGGTGCTTTCGAGCACCAGCAAATCAGCGTACTGGGGCGGCTCAATGGCTCGCAACATTGGGTTGCGACCACTGCCTAGGTCACCTGAAAATACCCAACGCTGGCTTACATCACCCACTTCCAAGGAGCACTCGACATAAGCGGACCCCAGCAGATGCCCTGCGCGCTGCAGACGAATACGACAGGCAAGACCCGGGCGCTCGACCACCGTGTGCCACTGCTCGAAGGGCAGCGGCACGATGAGGTCACGGATGAATTCGAGATAGCGCGCCACCTGCGCAGGCTTGCTGCTGATGCTCAGCTTGTAGGCGTCTTCCAGTACCAGCGGCAGCAGCCGGGCCGAGGGCTCGCTGCACAGGATAGGGCCACGGTAACCCGCTGCCAGCAGCGCAGGGATGCGCCCAACATGGTCCAGATGGACATGGGTGATGACCAGTGCCTGAATGCCCTGGATACCGAAGCCGAGCGCCGCGGTCTGCGCATCCGGCGGCGCCTCATTCCCTTGCTCAAGGCCGCAATCGATCAGCAGGCTAACGGTGGGATCAAGGTGCAACTGATGGCAGGAGCCAGTGACGCCGCGGGTACCACCATGATGGGAAAGGCTGGGATATTCCATGCTGCGCACACTCGCCTGGACCGAAAATGAAGTGGACTATTACTCCATGACGGCCGACGCATGCATAGGTGAACCTTTCTTTATTAGGCGTAGGAAATTTCCTTAGTTGCCGCTCAGTGCCGCCTCACGGGCAGACGCCCTGATCTTGCGCTTGCTGCGCTGCACGCCGTAGGCCCCCAGCAACGGCCCGACTGCCAAGCCAATGACCAAAGCGGCCAATACCAGGACAGCAACCGGCATGGCGGGTGCAGCCCAACCAAACAGGACCAATGACACGGTTTGCTGGTTCTCCAGCACGAAGAACAGCACCACAGCCGCCAATAGCAGCACGAAGACCGCCGCCAGGGCGCGCTTGAAGTTACGCATCAGATTGCTCCTTTGGAAATCAGGTGTGGACCTCTTCATGCTCGTCTTCATTGACCCGGTCGCGCAACTCTTTGCCGGGTTTGAAATGCGGCACGAACTTGCCTTCGAGGCTGACCGACTGGCCGGTCTTGGGATTACGGCCTACGCGTGGGGCGCGATAGTGCAGCGAGAAGCTGCCAAAACCGCGGATCTCGATGCGATCGCCGGTAGCCAGGCATTGTGACATCTGCTCAAGCATGGTCTTGATGGCCAGCTCCACGTCCTTGGACGAGAGCAGCCCCTGATGGGTGACAATACGTTCGATCAGCTCCGACTTCGTCATATTTTTCCCTTCGTTATCAAGCAGCTAGATCATTGCTTAACCAGTTTGTAGCACGCCGGGAAGGATTTGAACAGGGTGGATCTTGACTTAATAAAAAAATTCAAGATTGAAGTAATTCAAGAATGGTCTACCGCTTAGACAGGCCAGCGCTGCCTGATTCGCGGGTGAACCCGCTCCTACAATGGGGGGGGGTGTCAGCCTGAAGTTAGCGTGGTCCGGCGCCATCGGCGCAGGCGCGGGTTTACCCGCGAACACCGGCGATGCCGGTGCCATACACCGTGGCGCCTGATTCGCGGGTGAACCCGCTCCTACAATGGAGGGGTCAGCCTGAAGTTAGCGTGGTCCGGCGCCATCGGCGTAGGCGCGGGTTTACCCGCGAACACCGGCGATGCCGGTGCCATCCACCGTGGCGCCTGCTTCGCGGGTGAACCCGCTCCAATGGGGGGCAGCCTGAAGTTAGCGTGGTCCGGCACCCTCGGTGTAGGAGCGGGT
>AZIG01007337.1_pt1 | contig 24176 bp, 20 predicted proteins | sample 359071 | NCBI WGS metagenome assembly AZIG01 (sample SAMN02429714, study PRJNA222667) | marine sediment metagenome | biome: Sediment sample; isolation source: enrichment culture of sample MGS-AQ(UA) from oil contaminated terminal site... | place: Jordan: Aqaba | collected 2011-05-15 | depth 18 m m | reverse complement strand
CCAATCTGTGTAGGAGCGGGTTTACCCGCGAATACGGTAGCGGTGGCAACGGTGAACGGCGGCTGGAGATTGGCCAGCAGGGCCGGCCCTTTCGCGGGTACAGGCAGTCGACCACTCAAAGCGGGCGCAGCAGGCCAAAGCGCTTGCGCAGTGCCCAGTCCAGCAACCGCCGCGGCAGCAACCGTGCCATCAGCGGCAAGGCTGTACTGCCATTCCCCAGCCGCACCCGTGCTGGCGCCGGCGACTTGCCGACGGCTGCCAGCACGCCTTGGGCAAATACCGCCGCCGACGTTGGCTTGTCCTGCGATGCCCGCGCCCGCGCCTGCACATGCTCACGCAAAGGCCACCACGCCGAGTCCATCGCCAGTACCTGCTCGGCCTGGCGCTGGGCATTGCTGGCGAACTGCGAGGCGATTGCGCCCGGCTGTACTTCCATCACCTGCACACCGAACGGTGCCAGTTCCAGGCGCAAGGCATCGCTCAGGGCATGCACGGCCGCTTTCGAGGCGCAGTACGCGCCGGCGAATGGCGTGACCAGCACGCCCGATACACTGCCGATATTCACCACCAGGCCGCGTGAGCGGCGTAGCAGCGGGAACAGCGCCCGGGTAACGCCGACCACGGCGAAAACGTTGGTTTCGAACTGCTGGCGCAGGGCGTCGACGCCACCATCGAGCAGTGGGCCCATGGCGCCGTAGCCGGCGTTGTTGATCAGGATATCGAGGGTTTCCAATTCCTCTGCCAGGCGGGCCAGCGCCTCGCCGTCGTTTACATCCAGCTGCCGGGCCGTATAGCCGGCGGCACTCAGTTGCTCGACATCCTCAGGCTTGCGGGCGGTGGCCCAGACATGGTGGCCGGCATCGCGGAAGGCGTCGGCCAGGGCGCGGCCGATGCCGCTGGAACAACCGGTGATCAGGACGGTGGGCATGGTTGGGGCCTGTTGTCATGTAAGAAACACATCAATTGGCAAATGTACCTTGCAGGTGCTCTGCCCGGAACTCCAGGGTCTGCGGCCGATAGCCGGAACGCAGCGGCGGCAATGGCAGGCAGTCTTGCCACTCGGCCCCTGGCTGCAATTCACCCGGCCCTCGGTATCGCGGTGCATTGTAAGTGTTCTCGGCCAGGTTTACGGTATCGCCGGGTGCATACGCCGCCACACGCCAACGCAGTTCGGTCAGCGGCACGTCGTTGCCGTTCTTCATGCGTACCTGCAGGGCACGGTCGGCGGGACAGTGTTCGGGGGCGTAGGTCAGGCGCAGGGCCAGGTGTGCCAGTCGGCTGCTTTCGCGGCTGTCTTGCCAGACGACGAACGAAGCCACCAAGCCCAGGCCACATACGGCCGCCAGGGAGATGGGGAGAGCCTTGGCTGGGTAACGCAACAACAACACCAGCCAGGTGAGGATCAGCAGGGCACCGATCAGCATCGCGTAATCGCCTCATTCGCGCGCAGGGATGGCTACAGCCTACCTAAAACCCAGCGGTCAGGTAACCGGTGAGCACCTATGCCAGAAGCCAGACCTGGCATTACTGCGAGTAGTGGAAAGGGTACATCCATTCTAGATTCCGCCATGCCTATTCAAATGGAGCATGGCCATGAGTCATACAGCGATTGAGCAAAAGCCTGTGCAAGAAATGAAAAAAACACCTGCCAAGGGCGAAGTGACGGCAGTCATCAGCCTGGCGGGTCAAAGGGAGGATTTCGTTTCAGAGGGTGTGGACTATGGGAACGCTGAACAATCAGCGTGGTTGTATGCGTACAAGGGGCAGGCCGACGATGCGGACGTCTACATTGACTTCGACCTGGCATTGCAAGAGGGCGTGCGGGATGTCGTTATCGATGATGAGGCGAACCGGGCACTTGTTCACAAGCGCGGCACAACCTATGGCGGCTATGCGAAATCCGGGCGTATCCGGAAACTCGAAATGACCGCCACAAGCATCAGGGCTGAATCCTTCGAATTTGAAGGGGAAGATGATTTGCAGCGACCTTTCAAGGTGGTGGGTGGCCCATTCGATATCTACGTCATCGCCCCGATCATTGAATGAGCAGGCTCGCCCCTGGTCAGCCCAGGGGCGAGTCAGCATTTACTGCGCGATGGTCTTCACCGAAACGCCGCGCTCGATGGGGGTGGAGGTGCGCCCGTACACATCCTCGAAGCGTTCGATGTCATCTTCGCCCAGGTAGCTGCCGGACTGCACTTCGATGATCTCCAGCGGGATCTTGCCCGGGTTACGCAAACGGTGCACCGAAGCGATCGGGATATAGGTCGACTGGTTTTCGGTCAGCAGGAACACATTCTCGTCGCAGGTCACCTCGGCGGTACCGGACACCACGATCCAGTGCTCGGCGCGGTGATGGTGCATCTGCAGCGACAGGCTGGCGCCCGGCTTGACGGTGATGTGCTTGACCTGGAAGCGGCCGCCCATGTCCACCGAGTCGTACGAGCCCCACGGGCGATACACTTCCAGGTGGTTCTGGGTTTCCGTGCGGCCCTGTTCGTCGAGGGTCTTGACCATCTGCTTGACGCCCTGGACCTTGTCCTTGTGGGCAATCATCATGGCATCCTTGGTCTCGACCACCACGATGTTCTCCAGGCCGATCACCGACACCAGTTTGCCGTTGCCGTGGATCATGCAGTTGTGGCTGTCCTGCACCACCACGTCGCCTTTGGTGACGTTGCCGTTGTCGTCTTTCTCGTGCACTTCCCACAGCGACGACCAGCAGCCGACGTCGCTCCAGCCGGCCGACATCGGCACCACGCAGGCACGCTGGGTCTTTTCCATTACCGCGTAGTCAATGGAATTGTCCGGGCAGCAGGCGAAGGTGGCTTCGTCGATGCTCAGTACATCGCCGTCTTCCTGGCTGCGCTCCAGGGCCAGTACGCAGGTATCGTAGATGTCGCCGTCGTGCTTTTTCAGCTCTTCGAGGAAGCGGCTGGCGCGGAACAGGAACATACCGCTGTTCCAGAAGTAACCACCGGCCTGGACGAACTCGGCGGCGCGTTTTTCATCGGGCTTCTCGACGAACTGCGCAACCCGCGCCACGCCCTCGGGCAGCAGCGCGTCCTGGCTGGAACGGATGTAGCCATAGCCGGTTTCCGGCTTGGTCGCCGGCACGCCGAACAGCACCATCTCGCCACGCTCGGCGGCCACGGTGGCCAAGGCCAGGGCACGTTGCAGGGCCTTCTGGTCATCGATCACATGATCGGCAGGCAGCACCAGCATCAGCTCGTCGCGGCCTTCGTTGACCAGCTTCATGGCAGCCATGGCCACGGCCGGCGCGGTGTTGCGGCCGAACGGTTCCATGAGGATGCCTTGGGTTTCCAGCTTCAGTGCGGCCAGCTGCTCCTGGACGATGAACTTGTGGTCCTTGTTACAGACCACGATCGGGGTGTCCATGCCCTCGAATACAAGGCGCTCGATGGTTTGCTGGAACAGTGTGTGTTCACCGGTCAGGGCCAGGAACTGTTTGGGGAACTGCTTGCGCGACAGAGGCCACAGACGGGAACCGCTACCACCAGAAAGAATTACCGGGATCATCATGTTTCTCCAATAGTCGTTGAGAGGCAGGGGAATCAGTTGCTAGCCACGGGGCGAGTTACCCACACCGGCGACAAGGCGTTGCCGGAACCCGTTACGTACAGCACTGCGGCTTCGCCGCGTTCCAGGGCGACGGGTTTTACGTCACCCACTTTCTTGTCTCCTTGGTACAGCGCCAGGTTGACCTTGACCGGGTTGATTTCACGTTCGCCACGGCCGTTGGCGGCCACCGGCTTGACCACTTCGGTCTTGCCGTCGGCGGTTTTCAGGGTCAGCTGCTGGTCGCTCAGGTTCTGTACACGCACCAGAGCTTTCTGCTTGTTCTTGAACGGTGGTTCTTCGATCAGTTTCGGGTTGCCGCTGTTGCTGTTGACCAGGGTGTAGTACTTGTCCGAGGCCAGCTTGACCGGCACGCTCTTGCCGCCGACCTGGGCGGTGTAGTCGCCACCTGGCAGGAAGCTGAAGTCGCTGCTGGCCTGGGCACCAACCTGTTTGATCTGGGTGTTGCCGACCGATGCTGCGGCCGGTGCGCTGGTGGCGTTGTACAGGCGTACGAAGGTCGAGCCTTTCGGCGCGCTAGGGCCATAAAGCGCGGCGTCGGCACCGGCGAACGCCTGCATCGAAGCAAGGGAAAGGCCGGCCGCGAGGGTGAGGGCTTTGGCAATGGAAGTCTTGGTAGTCATGTGCGTTTCCTCTCTATCAGTCAGTGGTCTGTCCGGGTGGACGACAAGGCCAGGTTTTGTTCGGATTTACGGGAGTTTTTCAGCTGCGCGATCCACTGCGGATCGAAGCTGCTGAGGTCGTTTTTCATTGGCAGATAACGTTCGGGGAATTCCCACACCACGACTTGTGGTGCGGCGTTTTTGAAGGCATCGCTTTGCAGGTACTTGAGCATCGGCAGCAGTGGGCCATGGCCGTCTTCGGCGTAGTTGGCGACGTCACTGCGCAGGGCCTGCTGCAGCGCGCCGAGGAAGTTCCAGTGCGGGTTGGCGCTGTAGCTGGTGCCTACCAGTGCAACCGGGATCTGCTTGTCGGCGAACAACGCGTCGCCGGCGTCACCCTCGGCATCGACCGGGCGAGTGGTGCGTTGCTGCAGGTTGTCCGGGGCCGGCAGCAGGTTGCTGAACAACGGGTCCAGTGGCAGGAAGTTGGTCAAGTCGCCCTTGTAGGGCGCGGTGTTGCCGGCTTCGGTGATGAAGGCTTGTGGGTCGCCTTTGAGCAGGCTCTGGCGGCTGACCGCTTCGGCCAGTGTTTGCGCCGCCACTTCGGCACCCATAGGCGTCCAGTGGGTATCGGTACGCAGGAACACCTGGCCACGGGCCTTGGCCTGCTCCATCGGTGCCATCAGGTCCGGTGCGAACACGTTGGCCTGGCGTGCCTGGGCATGGAACTGGTTATACAGGTCGTCATGCAGGCTGGCAGGCTGCTCTTTGCCCAGGTACTCGGCGTAGACCCGCGCCTTGGCCGGCACTATCGCCAGCACCAGCTGGCTGCCGTGTTGCTGCAGGGTGTCGCGTACGCCGCGGATCAGTGCCAGGTTTTCCTGCATCAATTGCTCGGCACCGGCGGTGGGCTTGAACTCTTCGTCGCTGAACAACCACTGGTCGCGGCCCAGTACCACACCCGGGCGGCCTTCGTTGAACAGCTTGAAGTCCATTGCCGCCCACAGGTTGGTGCCCAGGCGCTTGATCGGGAATTCGGCGTCGTAGTGGGTTTCGGCGGCCTTGGCCAGCTTGCCGTTGAGCAGGGTCATCTGCTCGGTGCGCTGGAAGCTCTGCAGGCCACCGGTGGACCAGGCGCCCATGCCGACCAGCAGGCCGAGGAATGACAGGGAGTAGGTGATGCGTAATGTCCGGGTCATGGTCATCAACCTCAGAACTGGAAGTAAAGGAACGGCGAGTAGCTTTGCGCCGAAAGCTTGAGGATCGAGGCGACGAACAGCAGCAGGATCAGTGCGCGGGTCATCACTCGGGTCCAGTCCATGCCGATCGAGCCGTCAGCGTTGACCTGCACCGGGGTCGCCGTGGGCGTCGGTCTGGCATTGCGGTAGAAGTCACGCAGGCCGAAGAACGCCAGGGTGAGGTAGGCGATGACCAGGGTGGCAACCTGCAGGCCGGTGAGCTGGGCACGGTTGAGCTCCGACAGCTGCCAGTCACCGAAGCTGAACATGGCGCCGTACATGCGGGCGGCCACATGCAGGTTTTCGGCGCGGAAGATCACCCAGCCGACCACCACCAGCAGGAAGGTGAAGGCCCACTTCACCGGGTTGAAGCGCTGCGGGTTGGTATCGATGCCCAGCGCCCGCTCGATGGCCAGCCACATGCCGTGCCAGGCGCCCCAGATGATGTAGGTGAAGTTCGCACCGTGCCACAGGCCGCCCAGCAGCATGGTCAGGAACAGGTTGCGGTAGGTATTGAAGGTGCCTTTGCGGTTGCCGCCCAGGGTGATGTACAGGTAGTCGCGCAGCCAGGTCGACAGGCTGATATGCCAGCGCCGCCAGAACTCGGTGATCGACTGGCTGATATAGGGCTGCTTGAAGTTTTCCATGAAACGGAAGCCCATCATCAGGCCCAGGCCGATGGCCATGTCGCTGTAGCCGCTGAAGTCGAAGTACAGCTGCGCGGTGTAGGCCAGGGCGCCGAGCCAGGCATCGCCGGTGGTGGGGTTTTGCAGGGCGAAGCAGTGATCGGCGACCACGGCCAGGGTGTCGGCGATGAACACTTTCTTGATGAAGCCCTGCATGAAACGGGTGCAGCCTTCGGAAAACTTGTCCAGGGTGTGGGTACGGTTGTTGAACTGGTCGACCAGGTCCTTGAAACGCAGCACGGGGCCTGCGATCAGGTGCGGGAAGATCGCCACGAAGGCTGCGAAGTCGATCAGGTTGCGGGTCGCCGGGGTGTCGCCGCGGTATACGTCGATGATGTAGCTGATCGACTCGAAGATGTAGAACGAGATACCGATCGGCAGCAGCACGTGGGTCAGAATGAATGGCTCCAGGCCAAACGACGTCATGATCGCGTTCAGGCTGTCGACGCCGAAGTTGGCGTACTTGAAGTAGCCGAGGATCGCCAGGTCGACACCCACGCCGAGCAGCAACCAGCGCTGCGCTGGCTTGGTGCGCACACCGGCGGCACCGACTTTCAGGCCGATCCAGTAGTTCCACAGGGTGACCCCGGCGAACAGTGCCAGGAAATCCACCCGCCACCAGGCATAGAAGATGTAGCTGGCGATCAGCAGCAGCAGGTTGCGATAACGTTGCCCGCTCAAGTAGTACAGGCCGAGGAAGATCGGCAAGAACAGGAACAGGAACACGTTGGACGAGAAGACCATCCCGGTTCTCCTAATTTGTTCACAGCATCCAGGGCAAAGCGCCCCCCAAACCCCCCACAAAAAGGTGGGAGATACCTAGTCCCCCGTAGGAGCGGGTTCACCCGCGAATGAGGCCGGCACAGGGCACCGCAGATGGCAGGCCCGGCCTCTTCGCGGGTAAACCCGCTCCTACAGGGATGGTGTTACTTTTTACGCTCTGCACTCGGGTCGTAGACCCGGGTCAGGTCGCCGCCCAGCCGGAAGCTGTTGAACGGCTGCATGTCGTGCTTGCGCTCAAGCGTGTCGCCAGCGCAGTGGTACAGCGCACACCAAGGCTCGAGCCAGGAGTACTTGCTGTCGACCTTGAGGTCGGTCATGTCCTGTTTCTTGCCCGCGCGCGCCTTGAAGTGGCTGGGGTCGCGGGCGCCTGCCAGCACCCCTTCACCCAGGCGTTGCAAGGCGAAGTTGTTCTCGGCCCGCAGGTCGACGCCATTGGCCTGGGCGAAGCTGGCAATCATCGCCAGCGGCGGCAAGGCGTAGTTGTGATAGGCCAGCGCGCGCTGCTTGCGCTTGATTTCGTTGGGTAGGAAGCCCTGGTCATCCACCTGGTTGGCGCCCACCTTGTATTCCTTCACGGCCCAGTCGAACAGGTCGCGCCGGTCGGTGGCGACGGCGGTAGCCATGACCGACCAGGCCGCCCAGTAGCTGTGGTTGTTGATCTTCTCCAGCGGCAGGTTGCTCCAGTCACGCACAGTCTGCTCGGCCAGGCGGGTAAGCCATTTTTCGATCAGGTCGGCCTCGGCCTGGTGTGCGGCCAGCGGCTGCGAGTTGGAGAATTTCAGGCGCAGCCACGAACCGCTCATGCTGCCCAGCGCCCATTTGCGCATCGACTTGCCGGTATGGTTGTAGTCGGTGGACAGCAATGCACCGGCGCGTGCCCAGGTGCCCAGCCACGTCAGGGTGCAGTCGAGTTGCGCCGGGCGGCCGTCGCGCATGTACTGGCCGACCATCTTGCTCACGCCTTTCTCAAGCGTGGTGATGTCTTCGGTCGACTTGCGGAAGGCTTTTTCCGAGGCCGCGTTGAGCGTTGCCCGTGCCTTGTCCGAGCCTTCGTACTTGCTGCGAAACTGCAGCGCACCGGTGTATGGCTTGGGCGCCGCTTCGCAGCGGAAATTGCCATGGCCGGTCTTGAGTTTTTCGATCCCCTCGTAGTAACCCTGCGGCGGTACCAGCGCGGCGTGCGCGGCACCGCCAAACAAGGCCAACGCGAGCAGGGCGGGGCTGGAAATACGCTTGATGATGGTCATGGGTCGCCTCACTGGCCGGCCTGCGCGGTTTGCGCAGGCACGGCGAAGTTGTTGCGTTTGCAGAGCTTGGCCTCGACCTTCTGGGTGCCGCTTTCCGGCCCCTGTACCTCGAACGCCAGCAGGCGCTGACTGGCCCAGTCCTCGTCTTCGCGCATCTGGAAGACGAAGCGGCCGTCGGTGTCGGAGGTTTCAGGCTTTTCCAGCTTGATGTCCTCGTGACGGCCGTTGAGGTACCACAGGGTGGCCTGCAACACCTTCACCGAGGGGTCTTCGAACTTGACGTCCATCTGCAGGTCGCGGTTGATCAGGTCTTTGATCACGCCGCCCTTGCCGTTGACCATCAGCTCGTTCTTGCCCGGCTTGAGGGTGGTGCTGGCGCTCATCAGGGCTGGGCGGTCGTCGCAGCCGTCGTCGAGCAGGCCGAGGATTTGCCGCCAGATGGTTTCCTGGTTCAGGCGGTACAGCGGGGAGAATTCCCAGATGAGGATCTTCGGCGGGTTCTTCTGGAATTCCTCGCTGCCCAGGTACTCGATCATCGAGCCTTCCAGGCCACCGCCTGGGAAGGCGACGTTGAGCACGTCGGCGCCGATGTATTGCTCGAGGAAGCCCGAGAAGTTGTAGTTCTTGCCACTGTGGCTGGTCCCGACCAGGGTGATCTGCGCGTTGCCGCTGTCACCGAACAGGTCGTCGCCGCCGCTCGAGCCTTTCGGCTCGGTGGCGAACTGGTCCATGTACTGGACGGCGTAGCTGGTGCCGCACAGTTGGCCGGCAACGTTGTGCAGGGTGCCGGTCTTGCCCATGCGCCCGGACTTCTTCGTCTCGAATTCCTTGCGCGGGATGCCTTCGAAGGCTGGCATCTTGTGCACGGTGTCGGCCACGATCTTCGCCGCGCGCTCGGCACCGTAAGGCGTCCAGTGCTGGTCGCCACGGAAGTAGAAATCCTTGCCCTGGTCGGCGGCGGCCAGTTGCTCGTTGGTCAGTGGTGACAGGTCGGGGACGTTGTAGCCCATGCTGGCGAAGCGCTTGAGCATGGCCTGGTAGTTACCCAGGGCCTTCTGGTAGTCGAAGGCGGCTTTTTCGGCCGGGTTGAGCATGTTGCGGTTCACCAGGCCACGGGTCGGCTGGTACACCACCACCAGTTCCACACCACGCTTCTTGAACGCGTCGTGCACTTGTTGCAGGCGTTTGTAGCCGGCCGGGGTGGTATTGAACTCGGTGCGCAGGTCTTCGCGGGTGCGGAACAGCCAGTCGCCCTGGGCCTGCACCAGCGTGGTGAAGTTTTGCTGATAGCGGGTGGTGTAGCGGCTGGCATCGTGCGCTTCAGGGCACAACTGGCAGCAGGGCTCGGCGTTGAAGGTCGGGGCCTTGACGTCTTCGGCGCGCACGCCCTGGCTGATTGCCAGAAGGGCGGCGGACAGGCCCAGCAGTTTCATCAGGTGTGGAGTCATGGTCTGGGCTTCCTTAATCGATCATTTCGGTCTGGCGTTCGACCGGGTCGATCAGCACAGCCTTCTGCTGGCGTACCAGCAGGTCGAGGATTTCGTCCTGGCGCTCGCCCAGCACACCATTGAGGCTGATGCCGCTGGCCTTGCGCGGGGCGAGCATGGACACCTTGTACAGCTCGACCGACAGCGGCGAGTCGATCGACAGCGGGCCGGAGCCGTTGGCCGATAGCTCGCCACCCACCACGATCAGCGACACCTTGGTGTCGAACGGGTCGAGGGCGATGTCGCGGTCGGTGTCGGACAGGTCCTTGATGTGGCCGTATACGCCGACCAGGCCGTTGGCCATGGCGACGTTTTCGTACAGGCGGATGTTCACGCTGTTACGCACGCGGATGCCGTGGCGGCGGTTGTTGACCAGCTTGTTGCCCCAGATCAGGTTGTCGCCGCTTTCGTACAGGGTGATGCCGTCGGTGTGGTTGCGGTAGATCTCGTTGTAGGCCACCAGGTTGTTGACGCTGTTACGGTCGATCACGACGCCCGAGAGCTTGTTGTCGTAGCTCTTGTTGTTGATGATCCAGCTGTCGTTGACCTCACGCGAGACGATGATGCCGTGCTTCTTCTTGGTGCCGTACACGGTGTTGCCGGCGATGATCAGGCGGTGCGAACGGTCGTGCGGGTCGATGCCGTAGACGATGTTGTCGCGGTAGGTGCTGTCCTTGACCACGAAGTCCTGCGTTTCGTAGCAGTAGAAGCCGTACCACATGTCGCTGAACTCAGAGCCGATGATCCAGCCGGTGGGTTCCGGGCGGCCCATGCGCTTGGCCATGTTCGGCGTGTACTGCGAGATGCTCACGCCATACGACTTGGACTTGGCGTAGCCGAAGCTGGCCATTTTCGTGTTGACGATGTAGGTCTCGGTACCGCCCCATGACAGCAGGAACGGGCGGAACTCTTTGGGCGAGCGGAAGGTCGCCGGGCCGTTGTCCTTTTCCCGCCAGCCGGTCACCTGGGTGTCGGTTACGAACAGCTTGCCGTCATTGACCAGAAATGCGCCGCCCTCCTGGGACAGGCGCAGCTGTTTGACCTTGCCGTCGATCTCGAGGATGCCCTTTTGCCCGACCACGATCGGCAGGCGTGCCAGGTAAACCCCAGGCTCGACTTCGCTGAAGTACTGTTTGGGCACCTTCTTGCTCAATTCGGTCAGGTCGACATGGCCGTCATCGATGAAGATGGCCTGCGGGATGCCGTGCTGGCGCTGCACCCACTCGGCGGCCTTGTTGTCGCCGCCGACGAACTCCTTGAGGGTGTCCTCCTGGAACATACGGCGCAGGCTGACCTTGCCCTTGTGGCGGCGGTCGATTTTCTTCTGCACCGCCTCGGCCGTGAAACCGGTAAGGTCGGGCAGCTTTGGCGGGTCCAGCTGCAGTGGCTCGATCGGTGCGCTGGCCACCGTGTAGGTCTTGGCCTGCTGCAGCTCCTTGGCGATCACCTGGGGCTCTGCGGCAGTGGCCAGGCCGCTTGCCAGCAGCAAGGCACTGGCCAACAGGCTGTGACGTAAGTGCGGGTGAAGGTTCATCACGGTCAGTCCCCTACCGGCCTCAGAAGCGCCAGATGACGTCGACGAAGGCGCGGTGCATGTACGAGTCCGCTTCCTTGCCGTAGGCGTCGCCCGGCTTGAATACACCGGCACGCAGGCGCACCAGGGCTGATGGCTCGTCGATTGCCTGGCTCATCGAAGCCGGTAGCAGGCCTTGCTTGAAGTACTTGGTCACGACCACGTCCATTTCCTGGCCAAGGTCCTTCTCGCCGTCGACCAGCTGACGGTTCACGCCGTTGTCGTCGACCACCGCGTTGATGCCGCTGGAGCCGATGTTCTGGTTACCGTCGACCCGCCAGAACTTGTGGTAGATCAGGCTCGCGTCGTAGTCGTCGCGCAGCTGCCACGAAGCGAACAGGGTGGCTGCCTGCAGGTTGCCCAGCTCGCCACGGAAGGCTTCGCCGAAGCGGTGCACGCGCGAGCGGGTGCCGGTGAAGTTGGAGCGGTTGCTCTCCAGGCCGGTCTGCTCGAAGTTGTTCGAGCCGTCATCGCCACCACCACCGCTACCGCGGGCATAGGCCGCGCCGACCTGCCATTGCGGGTCCAGGCGCAGGCGGATACCGAGGTCGGTTGCCCAGGCGTTGACGTCACCGCTCTGCTTGCCGGTGGCGACCTGGTCGTCACCCACCTGCTGGGTGCTCAGCTTGTCGCGGTCACCGGTCAGCCAGGTGACGCTGCCCCAGTAATTCACGGTGTGGTCGTTGCGCCAGTTGTAGGCGTCGCTGTTGGCCTCAAGGCCCAGCCAGGTGAGGTCGCCGGTGCGGGTCTTGTCCAGGGCGTCGACGGTTTCGCCGGGGTTCTTCAGGCTGCCGTTGTCGTGCGTATGGTGTGCCCGCACGCCGACCCAGTGGCCAGGCGTCCACTGAGTGGCGACGTTGCCGTAGAGGTGGGTGCGGTCCTTGTCTTCCGGGGCAAGCTCGGTGAGGTCGGTGCGGTATTCGCTGAAGCGCTGCGCCACGCCCAGGTCGGCCTTGAGCAGGGTGGTGTCGAAGGTCCAGTTCAGCGCTTCGATGTTGGTATCGCGCCACATGCCATCGTCGCTGCGCAGGCGCTGGCGACCGAAGCGCAGTTGCTCGCCGGGGTAGGCGGTGAGGCCGCTGTAGCCGATCCAGAACTCGCGCATGGCCAGGTAGCTTTTGTCTGGTTGACGGCTGTCGTCGCCGGTTTCAGTGCTGGTGCCGTCGCCGTTCTGGCGCAAGGTGTCGGTTTCGATGGTGTCGGTCGCAGCGACCGCCTGGCCCATGGCGTAGGCGCTCCAGTTCCCGCGCTCGCCGTACACCCACGGGCGCAGATCCAGGCCCAGGCCGTTGACATCGCCGCCAGAGCGGGTGCCCAGGTCTCGATCGTCTTCCGATTGCCCGGTGATTTTCACGTCCAGGCCGAAGTTTTTCTCGGCGGTCATTTCCGCCAGGGTCGGGCAGGACCACAACAGGGCGAAGCTCAGACCGATACCGGCTTTCACGAAGGGGTTGAGCGTCATAGCGAGTCCTCACCGTCTACTTCTTTTTCGTCGTCTTGCAGGGCTTCGAGGGCCAGGGTGCTATTCGCGCCCTGCGCCATGCTGCCGCGTGCACGCTTTTCCTGGTCCAGCAGCTGTTGGGCCTGGTTGCGCTGATCAGGTGTCAGTTGCTGGTCGAGCTGCTGCAGCAGTTCCGCCGATTGTGGCGTCGGATTGGCCTGCGACAGTTGGGCAAACACCCAGGCATTGCCTGGTTGCGGGCGGATGCCATGGCCCTCGCTGAATAGTTGGGCCAGGGCATAGTCGGCACTGTTCTGCCCGCCACGGGCGGAGGCCAGCAGGTGGTCGACGGCCTTCTGCGGCTCGACATTGCCCAGGTAGCCGCGGCGGTAAAGCTGGCCCAGGTAGTAATGGGCGCTGATCTCACCGGCTTGGGCAGCGGCTTGCAGGTGCTGCTCGGCTTTTTGAGCGTCGGCAGGCAGGGTTTTGCCTTCGTAGTACAGACGGCCCAGCAGCAGTTCGGCGCGTGGCTGTTCAGCTTCGCGGCCTTGGTCGATGTAGGCCATCAACTGGTCGGTGTCGCCCAGTTCGGGGAAGTCGTATACCAGCTGTGCCAGGCTGACCCAGGACGCCGGGTTGGCCGGGGCTACTTGCTCAAGCAGATCCTTGGCGGTTTTTTCGTCGGTCTGGCCGAGGCTGCGATCGGCCAACACCCGGGCAACGCTGTCGACCCGGGTGGCCGGTACTGCGCCACGGGCATAGGCGGATTTCAGCTGGCCGAGCAGGGCGGCTTGCTGATCGGCCTGGCCACGCTTCTGGTATACGGTGGCCAGTTCGACGTAGCAGATGTCGGTGGTGTTCAGCGCGGCCTTGCAGATTTTCTCCACCTCGCCCAGGTGCTGGTCGTAGGTGCCCTGGGTGCGGTACAGCAACACCTGGGCCAGGCCTGCTTCCGGGTTGCCGGCGGCGCGCCATTGGTCGATCTGCTGCTGTGCGTTGACCTCGGGAAAACTTTGCGGGTAGCTGAGGTAGAGCATTGCCAGCGGAATCAGGGTATTGCTTTGGCCCTGTTTCGCGGCCTGCTTGAGCAGGGTTTCGGCTTCCTCACGTTCGGCCTGGGTGCTGTCAGGCTTGGCCACCAGCAGGCGGCCAAGGCGTGCCTGGGCACGTGGCGAAGTGGCGGCCGCAGCGCGATAGGTGGCCTCGGCTTCCTTGATTTTCGAGGGGTCGCGGGTGGCCACCTTGATGTCCGCAAGGCCGACTTGCGCTTCGCTGTAGCCCAGGTCGGCCAGCGCCTTGTAGTTGCGCTCGGCCAATGCCGTGTCACCGCGCTTCAGGGCCTCGTTGGCCAGGCGCTGGTCCGGCAGACCGGCACAGCCGGCCAAAGTGATGGCGGCGGCCAGTGCACACAATCCCAGGTTCACGCGGACCCTGTGGGAGCGGGCAAGCCCGCGAATTTGCATGGCCGACGATGCTGTCCCTGCTGGCCTCTTCGCGGGCATGCCCGCTCCCGCAGGATAGGTGTTGGTATCAGAGATCATTGTCCGTCCCTCACAGGCCACGGGCCACGGCTTTGTCGATCAGCCAGTTCAGCGACGGGCCACGGTCGCTGTTGACCGACGCCGGGCGGCCGGCCAGTTCGGCGGGCAGGCTGCTGTCCGGCTTGATCTGCACGCGGATGGCGGAGGACAGGTCTTCGCTGTTGAGGCTGGTGCTGCTGACGATCTGACCGGTGCGCACTTCGTCTTCGCCGGCCACCTGGAAGTTGACCCGGGTGCCCGGCTTGACCTCGTCGAACTGGCGGTAGCTGAAGCGCGCCTCGACCATCGGGTTGGTGGTGCGTGGGATCAGCTGGAAGATCGGCTGGCCCTTGGCGGCGTACTGGCCGTCGTCTACCAACTGGCGCGCGACCACGCAGTCGCAGGGGCTGGTGAGGGTGCCGGACAGCTGCTTGCCGAACAGCTCCTCGATCTTCGCTGGCTCCAGCTGTGCGTCTTCAAGGTTGCCCTTGAGCATGTCCAGCATGCTGGTAGTGAAGCTGGCCAGTGGCGCGCCCTTGGCAATCGGCCCACCGCTTTCGACCAGGCTGCTCACGGTGCCGTCGCGCGGCATCGTGATGTTGGTGGTCGGCACTGCGACCACACCGGCTTCGGCGTGGCTGACGAAATACATGCCGTACAACGATTTGGCGACGAAGCCGAAGGCGGCAACGCCGACCACGAACACGCCCAGTGTGACGGTGACTGCCTTGAGGCGGCCGAAGGCGCTCAGGCCCGACCCACCGTCCTTCTGCTTGCGCGCCTTGGTGAAGTTGTCGCGCTGCAGGGTGCTGAGTACGTCGCCGATGCTGATCAGCTCACCCGACAGGTGGCTGGTGATGATGTGCCGCAATGTGGCGATGTCGCGTGGCTCAAGGTTCTGGAACTGCGCACCGATACGCCCATTGTCCGGGTTGTACGAGCGCACCTGGAACTCGATGTCGATCGACAGGCCCAGGTTGTCGACCACGAACTGCAGGCGCCCGCGCAGCACATCGCCCACCGACTGCGGTTGCTTGGCGTGGAAGCTCAGGCCGCCGGCAGATAGGTCTTCGACCTTGACTTCGTGGACCTGGCGCTGGGCGTCCAGGAACCGCAGCTTGGCGGGAATGCGTACCCGGGCGTGTTGGCGCTGGGCTTCGGACTCATGCACGACATTGACGTTCACGGCGGTATTCATGGTGGTTTGTTCCTGTTAGATCCGATCCGGGTTGGGCTCACACGACCATGAACAGCACAGCAACGAAGATGCTGGCAGCCGAGAAGGTCATGGTCCGCGAGGACCAGGTGTTGAACCATTGTTGAAAGCTGGCGAGGTCACGCTTGAGGGCAGTGGGCTGACGCGTCCACGACTGCTTGTCGAGGCGGAAGAACACGTAGATCTTCATCAGCGCGCCGATGATCTGGTTGTAATAGAGAATCAGCGGGTAGGCCGGGCCTACGTTGTGGCCGGAGCACAGCAGCATGATGGTGAGGATCAGGCGCGTGATGCCGATCCACAGCAGGTACACCAGCAAGAAGGCCATGCCGAACTTGAGGCTGGCGATCACCGCCACGGTCAGGCCCAGCAGGCTGGTCCACATCGACACGCGCTGGTCGAACAACACGATGCTGGTGAACAGCCCCAGGCGACGCAGGCCAAGGCCCAGTGCCCGTGAGTTTTGCCGCAGGTTGTTGCCGTACCAGCGGTACATCAGCTTGCGGCTGGCCTTGAGGAAACTTTTTTCCGGCGGGTGCTCGACCGTGTTGATGGCGGCGTCCGGCACGTAGAAGGTGTCGTAGCCCAGGCGCATCAGGCTGAACCAGCTGGATTTGTCGTCCCCGGTAAGGAACTTGAAGCGGCCCAGGCGCCAGTGCATCAGCGAATCGCTCTCGACGTCGGCGATGAACTCGGGGTTGGTCACCACGCTGGCGCGGAACATCGACATGCGCCCGGTCATGGTCAGTACGCGCTTGGACAGGGCCATCGAGCACATGTTGATGTGGCGCTGGGCGAAGCGCAGCTTGTGCCACTCGCTCATGATGTAGCCGCCGCGCACTTCGCAGAATTCATTGGTGGTCAGGCCGCCCACATTGGGGAACAGCTTGAACCAGGGTACGGTCTTGCGCACCACACCGTCGGCCAGCACGGTGTCACCGTCGATCACCGCCACCACGGCGTTCTCGTCCGGCAGCATGCGCGAGATGGCGCGGAAGCCGTAGGCCAGGCCATCGCGCTTACCGGTACCGGCGATTCGCACGATGTCCAGCTTCACATGGGCCGGCGGGTTGTACTTGGCCCACAGGCTCTTCACCAGCAGTTCATCGGACATTTCCACCAGCGAGCAGACCACGGTGGTGGGGAAGCCGCAGTTGATCGCCTCGCGAATCACCGAGCTGTACACCTGGGCGGTGGTCAGCGCTTCGATACGGAAGCTGGTGACCATCAGGTAGACATGCGACGGGTCGGTGGCATTACCCATTTTCTGCACCTTGCGGCGCAGGTACGGGTACACGCCGTAGAGGAAGATCATGCCGCGGATGAAATGGGTGGCGCCCATGGAGTAGCGCCAGATGCCGACTGCGCCGACCAGGAAGATGAAGTGCTTCGACTGCGAGTCGAAGATATCGGCTGGCAGGGCCAGGGCGATCAGCATGAGCAGGCTCATGTAGAGCAGCCACCCGGCGCACTGCAACAGCACTGTCTGGAGCCTTTGCATGTTCAGCATCCGTCGAGAATTCGGGAAAGGGTGGGCAGCGAGGGGGCGGCTCTTGTCGAGTGCCTCATCGCTGCCCGGCCGGGCACTTACCAGCAGATGCCTTCGGTACGGTTGGTGGTGCAGGTCGGTTTGTTCATGAAGCCGACCAGGTCGATCACCTGCTTGCCGGCTGGCGCTTGCAGGGCCAGCGCACGGAACTGCTCGTCACGGTTGCCGAGGACGATGATGTCGGCGTTGTCGATCACCTGCTGCAAGTTGGCGTTGAGCAGCGACGACACATGGGGGATCTTCGACTCGATGTAGTCCTTGTTGGCGCCGTGGACGCGGGCGTACTGGACGTTCTCGTCGTAGATGTCCAACTGGTAGCCCTTGCCGATCAGGCGCTCGGCCAGTTCCACCAGCGGGCTTTCGCGCAGGTCGTCGGTGCCGGCCTTGAAGCTCAGGCCCAGCAGGGCGACCTTGCGCTTGTCGTGGGCTTCGATCAGCTCGAAGGCGTTCTGCACCTGCGATTCGTTGCTGCGCATCAGCGAGTCGAGCAGCGGTGCGCGGACATCGAGGCTGGCGGCGCGATAGGTGAGGGCGCGTACGTCCTTGGGCAGGCACGAGCCACCGAAGGCGAAGCCTGGGCGCATGTAGTACTGGGACAGGTTGAGGACCTTGTCCTGGCAGACCACGTCCATCACTTCACGGCCATCGACGCCCACGGCCTTGGCGATGTTGCCGATTTCGTTGGCGAAGGTGACCTTGGTGGCGTGCCATACGTTGCAGGTGTACTTGATCATCTCGGCCACCTCGATCGGCTTGCGGATCACCGGGGCATCGAGTTCTTCGTACAGGGCCTGGAGGATGTCACCGCTGGCGCTGTCCAGTTCGCCGATAACCGTCATCGGTGGCTGGTCGTAGTCCTTGATCGCGGTGCTTTCACGCAGGAATTCCGGGTTGACCGCCACACCGAAGTCGACGCCGGCCTTCTTGCCCGAGCAATCTTCGAGGATCGGGATGACCACGTTCTTGACGGTGCCAGGCAGCACGGTGCTGCGCACCACGATGGTGTGACGGCGGGTGGTGTCACGCAGCACGTAGCCGATTTCGCGGCACACCGACTCGATGTACTCCAGGCCCAGGTCGCCGTTTTTCTTGCTGGGGGTACCCACGCAGATCATCGACACGTCGCTGGCGCGGATGGCTTCGGCGAAGTCGGTAGTGCCGCGCAGGCGGCCATTGGCGATGCCCTGTTGCAGCAGTGCTTCCAGGCCAGGTTCGACGATGGGCGACTTGCCCTGGTTGATCAGGTCGATCTTGGTGCTGGACACGTCCACACCGATCACTTCATGGCCTCGCGCCGTCAGGCAGCCTGCACAGACTGCACCCACATAACCCAAACCAAAGATGCTGATACGCATCGCTATCACCTCATGTGTTTATCACGCCGACACCTCCGAAGAGAGCCGGGCTGGGTTGATTAACAACAGTTTTCGGGCGCACGGATCCATGGCGAATGCACACTTCGCCGAGCGCAGGCAAAATAAATCCGGAGCGCAAAAAGTTATGCACTCAAAGTTGGCACTCGATAGCCATTAATTAAAAAAACGTGCCCTGAAATGCAGCCGTCTTTATTGCAATGCGCTACTTGGCGCGTTGCTGTGCTTGTTTTTTCAAGTGGATAAATCCTTTGAAATCAACCACTAGGACGATTTTTAAGGGACGCGTCTCTCCTGCATGGACAAGGTCTTCGGGGGTTTCCGTAATACCTGTCGAATTTCTCATGGCGGGCAGTGGATACCCGCCGCTGTCATCTGTAAGTCATCTCTCACAGCCCGTAGGCAGGAAAATCGTTACGGCACTATGAGCGATTGGCTTCGGCAGAAGTTCCTGAGCCAGTTTCACTCGAATGAAAGATTTCTAAATATTTATTCAGTTGCGGACAGTTTCAAATTGATAGCACGCGGGTGTTTCACCCCCGTGTATCAAGGACGTAACTGTTGCGAGATATTTTTATGCCAGCATCTGAAAAATTTTTTCAGAATTCGTCAAAAAAGGTATGAACGGTCTTATGGCGTTTGACGATAAAGGGAGGTATGCCGGATTTTTGGCGTCGAATTCATGGCGTGATGGCGGTTTGCAGCGTGCCCTGTTGCAGGGCAGAGGGGATCACGGCAACTGACCTCTTCGCGGCTTTAGCCGCGAAGAGGGCGTGGCAGGCTCACTCCGCGGGGTGATCGCGCAGGAACACCAAATGGTCCGGCTTGGACTGCTCGGCACTGTAGTAGTAACCCTGAGCATCGAACTGCTTGAGCTGTTCCGGGGCGCTGATGCGCTGCTGGATGACGAAGCGGCTCATCATGCCGCGGGCCTTCTTGGCGTAGAAGCTGATGATCTTGTACTGGCCGTTTTTCTGGTCCTTGAAGTCGACGTTGATCACCCGGGCCTTCAGGGCGCTGCGTTTCACTGCACTGAAATACTCGTTACTGGCCAGGTTCAACAGCACGTCATCGCCTTGATCGGTCAGGGCCTGGTTCAGCCATTCGCTGATGCGCGTGCCCCAGAAGGCGTACAGGTCCTTGCCGCGGGCGTTGGCCAACTTGGTGCCCATCTCCAGGCGGTAGGGCTGCATCAGGTCGAGCGGGCGCAGCAGGCCGTAAAGGCCCGAGAGCATGCGCAGGTGGCCCTGAGCGTAGCTGAAGTCGTCTTCACTCAGGCTCTCGGCATCGAGGCCGGTGTACACGTCACCCTTGAACGCCAGCAGCGCCTGCTTGGCATTGGCCGGGGTGAAGTCTGGGGTCCAGCTGCCAAAGCGCGCAGCATTCAGGCCGGCGAGCTTGTCGGACAGGTGCATCAGCTCGCTGATCTGCGCCGGCGACAATTCGCGCAACTGCTGGATCAGGGCCTGGGATTCATCCAGGTACTGGGGCAGGGTGAAACGCTCGGTCACTGGCGGGGTGTCGTAGTCGAGGGTCTTGGCGGGGGAAATCACCGTCAGCATCGGGTCGGCTCCTGGCATCGTTGGCCGAGGATTCTACGGGGTGGGCGGTGCAAGTCCAAACTATGGCGACGATAGTCACAGACCATGGTCGGTGCAGGCGCTATAGTTCGCGTTTTGCCGTTGCGGAGCCTTCCACTGTGCGCATTGCTTCTGCTTTGCTGGCCTGCCTGCTGAGCCTGGCCGTGCAAGCCGCCCCATCATCGCAGGTCAGCCTGGACCGCAGCCTGTGGCCCGAACAACTGGACAGCCCGGCGCTGTTCGATGTGGCCTCCCGGGCAGAAATCCTTTCGTTCGCCCAAGTACTGCACGAAAGCGAGTTGCTGGATGACGCGACCCTGGCGGCCCGGCTGGGGCTGCGGCAGATCAACCTGCAGAAGGTGCGCCAGGTTCGGGCGCGCATGTGGCAGCGGTTGTGGGAGGGTTATCAACAGGCTCAGCGCAGTTGTGAGCAGGATGCATCATTTTGCTACCCGATTACGTCCATGGCGGACTTGCGCACACAAGCGGTGACGTTCGCAGCTGACGTTGGTGCGTTCTATACCGGCTGGATCGAGCCGAGCCACCAGTTCCATGTACGCTACCTGGACGAGCAACTGCGCAAGGCGGCGTTGCTGCCGCAGACCAGCAGTGAAATTGAGCGGTTGTCTTCGCGCGAGCGCAAGGGTGACGAACTGAACGACCGCATGTTCCTGCTGACCTTTGTCGGCGGGCCCGGCCCCGAGGGGGGCAGTACGGATCTACTCACCGATTACCTGCGCCGGCAAAAGCTCGAAGGCACGTTCTTCACGCTCGGTAACCGTTTGCAGCAACGTCGTGATGGCGCCTCGGTACACGCCTTGCGCCAGCTCTATGGCGGGCAGTGCGTGGGCATCCAGGGGTGGGAATACCGCTCCCATGCGCAGTGGACCGACTGGCAGGATTCGCTGCGGCGCAGCCAGGCGCGGGTGCAGGCTGATCTGCCCGAGCAGTATGTACCGCTGTTCAGCCCACCTTATGGTCAGCGCCGGGCTGACGGCGAGGCGTTCATGGCCCGCCAGCAGTTGCGGGTATCGTTGTGGGACATCGATGCGCAGGATGACGGTGCATTGAGCGCCGAGGCGTCCGCGCAGCGCGTATTGACCCTGATGCTGTTGTGGCGCAAGGGCGTGATCCAGTTTCATGACAGCCTTCCCAAGGCGCAGCCGGCCGTGGAATGGCTGCTGCGCAATACCGCGCAAAGCGGTATCGGCTGGGAGGATTGCCGGGAATACGGATACCGCGAATAGAGGGTATGACTTTTGAGCGTAGTCCCCTCTGACGCTGGCGCCAAGGCCTCTTCGTCAATCGGAAAAATAAACTTCAAAAATACGTAAAAGTGCTTTTTTCGGTCATGGTTTTTGCGGTATGAAGAAACCAGACAGCCGATTCCTGCAGCACAGGTGGCGTCATCCGGGCTCACCTGGCCAGGTTCGCTTCCCGCCCGTAACAACGCGGATACGGGAACAGCGGCAGTCACTCTGCGGCGTAACAGACCACGCCGTGTGGCTTCGACATAAGGTGACCGAGTATGGATGACCAAGGACGCAACCCTTCCTCCAGCAAGCCAATCCTGTATGTGCTCGATACCAACGTCCTGATTCACGACCCTAACGCGTTACTGAACTTCGAGGAGCACCATGTCGCCATCCCGATGACGGTGCTGGAGGAACTCGACAAGCTCAAGACCGGCAAACAGAGCATCGCCGCCGAATGCCGCCAGGCCATCCGCCTGATAGACCAGACCCTCGGTGACGCTTCGCCCAGCGATGTCGAGCAGGGCGTGCCGATCCAGCGCAACAAGAGTGGCCCCAAGGGGTTCCTGTCCATCCTGATGACCCCCCGCAACGAGCCGAACAAGCTGCTGCCGGAAAACCTCAACGACAACATCATCATCAACCAGTTGCTCGAAGTTCGGGCCCGGCGCACTGACCTGGATGTCGTGCTGGTCACCAAAGACATCAACATGCGCCTGAAGGCGCGCGCTTGCGGTATAGCGGCTGAGGACTACAGCACCGACCAACTGGTCGATGACGTGTCCCTGCTGTCCAAGGGCTACCATTCGGTCACCGGCTCATTCTGGGACCGCGTGAGCAAGGTCGATACCCGTCAGGAGCGTGGCCGCACCTGGCATCGGGTGCAGATGATCGATAACCTGCCAGCCGTGCACGTCAACGAGTTCATCATCGATGAGCAGGGCTTCGTCGGATGGATCAAGGGCATCCGTGACGACGAACTGCTACTGCTCGACCTGCACCAGGAACCGTTGCTGCACCAGGAAGCCTGGGGCCTGAAACCACGCGACATTCACCAAAGCCTGGCACTGTTCGCCCTGCTGGACCCGGATATCCACCTGGTGAACCTGACCGGCGCCGCCGGCTCCGGTAAAACCATCCTGGCGCTGGCTGCGGCCATCGAGCAAACCATGGTCAGCAAGCGCTACCGGCGCATCATCGCCACCCGCAGCGTGCAGGGGCTGGACCAGGAGATTGGCTTCCTGCCGGGCACCGAAGCAGAGAAGATGGAGCCGTGGCTGGGCGCCATCACCGACAACCTCGAAGCTTTGCACATGGATGACGAAAGCACCCATGGCAGCGTCGAATACATCCTCGAGCGCGTGCCGCTGCAGTTCAAGTCGCTGAACTACATCCGTGGCCGTAGCTTCCAGCAGAGCCTGATCCTGATTGACGAGTGCCAGAACCTGACGCCGCACCAGATGAAAACCATCATCACCCGTGCCGGCTCCGGGTCCAAGGTGGTCTGCCTGGGTAACCTGGCGCAGATCGACACCCCCTACCTGTCCGCGACCAGCTCGGGCCTGACCTACCTGACCGAGCGCTTCAAGGACTTCCCAAATGGCGTGCACATCACCCTGCAGGGCGTGCCTCGCTCGGTGCTGGCCGAGTACGCCGAGTCGCATTTGTAAACCATGTAGCCGGGCAGATAATTACTGCCCGGCCTCTTCACGGACACGCCCGCTCACAGGATTTCCACTTGAATCGAGATCGTGGTGCGCCTGTGGGAGCGGGCGTGCCCGCGAAGAGGCCAAACCTGGCGACACATACCTCTGCTCAAACCTGACCCACAGGTTTACACTGCGAACTCCCTTCACAGGAGCAAAGCAGTGCTGACACATCTTGATTCCCAGGGGCGGGCCAACATGGTCGACGTCACTGAAAAGGCCGTGACCGAGCGCGAGGCTACCGCCGAGGCGCGGGTGCGCATGTTGCCGCAGACCTTGCAGATGATCGTCGACGGTGAACACCCCAAGGGTGACGTGTTCGCCGTGGCGCGCATTGCCGGGATACAGGCGGCGAAAAAAACCAGCGACCTGATTCCGCTGTGCCACCCGCTGATGCTCACCAGCGTCAAGGTCGAGCTCAGCGCTGAGGGGCAGGATGCCGTGCGCATCGTCGCCCGCTGCAAGCTGGCCGGGCAGACCGGCGTGGAGATGGAGGCGCTGACCGCCGCCAGTGTGGCCGCGCTGACGATCTATGACATGTGCAAGGCTGTGGATAAAGGTATGGTCATCGAACAGGTGCGCCTGCTGGAAAAACTCGGTGGCAAGAGTGGCCATTACAAGGTGGAGGCGTGATGAAGGTCAAGGTGATGTACTTCGCCCGTTACCGCGAACTGTTGGGCGTGGATGCCGAGCGGGTGGAGGGGGCGTTCAAGGTGCTTGATGATGTGCGCCAGGCCTTGGTAGCCAAGGGCGGGCAGTACGAAGTGCTGGCCGAGCAGAACCTGATGTGCGCGCGCAACGAAGAGCTGTGCAAGCTCGATGAACCGCTGGAAGAGGGCGATGAAGTGGCGTTCTTCCCGCCGGTGACCGGAGGCTGAACATGGCTGTGCGAGTACAGGAAGGCGCGTTCGACCCCGGGGCCGAGACCAATGCCATGCATGCGGCCAATGTGGGCGTGGGCGCGGTGGTCGGTTTTGTCGGCTTTGTGCGGGATTTCAACGATGGCCGCGAAGTGGCGGGGATGTTCCTCGAGCACTATCCGGGTATGACCGAAAAGGCCCTGGCCAAGATCGTGGTCGAGGCCGAGCAGCGTTGGCCGCTGTTGAAGGTGGAGGTGCTGCACCGCATCGGTGCGCTGGAGCCGGGTGAACCGATTGTGTTCGTGGGGGTAGCCAGTGCCCATCGACAGGCTGCGTTCGATGCCTGCAACTTCATCATGGACTACCTGAAGACCCGGGCGCCGTTCTGGAAGAAGGAGAATACCCAGGAAGGGCCAAGGTGGGTGGAGGGGAAGCAGAGTGACCAGGATGCGGCGCAGCGCT
>AZIG01007435.1_pt1 | contig 24205 bp, 20 predicted proteins | sample 359071 | NCBI WGS metagenome assembly AZIG01 (sample SAMN02429714, study PRJNA222667) | marine sediment metagenome | biome: Sediment sample; isolation source: enrichment culture of sample MGS-AQ(UA) from oil contaminated terminal site... | place: Jordan: Aqaba | collected 2011-05-15 | depth 18 m m | reverse complement strand
CGTCGCGTCCGCAAGGCTCCAGGCGATGCAACATGCCCAAGCCATTTCCTGCAGCGGTAGTGTTCGCACGAGCACGACATGCCGTATCCGTCCAGCAGAACGCCCCTCTCAAGGCCGGTACAGCTCATGAAAAAGTCTAACTGAACAGCATTATTACGCCAACGCGGGGCTATGCCTTGGCGGACTACGCCGCCAGTTCAGCCTGCGCGATAGGTACGCCGTGCTGCTTCCAGCATCGACAGGCTGATCTTGTGCACTTCCTGTCGGCTGTGTTCGATGTGTGCGCGCAACAGGCGACTGGCCTCATCGCGTCGCCGGGCGGCGAGCGCCCTGAGGATGTCGGCGTGTTCTTCGTAGGTCTTTTCAATGCGCTGCGCCTGATAGAAATCCAGGCGCCGCACGATACGAATGCGCTCGCAGACTTCCTGGTGAATGCGCGCCGCCTCGCGGTTACCGGCCAGACGCACCAGTTCGAAGTGAAACTGCTCATCCAGTTCGGCCATGACCTGCATGCCCGATTGCCGCTCGTCCGGCGCCACCACCCATACGCTCATCAAGGGCTCCAGCACCTGACGCACGTCTTCGGCAGCGCATAACCGGTCCAGTGCCGCGCACTCCAGGCTGATGCGCACCTCGTAGAGCTCGTCGATACGCTCGAAATCCAGCGGTTTGACCGACCAGCCCCGGCGCAGGCCGACCTCCAGGTAACCCTCTCGCTCCAGTCGATACAGCGCTTCGCGCACGGGCGTACGTGACACCTCGTAGCGCTCTGCTATCTGGTTTTCGCTGAAACGGTCGTGGGGTAGCAGGACGAAATCAAAGATATCCTGCTTGACCCGCTGGTAGACCTGATCGGCCAGGGAAACAGCCTGCAATTGCGCCATCTGCGCTCATTCCTGAAGTGAAGACAAGTCGATACTGACATGCGCCGCGACGACCTGCCAGCGCCCGTGGATCCGCGCCCAGGTCTGCATCTGCCGGCCAACGCGCGCGGTTTCGCCATCACGGAACTGGGTGCTGACGGTGGCATAGTCCTCACCAAAGGTGCTGACTACCGTGTTATACAGCTCGCGCCCGGGCCCTACCGGGACACACACCCGCCGATAGGCAGCGATCTGCTGTGCGCCATACAGGTTCTCGGCGACGCCGTAACGCACGGTGTATTCGCTGTCCCAGAAGTAGTGGTCCAGCGTTTCCATCTCGTTGACCAACAACGCCCGCTCGTAATCGATGAAGGCCTCAGTCACTTCTTTGACGACGTGGGGCAGATTGATGTCAGTCATTACTCACTCCAAGGCTCGCCTGCAGCTGCTGCAGGTGCGCAACGCGGCCGACGATCCCGCCTTGAGCGGTAATCATGGCCAACGTTACCTGTTTGAATTCGGGAAAATAGCTCTCTGTCGCCTCATCGATCAGCAGGCAGCGATAACCGCGATCATTGGCCTCACGCATGCTGGTCTGCACACAGACTTCGGTGGTCACACCAGCAAAGATCAGGCTGTCGATACCCTGCTGTTGCAGCCGCTCGTGCAGGTCGGTGGCGTAGAACATGCCCTTGCCCGGTTTGTCGATCACCCACTCGCCGGCCAGCGGCGCAACCGCCTCCAGAATCTGGTTGCCCGGCTCGCCACGCACCAGAATTCGGCCCATGGGACCAACATCACCAATCTGCATGCCAGCCGGCCCACCAGCGCGCTTGGCGGGTGGGCAGTCAGACAAGTCCGGCAGGTGCGACTCACGGGTATGAATCACCAGCAGACCGGCTTGTCGCGCGATGTCCAGCAGCTGCTGCACCGCCGGGATGATGGCCGCGAGCGGTGTGACATCGTTACCCAACGCCGCACCAAAGCCGCCGGGTTCGATAAAGTCGCGCTGCATGTCGATGACCACCAGCGCGGTACGCTCGGGGTCAAAGGCAAAGGTGTCGGGTACCGCTATTACCTCGATCATCCTGCCACCTGTTGAGCCGCTTGCTCGGTACCGGCCATGTAGCGCCCGAGCACCTGACGCTCGGCCGCTGCGGGGACGGTTTCGTGGTTTATTTCGCCGTCGTGGATAACCAGAATCCGGTCCGACAGCTCCAGTAGTTCATCCAGGTCTTCGCTGAGCAGCAGCACGGCGGCGCCACGGTTGCGCGCCTCCAGCAGGCGCCGGTGAATCAGCGCCACAGACGCAAAGTCCAAGCCGAACACCGGGTTGGAAACGATCAGCACCGCTACATCCTCGGTCAGCTCGCGGGCCAGCACGGCACGCTGCACGTTGCCACCAGACAGCGTGCCGATGGGCCGGTCCGGATCATCCGGGCGCACCTGAAAGCGACTGATCAGCTCGCGCGCGCGCTCCCGAATGGCCCGGCGGTTGATCAGCCAGCCACTGCGGCACAGCGGAGCATGGTCGTAATCACGCAGGGCCAGGTTCTCGGCCACGCTCATGCCAGCGATGCAGGCGTTGCGTAGCGGCTCTTCCGGCAGGCTGTAGACCTTTTCCCGCTGCATTTCGACGCGGCTGGCAGCGTAGGGCCGGCCATTGACGCGCACCTCACCCGAGCTGGTCGGGCGTTGGCCAAGCAGCGCTTCGGTCAGCTCGCGCTGGCCGTTGCCGGAAATGCCGGCGATACCGACGATTTCGCCCGGTAGCACCGACAGCGAAACGCCCTTGACCGCTAGGGTGCCACGGTCATTGGCAACCTTCAGGTTGCTGACCTCCAGCCCCGGCGTGCGCCCGGCCAGATACTCCACCCGCTCCAGCGCAGTCTGTTGTTCGCGGCTCTCGCCCATCATCCAGGCTGACAGCTCGGCCTCGTCGGTATCGGCCACCGCCTTGCTGCCGACCAGTTGGCCACGCCGCAATACGGTGACATCGTCGGCAAAGCGCATGACTTCGCCGAACTTGTGGGTGATCATCAGCACAGACAGCTCGCCGGCATGGGCCAACTGCTGCATCAGGCCGAGCACTTCCTCGGCCTCCTGTGGGGTCAGTACCGACGTCGGCTCGTCGAGGATAATGAAACGGCGATCCAGATACAGCTGCTTGAGGATCTCCAGTTTCTGCTTCTCACCCGCGGCAAGCGAGCTGACCGGCCGCTCGATATCCAGCTTGAACGGCATTCTGGCCATAAAAGCATCCAGCGCTGCGCGTTCCTGCTTCCAGTCGATGGCCCAAGGCAGCTCACCGCGCGACAGCACCAGATTCTCGGCCACGCTGAGCCCGGGCGCCACAGTGAAGTGCTGATAAACCATGCCGATGCCGAGGGAGTGAGAGTCCCGCGGCGACTGGATACTCTGCTCCTTGCCACCCACCAGCACACTGCCTTCATCCAGCGGGCCATAGCCGACAATCCCCTTGACCAGCGTACTTTTGCCCGCGCCATTTTCACCCAGCAGCGCATGTACGGTACCAGGACGCACACGCATCGAGACGTTGTCCAGCGCGCGAAAATTGCCGAAGACCTTGCCGGCACCGATGGTTTCCAGACTCAGGGCACGCATGTTCAACTCCGCTTGAGGCAGTCGATCAGCATGGCTGAATCGCCAATCGCACCAAACACCCCGCCCTGCATTTTTACCATGCTCAAGGCCGCCAGGTGGTTGGCATGATCGGTCGCGCCGCAGCAGTCTTCCAGCAGGATACACTCGAAGCCGCGATCGTTCGCCTCGCGCATGGTGGTGTGTACGCAGACGTCTGTCGTTATGCCGGCCAGAATAATGTTTTCGATGCCACGGGTACGCAGGATCAACTCCAGATCCGTGGCGCAAAACGAGCCTTTGCCCGGCTTGTCGATGATGATCTCGCCGTCCAACGGGGCCAATTCGGGAATGATTTCCCAACCGGGCTCGCCGCGCACCAGAATGCGTCCGCAGGGGCCGGTGTCACCGATACCGGCGCCAATGCGCTGCGAACGCCAACGTTTGTTGGCCGGCAGGTCCGACAGGTCCGGGCGATGGCCTTCACGAGTATGAATGATCCAGAAGCCCTGCTCACGCAGCACCTCCAGTACCCGGCTGATCGGCTCGATCGGAGCGCGGGTCAGCGACAGGTCATAGCCCATCGAGTCGACGTAGCCGCCTTCACCGCAGAAATCGGTCTGCATGTCGATCACGATCAGCGCGGTGTTCTCCGGCGTCAGGTTGCCGTTGTAGGGCCAGGGATATGGAGCAGAGTCCAGATAGCGTTCGGTCATGGCTCAGTGCTCCTCAGCCGGTTGATAGGTCCGTTCGGGGGTATCGAAGCCGCAGGAGGTACCGTCGGTGTGGACCACCTGATCTTCCCAGGGCAGCCGGTATTTGCCGGCAACCAGATCGTGCATGTAGCTGTAGGGTGCGTCCTGCGCGCCACCCTTGACGGCCGTGTATCCGCGGTGGCCGAACTGATAGATGTTGTTTTCCACGCCCCAGTGGATACGCGCTTCGCGCACCAGATCCGGGCGCATTTCGCAGCTGACAATTTCGTCGGCGCGGCCGCCACCTACCGCCATCGGCGTGCCGTCGAAGTCAACAAACATCGCCTCGCCCATGGAATCGAAGGTGCCGTCGGACCCACACATGCACACGCTGGCGGTTTGCATCAGGTTGCAGAAGCTGTTGGCCTGGTTGGTGATCTGCCAGGAATGACGGATCGGTGCGGTGTAGCCGGCGGTGCGGATCATAATTTCCGCGCCCTTGTAGGCACACTCGCGGGCCATCTCTGGAAACATGCCGTCATGGCAGATGATCAGCGCCAGCTTGCTGCCCTTGGGCCCGTCACAAACCGGAATACCCAGGTTGCCCGGCTCCCAGGGCTCGACCGGGACCCACGGATGCAGCTTGCGGTAATACAGCTGAATCTCGCCCTGATCGTTGACGATGATGCCGCTGTTGTAGGGGTTGCCGTTGGGGTTGGCTTCCATGATCGAGAAGCAGCCCCAGATCGCGTTATCGACGCAGGCCTGACGCAGCGCGGCTACTTCCGGCCCGTCGAGGGTGCACATGATGTCGTCGGAGGTATCCATCGACAGGCCGTGCAGCGAGTATTCCGGGAACACGATCAAATCCATACCGGCGACGCTGCGACGCGCCTTGCCGACCATGGCAACGACCGTTTGGGTCTGCTCCCACAGCTCTGCGCGGGTATGCGGATCAGGCAACGCCAGTTGCGCCAGACCGATGACAACGCCGTTCGGCGACTTGTTGAGACCACCCAGACCACTGGACATAGTTAGCTCCTATCGAGTCAGACTGAGTTCGCCCGGGGCGCCACTCAGGGTTTGATTGGGACGGCAGGTGATGAACATCACCGCCAGCGTGAGTGCATAGGGTGCAGCGGCAAACAGGTAGTAACCGGCGCTGATACCGACCGACTGCAGAGCCGGGCCTATGGCGCCGGCAGCGCCGAACAGCAAGGCGGCCCACAGGCAGCGCAGCGGTTGCCAGCGGGCAAAGATCACCAGCGCCACGGCCATGATCCCCTGCCCGCTCGACAGCCCTTCGTTCCAACTGCCGGGGTAGTACAGCGACAGATAGGCCCCGCCGATGCCGGCCAGAAAGCCACCGGCGGCGGTCGCGGCAATGCGCACTAGCACCGGGCGGTAGCCCAGCGCCCGGGCCGACTCGGCGTGATCACCGACCAGCCGCAACATCAGCCCCCAACGGGTGCTGCGTAGCCCCCAATGCAGTACAAAGGCCAGCGCCACGCCGATAAAGAACAGCACGTTGATACTGAGCGCCGAGCGCACCCGCTCGTCATCGCTCCAGTCACCCAGCCCGATGGCCACCAAAGACGGGGCTTGTGGCTGGATGAAGTTCTTGCCGAGGAAGAAGGCCAGGCCGGTGCCCAGCACCATCAGCGCGATACCGACCGCAATGTCGTTGACCCGCGGCAGCGAGCAGATCGCACCATGCAGCAGCCCGAGCAGCAAACCGGTACCGCCAGCCGCCAGCACGCCGGTCCAGGCCGAACCGCTCAGGTAGGCCACGGCGTACCCCGCCATCGCGCCACTGACCAGAATGCCTTCCAGTCCCAGGTTGATACGCCCGCTTTTTTCCGTCAGGCACTCGCCGAGGCTGACAAAAATGAAGGGGGTACCGACCCGAATGGCACCAGCCAGAAGGGCAAGAAAGAAAGTCGCCAGATCAAGATCAGCCATGTTGCAACGCCCCCTGCGTCTGTTCGGCACGTTCATTCAGCCGCAAGCGCCAGGCGACGATGCGCGGGGTCAAGGCTTCCCAGGCCAGCAGGCTGGTAAACAGAATCCCCTCCAGGATCAGTGTGGTCGCATCCGGCAGACCAAGGCGGCGCTGCAACAGACTGCCACTGGCCTCAATGCCGCCAAGCAGAATGGCGCAGGCAATTATCGCCAGCGGGTTGTGCCGCGCTGCAAAGGCCACCAGAATGCCGCTGGCACCGTAACCGGCGATAATTGCCGCGTTGGCACTGCCCTGCACTGCGGCCACTTCAAACATGCCGGCCAGGCCAGCACAGGCGCCACCCAGCACACAGGTAAGGATCACCAGTCGGTCGACCGGCAGGCCGATCATGCGTGCGGTGCGGACGTTGCCACCGACTACCTGCAGCGAGAAGCCAGTAACGCTGTTGCGCACAAACACCTGCGCCAGAACGCAGGCGATGACCCCGACCACCAGCCCCCAGTGCACCTGAAAGGACTCACTGATCGGGCCGATCATCACGCTGTCATCCAGCGGTATGGTTGAGGGTTTGTTGAGACTGGCGGGATCGCGCAGCGGGCCTTCAACCAGCTGGTTGAAGATCGCGATGGCGACGTAGGAAAGCAGCAGACTGCCGATGGTTTCGTTCAGGCCGCGTTTCTGGCGCATCCAGCCGTTCAGGCCAATCCAGAACCCACCCACCACCATCGCCGACAGCGCCATGCACAGCAGCAACGGCACCACCGGCAGGCCCGGCAGCCAGAGCGGCGTTACCGCTGCGGCCAGCCCACCCAGCACCAGCGCGCCTTCACCGCCGATGATGATCAAGCCAGCCCGCGCCGGCAGCGCGACACACAGGGCAGTGAGCATCAGCGGCGCGGCGCGCTGCAGCGTATTTTCCCAGGCGAAGGCCGAGCCGAACGCCCCTTGTACCACCAGCTGACAGGCCTGCCAGGCAGGCTTGCCCTGCACTGCCAGAAACAGCATGAACAGCACAAAGGTCGTCAGCGCAGCGAGCAGGGTTGGCAGACCGGGGAGCAACAGTCCCCCGGCCCGATAGATCGCATTGCGAGGTTTCATCAGCTACCTCAAATCTGGCCGCGTACGCCTTCGACCAGATAGTCCATGCTCTCCAGCACGACATCGGTCTGACCCAGCGCAGTGCCTGCGGCGATCACCTCATTGCCCTGATTGTCCTTCAGCGGGCCGCGGAAGATGGAGTACCCACCTGCCAGCATCTCCGCCTTCACAGCGTCAGCGCGTGCCTTGGCCTCATCGCTGACCAGCGGCCCGTAGGGCGAGGTCTTGACGAAGCCTTCCTTCAGGCCGCCCCGCAGGAAATTGATCATAGGCTGACCGGCCTGCGACGCCGCCACGTGGGCTCGGTACGGGGTTTCCCAGTTCCACTCGGCACCGGTCAGGTAACCCTTGGGCGCCAGCGCGGATTGATCGGCGTGATAGCCGCAGGTCATGGCGCCGCGTTTCTCGGCAGTCTCCACGATGACCTTGGGGCCATCGACGTGGCAGGTCAGCACGTCACAGCTTTGGTCGATCAGGCTGTTGGCCGCTTCGGCTTCCTTGATCGGCAAGGACCAGTCACCGGTAAAGATCACGGTGGTAGTGATCTCCGGATCTACCGATCGCGCGCCCAGGGTAAAGGCGTTGATGTTGCGCAGCACCTGCGGTACCGGCTTGGCGGCGATAAAACCGAGTTTCTTGGTCTTGCTGGCAAAGCCAGCGACCACACCGTTGAGGTACTGACCTTCATCGATGTAACCAAAGAAGCTGCCAGCATTGGTCGGGTGCACGCCCTCGGTCCACAGGCCGCCACAGTGGGCGAAGTGCACATCCGGAAAGCGCTCAGCCATCTTGATGACGTGCGGGTCGAAGTAACCGAAGGAGGTCGGGAAAATCAGGGTAGCGCCGTCCTGACGGATCATCGCTTCCATGGATTTTTGCACCGCCACCGTCTCAGGCACGTTCTCTTCTTCAACCACGACCACATTCGGCAGCGTCTTGATGATGGCAGCCGCTTCGGCATGCGCCTGGTTGTAGCCAAAGTCGTCCCGCGCACCAACGTAGATAAAACCAACCACCAGCGGCTGGTCGGAGGCGCGTGCAAAGCTGAACGGCATTGCCGCAGTCACGCCAATCAGTCCGGCCAGTTTCAATAATGTGCGACGATCAATATTCGACATGAAGAGCTCCTTTTTGCGTGTGCGGCTAGCGGGATTCAGCTCGCTGAACGCGCGCATGACTTTGAATACCATCTTGTATACCAGCAGGCATGCAAGCATTCTTTGTGCCAGAAGCTGGAAGCCTCAGAGTTATGGGGTCCCTCCTCGAGGCATCGCGCTGCTTACGCACCCATAAAGTGCAAAAGCAAACATGGCGCACCACGACTGACCGCTCTAGATCAAGCTATACAGCGCATATCCTGCAACTGCGCGGGTTTGTGGGAGTGAACGCAGCCCAGGCCTGACAAGATCGTGGCCGTCGCAAGCCCTGCCGGCAAAGGGCTTGCCTGGTTGCGTTCTGCTGGAGTTCCGCAGCGCTTGAATTCACCCACGCAGATGCGCACAATGCTGGACATTCAACCAGTATCCAATTCAAGCCATGCCCGCTTTGCTCGCGACCGACTTCTACTACCTGCGCAACTTCGAATTTGTTCTGGAGTGGGTGGGTGCGCGCTATGACGATCTGCTGAATGAGCAGGAGCGCCGGTTTGTTCAGCATTTTCCGACTCTGCCCGAGCGCTCACGGGCGCTGCTGGTGCGCTTGATCATGCGCAAGGGCGATCATTTCCGGGTCAGCCGGCTGTGCTATGACGAGATCGGCGATATTGAGTCCGCGGCGCAGCCTCTGCTGGAGCTGAGCTGGTTGTCCGCTGAAGAACCCATCGATGTATCCAGCCTCGCCAGGCTGCTGCTCAAGACGGAATTGGCGTCACTGGATCTGGGGGTTGAACAGGCCGGCAAGCTGGGCAAGCAGACGCTGATCGATGCATTGCTGGCCGGCAATCACGCACCAAGGCCCTGGCACGCCTGGCCAGGCATCCCGACAGACAATGTCTTGAGCCTGCAGATCAGCGATCTGTGCGACCGTTTAAGGTTGCTGTTTTTCGGCAATCTGGCGCAGGACTGGAGCGAGTTCGTGCTGACCGAACTCGGCCTCCAGCAGTACGAGTCGGTGCCGTTTCCGGCCCATTCGCGCAGTTTTCATCAGCCAGGCGATGTTGACCAGTACCTCTATCTCAGGCGCTGCCGGGAGGAGCTTGAGGCCGGCGGCGACGCCATGACGATTGTCGACCAGCTCTCGCATTTCACTACCAGCAACCCCTGGATCGAACGCCGGCATCAGCGTTTGCGCTTTCAGCTTGGCCAGCAGTTGGAACGCGAGCAGCAACTGGAGCAGGCGCTGGCACTCTACCTCCAGTGCAGCCACAGCGAGGCACGCCAGCGGGCAATCAGGCTGCACGAACGGCTGGAGCAATACGAACAGGCCTACGCGCTGGCAACCACGGCGCATGCGGCGCCGCACACTGCGAGCGAGCAGCAGTTGGTAGAGCGGGCATTAAAACGGCTGGGGCGCAAACTCCAGCAACCGGAGCCCCGGCCCCTGCCGGAGCCCGAAACGAAAACCACGCAACTGATACTGCCGGGGCCGGACCCGCAGGGTGTTGAGCTGGCTGTTGCCGCCCATCTGGCTGCGCCGGATGCACCGGTGTTCTACGTCGAGAATGCGTTGATCGGCAGTCTGTTTGGCCTGCTCTGCTGGGAGGCGATTTTTGCGCCCCTGCCCGGCGCCTTCTTCCACCCGTTCCAGAGCGGGCCAGCCGATCTGTACGACGCCGACTTTGCCGACCGTCGCGCCGCGCTGTTCGATGCCGCGCTGGCCCGGCTGGACGATGGCAGTTACCGCGAGCATATTCGCGGCATCTGGCAGCAGAAACAGGGGCTGCAGTCGCCCTTTGTGTTCTGGGGGCTGCTCGATGAGACACTGCTGGAACTGGCTTTGCAGTGCATCCCTGCCCGCCACCTGCGGCTCTGGTGTGAACGCATGCTCAGAGACATCCGCGTCAACCGCGCCGGCATGCCCGACCTGATCCAGTTCTGGCCCGCCGAGCAGCGCTATTGCATGGTCGAGGTCAAAGGGCCCGGCGATCGCCTGCAAGACAACCAGCGCCGCTGGCTGGCGTTCTGTGCCGAGCACGCGATGCCGGTTGAGGTAGTACATGTGCAGTGGGAGACGCCGTGAGCTACCAAGTTGCCGTGCGCGCGCTGTGCGAATTTACCGCCAAACAGGGCGACCTGGACCTGCGCTTTACCCCTGCGCCCACCGCGCAGGAAGGCATCGCCGGGCACCAGACCGTGGTCTCACGCCGCGGCGCAGGCTACCTCAGCGAGCTGACGCTCGCAGGCAGCTATCCCGGCTTGCTGGTAGCAGGACGGGCCGACGGCTATGACCCCGAGCAAAATCTGCTGGAAGAGATCAAGACCCACCGCGGCGACATCAGCCGCATCCCGGACAACCATCGGGTGCTGCACTGGGCGCAGGCCAAGGTCTACGGCTGGCTACTGTGTGCCGAGCTGGAATTGGAAGAGGTCGATCTGGCGGTGGTTTACTTCAACGTGGTCACCCAAAAGGAAACCGTCTTTCGTGAGACGTTTGCCGCCGACGCGCTACGCCAGTTCTTCGCCCAGCAGTGCGACCGCTTCATCGCCTGGGCCCGGCAGGAAACCCATCACCGTGGTGCCCGCGACCAGCAGCTGCAGCAACTGACCTTCCCCTACCCCAGTTTCCGTGCCGGCCAGCGCCAACTGGCCAAGGCGGTTTACCGCGCGGCGCGTGACGGCAAGACGCTGATGACCCAGGCCACCACCGGCATCGGCAAGACGCTCGGCACCCTGTTCCCGCAGCTCAAGGCGATGCCGGAGCAGCAGGTGGATCGGCTGTTTTTTCTCACTGCCAAGACGCCCGGTCGTCAGCTCGCGCTAGACGCCCTGCAAAGCCTGCGTGCGCACAGAGAGACACCACTGAACCTGCGCGTACTGGAGCACATCGCCCGCGACAAGGCCTGCGAGCACCCGGACAAGGCCTGCCACGGAGAATCCTGCCCGCTCGCCGAAGGCTTCTACGACCGCTTGCCGGCCGCCCGTGCCGAGGCCGTTGCCGAACACTGGCTCGATCAGACCGCCGTGCGCCGCATCGCCGTGAAACACCGTATCTGCCCCTACTACCTCAGCCAGGAGCTGTGCCGCTGGTCTGATCTGGTGGTAGGCGACTACAACTACTATTTCGACATGACCGCCCTGCTCTACGGGCTGACGGTTCTCAATGACTGGCGCGTCACCGTACTGGTCGATGAAGCCCACAACCTGATTGATCGCGCCCGCGGCATGTATACCGCTGAACTGGATCAGGGCGTATTCAACACCCTGCGCAAACAGGCCCCGGCGACGCTGAAAGCACCGCTGGACCGGGTCGCCCGGCACTGGAATGCATTGCACCGCGATCAGACCGAGGACTATCAGATCTACCCGGCGATTGCCGACCTGTTCATTCTCAGCCTGCAGAAAGCCGTCAGCGCCATTACCGAACATCTGACAGACCAGCCCGATGGCAATGCCAACGCGCTGATTCTGTTCTACTTCGACGCCATGCTGTTCTGTCGTCTGGCCGAAGCCTACGGTCCGCACTCACTGTTCGACATCACCCGCCATGCCGGCGCCAGTGGCCGCCGCACCCTGTCGACCCTGTGTCTGCGCAACATGGTGCCGGCTCCGTTCCTGCAGCAGCGCTTCACCACCGCCCATAGCACCACGCTGTTTTCTGCGACCCTGAGCCCGGCCCATTACTACCGGGATCTGCTCGGGCTGCCCGAGGACAGCCAGTGGCTGGAAGTCGAGTCGCCGTTCCATGCCGATCAGCTCAGCGTCTCGGTCATCCGCAACCTGTCTACCCGCTATCAGCACCGCACTGCCAGCCTGCAACCGATCAGCGAACTGATGGCCGAGCAGTTTGCCCGCCAGCCCGGCAACTATCTGGCCTTCTTCAGCAGCTACGCCTACCTCGAACAGGTCGTGGAGAAGTTCCAGCACCTGTACCCGGATATCCCGGTCTGGACTCAGTCGCGCAGTATGAATGAGGGGGAGCGCAGCGCCTTCCTGGCGCGTTTCCATGAGCACGGCCAAGGCATCGGCTTCGCCGTGCTCGGCGGGGCCTTTGGCGAGGGCATCGACCTGCCGGGGCGTCGTTTGATCGGCGCCTTTATCGCGACCCTCGGGCTACCGCAGATCAACCCGGTCAACGAAGAAATGCGCGAGCGGCTGGAGGTCATGTTCAACGGCAGCGCTGGCAGCGGATACGAATACGCCTACCTGTATCCAGGGCTACAAAAGGTAGTGCAGGCGGCCGGACGAGTCATTCGTACAACGGAGGATCAGGGCGTGGTCTATCTGCTCGACGACCGCTTCGGCCAGCGTACGGTGCGCCAGCTGCTGCCGCGCTGGTGGAGGATCGGCACCCGCAGCCTCACATTGAACAAGATGAGTTAGAAAAAACCTCTAATTAATTGATTTAAATTTAAATACGGAAGAAATATCAGGCCATCATTCCCCCATTAATTCGCCCGCACTGTCATGCCATTGCCACCAACGTAGCGGATTGAACGCGACACAGGTGCAAGGTAACCGAGGCAGCCGCAGAGGTGTAAAAGTTGCAATTTTCTGCTCAAATCGGGTTTTCCATGGCAGGAGCCCGAGCCAATGCAGGCAAAACTTGAACAACGATCCTTTCTGCTGATGCTGGTCGTTGTAACCTTGCTGTTTCTCTATCTGCTCAAACCCTTTTTCGGCGCCGTATTCTGGGCATGCGTGATCGCATTGCTGTTCCACCCATTGCAGCTGCGCTTGAGCAAGCGCTGGAGCGGCCGGGACAACATGGCAGCCCTGGCTACCCTTGCGGTGTGCATGGCGTTGTGCATCCTGCCAGCGGTATTCGTTATCACCTCGTTTGTTCAGGAAGGCCATGCCCTTTATGAACGGGTACAGACCGGCAAGCTGGACCCGGCAGCGATCATGGAAAAGCTGAAGACCAGCTTCCCGTTGGTCGAAAGCCTGTTTCACCGTCTCAACATTGACCTGGAAGGCGTCAAAGCCCTTGCCACCAACGCCGCCGTTACCTCAAGCCGCTTCCTCGCGCAGAACGCGTTCCAGCTGGGCCAGGGCACATTGAGCTTTTTCGCCAGTCTGGCGCTGATGCTCTATCTGGCGTTCTTCCTGCTGCGCGACGGCCCAGAGCTGGTACGCATGCTGGTTCGTGCCCTGCCGCTGGGTGACGAGCGCGAATACCAGCTATTCGGCAAGTTTGCCGAGGTCACCCGGGCGACGGTCAAGGGCAACCTCGTGGTCGCCGCAGTTCAGGGCGCACTGGGCGGGCTGATCTTCTGGGCTTTGGGCATCCCCGGTGCGCTGCTCTGGGGTGTGGTAATGATGATGTTGTCGCTGATCCCGGTGGTCGGCGCCAGCCTGATCTGGGGCCCCGTCGCGATCTATCTGTTGGCAATCGGGCACTGGACCCAGGGCATTATCCTGATCGCCTTCGGCGCGCTGGTAATCGGCCTGGTCGACAACCTGCTGCGCCCGCTGCTGGTTGGCCGTGATACCAAGCTGCCGGACTATCTGGTGCTGTTGTCTACCCTCGGCGGCTTCGCCCTGTTCGGCATCAACGGCTTTGTCATCGGGCCCTTGATTGCAGCGCTGTTTATTGCCTTCTGGCAGATCTTTGCCGAGGAGTTCAACCCGCTGGCCGAAGCACCGGCACAGAAGCCGGCGCCGCAGGCCGATGACCCGCAGTAGCGGGAGCTCACTCGCTTCCGGTCGCCGTTCGGAACGGGCACTAGCTGCCCGTCTGAACGGGCGTCCATGGCACCACCCGATTACGCCCCTGCGCTTTGGCAAGGTAAAGCGCCCGATCCGCAAGATTGAACCAGTTATCAACATCGTGCAGACCATCAAAAAAGTCGCAGTAGCCGATGCTGACGGTAATGCCGATTTCGATGTCGTCGTCGAGCTGGATGCAGCACGCCTGCAGCGATAGCCGAAATCGCTCCAGCACATCGAGCGCATTTGTTTCTGACGTCTAGGTCAGCAACACCGCAAACTCCTCTCCCCCTACCCGCGCATGCACATCCGACCGCCGAACCGCATCGGATAGTGTCTGGGCAAATACCTGCAGAACCCTGTCTCCCGCCTGATGACCGAACTTATCGTTTACAGACTTGAAAAAATCGATATCCATGACTGCCAGCGAGACCTGCTGGCCATAGCGCAATGCCTGCTCGAACAGACTGTCGGCCATGCTGAAAAACAATTTGCGATTGGCCAGTCCTGTGAGGGCATCATGGGTTGCCTCACGCAACAGCACAGCTTCGGCTAAAGCGCGCTGCTCTTCCAGCCGGCGGGCGCGGATCATGGTGCCCAGCACGCTCGCGAACGGTGCCAGCAACTCAATCTGTTCGCCGCTGTAACCACCCTCCCGGTTGCCAACCGCAATCATCCCCACAGCCTCACCATTGAATCGCAGCGGAATGCCCAGGAAATTATCAATCGACGGATGCCCGGACGGCTGCCCCCGACTGGCCGGACGACGGCTGACCATATCGGTGCAGACCACTGTATTGTGGGTTACCACATGGCCAAACAGATTGTTGAGCGAGTGAAAGCGCAGGGACTGCCCCTCGGCCCGGTGGGAGGCATACCAGGCGCGACTGGCGTCATCCCAGCTGACATTGGAGATGCTGGGCACCTCCAGATACTGCGAACCGTCTTCGCTGTTACGCAGAATGCCGATAAAGCCGACCTGACTGTCCGTTATTGCCAGCAGCGGCTCAAACAATCGGTCGCAGGCCGCCACCAGACTCTGATCCACCAGAAAGGCCTGCTGAACCTCGGCCGCCAACGACATCAATTGCTGCTGGCGCAGATCCAATAGCTCAAGTCGTCTCAGTTCAGTCACATCCCGAATACTGCCGCACAGCCGTGCATACACCCCCTGTTCCTCCGCTGGCAGTGATGCTGCTGCAACCACGATCCAGCGGTAATTATCCCTACCGACGCTGACGCGCAGTTCTACTTCGTGAATTTCGCTGGTAGAGCGACTGAACGATCTGCTTCGCACCAGATCAATCAGTCGCTGCCGATCACCCTCATGCACCCGCGCCAGGCATGCGTCCAGTGACAGCTCGCAGGCATGTGCGCCCACCCCCAGCCACTGCGCAAGACGCTCGCACAGGGCTATGAACGAATCACCCGGATACCATTCCCACACCCCTATGCAGGCGGTTTCCAGTGCGGTCAGCAGACGCTGACCAGCTTCGTGCTCGGCGCGCTCTCCGTGCTTCAGTGGGGTAACGTCCTGCAAGTGCACCCGCACCAGTCCGGGCCCCGGACGCACACCGTCGAATGACAGCAGTATCCAGCGCTCGCCAATCAGAAAGATCATCTGGCGACGTCTGTTGCGACCTTTCGACAACTGGATAAACAGCTCATCAAGACGCCGGGCAGACAGCGGTGAAACCAGCAGACCGAGCCCGGCCCCCTGCGTGATCCGCATCGCGGTGTCAGGCCCGACGACCGCATCCAGCGCGCCATCCCACTCGGCGAGCAAATAAGGTGAGGCAAGGTGGATGACCACCTCGGCGTCGTGGCGCAATTCTTCCTTGTTGCCGCTCATGTGCCTGGCCATTGCACACATCCCTCATTGACTCAAATCCGCTCTTTACAACGAGTCGGTGCACACACTGATCTCCGCGTCAGCACTGCTTGCGGAGGTCAAACTCGCTATGCCCTGGAATTATATTGCAGTTTCTTGAAGCATAGATTTGATCAGTGATGGCGCAAGGCCGCTTGGGTCAAGAGATGCCCCAGGTCTATGCGGAATGCGCGCCAGCCGTATAATGGCCAACTTGTTCAGGGTAACGGGCAGGTCAATGACAGAGCTGCAGCAATCAGGCAACGTGATAACAGCGCCAGCGGTCATACTCAACCGCGCACGCCTGCGCCCGCCGCCGTTACCCAAAGCCATGCTTGAACGCGATGCACTGATCCAGCGCCTGAGCGCATCAGGCAACCGTCTGACCCTGCTGACCAGCCCCCTCGGTTACGGCAAGACGACACTGATGGCAGCCTGCGCCATCAACATGGACGAAGACTGGGGCTGGCTGCGATGCTGCAGCGCAGACAACCAGCCAGCGGTGTTTCTGCAGCATCTCGCTGCCCTGTTCGGCCTGCTGCCGTCGTCCCCTGAACAGGAGCAGACACTCGGCACCGCGTTGTTCAATGCACTCGAGGCCCGTTCCCGGCCTTTCACCCTGTTTCTCGATGACCTTCATCTGCTGCGCTCGCCCGGCACCCGACGGCTGCTTAATGAGCTGATTGGCTTCGCCGCACCCCAGCTAAGGATCGTCGCGGCAAGCGAAGGACTACCCGAACTGGAAATAGCGCACCTGCGCCGGGACCAGCACTTACAGCTGATCGGCACCAGTGAGCTGTCGCTCGACAACACCCAGATCGCACAACTGGCAAGTAAACGCGGCGCCCTGCTGGATAACGACAGCATCTACCAGCTGCGCACCAGCAGCGAAGGTTGGATCAGCGGCGTGCTGCTTGCGCTGGCAGCACGCGCCGACAACGCAGACGCCAGCGAATATATCGCCGACTACCTCAGCCAATCGCTGCTGCAGGGTCTGCCGCCCAAAATACAGTACTTTCTTCAGCAGACAGCGGTGGTCAGTGGGTTCAACCCGGAGCTGGCCGCCCTGCTAAGCGGGCACGAGCAGCCTGAGCGTACCCTGCGCTGGCTAACTCGCCACGACCTGTTCATTCAGCCCAACCCCGATGATGTGCTGACCCACCGCTACCACCCCGCCCTGCGCAGCGCCTGCCTTCGTCACCTGCAACGCCGCGACTCAGCGTCACTGCGTGCTCTGCATCTGCAGGCTGCCGACTGGCTGCTGCAGCATCGCTGCTATGGCGAGGCGGTCTACCAGCTGGGGCGCGGCGGCGATTACAACCGCTTGCTGGCCGAGGTCGAACAGCACAGTTTTGACCTGCTGCGCGAGGGCAAGGTCGACTCCATCGTCGACTTCCTGATGGACTTGCCCGACCGTGACACCGATCACCTGACATTGGCGATCACCGAAGCGAGCACCGTAATCGCCACCAATGATATCGAGCGTGCGCGCCACTGCCTGCTGCTCCTGCAACGCCTGGTGCGTGAGGCGCAGGTACCCGCCGATCGCCCCGAGCGGCTGTTCCAGACCATTGCCTTTTTGCGCAGCAGACTTGCCGTACTGGGCGGCAACTACCGGCATGGTCTGCGTCTGACCGACAGCAGCATGCGGCACTGGCCCCAACGTACCGCCGCCAGCGCTGTGCTGCTCTACAACCGCGCCAGCTGCCTGCTGGCGCTCGGCGATCTGGATTGCGCCGAGCAGGCGGCCCATGAGGCACTGGAACAACTGACCCAGTTCGCCTTCCGCGGCTACACCCACAACCTGCACCTGCTGCTGACCCAGATCGACCTTGCTCGCGGCGATACCCTGCAGGCTGACCGACGCCTGGTGAGCATGCTGCAGCACGACCCGGCAGCCACTTCCAACACCTTCTACGACCTGTTCCTCAACATTGGCCAGGCACTGGTCCAGATGCAGCAAGGCAAATTCGAGGCAGCACGCCAGCAGCTGGCCCAGGCCGAGGCCGCCGCGCTGGAGGTGGTGCACAGCGCAGCCCTGCCCTGGGTATTGCATCATCAGGCCTGTCTGTACGACGCCTGGGGTCAGCCCGAGCAGGCAATCAAGCTCTGGGATGAGTCGCGCAGGCTGGCATGGCAATACCGCTTGTACGGTATCTATCGCATTGCCGGCGCCTGGCGGGTGCGGCTGGCGGTGCGTCAGCAGGACGAACCCATCATTGCCCAGTGGCTGGGTGAATGGGTCTGGTGTGAAGAGCACTACGGCGCGGCACTGCACTATGAAGAACGCCTGGCCCGCGGCTGGGTGCTCTGCCATCAGGGGGAGACTCGAACGGCGCAGGCGCTGGCCCACCAGCTGCAGGAGCAGGCAAGCGCACAGGGCAACCAACTGCTCGCGTTGCAGGTGCATCTGCTCGACGCTCGGATCGCCCGAAACGCGCATCAGCAGGCCGAGCTGTACTCGGCGCTGGAGCAGGCTTTGCAGCTGAGCCTTGGTCACCGCCTGGGCCAATTGCTCCAGCAAGAAGGCACCGAACTGCGCAACGAGCTGCGTCAGTTGCTGTCACCCGCCTTCCGTCGCCAGAAGGGTTTGCCCGACCTGCCGACCAGCAGGCAACTGCTCCATCCACTGCAGGCCCTGCTTGCTGACGCCGATCCGCAGCATACCCTGATCGATCCCTTGACCCGACGAGAGCAGGACGTGTTGCAGCGGATCGCCCGCGGTCAGGGTAATCAGCAGATTGCCGAGGGTCTCAACGTCAGCCTCAGCACGGTCAAGACCCACATCAACAACCTGTTCCGCAAGCTCGGCGCCGCCGAGCGGCAGCAGGCCATTCAGATTGCCCGCACAATGAATTTGCTGACCTGAATCTCCACCCGTCTCCACCCAAAATTCAACCCGCAAATCCACCCGTGGTTTGACGCAAACCCGCGTCCGGCTTGTTACAACGTCTGCCTGTGATCCATCCTGCCGACGAGGCCATCATGTCCGACAAGCTGCTGAACGAACGCGAGCTGAATTTCCAGCTCTACGAAATGCTCGACACCGAGGCGCTGCTGCAACGCCCGCGCTACGCCGAGCACGACCGCGCCGTCTTCGACGCCACGCTGGAAACCGCCCGCGACATCGCTGCCGAATTTCTTGCCCCCCACAACCAGAAAGGCGACGCCAACGAGCCGACCTTCGACGGTGAAAAGGTCACCCTGATTCCGGAAACCAAAGCCGCCTGGGACGCCCTGGCCGAAGCCGGTTTCCACGCTGCGCACCACGACGCCGAAGACGGTGGCCTGCAACTGCCGGAAGTCATCCTGCGCAGCTGCGTTGCGTATTTCAGCGCCGCCAACATCTCCACTTCCGGCTACTCCTTCCTGACCATCGGCTCCGCCAACCTGGTAAAGAGCTTCGCCAACGATGCGCTGCGCGAGCGCTTCCTGCCGCCGATGCTGGACGGCCGCTACAGCGGCACCATGGCGCTGACCGAGCCGGGCCAGGGCTCCGCACTGGGCGATATCCGCACCACCGCACGCCCTGCAGCAGACGGCAGCTACCGCGTATTCGGCCAGAAGATGTTTATCTCCGGCGGCGATCACGAGCTGACCGACAACATCGTGCACATGGTGCTGGCGCGTATCGAAGGCGCACCGGCCGGCGTCAAGGGCATCTCGCTGTTCCTGGTACCCAAGGTGCTGGTCAACGAGGACGGCAGCCTGGGCGCGCGCAACGACGTCGCACTGGCCGGTCTGCTGCACAAGATGGGTTACCGCAACACCACCTCCACCGTACTGAGCTTCGGTGAGCAGGACGGTGCGGTCGGCTATCTGGTCGGCGAGGCCAACAAGGGCCTGTCATACATGTTCCAGATGATGAACGAAGCCCGTATCGGCGTGGCCCTCGGCGCCTCGGTTCTGGCGTATCAGAGCTACATTCACGCGCTCGACTACGCCCGCGAACGCCCGCAGGGCCGTCTGCCGGGCAGCAAGGACCCGCTGTCGACTCAGGTGCGCATCGTCCAGCACGCTGACGTGCGCCGCATGTTGCTGCAGCAGAAGGTCTACGCCGAAGGCAGTCTGAGCCTGTGCCTGTACGCCAGCAGCCTGTTCGAGGACTCGCACACCGCGCCCACCGAAGCCGAGCGTGAAGACGCCAACGAGCTGCTCGATCTGCTGATTCCGATGGTCAAATCCTACCCGTCCAAGTACGGCGTGATCGCCTCCGATCTGGGCATCCAGATCCTCGGCGGCTCCGGCTACATTCGCGAATACCCGCTGGAACAGTACTACCGCGACAACCGCCTGAACCCGATCCACGAAGGCACCGAAGGCATCCACGGTCTCGACCTGCTGGGCCGCAAGCTGAGCCAGCGCGGCGGCAAGGGCTATCGGCTGTTCCTCGCCGCCACCCGCGCCAGCATTACCGAAGCCGGCTCCAGCAAAGCATGTGCTGGCATGGCTGCGGCGCTGAACGACGCGGTTGGCATTCTCGAACAGGTCAGCAGCGACCTGCTGCAACAGGTCGCTGCTGACGTCGACCTGGGTCTGGCCAACGCCACCGCCTACCTCGACCTGTTTGGTCGCGTGGTTGTCGGCTGGATCTGGCTGCGTCAGGCGCTGGTGGCCGAACGCGCGCTGGAGGCTGGCGCAGAAGGCAGCGAGGCCGACTTCTACCAGGGCAAGATGCACGCCGCGCGCTACTTCATGGACTGGGAACTGGCCAACCTCGCCAGCCAGGCTCGCCTGCTGAGCACCGGCAACCGCCTGACCTACGACATGCAAGACGCCTGGTTCTGAGTTTGGGCCTCAGGGCCTGAAATCGGAAAGGTTGCGGGCGGCTCCACGCCGCCGCCCGCGCCATCTGCTTTTCCCTCCTGCACTCCCTCCCCTGTACCTCATCAAGCACAGAGTCCTCCAAGACGGTATCTTGTATGCAACCGGACGATCAGATTTGTGCAGCAAAACAAGCTCACCCACGTCGAATGCCCCATTGCCCGCAGCCTGGATCAGGTTGGCGAGTGGTGGAGTATTTTGCTGATGCGCGACGCCCTGCAGGGGCTGCGCCGGTTCGATCAGTTCTCTCAGAGTTTAGGCATTGCGCCCAATAAGCTCACCCGTCGTCTAACCGCTCTGGTCGAGGCCGGGATGCTGGAACGGGTGCCTTACAGCCAGCGGCCGCTGCGCTACGAATACGTGCCGACGGCCAAGGGTGAGGACTTTGCGTCGGTGCTGATGGCCTTCGTTGACTGGGGCAATCGCCACTACGCCGCTGAGGGCGAAAGCGTGCAGGTGGTGGATCGTGACACCGGCAAGCGCCTGCAGTTGGCCTTCACCGACCCGGAGGACGGCCGTGTGCTCGCGCCGGAACAGTGCACAGTGCAGCCGGGGCCGGCCGCCAGCGACGCGATGCGCGAGCGTCTTGGCCGCAAGCACGCTCGCCCAGCGTTGACCACCTGATTTAGTGCCCGCAAGCCCGATACCACTCCACGCCATGGGCATCACGCTGCATTTCGACCTGGCCCTGCGCAATCAGGCAGTTGAGGTTGGCGCGGCTTTCACCGGTCGCCAACGCCAGCACGATGCCGTCATCCATGCCAATCGGCCGACCAAACAAACACTCGAAAATATCGACACTGCGGCGGGGTTCGCGCAGCTCGGCGCGCAGCCGGTGCAGCAGCGCCTGCTGACTGTCGACCAAATCATTGATCCGTGCGTGCAAACCCTGGAAGCAGGCGTTGTGGGATGGCAGCACCAGCACGCGGTCGCTGACAACATCACGAATCCGGCGCATCGAGGTCAGCCACTCACCCAGCGGGTTGCCATCCGGGTCGCGTGCCTGCACCGATACGTTGGATGAAATCAGCGGCAATACCTGATCACCGGAGATGAATAACCCAAGCTCGGCGCAATACAGGCAGGCATGCTCGGCGGTATGGCCCTGACCGACAATCACCTGCCAGTCGTGCTCGCCAATGCTCAGAACGTCGCCGTCACCGATACGGCGGAAGCGCTCGGGCAACGGGTGCACCATGCTGGAGATACCGCCGTAGTTGTCGCGCCAGTAAGCAAGCGCGCTGTCATTCCAGCCGGCACGACGGTAGAACGCCAGCTCCACCTCGGGGGCTTCCCGGCCCTGCAGCCGCGCCGCGTTGCAGGCGTGATATTCGATATGCGGCATCCACAGCTCGCAGCCAAAACGCTCGACCAGCCAGCCGGCCAGACCGGCATGATCGGCATGGCGGTGAGTACAAATCACGCGCGTCACCGGCAGGCCACCCAATACCTCATCAAACAGCTGTTCCCAGACGGCCATCGCCTGCTTTGTCCAGACGCCGGTATCGACCAGCGTCCAGCCATCTCGGTCACGCAGCGCCCAAAGGTTCACGTGATCCAGCCTGAACGGCAGCGGCATGCGAATCCACAGCACGCCCGGCTGCACCTCCAGCGTCGCGCCCAGTGCGGGTGTGGTAAGCGGATAAATCAGACCGTCTGTAGCCATAGCGTTACTGCTTCTTGATCAGGAGTGAGTGAGGAGTGGGTCAGCTGGGCTTGTCTTCCAGCAGCCGCCTGGGATGCATGCCGTTGACCATGCCCATGAACGGCGGGTGGATCGAATATCCCAGCATCCGCTGAATATGCGGACTGCATTCGCGGGCGCGCGGCAGCGGAACAGACAGGCTGAAGTTCTCCTGCTGACGTACCCAGGGCTCGCAGTACTGCGCGGTCACGGCAAGACGCGGCGCGGCGCTCTGGTTGGCGCCACCGCCATGCCAGAGGGTGCCGAGAAACAGCACCATCGAACCCTTGGGCATGATCACCGGGATCGATCTGGCGCAGTCGTCGGGCGTTGGCGCATGACCGTCCCAGGTATGACTGGCGGGGATCACCACGGTTGCGCCGTTGTCGGCGGTAAAGTCGTCCATCGCGATAATGGTCGCCGCGCCGAAATGCGGACGTGGACGCGGCACCGGGTAGAAGGCATCGTCGTGATGCAGCGGTTGCGCCTGCTCGCCGGGCAGAATGTTGATCACCTGCAGCTGCGACAGCAGATAATTCGGCGCCAGCACTCGATCCAGCAACCCCAGCACCAGCGGATGTTCCACCAGCGGGTTGCAGGCCAGGGTCTTGGTAATCACCGCGTAGAGCCGCTGGGTCAGCGTGCCCTCGAAATCGTTGCGCCCGCAGTGCGCGGGCAGCAGGCTGCGCAACTCGGCGCTGATCTGCTCGACATGTGCCTCGGGGACAATCCGCTCCAGAATCACATAGCCGTCGCGCAATAGTGCTGCATGCAGCCGCTCAAGTTCGGCGGCATCGACCGCCTCCTGACTGCCCGCAGTCGACTGGTAGGCCTTGGCGTAGCCGCTTCTAAGGTACTCACTGTCACCGGATAACACACGCTGACTCATGCTCGCCCCTGTTATGGTTGTTGGCCGACGCGCAGATGCGAGGCACCTGTCGGCATCGGTGGACGTGAACGATGCGATGACCGCACCAAGCGCAGCGCGGCGATACCCCATTGTAGAGAGGCTGGCTCCCCTGATAAGGGGCACAAGGCGGACGATCCTGCCAATTACCGGACTGGTCAGTCTGCTGTTGAGGGGCTATTCAGAGAACAAATGATTGGGGCGCTACCGGCGGGCAGCGCCCCAGGGGGCACCAATCGCTCAGTTGCCGCGATAGGTTGAGAACCCATAGGGGCTGAGCAGCAGCGGGATGTGGTAATGGGGTACAGAGGCATCCACCTCGAAGATCACCGGCACTTCCGGGAAGAAGGTCTTGGCCTGCTGCTTCGCAAACCAGTCACCGGTTTTGAAGGTCACGCGGTAGGTGCCGTCCGTGAGCGTCTGATCGTCCGGATACAGCCCGGTAATGCGGCCCTGTGCGTTGGTCACACCTTCGCTGAGTGCCTGCCATTGCTCACCCTGCAGACGCTCCAGCGTTACCTGAACGTCCGGTGACGGCAAGCCGCTCTCAAGATTGAGTACGTGAACGCTGAGCGGGTTGTTCGCAGCGGCGGCCAGGCTGCTCATGGTTGCCAGCAGCACAGCGCCAGCGGTGACAAGGATACGATTCATAAACATAACTCCAGACTGTGAGATAAATGCGCGTTATTGCGCCGGGAATACCTGTGAAATAGCGCTCTGGGCGCAGGCCTGATCGGTTTCGGCGCCGCCAGCACCGGCCACGCCCACCGCGCCGATGACTGCGCCGTCGACCAGCACGGGCACGCCCCCACCCAGCAGCAACAGCTCATCAAGGGTCGTGAGGTTGGCAGCATCGGCATTACTTCGGGCTCGCTCGGCGAGCACCAGCGTTGGTGT
>AZIG01006374.1_pt1 | contig 24217 bp, 18 predicted proteins | sample 359071 | NCBI WGS metagenome assembly AZIG01 (sample SAMN02429714, study PRJNA222667) | marine sediment metagenome | biome: Sediment sample; isolation source: enrichment culture of sample MGS-AQ(UA) from oil contaminated terminal site... | place: Jordan: Aqaba | collected 2011-05-15 | depth 18 m m | reverse complement strand
GTGCGCGCTGCACGCCAGGCCTTCGACGACTCCCCCTGGAGCCGCATGCGCCCACGCGAGCGGCAGAACCTGCTGTGGCGCCTGGCCGACCTGATGGAGCGCGATGCGCGTCAGCTGGCCGAACTGGAATGCCTGAACAATGGCAAGAGCGCCGCCGTGGCCCAGGTGATGGACGTGCAACTGGCCATCGACTTCCTGCGCTATATGGCGGGCTGGGCCACCAAGATCGAGGGTAGCACCGTCGAAGCGTCCATGCCGTTGATGCCCAACGACCAGTTCCACGGCTTCGTACGCCGCGAGGCAGTGGGCGTGGTTGGCGCCATCGTCGCCTGGAACTTCCCACTGCTGCTGGCCTGCTGGAAGCTCGGCCCGGCACTGGCCACCGGCTGCACCGTGGTGCTCAAGCCTGCCGATGAAACCCCACTGAGCGTGCTCAAGCTGGCCGAGCTGGTCGACGAGGCCGGCTACCCGGCCGGTGTGTTCAACGTGGTTACCGGTACCGGCCTGAACGCCGGCGCCGCGCTCAGCCGCCACCCCGGCGTAGACAAACTGACCTTCACCGGCTCCACCGAGGTCGGCAAGCTGATCGGCAAGGCGGCCATGGACAACATGACCCGCGTCACCCTGGAACTGGGCGGCAAGTCGCCGACCATCGTCATGCCCGACGCCAACCTGCAGGAAGCCGCAGCCGGTGCGGCCACGGCGATCTTCTTCAACCAGGGCCAGGTGTGCTGCGCAGGCTCGCGACTGTATGTGCACCGCAAGCACTTCGACAACGTGGTGGCCGACATCGCCGGGATCGCCAATGCCATGAAGCTGGGCAACGGGCTGGACCCGGCGGTGCAGATGGGCCCGTTGATTTCAGCCAAGCAGCAGGACCGCGTCACTGGCTACATTGAGCTTGGCCGCGAACTGGGCGCCACCATCGCCTGCGGGGGTGAAGGTTTCGGGCCTGGTTACTTCGTCAAGCCGACGGTGATTGTCGATGTGGACCAGCGTCATCGCCTGGTGCAAGAAGAAATCTTCGGGCCGGTGCTGGTGGCGATGCCATTCGATGACATCGACGAAGTGATCGGCATGGCCAACGACAACCCCTATGGCCTGGGTGCAAGCATCTGGTCCAACGACCTGGCCGCGGTGCACCGCATGATCCCGCGCATCAAGTCCGGCTCGGTGTGGGTCAACTGCCACAGCGCGCTCGACCCGGCACTGCCGTTTGGTGGCTACAAGATGTCTGGCGTTGGTCGTGAGATGGGTTCAGCGGCCATCGAGCATTACACGGAGCTGAAATCGGTGTTGATCAAGCTCTGATCTTTTTTCCTGTACCGGCCTCTTCGCGGGTAAACCCGCTCCTACACCAGGTATCACATGCCCTGTAGGAGCGGGTTCACCCGCGAAGAGGCCGGCACAGGCAACAAAAAAACAACAATAAAAACCATGGAGCAAACCCATGAGGCACACACTCGCCTGCACATTGGCCCTGCTGTTAACCGCCCCCGCCACCCAAGCCTACGAGCTGTACAACCACGATGGCACCAGCCTCAACGCCGACCTCGAAGCCCTGTTCGGCGTCTTCCATAGCGACGAAAGCTTCAACCAGGCCGGCAACCGCCAACCCGGCAGCACCGCCTGGCAGGAAGGCTACGTAAAATACGGCCTCAGCGGCAGCCAGACCCTGGCCGATAGCGGCACCCTCTACGGCGCCTTCAGCCTGCTCAGTTCCGCCACCTGGGGCGATGGCGACGCCGCCGGCCTGACCTTGGGCGATGAACGCCGCACCGCCATCGAAGACTTGTACCTGGGCTGGCGCTCGGCCAACCTGTTCCCGGCGCTGGGTGAAGATGGCGTGGACATTTCCGGTGGCCGCCAGGTCGTCACCCTGGGCGATGGTTTCCTGATCCAGGGTGACCCGGTCAACCTGGGCAAGGTCGACCTGGGGGCCAACTTCGATCGCGGCGGTGCCTACTACCTTGCTGCACGCAAGGCCTTCGACCGCACCGCCGTGCTGCGCCTGGGCGGCAACCAGGGCTGGCGCGGTGACCTGATGTGGTTGAAGTCCGACAACCATTACCAGGCCGACACTTCCCTGGCGGTCGCCAACCTGGAGCACGTCGCCGACACCGGTACCGTCGGCCTGAGCTGGATCCGCGGCCTCGACGTGGACCAGCGCTACGCGCAGATCATGGGCCTGGAACACCGCGACGGCATGGACACCGCCAGCCTGCGCGGGCGCGGCAACCTGGGCGTCAAAGACCTGGAGCTGGCCGCCGAGTACGTGACCCAGGACAAGACCGGCGGGCGCGAGAATGCCTGGTACCTGGAGGGCAACTGGACCTTCTCCCAATTGCCCTGGTCACCTACCGCCACCTATCGCTACAGCCGCTTCTCAGAAGGCTTCGACCCGCTGTTCTATGGCCTGAGCCGGGGCTACGGCACCTGGTTCCAGGGTGAAGTGGCAGCCAACTATGCCGGGCCGTTCAACAAGAACAGCCAAGTGCACCATGTAGCGCTGAAGGGCAAGCCACGGGACAACCTGACCGTCGGCGCACTGTACTTCGACTTCGACACGCTGGACACCGACCAGGGCAACCTTGGCGGGCGCGAGCTGGACCTGTATGTGGAATGGATGGTCAACGACCACCTGCTGATCAGCCCGGTGGTGGGGTTCTACAAGCCGGAGCGCAGTGCTGCCAATGGCGGTACGCAGCTGGGTGGGCGGGATACCGGGACTTACCTGCAATTAATTGTCGGGACCTTCTTCTGACCTGCAATAGCGGGGCGCGGCGCGCCCCTTCTGCACCACCGCGCTTGATCAAATTTAATCATCAAGCCTGCCAAGCTGCATGAATTCTCACCACCTTAACCCGCTCTAACCTGCGTAAATCAGGCCTTTCAGGGCTTGGCACAGGCTGTGCAAAAGATCCTCGCGAGCCAACGCTCGACCATAAAAACAACACATCGAGGCCTGTTCATGAACACCACCCTGAAGCCAAGCATTGTCCAACTGCCGCCTGAGCCCCATGCCGCCATCGTCGACCGCTATGGCCTGCATGGCGGGCACATCGGCACCGGCGAGGATGAATCACCCTGGGTCCCGTTCGGCGATTGCGCCGCCATACGCCACCTCAGCTTCGATGTACGAACCGGCAGCGTGTGCAACATTCTCTGGGTCAAGGGCGGCGGCCGCATCGGCACCCACCGGCACCGCGCAGCGGTGTCAGCAGTAACGCTGGAGGGCACCTGGGGATATTACGAGTACGACTGGGTCGCAAAGCCCGGCAGCTTTGTCTTCGAAACCCCAGGCACGGCGCACACCCTGTATTCCGATGACCCGCAAGGCATGAAGGCACTGTTCTGGATTCACGGGCCTATCGAGTTTTTCGACGAGCACGGCCAGCACACCGAAACCACCGATGTGTTCTGGTTCATCAATCATTACGTGAGCCATTGCGAGAAACACGGGCTGCCAATCAACCAGGCGTTGTTCCTGTGAGCGGGTGCAGCAGTCGACAGACAGGGAGGCGCAGATGAAGTACTGGGAACGATTTGCCGTCGAAGGCTTGACCTGTGTGGTCACCGGCGCCGCCAGCGGCATTGGTCTGGCCTATGCCGAAGTGATGGCCGAAGCAGGGGCGCAGGTCACCCTGCTTGACGTGGACGACGAACGCCTGCAAGAACACGTAGCGCGGTTGACCGCGCTGGGTTTCGCCGTGCACGGTGAAGTGGTGGACGCCACCGATCGCCAGGCGATGTATGCCTGTTTCGAACGCATCGGCGAGCGCTATGGCCGACTGGATGTTGTGTTCGCCAACGCCGGCATCGACGCTGGCCCCGGCTTTCTGGACAGCGAGGGCCAGCGCTGCGCTGAAGGCGCACTGGAGACGTTGGACGAAGCGCACTGGGACAAGGTGCTTGCAACCAACCTCACCTCGGTGTTCACCACCTTGCGTGCGGCAGTGTGCTTGATGAAACCGCGTGGTCAGGGCCGCATCATCGTCACAACCTCCAATGCCGCGATCATCAATGAAGCCATCGTCGGCACCCCCTACATGCCAGCCAAGGCCGGCGCTGCGTCACTCGTGCGGCAGGCCGCGATGGAACTGGCCCGCTACGGCATCAACGTAAACGCGATCGCGCCTGGCCCGTTCGTGACCAACATCGCCGGGGGCCGTTTGCGCAACCCGGCCGACCGTGCGGCCTTCGCTCAGCGAGTGCCGCAACATCGGATCGCCTCCACCGAGGAAATCAAGGGCCTGGCCTTGTTCCTGGCCTCGCCTGCCTCGGATTACGTCACGGGCGCGCAGATTGTCATAGACGGCGGGCAGATGCTCGGCCGGGTGGACTGAGGAGGCAATGATGCAAGCAATTCTGTTCAACGGCCTGAACCAGCCCTTGCAATTGGGCACGGTTGCGATGCCTGTGCCCGCTGCCGACGAAGTTCTGATAGAGGTGTGTCGCTGCGGCATCTGCGGCAGTGACCTGCACATGACCCAGGACCCGGCTTTCAATATTACCCCAGGCAGCGTGCTGGGCCATGAGTACAGCGGCCGTGTGGTTGAGTGTGGCAAGCAGGTAAACAACCTGAAAGTCGGCGATGCCGTGGCCGTGGCACCTTTGCGCGGTTGTGGGCAGTGCGCCAGTTGCCTGCGCGGTGAGCCTGCCTGGTGCCCCGCGTTCAGCTTGCAGGGGGGTGGTTTTGCGCAGTGGGCGACTGCCAAGGGCCACCAGTGCCGGGTTATTCCGAGCAGTGTCGGGCTCAAGGACAGCGCCCTCGCCGAGCCCCTTGCCGTGGCTTTGCACGGTGTGATGCGGGCAGGGCTCAAGCCTGGCGCGAAGGTACTGATTCTGGGCGCAGGGGCTATCGGCCTGGCAGTGGCCTACTGGGCCAGGCGCCTGGGTGCAGCCACCGTCGCCATCACCGACTTGGGCGATTGGCAGCGCGAGCGCGCGTTGCATCTTGGGGCGACGCACTTTCTGGTAGGCGACGGCGCACTGCCAGCGTGTATTGCGCAAAACCTGGGCAGCGCGGCCGACATCGTTTTCGAGTGTGTCGGCCGCCCAGGCCTGATTGCACAGGCTATCGACCATGTGCGCCCACGGGGCACGGTTGTGGTGCTTGGGCTGTGCACGGTCGCGGACAAATTCATGCCGTTCCAGGCAGTGTCCAAGGAGGTGAACCTGATCATGTCGGCGTTTTTCAACATGGACGAGTTCTGCGCCGCTGTAGATGTGCTGGACGGCCCGGATGCCACCCCACTGACGATGGTCAGCGAAACGGTGTCGCTGGCCGAAATGCCCCTGGCATTCGAAGCCCTGCGCCAACGCCAGCATCAATGCAAGGTCATGGTTGCCCCCCAGCAGGCCTGATCCCTTCAGCCATCACCGGTAAAAACCTCCCGCTTCGGCGGGAGGTTTGCGTTCAGGGCCTACAAACCGAGCACGGAACCGAGGTTGTACATGACCTCCAGGGCTATTACCGCACCGTCGCCACTCACTGGCGCGCTGGGGTTGTAGAAGTTGTCCGGGTTGAAGATGTACTGCACGCTGGGCTCCAGTGCGAGGTTGCGGGTGACTTGCCAGTGCGTGTTCAGCTCGATGCGTGATACACCTCGACGCGTACGCTCATCGCGGCCGGTGGCAAGCAGCCGCGCGTGCTCTTGCCAGGCTGCCTGGCGCGCACCCAGGCGCAGGTAGCTGGCCTTGAGGTTGAGCGTATCCTGCGGCCGACCGAACGGGCCAAGGCGGGTCACACCAACTTCGGCGAAATGGGAAAAAGGCTGCATGTCATCGGCGCTCCAGGACCAGGCGCCAAACACCTGCCAACCCCGCTCGGGCACGGCGGCCTCGCCTTCTCTGGCCAATGTCTGGCGGAACTTGAACAGCAGCCCATCGCTCCCCCTGCGCAAGCGGCCATCCATGGGGTCGATCTGTTCGCCGGTGTTATGAAAACCGTTCAGTTCGTAATGGTACGCATAAGGGTCCTGGGTAAAATCCGCTTTCGCCCCTACCCCGGCCAGCCAGGTGACACCGCTGGCGTCCCCCGGGTCCCAGTCAAATCCCTTGGTACGTTTGAAGTAGTGCTGGGGGTTGGATTCGAACACCCCGCTGTGCAGGTAGTAACCTGAATCGAAACGGTATCGGGTGTAGCCACCCCAACTGCCGTAGGGGTACGGCAGGATACCGGTGGAGTTATCGATGACCGGGTCGTTGCAGGTGATCACGTTTTCACAGTTGGCCATGTAGAAGTGCTGACGGGCATTGCTGCGGCCCACTGCCAGTTCCAGGCGGTCCTGCAACAGGCGCTGGTTCCAGGTAAAGCGAGCCAGGTAGCTGGTATCGATGTCGTTGTGCATCGGTGCCCCGGCAAAGAAACTCCCGGCCTTGCCCTGCCAACTGTCCTGGGCAGGCTGCCCCTCGCCACGCATGAACGGGAAGAACACGTACTGCAGGCTGAACGATGCCCCGGCGATGTTGGCCAATGCATCAAGGTCGCCCTCGACTCCGGCAAACACGTTGCCGCTGTTGGCATAGTGGTAAGGGTCAGGGCCGGTATCCAGGTTTTTCACCGACAGGTTCCACACTTGCAGGTCCAGCTTGATCGCCTCCTGTGCGTGGGCAGCACACGCAAAGGCGGTCAATGCAATGGACAAGGCGGTAACGCGAACGCCAGGCACCCAGGTGCCGCTCGGTTGAGCATTCATGATGCACTCTCTGTTTTTGTTGTTATGAAGTGCGACCTGAAACTACCGCTTCAGGAAGTCGCGCCTGGTGCATCGCAAGGGCTGTGCCAGCCCCCGGGACGCGGCGAAACGCCCTGTATCATGGGGTTGTGCCAACAGTATTCGTTGCCTGGCTTGATCAAATTGATCCGCTTTGATCAAGCTCGATCATCAATTCACCCCTGCCCATGGGCCTTCAGTCGGTAGGCCAGCTGCGGACGGCTGATACCCAGCTGCCGAGCTGCGGCAGACAGATTGCCATTACAGGCCTGCAACACCAGCCGATATTGCTCCAGTTGCTGGTTGTGAATGGCGTGCTTGAGTTCGGCCATGGGCGTGCCCTGCGGGTCCGGCTCGCTGGCCGCTTTGCACAGGCTGCCGTCACCGCCCACGCCCAACCCGGCGCGGGGCGCCTGCTCACCGCAGGGGAACAGGTGCTGGGTACGAATCGATGCTTGCCCGGGTGCCGCAATCACACCTCTCTCCACCAGATTTTGCAGCTCTCGCACGTTGCCGGGGTAGCTGTAGTTGAGCAGCGCTTCCACGGCCCGGGCACTGAACCCGGTGACCTGCTTGCCGTGCAGTTGGGTGAAGTGTTTGAAAAAGTGCTCCATCAGCAGCGGGATGTCATCCCGGCGCTCACGCAGCGGAGGCAGGTGAATGGGGAACACGTTCAGCCTGAAGAACAGGTCTTCCCTAAAGGTGCCGCGAGCAATCGCTTCGCGCAAGTTGGCGTTGGTCGCAGCAATAACCCGCAAGTCGACCTTGATCGGCCTGTTGCCGCCCACCCGCTCGATTTCTCCCTCTTGCAAGGCGCGCAGCAGCTTGGTTTGGGCGCTCATGCTCAACGCCTGGACCTCATCCAGGAACAGCGTGCCGCCAGAGGCCCGTTCGAAACGACCTGTACGCGCCTGCGTTGCACCGGTGTAGGCGCCTTTTTCGGCACCGAACAGTTCAGCTTCCAGCAGGCTTTCTGGTAAAGCCGCACAGTTGACCGCCACCAACGGTTGTTGGGCGCGCGGGCTGAGCCGATGCAGCGCCTTGGCGAACACCTCTTTGCCAACGCCCGACTCACCGCTGAACAGCACCGTGGCTCGGGTGGGTGCCACTTGCGCAATTTGATGACGGGCAACGCTGAAAGCAGCAGAAATACCGACCATGTCGTCCTGCAGCGGCAAGCTGCTGGCCGTGCAGGCAGGTTGTACCGCCTCGCCCTCGGAGGGCGACCAGATCGAGTTCATCTGAATGAAGTGCGCAGGGTCCCAGTAGCGCTGCTCGGCGCCGTGCTCATGATCTGGCAAGCGATCTGCCGTATCGCCGACAATCCGGCAGCAGCGGCCGCCTGCGGCCACGCACTCGACCTCACGGTACACCACCAGCTTGCCGATAAAGGCGCTGGCATAACCGGCGGCGTAGCCGAGGGTCATCCAGCACGCAGCCTCGTCGCCAACCCCGTAGTGGGCTATGTGCTCATGGGCTTCACGCGAGTCGTGCCACAGGTATTCCCCGTGGAAGTGGCCGCGTTCGATGTCCAGGTCAAGGTCGACCGTTTCCACCCGCACCACACCCTGCAACGCATGCAGCCGGCCGCCGGCAATGAACGAGCTGCGCTCGTCCGATGCCGGCCAGCGCTTGCGTACCAGCGCGGCATCCTGGCTACCCGCCGAATAACCGATGCGCATCAGGATGCGCCGCGCGCCTTCGCGCCCGACGCTTTCGATCAACTCGCGGCGCAATGCACCCAGCGCGCTGGAATGCAGCATGACCATGCTCTGGTCGTCCAGCCAGATACGCGCATCCTCATCTGAAAACCGCAGGTAGCGACGCAGGTCGGCCGGGGTCGGGCTACTGGTTTCATAGGCCTGAGGGGAACGCGACACAGCTTCGCGGGGTGCCGCGATGGATGAACGACTCATACCTTCTCCTATTGTTCTTGTTCTGCGCACGGGTGGTGTCACGCGATGGCCAGGCCGATATTTGATCATCAACTTTTGCCAGCTTGATCAACAAAGATCAAGGCTTGCGCCGCTCCAGCCCCGGCTCAAGGCCTTGTATGCAAGGGCCTGGGGCTGGCCTGCGCAATTGGCCTAGCGTTTGCTATCACCTGCAGGCGGACGCCTTTGAACGTCGCGTATTCCAATAACAATAATCATGCAGGAGATACACCATGCGCCGCTGGTTCTCTTCCTACGAAAACCGCTTGCTGTTCGTGCTCAGCCTCAGTTTCGGTTTTGTTTTCTTCGACCGTAATGCAATGAGTTTCCTGGCGCCCTTCGTGGCCGCCGACCTGTCCTTGAGCAACACCCAGATCGGCTTGCTGGTATCGGCCTTGTCATTGACCTGGGCACTGTCCGGGTACCTGCTTGGCGCCCGTTCCGACCGCAGCGGGCGCCGCAAGCCTTACCTGTTGGTGGCCGTGATCGTGTTTTCGGTGTGCTCGTTCTTCTCCGGGCTGGCCAGCACCTTCTTCATGCTGCTGGCTGCCCGCCTGCTGATGGGGGTGGCCGAAGGCCCGATACTGCCTATCTCGCAAACCCTGATGGCGATGAACTCCACGGCAAGCCGCCGCGGCCACAACATGGGCATCATGCAGAACTTTGGCAGCAACCTGCTGGGCTCATGCATCGCGCCCCTGCTCCTGGTGGCCCTGGCCAGCCACTACCACTGGCGCCTTGCATTCATCGTCGCGGGCATCCCCGGGTTGATTGCCGCGTGCATGATCTGGAAGTACGTACGCGAGCCCAGGGAGGTAGTCATTGCCCAGCCGACGACACCGTCCGCCTCGCAGCCCGTCGCAGCAGGTTCGTTGTTAGAACTGCTGCGTTATCGCAACGTCTGGTTGAGCATGCTCATCGCGTGTTTCTACGTGGCGTGGATGGTGCTGGGGTGGGCGTTCATGCCGGTGTACTACATGAACGAGCGGCAGTTCGGCTCTACCGAAATGGGTATCTTGATGAGCGTGCTGGGTGCCAGTGCCACGCTCTGCAGTTTCATCGTGCCTGCGCTTTCCGACCGCCTGGGCCGGCGCCTGGTAGTGGTGGTGTTCTCCCTGATCGGGGCGCTCACGCCGCTGGCAGCGCTGTATTTTCAAGGGCCGTTCTGGATGCTTTGCACGGTGTTGTTCATCACCTGGTCGGCCAGCGGAGTGGCGCCGATCTTCATGGCCACCATTCCATCAGAAACCGTACCGGTTCATCGCATTGCCGCCTGCGTCGGGCTGGTGATGGGCATGGGTGAAGTGGTCGGCGGCGTGCTCAGTCCGGTGCTGGGCGGTTGGCTGGCGGACATTCATGGTCTTGGCGCCCCGTTGCTGCTACAAGCAGGGTGCGCAATCGTTGTTGGAGTGCTGGGGTTGGGGCTGATTGAAACTGCCCCCCTGCGCGCAGTCGGGCGCAGCAACCTGACGGCGGTAAGCGAGTAGCGGTCCAGAGGCTCCGAGCCGGGATCCTGGGGACGCCATGCAGCCCCGGGGTTCAGGTATAGCCCTGTTCTGTGAGCCAACGTCGCACCATTTTCTGATGCTCAACCTGCTGTCCCTCAAGCACAGCACTGAGCGCCAGGCCAGCATGAAGCCCGCGAACTATCGGTGCCAGTTCTACACCTTGCAAATGCCAAACCCCCAGCGGCTGGTCCGCCGTCACCACGACCTCGGCTTCATCCACCAGCCCGTCACGCAACACTGGCTGGCGTGCCACTCGCACCGCTCGCCAGTCCGTGCTCAGGTGCAGGGGTTGCGCATCCGGCCAACCCTGGCGCCGGGCCCAGAACGGTTGCCCCACCCGGCTTTGTTCCTGGGCATAGAAGTCCCGGCCAATGCGGGCAAAACGCAAGAACAGCTGCTCGACCCGCTGCTGGTGAAACTGCCGCGCCAATTCGGCCCGCTCAGGCCTGCGCAGCAACGTATTGATCACCACCGGCGCCTGCAATGCCGAAGAGAGCGACTGAAAAATCCCGTTGCCCGACAGCGGGTCAACGGCCATGGCAGCATCCCCCACCCGGATCCAGTCCTGCCCGACACATTCACCCGCCAGAATGGCGGTACTGCTACGTGCATGCACCTGTGCCGGTATCAATGCCTGACCGTCGAACAGCTCGGCTACCAACGCGCTGCGGCCCCGCAACGCCACGCAGTAAGCTGCCAACCCAGCTTTCCCCGGCAGCCCGGCAGCGTCCTGGGTGACTTGCCAGTAACAGCGGCCATCTTCCAGCCGTGCCATCCACGCCCAACCATCCTCCAGGCTCTCCACCGCCGACGCAGGTGCACCGGGGCTACCCTGCCAGACATTGAGCAGGCTGACCGTTTCCGGCCCACGCAGTCGGTCTGCGGCCAGGGGCGCCTGTCGGCCTCGGGCCTCAACCAGGAAATCAGCGGTCAGCACCTGCCCATCGTCCAGGCGCACATGATGACCGCCCCCCTGCACGACCTCACGCACCCGGCCCTCGACCACACGCACGCCTGCGCGCTGAAGGTCTTCGCGCAGCGCCTGGTCAAAGCGTTGCCGGTCGAGCAAAAACTCCTGGTTCATGTGTAGGTGCTGGCCGTTCCAGTGCACCTGGCGGGTGGCCGGCATGGCCGCCTGGCTCAAGGCCCCGCCAAGGCCTGCGTGCCGCAAGCCCTCCAGCACCCGCTGCGAAACGCCTTCAACTGCCGCGAAACGGCGCCACTCCGACACCACCGTCACGGTGTAACCCAGCCGCCGCAAGCCAATGGCCGTGGCTGCACCCGCAGGGCCGGCACCCAGCACTACAATGCGCGGCTCAAGCATGGCTGGGCCCCCGTCGCTCTGGGCCGATGAACGCCGCGTGATCGCGCAACCAGTCATGGACCTGCTGGCGACCCCTACCCGGCTCGTCACGCAGCAAAGCCGCAATCCTTCCGCTCAAAGCCGCACAGCCCAAGCTCGCACCCGCTCGGCCGCCCGCCCCCACATAACCGCCAAAGTCCGCCTGCCGGGTGCCAAGCCAGGACCACTGGCCGGGCGCACAACGCGCATCACCGGTCAGTCGAAACACCCCAGGGTAGCTGGCCGGGTATACCGGCCCACCCTGTGCCGGGCTGGATGCACACAACAGCACGCCAGCCGCCAGCGCCTCGGCACAAGCCTGATGCAGCACGGGCCGGTCCTGCTGCAAGCCCAGGCTGAGGTTGATCAGCGTGGCCCCCGACTCCACCAGCCACAGCAATGCGGCAGCCACCTGCAACGCACTGGTGCTGGCCTGGTCACTGAACACCTGGGCCACCAGCACCGACACCGGACCGGCCTCGTGTTGCAAGCTGGCGAGCACCGCACTGCCGTGCCCAAGCGGGTCGGGGAGCATTTCACCTTCGCGCAACTGGCCGTCTTCCAGCCAGAAACGGCGGGCATCCAGCAAGCCGTTGGCCTGCTCCGGCGAGCAGCCACTGTCGATGATGCCAACGCGTACGTCAGTGCCCATGTTTGATCACCTCCTGCGCCAGTACCTGCAACTGGCCACCATGCAGTTGCAGGTGCAGGTCGGCATCGGCCAGGGTCGAAGCCCGGTGGCTGATCAAGATGCGCGTGCGACCGGCGAACAGCTGGTCGATGGCCGCGATCACTTCACGTTCGGTGGCTTCGTCCACCGCCGAAGTGGCCTCGTCCAGCACCAGGATCGCCGGGGCCTGCAACACTGCACGAGCAATGGCGATGCGTTGTTTCTGCCCCCCGGACAACTGCTGGCCGCGCTCGCCCAGCAAGCCATCCAGGCCCAGCGGCAGGCTGTCGACAAGGCTGTCCAGCCGCGCCAGGCGCACCACCCGTTCCAGTTCATCACGGCTGGCCTCGGGCACGCCATAAGCCAGGTTCTGCGCCAGGGTGCCACGGAACAGCACGATGTCCTGGCTGACCACAGCGATTTGCCTGCGCAATGCAACAAGGTCGAGGTCGCGCAGGTCGACGCCGTCCAGCAGGATGCGCCCGGCGTCCGGGTCGTAGAAGCGCTGCAGCAGGTCGATCAGGGTTGACTTGCCCACTCCGGAGGCACCGCTGATGGCAACTTTCAGGCCACCCGGGATGCTCACCTGCACGTTTTTCAGTACCGCACCCTGGCGCCCCTCATGGGCAAAGTTCAGCGCCTCCAGGCGCAACTCGCCGGGGCCATCGGGGATGGGCTGCGGGTTGGCGGTCTGATGTACCGCTACCGCTTCCTGCTTCAATTCCATCACCCTTCCCAGGCTGACAGCCATGCGCTGCACCGCCACATACAAGCCCAACAGGCTCTGCACCGGCCCAACCGCCATGCCCATGTAAGTAGAAAAAGCGATCAGCGCGCCCAACTGCCAGGTGCCCTGGATAACCCACCAACCACCCACCAGGAACGCGCAGGCGCGGCACCAAGAGGTCAATGTGCCGGGGATGGCCTGGGTGAAGAATTCGGTCACCTGCACCTTCAGCAACTGGCGCATGTAACCTTGCCCAAGCTGGTCCAGGCGCCCTGCTTCCCGGCCTTGCTGGCCGGCCGCCTGGATGAACTTCATCGCCGGCAGGGTCTCGACCAGGAAAGACGACACATCCGCCGAGCGCTCACGCAAGTTGCGCACTTCGCGCTCCACCTTGCGCCGCATCCAGCGCAGCCACAGCACCTCGATCGGCACCAGCAGCGCCAGCAACAGCGACAACTGCCACGACAGCATCAGCATCAACGTCACCGCGCCCACCAGGCCGATCACCGCCGACACCGCCGAGAACAGCGAGTCCACGGCAAAGCGCTGGATCTCTGCCACATCGCCATCCAGCCGCGAAAGAATGTCGCCGATACGCCGCCGCCCGTAGAAAGTTGGCGACAACTGCTGCAGATGGCGGTAAAGGTCGTCGCGCAGGGCGAACAGGATGCGCCCCGACAGGCGCGTATGCAGGTAGCGGTTGACGCCGGCCAGCACAGTGCCCAGCAGGCCCGCGCCGATCATGATTGCCGCCATGTGCCAAAGCGTTTGGTAATCCTTGGCCAGCAGCCCTTCGTCGATCAGGGTCTTGACCAGCCAGGGTTGCGCCAGTGCCAGCAGCGATGCCCCCAGCGACAAGCCGAGCAACAGGCCGATGGCACGCCGGTGTGGGCGCACGAAACCATACAGCCAGGCCAACGCCTGGCGCATGAGTACAGGGTCGCTGGAGTCCACCAGCCTTGCGAACAGGCCGCCCACGTCAGCCGCGCAACTGCTTGAGCTTGCGGTACAGCGTCGCCCGGCTGATACCCAGCGTCTCGGCGGCGGCCGAGACGTTGCCCTGGTGGCGCGCCAGAGCACCGCGAATCTGCTCCAGTTCATTGTCCTTGAGGCTGCCGGAGGGCGCTGTGCTGCTGGCCAGTTCGTCCAGCAGGCAGTCGGTAAGGTGATCGAGGGTCAGCACCTGCTCGCCATCCTCGCGCATGGCCAGCGCGGTGCGCACCACCATTTCCAGCTGACGGATGTTGCCGGGCCAGTCGAAGCCTTCGAGCAACGCGGTCAACGCCGGGTCGAGGGTTACGCCACGCGCATCGGCCTTGTCCAGCAGGCCCTGGATGATCGCCGCCAGGTCGTCGCGTTCGCGCAGGGCCGGCAGGCGCAGCGACACACCGTTTACCCGATAGTACAGGTCTTCACGGAAGTGTTGTTCCTGGACCAGGCGCTTGAGGTCGCGGTGGGTGGCGCAGATCAGCGCCACGTCAATGTCCTGCTCGTCGCCCGCCCCCAATGGTGCTACGCGGCGCTCCTGCAGCACCCGCAGCAGGCGTGCTTGCAGGGCCAGCGGCATGTCGCCGATTTCGTCGAGGAACAGCGTGCCACCATGGGCCTGCATCAGCCGCCCGACCATGCCGCCCCGGCGCGAACCGGTGAAGGCGCCCTCGCGATAGCCGAACAGTTCGGACTCGATCAGCCCTTCAGGAATGGCCGCGCAGTTGACTGCCACAAACGGTTTGTCGGCACGCGGGCTGGCCAGGTGCAAGGCGCGAGCGACCACTTCCTTGCCGGTACCGGTTTCGCCCAGCAGCAGCACTGGCAAACCATTGCCCAGCCCCTGGCGAGCCATGCGCAGGTTGCGCGCCAGCCGTGAATCACCACCGGCCAGGGCCTCGAGTGCTGGCGACTGCTTGCCCAGCGCTGGCTTGCTTGCCGGTGTGCTGCCATTGACCCGGCCATGGCGTGGCAGCTGCAAGGCACGGAAGTGGAACTCGCCCTTGGCCGTCTGCACACTGCTCACACCGCCCTGCCACAGACGCGCGATAAACGCAGGTGACCGTTCGCCGAGCAGGTCAGTGCTGCGCCGGCCAATCAGCTCATGGCGCGGCACCTGCAACAACTGGCAGGCACTGTCGTTGGCGGCCAGCACTTCACCGTCCAGGCTCAGGGCCAACAGGCCGTGCCAGGCGCTGTTGAGGTACTGCGGGCGGCTGTGGAAGGCCAGCACCAGTTGTTCCGGATGGCACAGGCCAAACAGGCGGCTTTCAATGTTGCCGGCCGCCAGCATCAGGGTCGACAGGCTGTCCTGCGGTTGCGCCATCACCCCTTCGCGGGTGATGTCGAGCACGCCGATCACCTCGCCGCGCGGGTCGCGCAATGGCACGGAAGTACAGGAGAACGGGCTCAGGCGGTCAAGGTAGTGTTCGCCGCAGTTGATCAGCGTCGGCCGGCCTTCGACCACGGCCGTGCCGATGGCGTTGGTGCCACGCAGCGATTCGCTCCAGCAACTGCCCGGGTGCAGATCGCGCAGGCCCTCGCGCTGCAGCACGTGCTTCTGGCCTTCGATGGCCAGCACGTTGGCCTGGGCGTCGCCGAGGATGACGATGCCAGCCTTGCCCTGGCGCGCGACCAGATAGTCGAGTTCAGGGGCGACGGCATCGATCAGCAGGCGGTTGCGCTCCAGCAGCAGGCGCAGGTCATGGCCCTGTTCCAGGCCCAGGCCGACCTGTTCGCCTTGCAGGCAGTCCAGGCCGTGGCCCAGGCTGCGGCGCCAGGAGGCGTCGATCTCATCACGCAGCATGCCCAGCGGTAGTTCGCCTTCGCTGGCCAGCTTCAACCGGGCCTCGCGGGATTCGTGCAGCGGGTCGTGGGCGTTTGTTATTAGTTGTCGCGCCATTTTCTACTCCGGCTGTGCCCCGCAATGTGACGGGGTACGGGCTTGGGAATTTTCCGCAGTGTGCGGGAGAAATGGCTGGGCGTCATCTGGTAGTGGATGGATTGGGGTGTAGCTGGCCAGGTTACTTGAAGCTGGCGCAATTCCTGTGGAAGCTGGCTTGCCGGCGATCACCGGCTTCGCCGGTGCGATCCACCGCGTCGCCTGCTTCGCGGGCTTGCCCGCTCCCACAGGGTTCGCACCAAGCCTGAGGACTGCGCTGTACCTGTGGGAGCGGGCGAGCCCGCGAAGAGGCCCTCGAGGTCAATCAGGGATATCGATCGATATCACCAATAGCCAAGCCCCGTCAGGTACTCGACGCCGCCTTCCGCCCAGCCAGCTGCTGCCTCTCAACCCCATCCAGCAACGCCTCCACCACCGCCTTGGCCGAATCCAACCCATGGTCATTGCTCAACAACAGATCACGGCAGGTGCCCTTGGCCAGTTCCAGCGCCTTGAGGTTGGTCGCAAACGCCCCTTTCAGCAGCGTGGACAGGTGCACCAGCGCATCTTCGTAATCCACGCCCGAACGAACGGCGAACAACGGTGGATGGCTGCATTCGCAGGTGGAGAAACTGGAGGCCGCCGTGGTGGCGCGTACAGGAGGATCAGGTAAGCCTTTTGTCATTGTGTCGCTCCTTGATTCACTGGAGTCGCCACACAACGTGACCAAACGAATGGGTGGCGACTGTACGCGGGTTGGTCAACCGGGAATCAAGGAAACCGGCGCGCACGGAGGCGCCCCACGCACAGCCGCCATAAAACGAAACAGCCGGGCACAAAAAAGCGCCAACTGTATCGCAGAGCGGGCGCTTGTGCGCCTTGATGATTGCGGGTGACCAAACCCGACTGCTGGATTGACAGCAGCGGGCAAAGACTACCGAGGTCAGGGAAGGGTTTCAAGCTGAGGGCATGCGCAGTAACACTTCTGTTGCCTGATCGCACTCCTGGCCGGCTGCCACAACCGCCGCTCGATCCCCTGCGCCAGCAAGTGCCCCACCGCCGCTTCGATCGCCGACAGCACGCACAACTGCGCCGGTTCATTGGTGGTATACCCCACCTCGGCTTCCAGCAGTTTCTTGAACTCGATGAACTTGAACACGCCGGCACTGCGCCCTACCGAGTCGATGGTCTTGCTGGTCATCACGTTGGCCAGCATCTGCCGTGCGCACGTCCACAGCGCGCAGGTTGACGGTGACCTGGTCCACCCGGTACTCGCCGGAGATGTCGATCCCCATGTAGCGGGCACCTTCGCCGCCGCTGCGCACGTTGGTGTCGGTTGGGCCTCATCTGGTTGATGGAGCCCGTTAGGGTTGAGCAAGGAAGATAAACACTGATTTACAAGTATCAGAAGCTTCCTACTTGGCGCCAAATCATCAACACCCCGTTTATTTCTATCCCTCCACGGCGCTCGTACCCTTCCAGTACACCCTCACCCTGAACGCTACTCCACGTTGCCGCGCCCACAGGGCTGTGCCCCGCGCAGCAAGGACATGCCATGTACCGACAATCCGATCTGCGTTTCAGCTTCCAGCCCTTGGCCGGTGATCATGAATTCGAGGTAGTTTCATTCGAACTTGACGAAGCCATCAGCGCACCCTTCCAGCTGAGGCTGGAATTGATCAGTCACGAGGATGACGCCGACTTCGGTAATTTGCTCGATAAACCGGCGCTGTTCACTATTTGGAAAGGGCAACGCCCACTGCGCTTCGTGCACGGTCTGATCAGCACGTTCAGCCAGGGCGAAACCGGTTTTTACCGCACTCGTTACCACGCCTTGGTCGAGCCGACGCTGGCCCGGGCCGAGTTGCGTTCAAACTGGCGCATCTTCCAGCAAAAAACCGTACCGCAAATCCTTGAACTGATGCTGCAGCGTCAAGGCATCAGCCGTTATGAAATCAGAAGCATCGGTGAGCACCAGGTACGCGAGTTCTGTGTGCAGGCCGGTGAAACCGACCTCCATTTCATCGCCCGCCTGGCGGGCGAAGAGGGTTTCGTCTATTGCTTCGAGCACACGCCGAAACACCATCAACTGGTCATCACCGACCGGCTACTGACGCTGGGACAGATCAGCCGATGGGCAACAACTGCCGATGAAGACAATGAAGGCTTTTTCGAACAGGACGAGGTCGGTCCCGACCAGGTACTGTACCGGGCCATGGGCGGTGGCGATCAGGCCAGGCCTTGCCTGAAGCGCCTGCGTTACAGCGAACAGGTTCGTACTGCGCGGCAGGTGCAACGTGACTACACCTTTACTAACCCACAGTATCGGCAGGAACATCGAGCATCCGACAGTCGTATCACCCATCAGTCCCGGAACTATGAGCGTTTCGACTACCCCGGCCGTTACAAGCGTGATGCGGTTGGCGTGCCCTTCACAGCCAACCGTCTCACCGCCCTGCGTCATGATGCCTGCATTGCGGAGGTTGAAGGCGACGATGTACGGCTGCAGCCCGGCCTGGGTTTCACCCTTGTCGAACATCCCCGCAAAGATCTCAACGCACACTGGCGCGTGATGCGTGTGCACCATGAAGGCAGCCAATTCACCAGTCTGCAGGAAGAAGCAAGCGGTGCCGATCAGAGTACACGCTACACACAGGAAGCCGTGCTGGTGCCCGGCCGAATCGAATGGCGACCCGCGCCGCTGGACAGGCCTCGTATCGATGGCCCACAGATGGCTACCGTTGTCGGTCCAACCGGCGAAGAGATCTATTGCGACGAATGGGGGCGGGTCAAGGTCAGCTTCCCATGGGATCGGGAAAGCAACAACAATGAGTTCAGCTCCTGCTGGGTACGCGTGTCGCAAGGCTGGGCCGGTGGCAGCTGGGGCTCGATGGCCATCCCGCGCATCGGCCAGGATGTGATCATCCAATACGTCAACGCCGACCCCGACCAACCAATGATCACCGGACGCACCTACTGCGGGGATCAACTGCCGCCCTATGACCTCCCGGAACACAAGACCCGCATGACCATCAAGAGCCAGACCCACAAGGGCAATGGCTTCAACGAACTGCGATTCGAAGATGAACTGGGTCGCCAAGAAGTGTTCATGCATGCAGAAAGGGATATGAACACCAAGGTCAAGCACGACCAGACCCTCAATGTCGGTAACGACCGCGCCACTGCAACAGGCCGGGACCACACCACCAGCATCGCGCGTGACGAATCAATCGAAACAGGCCGGGACCGTCGCGATCATGTTCACCAGGACCGTTTCACCAGGATCGACCGCAACGACGTCCACACGGTCGGTAACTCAAGCCGCACCAAGATCACCGCCGACCACAGCCTGAACATCGGCGGCAACCAGTCACTTGTTATCGAAGGCACGCGTGCCATTGAGGCCCGCACGGCGCAACGCCTGTTGACCCGGGCGTACATGCTTCAGGGTACGGAACGGATCCACATCCGTGGTCCGAGCGGCAAGATCATTTTCGATGCCGACGGCATCACAATCGAAGCGCCCAACATCCGCTTCAAAGGCAACGTCACCTACCAGACACCGGTGCAGGCCCAACTCGATGCCATCGAAGCCGCTGTCCGCGAGGGCTCGCCGCTGATTGAAGAGCGCCCTTTTGCCGGTGAGGATGACGCATGAGCCTGCACCGCCAACTAACTGAGGGAAGCCTGTGCACGGGGACCGTGAACGCAAGCCTGTTCGTGCTTGCCGAAGCGTCGGCCAATCAGGACCTGCTGGGTAGGCTGGAGTTTCATGCCAGCCAACACCACAGCCTTTGGTATCTGGAATATGACGCCGGGTTGGAGAGGCATGCCCCAATACTGTTCCAACTGATCGCGGGCAGCGAAGTGGACACGTGGCTAGGCGGACTGAAGGGGCGTTTCACCGGTACCGTGATCGAGGCCGCCTTGCCCCTTGAAGCGCTCGCACGGCACCTGCGCCGCTTTGGCAAAGCTCAGGCAGGACGACGTCGTTATTTTTTGAGGCTTGGTGCCCCCCAATCATTAAGCCTGTACGTCGCCTCACTGACCTACCGCCCAGACATCCTGGGCCGGCTGTTCGACAACGGACGGGTACGCAGGCTCTATTTCCACGATGCGCGCACCGGGCTTGCGCTCGGCGCACAGCCGCTGTTTGAGCAAGCAGAACATGGCAGCGAACGGGAGGGCTGCCTGGCTTGGCTGCCACTGCGCCATGAGGTGTCGGGATGATTCTGCAAAGTCTGGATCTGGATGCACTACAAGGGGCGGTACTGTGGTCAACCAACCGCAGGCTGTCTGACTTCCTGCTAGAGACGTTGAATGGTTCACTTCCGCGCTTTCATACCCGCGGCGAGGATGTTCCTCCCTTCGTAGCCAAAGCGGGGGCGCTCGTCAGCAAAAACGGTTACACCTGCGGCAAGGAGTACAGCTTGCTCGTGCTCAGCCATTTATTGTTAGGCCTGGGGTGGTGGGCCGATCCCGCGTGCGAATCGGTGTGGTCAATCAGACAAGCACCTGGCCTCACCCAGAATGAGCAACTTGACCTGCTGACCATGCAGGCGGCAAATCACCGTTCACGGTGGGAGCGTCAGCTTACCCCCATGCACGACATCACACTGGGGATGTTGCGCTGGACCGATGACGACCGCGACCAAGACCGCCGGTGGCGATCGCTGGAACAACTGATGGCCCTGCGTGGCGTACCTGAAGACGCATATCATGCGTGCTATTGCCGCTATGAGTCGGATGCCTGCAGCCGCTATGCGCTGCCCGTCATCAACCACGTGGAGCTTAACGGAAACGAAATCCGCGCCTATCGCTATTACGGCAAACGGCTACCGCAGCCCTCCGACGACCTGCACAAGCTGTCCCAATTGTCCCGCAGCCGAGTGCTGTTGCATGTCCTCCTGGCCATAGCATTCGGTCGTTACTTCTTCCTCAACCCTTTGTTCACTCCCTGGGTGAAGGCGCTGGAGGCCACCGACTCGCCCAGCGAGCGACGCCACGCGTTGGCAAGTCAACTTGCAGCTCATCAACAGGCACTCAAGGAGCCGAGCCCGCATGTTTGAATCATCTGCTTTACAAGCCTTGAGTCATGCCGCACTCAACGGGGCGCTACCCATTCCTCCAGACATTTGCGTGCCGTGCTCTCTTCCCGGTGCAATGTTTTCGCTCGACGGTGGTGATGGCTGCGACCAGGTACTGGGCATTCCGTCGCAGAACGGCGTTGGCCCCGCTTGGTTTCGCAACAACCCCTGGATCCGCGACCCTGCACGCAATCACCGCGACACCTTCCTCCAGCAAGTGCTGGAACATGCTGGCGATACGCTGGGCAATGCCTGGCTGGCAGATTTTTACGCCTTTGCCGCTCGCGAAAAGCTGCAATTGGTATGCATCGACGATGAAATCCGCCTGGACGAACTGGCCCCGCCAGTACTCGACCACATGGGCAAGCGCGACCAGCAAGGCTTCGGCTTCACCCTGCACAGCAATTTCCTGTTCACCGACCACAAGATCTACTTCGCCACCTTCACCCACGTAGAGTGGCGCGAAGCGCAACGGGAAGAATACATCGACGAGCACGGCACCCAGCGCATCAGTCCGCCCTACACCTGGCACACACCCAGCGGCCTGTACCCAATCAACCTGGCCTGCGAACAGCTGGCCCGCCACTATGCCGAAGCCAAGGGCCGCGCACGCCTGTGGCAAGGCGTTATCGGTGCGGGCGAATTCGCCCTCGGGCTTCTGGCAGTCATCCCTGTGGTGCGGGGTGTCAAGGGTGCCCTCACCCGCGGCCGCTATGCTTTCGTCGCCCTGGAAGCCGCCTTGGCAGCAGACGCCATGATCGATGGCAGCAGCCGCATGATCACCGGCGAAGGCCTGAGTATCGGCGAGCAGTTCTTCACCGACCTGGCGCGCCTGGCCAACCCAGACACCGCCGAGGCACGTGGCAAGCAAGTGTTCATGGCCATCAACCTGGCCTTGCTGCTGCCGGCCGCCATGGGCGGCGCCCGCTGGCTGATGCACAAGCTGCGGCCCGGCAGTATCACTACCGTGCGCCTGGACAACGCCGCACTGTCGCAAGAAGACGTCCGTCGCCTGGGCAACCGCAGCGCTGGCGAAGTCACCGTACTGGAAACCCGCATCCAGCGCCGCACCCGCGAAGGTGAGCTATCGGTCACTGCCCGCGAACTGCACTCGGTAGACCGCAATGCCAGCCAGGTCGCACTCGACGTGGTCGGCGGCAAGGCCGACTACGCCTTCATGGCCACCACCCTGCGTGACCGGCTGGTGGCACTGATCCAGCACAGCGTCGGCCCAGTGCGTATGGGCGGTAGCCTGACCCGCGTCGTCGCCGATGCCGGCGAAGAAGCCTTGGCAGCGGCTCTGGTCAGTCACTGGAAGGTCAAGCCCGAAAACATCCTCGGCATGAGTACCCACCCCTCCCGGCCCAGCCAGTTCGGCTTGAAGAACAAGAGCGACCAAGGCATCGACATGCTGGTGTACGTACCGCCTCCGCCTTCGATGACGGTACGAAATCCGACGACGCAGGAAATGCGCCATCACATTGATGGGCTGAAAGGCACGGCGCCGCTGAACGAGCTGAAGTTCGAGGCGGGGACGTTGTTGGTGATAGAAGTGAAGACGACCCTTGGAAAAAGCAGGACGCCTGGATTCCTGAACACACAAATGGCCGGCGGAAGTGCGAATGTGGAGCGTATACAAAGACTGATAGCACGAAGGAAGGGAGGCTGGAACATCGACAACCTGAAGGTAGCAATGCCTGAGATTGCAGCCAAAGCAACACATCTGCGCAATGCAATGAGCAGCGGAAAAATCTCATACCTTCACGCGCAGGTGTTTCTTGCTCCTAGCGGACAGCTAAACAAGGTTGCGGGCAACTCGACCGGAATTCAGATAAATACCTGGTGACGAAAATGGCATCAACCTCTAGATCTCGACTAACCAGTAGCCTCAGAAACATTCGCGATTGGGCATCATCTGACGCATCACTTGAAAGACGCAGAATCACTGATTACATACAAGGAAATGACAGCATCGCTATTGCCGCCGACGAAGTATTCAGGCTCGGCATGAATAGCATAGGAGACAGTCTACTCCAAGCCGCTGAAAACCCATACGCGAAAGCGCCCCAAACACTGGCTACGGGCATATTGAGGCTATTAGTAGGAAACAGCGTAATCATCGAGAATCTTAAAGGCACTTTCCGAACCGGCCTTGATGATCTGGATGGCATCACCCATGTAATGCTATGCGCCCTGGCAACCGGACAATTTACGGTGGTAGTACCTTGCCATGATGCAGTCTTCTCCGGCATTAACAATGGCTACGGTGTGAGAGATGGTCACAATCCACTGATTGGCACCACGCTACGTTACGCCGCCTTTGGCCTGAGCATCATCGGCGACTGGCTAGACGAACCGCTAGACCTAGACAAACACGCCCTGCCCCGCGACCCTGCCTGGGGCCAGCTGGTCGCTCACTGGCGCGAGCCCGACCCCGACAAGCTGATGCCGATGCTGGTCACCGCCTGCGATACCCACGTTGAACGCATCGCCCTGACTTCCCGCGAACTCGACTCCGGCAGCTTCGAATTCGGGTCGCCCTTTGAAGCCGTCTACCCTGCCGAAATCCTGGCCATTCTCAACCTGCGGCGCTCGATGGGCCTGCCAAACCCTTCCATCGACCACCCACTGATGAAGACGCCCTACGCTCAGCTGACCTGCCCGCCAGGCATGCGCTTCGAGCCGGATGAGTTATTGATGCGCTTCCTGGCTGCGGCCTGCAAGTATGATCCCGATGCCGTACCGGCTGGGCTTTACGAAGCCGTCGTGCAGAACAGTGCAGAGGATTGAGCGATGTCCAGAAAAGGCGCAATTCGCAAAGGCGACCCTCACAGTGGCGGAGGCCGGATGGGGGAAGGAAGCGGGATGGTTGTCAACGGGCGGCCGCAATGCATCCTTGGTGATCATGCGCCCTGCCCGCTTCATGGTGGGACATTTGCACTGGTATCTGGCGGTGATCGTGGTGTGCTGTGCAACGGTATTGCGTTGGTGTTCGAGCCGGCAGAGCTTGCGTGTGGATGCAGGGTTTCATCCACCTGCTCGGGACCTTACGCCAAAGATGAATGAGCGCGCAGCGGATCTTCGGGGGCTTGCTCCACACATTGTTTTCGGGCCAATTAATCTTTTGCCAATGCGCCCGCACCTGACGATCAGCGGAGCAACCCTCGATATCGGATCGGACAAACGAGGCGGATAAAGATAACCACACAGAAGTGGCCGGACCGAAACAAATGTGCGCGGGCTTGCCGCGCGAAGCGCCGCGCGGGCGGCGTTCGATCTCACAGGCGCCCAATCCTGATCGCCAAGCACCTGGACGCCCCGCCCTCAATCCTGCACCGCATTCCCGCGCCCGGCCAACGGT
>AZIG01006877.1_pt1 | contig 24238 bp, 38 predicted proteins | sample 359071 | NCBI WGS metagenome assembly AZIG01 (sample SAMN02429714, study PRJNA222667) | marine sediment metagenome | biome: Sediment sample; isolation source: enrichment culture of sample MGS-AQ(UA) from oil contaminated terminal site... | place: Jordan: Aqaba | collected 2011-05-15 | depth 18 m m | reverse complement strand
GCGAAGCGCCCACGGCCGTCATCAGCACACCAGCTGCGCCGGCTGCAGCGATCGCAGCGCCAGGCGCAATAGCTGGGCCAACAAACGGCACGCCGATCATCGACACAAAGGCGTTCAAGGCTGCCATCGCCACCTGTGCTGCTGCGAAGGAAAGCAACGCGTGCCCCATCGACTGGATGAATGTTGCCGCGAAGCCCTTGATATCGAGCTTGCCGGTCTCGGCCCACTCGGTCACGGCGTCGGTGAGATTGCGAAGGGTGCCAGCCCCGACCTGTTGCATGCTTCCGTACAGGTCCATCGCCGCCTCGGCCTGGGTAGCGAAGCCGCTGAGGAAGCCGGCCGTGCCGTTGAGCTGCAGCTTGTCGACATCCTCGTAGTACTTCTCCTGCATGGCCCGGCGTTTTTCCAAGGCTTTTTCGAGGATGTCAGTCTCGCGCTCATACGCCGAATCCGAAACGTCACCGGCTTCATGCCGCTGCCGCAGATCTTCAAGCTGATCCTGGTAGTCCTGCTCGATGGCCAGCATGTCCAGAGCGCGCTGCTTCATCTCGTCGCTGCTGTAGGCGTTCAACAGCGGCGCATCCAGTGCACGCTGGTCAATGTCCAGCTGCCTCTTCACGCTTGCGCCAAACTCGCTGACAGCCTTGTCATCCTCCTTGGCCTGCTTCAGCTTTTTCAGCTGGTCCAGCTCGGCGGCCAGGCCCTTCAAGCGCTCCTGCTGCTTAGCGCTAAGACCCGTGAGGTTTCCCGACTCCAGCTCGAACTGCAGTTTGGCAACCTCGGTGGCCTCCTTGCGCTTGTCGGTCTCCGTGTTTATCAGCGCGATCTGCCGCTTGTAGCCTTCCTCGGCCGAGTCGAACTGTCCCTGCAGCTTTTTGGCGGCCGCTTCGGCGGCTTTAGCAGCGGCCTGCTGAGCCGGAGTTAGCGCGGTGAAACTTCCTGATTGCCCGCTGCGCATCTGCTCAAGCAGATCGGCCAATTCTTTGACCTGATTGGTCGCACCTTGCCCGGGATTCTCATCGAAAGATGCCATAAGGTCGCCGTAACCGACGGCCAAGTCACCCATCTGCGCCTTCGCATCGCTGATCGTCTTGCCCATGGCATCGACGTTCTTAAAAGCGTTGTAGATCCTGACAGGGGGCAAGTATCTGTCCCACCACTTGGCGTCATCGCCGCCAACCATGGCGTTGTCAACGTCAGAGAGTGTCTTCAGACCAACACCCAGTAAATGAATACCTGCCACGGTACCCACTGCGAACTTACCAAGCGCCCGAAGGCTGGCAGCCAGGTCATCAGAGACGCGCTTGGCCAGCACGCCATTGATAGTGGCGTCATTTAGCCTTGTGGCAAAGTTCGCCAGCGTTGGCAGCATCGCGCTGGTGATCTGGTTGGAAAGGCCGCTCACCGATTGATCTACCAACCAGTTGGCGGCGCGAAGCTCTTGAGCGGCCCGTATGGTCTTCTCATCCATGATCGATCCAGCCGCCTCTGCAGCGTCGCCAAAGCGCTTGAATCCCTCAGAATTATTTCGCAGAAGTGGAAGTAACGCCGTCGCGTCACTGGCGATCGCTTCCAGGTAGAACGTCATGTCTGACTGACTGACTTTCGCTTTTTCCAGGCTCGAAACATACAACCCCAACGCCTGGCTACCACTCAGATTTCTAAACTGATCGGCAGTAACACCAACTTTCGGCGCGATCTGCTCGAAGAAGTCAACCATTCCTCCGCCGCCGGTGTTAAGAAAATCACCGACTTTATCGTTTACGTCCTTGAGAATATCTGAAAGTTTATCTTGCTCGATTCCAACGGTTTTTGCTCCGACTGCCAACTTTTGGAAGTCGGTAGTGCTGACGTTGGCTACAGCGGCCAAATTAGATATTTCAGAAGCGGAATTGACCGCAGATACAGTCATCGCCGCGATGGCGGCAACCCCAGTTGCTATACCTGCACCTATTGCCGTGCCCACGGCCTTGGCATTTTTCTCAACCTGTTTGCGCCATTTATCTGAGGTGCGCTCTGCCTTATCCATGCCAGCGACAAAGCCGCCGACTTGCGCAATGACATCAAGAGTCAAAGTGCCTAGAGATCTTGATGCCATCATTTTCTCCGGACATTAAAAAACCCGCCGATTGGCGGGTTTCGATATCACTTCAGTATTCGAGACTTTTCTCTCTCAAATTCTTCAGTCGTTAGAACTCCACTAGAACGAAGTTCAGAGATCTTCTCGAGCTCTTCATACCTAGATTGCGATACTGGGGAAGTTTTAATTTCGCCAAAAGTCCTTGGCTTCCCAATGAAAGACCAAATGAGACATACAACCCAAGCTAGCACTGTCCACCCCAACAACAAATTCACCAAGAAAATCACGGTGTAATTTTCGTGATGTCGATGAAAAGCAATCATCATCGGGAGGATGTATAGAAAGAATGAGGCTGCAGCGATCAATATGTAGCTGCCGGTGAGGAATTCCATGGCCACTCCCTTGGATTGAAAGGTTCCAATTTAACACCTCAACGGCAAATAGCGAAAACCGCTACGCCCATGTGCTCATCGCGTCCTCAAGGGAGATCGGACCTTCTTCATCCTCATGCAGTGCAAAATCCTTCCAGGTGTAGGGCGTCGGACGCTTCTTCGGGTCGCGGTGTAAGTTGGCGGTTAGTGCCGCCAGCAGGGCCACCGAGCGCTCTACGCGCATGCCGAGATGAAGAGTTCCGCGGCGCTTCCTGTACTTCACCCAGGATCGGAACTCGCTCAGGCTGATGGTTTCCTTGGCTTGCGCGATTGTCGAGCCCCCGACGCCGGAGAGGACGAGCTCGTGCCAGATCTCGTCTCGTTCGGTGAGCTCCTCGTCTTTCCCAAGTCATTGACCTGCTGAATGGCAAGCAACAGGGCGACAGACAGGGCACCGTCCAGCGAACCCAGGCGCTTGGTGCTTTCCGGGTCTTTTTCCAGTTCCACCGGATCGAGCGGGCCGTGAGTAATGTCCATCGGGCTGCTGAACACCGGGTACCCATGCTCGTCACAGATCGAAGCAGCGATCTTGCCGGCGATGGTGTCGTGCTTACCGTTGAACGACAGTACGTCGTTGACAGCTGTCTGATAACCCAAGGGGCGAACATACACAGTTGCGGTGAACTTGGTGCCGGCTTGGTGCCAAGTGATTTCCTTCTCCACTGGGCGGCCGGTAAACGACCCTGCGCCCTTGAGCGCATCGAGTGTCAGTTTCATGCGTTACCTCAGGCGTTGGTGGACTTGCGAATCCAGGCGGAGCCGCCGGAGCGCTGGATGGTTGCAGCCGTGGTAACCGCCGCGTTCGCAGCAAAGTCGAACGGGAAGTCAGCAACGTAGCCGTCGAACAGGAACCAGGTTCGGGTTGACGGCAGCACGAAGTCATCCGCATCGCCCAGGATCGCCGAAGCTGCTGCGCCGGTCCCGGCACCGCCTGTGAGGGTGATGCTCGGCTTGCTGGTGTAGCCGGAGCCGGCGTTCGTGATGTTGAAGCCAGTCACCTTGCCGTCCGCGATGATCGCGGTTGCAGCAGCACCGGTGCCGCCTCCACCAGAGAATGCAACGGTGGGTGCCGAGGTGTAACCAGAACCTCCGCTGGTCAACTCGATGGCCGATATTGCACCGGCAACGCCCACGGTCGGCTTGATGTCCTTACCATCGGACCAGCCCACCACCCAGCGAATGCTCTCGATGGTGTCATCCTCAGAGATCTGGTGCAGACGAACGTGGGAAGGGTTGCGCGGGTCGACGTTGAGTGTCAGCGAAGCCTGACCAGGCGTGCGCAGGCCGCGCAGGTACTTGCGAACGGTGTCGCTGAGGCAGGTTACTTCAACCTGGTCTGCCGGGTTGCCACCCGGGTTGAACGCCGTTGCGCACTCGATCTCGATGACTTCGAACACGTTTCGGTTTGCGGCCGTTGGCACCAGGGCGTAGATCTGGGTGCCTTGAGCGAGAATCGCCATGGGTCTCTCCAATTGCGGGCAAAAGAAAACCCGCACTGGGCGGGCTATTGGGTAGTCAACTGGCGCGTCGAGCACAAGAGACTGACTTGTGGTTACGTACAGCTTGTATAAAACGCCAGTGGCAGACTGACGATCCTCCTAGTAGCGTTCTGCCTTTACTTTCGGGAAACAGGCATGGAATACAGCGTAATAGTCGCAGGGACCGGGTTCGAGGGACGCGACGGCCGGATCAGAATGGCGGTTAGGGAAGGTATGGAAGTAAACTTAGTTCCCGAGCCTACCAACCCTCACGATGAAAACGCGATTGCCGTTTATGTGACCGTCCGCAGATGGTTCACCCTCTTCCTCAAAACCGATGTTCACATCGGATACATCAAGCGAGACAGGGCAAAATTCTTCTCAAGGAAATTACGTGAGGGCGGAAAAATCGTAGGCGCCTACGTAAAAAGCATGTACCTCGAGCAAGATCACCCCAGGGTTTCCCTTGTTGTCGAGACAGATTGGTAGCCTCTTAGCGAGGTAGGATCCAGTCCACATCGAAGCTGGTTCGGTAATTTTTTGTCGTAGGGTCGCGGCCCTCCCCGCCCCATCGAGTGATATAGGCGCTCAGTTCTATGGCGTCACGTATGGCATCGCGCACTTGACGCACTGACGTTCCGGTAGTGCCGTACACGTCTACCTGCAGGGTAACGCTGTCAGCATCTGGCCGGCCCGCCAAGTAGTTCTCAGGTTCGCCATTTACCACCTGCCACACAGCGTATGGCTTGGCCACGTCCTGCGGGGCCTCGCCAAACGAGTAAAGCCGAAGGCTTGCACCGGCACCTAGCAGCGCTGTGACGGCGCCGGCTTGGGAGCAGAGCTGGAAAATTGGTGGTGTCATGAGGACGCGGCCTTCTTTGCAGCGCGCCGGATGGCGCGATCTATAGCTTTCTCGTATTCGGTTACGAAGGTGTTTGTGACTTCGCTGATGCTGTTGGCCAGGGCAGACCGCATAAACGGATCGGCAGCCATATTCTCGGTACCAAATTCGATCAGCCGCCAATGCGGGGTAGGCGCATTGGTTGACGTGTCCACGGCTTCACCCTTCTTCGCTAAGACTGCGCCGTGTAGCACGCCGATACGGAAGCCGAGATTGCCGGTCCTCTTAAACAACTTGCCGTTCCAGCGCAGGACGATGTTGTCCGAGATCGAACGGCCGGTTGCCTTGTCGTCGATCCGCTCGGCGCCGTCCTTGGCCTTCTGCATCACCACCTGAGCGGCCTTGCGCAACGCTGCCCGACCACCCTTTCGGCGAATGTCATAGCTGACCGAGTCCAGCTTCCCCAGCAGGCTATCCAAGCCGGTGATGCTGAACTCGACGCCGTCAGCCATCTTTTACCCCTTTCGACACGAGGATGGTCAGGTACTCCAGGCCGGACTTGTCGTCCTCCAGGGGCGGGCCTTCAATGCTGTAGATCTGTCCGCGATGGATGATTCGCATGGTGGGCATAACATCAGGCCGGTATCGAATCACAACCCTGGCCGTGGCTTCCGACTGAGCCGCCTGGGCGGCGATGAGGTCTTTCGCAGAAAGAGGCTCAACCGAGGCCCAAGTATTCGCGAACGCCTGCCAATTCGGCTCACCAAACTCACCGGTGCCGGGATCGCGGACCGCACTGAAGTGCTGTATCTCGATCGGGTGGCGGAGAGTACCGGCCTTCATGGAGTCACCTCGTCTGGAGGCCCTCTCCAGTCACGGGAGGACCAAAGCAATGAGTCGACGGCCATTGGCAGCTCTGTTGCGATGGTTCCAGTGACGATCGCCTCGCGATTCGCATAGGAGTGACCGATCAGCAAAAGCAGCGCGGCCTTAAAGCTTGCAGGGAAATCGGCCGCTCCGAGCAGCTTCGGGTTATCGCAGTACCACAGCGCCCAGGCCAGAGCAGACTCCGCGTAAAGCTCAATCAGAGCATCTTCAGCTGAATGATCGACACGCAGGTGCTGCTTGATCGTTTCGATCGGAAGAAGCTCAAGCGCTGTGACGGTCATTTTTTCTTGCCCGCCTTCGGCTCTGGCTCTGGCTCTGGCTCTGGCTCTGGCTCTGGCTCTGGCTCTGGCAAATGCTCGGGGTCGAGCACTTCCTCTGCAAGCCCCATCCCGATCAGAGCTTCTGCATACTCGTCCAACACAGTACGGGTTTCGTGCTGGTCGAAGTTACCGGCGTGATAGTGCGAGAACTGACGCAGTGCGCGAATTTTCTTCATGGTCAAAGCGGGGGCAGTTACCTGCCCCGGCCCCTTGGCTGGATTATGGGGTTGGAACGGTGAAGGTGCCCTTGATGATCGCGCTGGTACGGTAATGGGCCAGCGCCAGGCGCTCTTCGCACAGGATGGTCAGCATGTTCTTCACGAAGTTGTCACGGTCTTCGCGGCTGATCTCGACAGTGGCGTCCATGCGGTCCCACACTTGGGATGCCAGGTCGAAGCCGCCGACGGTGAAGGTACCGAGTGCTTGCGCCTTGGTGGCCACGACCGGCAGACCCCACATGACCTTCGCGGCGAACGCCGCCGGACCGCCGAAGATGTAACGGCCTTCCGCATCCTTCAGCAGCGCGATGGCATGCCAGTCGCGTGGGTTCAGGATGATGCCCGACGCTTCGAACTCCGACTCGCTGGTCTGGAAGATGGCGTGAGCGATCTGGTCCGCGCGGGTGTCGCCGGTGGCGTTCAGTGCGGTGTCGTAGGCCGTGGCGACTTTGTTCAACCCGGTGAGGTTGTCACCGGTGCCATCACCATTCAGCAGTTGCCCTTCTTCAACCAGGGCCAGGCCGAACAGCAAGCGGTTGTTCACATAGGACTCGAGCATCGGCGCATCGTCCATCACCTGGCGGGATGCCTGGATCCAGTGAGCGATGGTTTTGACGTTCGCCGTTTCCTTGGTGAAGGTCAGGTTGGACTCAGGCTTCAGGTTACCTTCAGCCACCGGAGCGGCACTATTGGTGAACACGTTCTCGCGAACGTATTCCAGCGAGTTCGAGCTGATACGACCTTGAGCGAGCAGATCTCGGATGGTCAGGCGGCGGAGGCCTGGCATCAAGATGCCTGGGTTCACCTGCGGCTGGATCAGCGCGCCGGCAGACGCGGCACCGCTACCCAGCTGCTTGTCGAAGCTCTTCACATCGACCTTGCCCGAGGACTTGCCGTCCCAAGACTTCTTCAGGTCTTCGGCCGTCTGGGCCGCGAAGCTCTTCTTCGTGGATGGATCATCGACGGCGCCACCAGCCAGCTTCTGCTCGATATCGAACAACCGCGTGCCGGCGGTCTTGAGCTCGTCCTGAACGGTGGTCAGGTCGCTCTGCAGCTTCTTGCTGACCTCGCCATTCTGTTGGATCTCGGTTTTCTGGGCGTCGAACAGCTCCTGCATGCGGGTCTGCGCAGTCTCGATCGCCTTCTGGATTTGGGCCAGTTCGGACATGGGTGAATCCTCGGTTCAGATTTGGGGGAAGGTTTTCAGGCGCTCCAAGAGCGCGGCGATTTCAGTGGGGTCGCCGCTTTCGGACTCGCTCCGAACCGCGGACTTGATGCGGGCTATAAACGCCTGCGCTTCGGACTTGGAAAGGCCGGCGGATTCCCTCAGCCAGCTCTCCGCATCGCGGATGCTTTCAATGGTGTCCATGCTCTTGAGCGTGGAAACGGTGGCCGCTTCGTTGGCCGGGAAGGTGCACACGCTGATCTCCGTCAGGCGCGACACCTTGCGGAAGGAGAAACCGGTGGCGATGGTGGACATATCGCCCTTGGCGATACTGCACCCGACCGACATACCCCCTACGGTCCCATGCATCATTGCGGCCTTCAGGGCTTCGGACTGAGGGTTTCCGGGCGTCAGCTCGCCTCGAACGTGAAGACCGTGACTGTCTTCTGAGAGGTCGAGCCACTTACCCACCGGGATCTCGTTGCGCTGGTGGTTGAAGAACATGGCCACAGCGCGGCTCTGACTTTTAAGCGCATCCGCGAAGGCGCCGGCCTCAATGACGTCGCCGTCGCTGTCGACCACGCCGAACACACTGGCATAGCCTTCGAACACGCCCTGGGCACCGCCGTTGGCGAATTTGATTGCGGCCTGATCGAAGGCCAAGGTTTTGCAAACGCTGGGCATTTGCTGCCTCCAGAATGATCAAGCCCCGCTGGATGCGGGGCCTGGGTTGCCGAGTTGAGTGATGGGTATGTTTTGGGACTGCACGGTGGCCTCGTCCCCGCCTGGTAAGGGCGGCATGTTGTCCAGCCGGCGCAACTCGTTGCGAGTACGCAGCCCCTTGTCGGCCATCACGCCCATGAAGTTGGCGCGGGCCGTCGAGTCGCCGCGGAGTAGCCCATCGATGTTGTGCTCAGCATGGAAGCGACCGAGTTCGCCGGGCTTCAATAACCAGCGCTCGATCGCGTATTCCCAGCGGTTTAGGTATGGCGATAGGGTGTACTGCAAAAAACCCAGGTTCTGCTGCTCGATACCCGACCCCCAGCTGGTGGACTTTTCCACATCACCCACCAGATGCGGCGGCACACCGAAGAATCGAGCCAGCTCGCTGACTTGAAACTTGCGAGCCGCCATCGTCTCCGCATCCTGGGGGCTGACCCCGATGGCCTGGGTGGTGAATCCACCTTCCAGAATCCACAGCCGCTTCTTGACGGGGCCGCCGGAAATCTCCTTGAAGTTCTCTTCGACCTGGGCGCGCTGCTCCTTGTTGAGCACCTTCCCTTCGCCGGTCATCAGCAGTTGCGGCGACTTGGCACCGTTGGCATAGAAGTCCCGTTGCTGATCCTCCATCGCCACCGCGACCCCTGCTGTCTTCGCCGCGAAAGCGATAGGCGACAGGCCGACCAGCCCGTTGAACCCGAAACCTTTCAGGTGGAAGATTTCCGCGGGCTTGAAGTCTGCATACTCACTGTCTCGGCGATATCGGTACACCACGCGCTTACCTTCAAGGCGGACATCCATGTTCACCGACATCAGGGGCATCATGCTGATCACATCCCCGACGCTGTTGCGCTCAATCAGGGCATAAGCGTTGCCGTAGTAGCAGAGCTGCATGGTCATCGCTTCGCGGAACTCGACAGCCGTCATGTACTGATTTGGGCTGTAGCGCAGCAGCCGGGCCAGCGGATTGTCGATGCCGACTTTTCTCCGGTCATCACCGGTAGTCTCGAAAACATCCAGCGGCAGTCCGGCCGTGACGGTGGAGATCAGACGGACGCAGGCGAAAACCGTGGAGATCTGCAAAGATCGCTCGTCGCTCACGACCGAATCGCCCACCACCCCAGAGGCGGACACTGGCCCGGTCTGCGAACCCTTCTCCGGCGAGACCAGGCGGCCGCCGACAAAGAAGCTCGCCATGCGCGCCCAGAAGGGACTGCGCGTGCGCAGATCAATGCTGTAGTCGGTGTCTGCCATTACATGCTCATCGGTCTGGAGAGGAAGTCGTCGACAGAGCCTTGGGTATCCGCGTTCGCGAGCACCCGGCCTATCGTCATGATCAGCGCTACGGCGCCATCGATCTTGTTGTCGTCGCCCTGCTTGATCGGGCGCACCACGTCATCGTTGCCCGGCAGGTTCTTGCCGATAACGTTGCCAATACACCAGGTCATGATCGGATTGCCGTCGTGATGGAACCTGCCCGCCTCGATTGCGGCCTCCAGCTCTTTCATGCCGTCGGACATGTTGGTGTAGTTCTGGGTGATGGTGATCGGGTTGAAACCCTCGTCGTCCAGGTCATGGCTCAGGCCCGTGGCGCCGTGCGGGTCGATCGGGCTCTCCCTGATCGGTGCTAGCTTGTTGGCTTCCTTGGTGTCCTCGAGGATTTCCCGGTAGTCCACCTCGGCACCAGGTGTGGCAAACAGGTGGCCGGAATTGACCCAGGCCTGGAAGCGCTCGGCCATGCGCTTGTTATCCACGTCGTTCGCGGTGTCCTCGGGAACCCAGAACGCCGGAGCCACGCTGTAGTAGTGGATCTTTCCGTCGATTTCGCGCCAGAACAGTCTGGCCCTGGAGTTCATGTCGAGCTTGCGCGCCAGGTCGAAACCCGCCATCCACTCCTGCCCCTCGAACTGCTCAAGCGTGAGCGTCTTGTCCTCGCAGGCCTTCCAGCTTTCCATGTTGAAGAAGCCGGATTTGGCACTCACCCACAGGTTCAGGTGCTTGGTCTTGAACGTGTTGGTGAAGCGCGCTGAACGGATCGCCCTGGCGAGCTGGCTCTCTAGGTACTCCTGAAACACCGACACGCCCATGCAGGGGTTGGCCTTGGCCAAATTCTTCGGGTCTGTCCAGTCGTCCCCCTCGTCGAGCGTCCAGATGTAGCCGAATAGCTCGTCGTCCGGCACGGTGCCGTTGAGCATCTCGATGACCTGGCGACGCTTGTCGTAGCACGGCCCCTCGATGTTCGCACCGGCGGTGGTGATGATGAACATCAACGGCTGCCGGCGTGCCCCCATGCCGGTGAGCATCGTGTCGTACTGGGCCGCGCTGTCGTGCTCGTGGTATTCGTCGATGATCGCGCAGGACGGTGACGCACCATCACCCGGGTTGCCAATCAACGGCTCGAAGCGGCTGCCGTTCGACGGGATGTTCAAGTTCGAGGCGTTAACCTCGATTCCTGCCGCCTCGATCAGCATGGGCGACCGGCTGACCATGAGCCTTGCAGGCCGGAACACCTCCCACGCCTGCTTCTCGGTGGTCGCACCGGAGTAGACCTCGGCGCCGAATTCGTTGTCAGCGGTGAACATGCTGATGCCTACGCCGGCGGCAATCACCGATTTGCCGTTCTTGCGCGGCACCTCCCAGTAGCTCTCGCGGAAGCGCCGGTACCCGCCCTTCTTACTGACCCAGCCAAACGTGCAGGCCAGGCCGAAAAGCTGCCACGGCTCAAGCGTTATCAGCTGCCGCTTGAACGCCCATTCGCCCTTGGTGTGGGGCAGCAGCTGCATAAGGCGCAGCTTCTTTTCGGCCTTGGCCGGGTCGAACTTGTACGGGTAGTCCTTCGAGCGACTGGACGCTACGTCATCGAAGTGGCGCTCGATCGCCTGGTGGATGAACCGACAAGCGGGAAACTTTCCCTTCAGGACGGACTTTGCCCACGCCATTGCCTTGTCGACGTTGGTGTACTTGGCTCTGGCCATCAGGAACTCAGTAGGGCTGCGAACTCGTTGGTGGATTTTTGCTTGTTGCCGCCGATGATCCGCGTGCGGCTGGCCGGGTCCAGGCCCAGCATCGAACCGAACGTGACCATCTGGCGCATCGCTTCGTTAGCTGCAGTGAGCGCCGGGTTTTTCACCGGCCCGCCAGTGGCTCCGGCCACCACGATACCGTGGGCGATAACCGATTCTTGTGCCCTTCGCCAGTTGCCGTAGGCAGAGCAGAACGCCTCGACGTTGTGCATGTCGGTCAGGGCAAGAACCTTTGCCCGGAGCAATTCCGGAACCAGCATTTCCCATACCCGGGTGGCGTGTTCGCACAGCCATTCAGGCGCGTCGACGTTGGTCACGAGGGCAAAATCTGGCTCGTCCTTGTTCAGCTTGCGCTTACCGGGATTGCCGGCCAACGCCTTCTGGGCCGTGGGTTTTGGGCGACGGCCGGAGCGCCCGGCAACCCCTGGCATCGGCGCCTCCACTAAACTTTATATTTCGCGGGTGTAAAAAAACGACTGAGGGCGCGGTCTAGAAACGAAAGGGCCTGAACTTTTGACCCTCCCCCTCCCTATCATCGAGAATTCGTCTCATTTACGACGTTTCTGGCCGATTTCGCGTGATCCGACTGCGACTTGGCACCAAACCGGTGCATCACCCTGAGATCGAGGGTTTCTACAGCCCTCGTCATGAAAAAAATCTTAGAAAAATAAGATTTTTATAGCGCTATAAAATCTCGCGCCGGGCATTGCCGAACCCGCCGTCTTCAGATGCGGTCTTGGCGGAGTGGCACGGCGCGCATAGCGCCTGCCAATTGTTCCGATCCCAGAACAGAGTCATGTCGCCCTTGTGCGCCTGGATGTGGTCGACATCCGTCGCTATCACCACAAGGCCGCGGGCCTGGCACTTGACGCACAGCGGATGCTTAGCAAGATATCCAGCACGGGCTTGCTGCCACTTGTAGCCATAGCCGCGCGCCGTTGAGCTCTCTCGCGGCTTCTCACGCACGTAGCTCTTGACCTTGTCAGCATGAGCATCGCAGTAGCCGTTGGCGTTCCGGTGCAGCGCACGGCAGCCTGAGGCCCGGCATGGCCGCTGCGGCCTCACCGGCATGGCGCGCCACTCAGGTAGGTCTGCGGTGGCGCATCAGGATCGACACCGCCTTCATCCGCCAGGGCTTCGATCAGTGCCAGGTTCTGGGTTGCGATCTGTTCGAGCAGGCTGGTCTGCTTCTGCTGCTGGTCTAGGATCTGCTGAAGCAAAGAGATTGCTTGCTCGTTCACGGGCTACCCTCATCCACTTGTTGATCCAATCGCGCCGCTTGGCGCACCCACTACAGGCCATGAATCACCACCCTTTCGCCACGCTCCAGAAGCCACGTGCCTTCCGTTGGAACCTCAGCAATGCCGCCGCCCTCGGCGAAGAAGTAGTACCTGTGCTCAAAGCGCCAAGGGCCGGGCCGCTTGCAAATTACCAGCTGCACGCCATCGTCAACTAGAACGCGCATTGTCTCGCCTGGCCTGAAGGCCTCGTAGCATTCGCTGCAGGCCATCACTCACCATCCAGCCGAACATGAGTGCCGTCACAGTTGAACTCAACGACGAGCCGCGTCACCTCGCCTGCCTCCTGAATCAGCTGAACCTTGGTCTGGCCTGCCAGCACCTCACCACTGAAAGCATCGTGCAGGCACACATGCATGCCTTCGCGCTTCACGATCAACGGGCGCGACGACAACAGGTACTTGAGGCGGGATTGCTCAGCGCTCTTCATCAATCAACCCTCACGATCTTGGCGACATTCCCCTTAGCCCGGCACACCAAGATGGCGGCCAGCAGGTAGAACGCAGTGTTGAACCAGGATGCATCGGCGAAATCGTCGTGCATCACCATGCGGCCAACGAGGCTGACGCACTGCATGCCCGTTACAGCGCATGCCGCCCACGCCATCAGCGATATGCCCAGCTTGTAGCGAGCATCTGGATACGGCCGGTAACGCAGCCCGATCATTACGAAGATGACGGCGCACAGAGCGGCCTGGATAACGGCAACCATTCAACCCTCCTTCCTGGCTCGCAGGCGGAAGACCCATTGCAGCCAGGTAGGCATGCGACCGGTCTGCATCCACTCCAGCAAGCCAGAGAATGTGACGACGCAGAGCACGCCGCATACGAATGCGCTGAAGCCAGCGGTCTGGGTCCAGGCCCGGCCCATAAGCTCGGCTGCACCGAAGTAGCCGCCGATCCATCCAGCCAGTAGATAGCCAACGCGGCGCCAGGTGCTGATGTCCTTGGCGAACACCACGTAGAAGAAAGCTCCGCCGAACGCGCCGACCAGTGCGGCGAGATCCAGCTGAGGGAATGCAGCACCCAGGCCGACGCTGGCAAGTACGCCGGTCACTGCGAGGGCGCCGGTACTTGGCTCGGCCATAAGCACTGCTCCATAAAAAAGCCCCGGCATCTGCCAGGGCTCAGAAACGACAAAGCCCAGCTCAATGGCCGGGCTTTTGTAGTGCCACTCCTCAGCAACGCGCAGGAATGACAGGATGGGGAAATAATCGGCCATGCGGCCATTTGATGTCAAGCGGCATTTTCCATCGAAAGCCCTTCGTAGCTCAGGATGTCGGCCGCAGCCTCCAGTGCTTCTTCGGCCATCTGCTTCAGCACGTCCTCGATGTCCTTCCTCCAGCGGCGGCGAGTTCGCTCAGGCCGAGCATCCGGGTCCCATCGGTTGATATCGTAGAACTGAGCAGGCAAGACGATCATGTCGCTCGATCGCTTTCCCTCGGCGCCCTTCATCTTCGGTATGGCCCAAGCCGTCACTGCGCTGGTGATGAACAACTTCGGAGCATGGGAGGCAACCATGGGGATCAGGCGGCTGATCGACTGAACCTTTCTCCCCTTGTGCGTGCTGAACCTCGCCACCAAGACATCCCAATGCCGTGGCTTCAGCTGGCTGTGCAACCTGGCGAACACCCAGCAGTCAGCATCCATGCGGCTGATTTCGCCGCGCTCCACCGACCTGCTCAAGGTGGCCATGTCGTGGCCGTCTTCGCTGCCGGGCTCGTATAGCTTCTGCCAGGCCTGCTTGCTGGTGTTGTCGATCGCTTCTGCAGCCAGGGCCGAGACGACCGCCGCGAGTACGCTGCTGTAAATCATGTCCTTCCCCCTCAATCCCCGGTGTAGTTGCTGCCCCCGGCGCCGAGCCGGTTGCCTTCCTGATAGTGCGCACCCGGGCCGGTGGCCCGAGGCTTCTTCAACTGCTCGATCTGCCGGAGCGCTGCCCGGAGCCTCATGCTGAGCTGGGTCACCAGTTCATCCAGGGCCAAGGCCTCGCCGGTTGCAGCCACTACCCAGCCCGAGGCGTTGCAGTGGTCGCATGGCAGTTCGTGAAACAGGCCCTTGGTGACCGCTCTCCCACGGCACAAAGGGCATACATCCAAATCGATTACGGCCTTCTTGAAAGCCGGGCCGTGGCTTCTTCTCATTGGCGGGAACGCCCCTTCTTGGCTCGAAGCCAAGGCTTGGTCGCACGGCTACGCGGCACTACAGCACTGCCGGCCACAATCGGCTTGTCGAACTGTTCCAGGCCAAACAGGCCTCCTTCCCGCGGCTCCACGGTCACTTCCTCGCCCAGATCCACGCCGAACCACTCATCAATGATCACCTGCCCAATCGCGCGACCTTCCAGGGTGTAGAGGAAGGCGACAGCGCTGTGCTCGGAATTTCTCATTTCGAATCCTCGCTTATGGTTGATTCCTGAATCACCTTGCAGCCCTCATGCTGCGCGGCCTCCAGGCAATTACCCGAAATTGCGTTTCTACCCTCCTTCAACCCGTGAATACGGTAGAAGCCCTTGCTGTCTAGAAACGCGTGCCACTGCTCCAGGGCAGCGCGCTTGCGCTCTTCGGCCGTGGTCTGGATGTAGGCCTGGACGTTGTGGCCCATGGCGTGGTTGATCAGCAGCTCGCCGATCAGGAAGTCGATGCCCTGCTCCGCCCAGCAGGTCCTGGCCAGCTTGCGCAGGTCGTGGCTGGTCCACTCGCCCTGCCCCAGGCGGGTGAACACCTCCGAGGCCTGCTTCTCGCTCAGGCACTTGCCGCTCTTGCCCGGGAACAGGTACTGGCCGGTGTAGCCCTTGGCCCGCTGGGTCTCGCGGTACCAGGTCAGCAGCGCGCACACCTGCTCGGTCAGTGGCAGCGAGTGCTCGGCGCGGGTCTTGGTGTTCTCCGCCGGCAGGTGCCAGTTGCGGATGGCCAGGGCGATGTGTGGCCATTGCGCCTGGCGGGTCTCGCCCAGGCGGTTGCCGTGGCACAGCATCAGCAGGGCCAGCATGGCATCGGCGGGCTCGTCGGCGATCACCTCAGCGAGTTGGCTCAGCAGGTCCTCGATCTGTACTCCGCGTAGGCGCGCTGGTCGGGCCTTGATCTTGGCCTTGGTGAAGTCGCTGAACTTGATCCCGGCCATCGGGTTGCGGGCGACCAGGCCCAGGGCGTGAGCCTTGCGGAAGGCGTCGATCAACAGGCCGAACACCAGGCGCACGTACTCGAGCGACAGCTGCTCCTGCATCGGCCAGACCAGCTGGTTGTCCAGGGTGCTGTGGCTCACATCGGCCAGCGCCAGGCCACCAATGCGCGGCAGCAGGTGGCAGGCAATGGCCGACTTGGCCGTGGCCCGCCGGCTCTTCGACAGGTTGCGGGTGCGCTCGACGCGGTCGGCGAACCACTCAAGCAACTCCCCTACCGTTTGCCAGCCCGACACAGCGGCCTTGCCCTCGCTCAGCAGCCGCTGGCGAATCTCCGGCAGCGAGGCCAGCACCACCTTGGCTGACTGGTCCGGGTAGGTGCCGATCTTGTTCCACTGCTTGCGCACCACGAGGTACCAGGTGCCGCGTGGGCGATCCTCGGTGAAGCGCAGGTACAGGCCAGGGTGGCGCGGGTCGCGCAGCAGCACAGCGTCCAGATCATCCGCCCGGCGGCGCAGCTCGGCATCGGAAAGCGCGACCACGATCGTCATGCTGCCACCGTGGCAGGCAGCAGCAGGTAAGCGCGGATGGCCTCGACCGCGTCGATGTTGCCCCGGCACACGATGGCCAGGTAGCCCTGGTCGGCCAGCGCCTGCAGGTAGGCGTCCTGGCTGGGAGACACTGGCGCGTCGAACGGCGGCATGGCCTTGAACTCGATGTACAGGCCGAAGTAACCGCCGCGCGCCATCGGCAGCACCAGGTCGGGAACACCGGCCTTCACGCCCTGCCCTTTCAGCTTGGCGGCCACGGCCTTGACCCGGTGCCCACCATTCGGGACGTGGTAGATCAGCTTGTAGGCCTGCGGGTAGCGCAGCTGCAGCTCCTGCATCAGTGCGGCCTGCTCCTGCCCTTCCCGGTCGACGGGCTTGGTGCGGGCCGAATTGGCTTTGAACGGGCGAAGGGCGGGCGCATTCATGCGATCAACACCCCCTCGTTGAGCAGCAGCGCCTGGGTGCGCATGACGCCCTCGGCGTGGTACTGCCGTGCGGTGTCGCGATCCACGGCCCGGCTGCGCCCGTCACAGGCGTCGTGGCAGGAGCTGCAGGACCAGGCGCCTTGCAGGTCGTGTGGCTTCTTGCCGACGCCGCAGGTACCAGCCAGGCGATAGTGCGCAAGGACGGTGGTCTCGGGGTTGCCGTTACACACACCCGGGATGCGCACCTGGCATTCCCGGCCGCGCGCGGCTTTGGTCAGTTTGGTTTGCCGCATGGTCAGGACTCCTTGCCGCGGTGAGAATCCCACTCGAAGGGCACCACCACCCCGCCGCCCTCGCGCAAGCGGTCGTAGCACCGCTCGCCCATGGCGTGGCGCAGCTGGCCGGCCTCCAGGTTGGAAATCACCACCGTGGGGCGCATCTGCTCGTAGCGCCCGTTGATGATCGAAAACAGGGTGGTCAGCTCGAATTCGCTCGGCTGCTCCTTGCTCACGCCGACCTCGTCCAGCACCAGCAGTGACGGCTCGATCAGGCTGGACAGGATGTCGGCCTCGGACTGTTCGCTGTGGCGGTCGTAGGTGGCACGGATGGACTGCAGGATCGAGCCCACCGTGCGGTAAACGGCGGTGGCCGAGGTGTTGCGCATCAGCTCGTTGGCCATGCCAGCGCCTAGATGGGTCTTGCCGGTGCCGACATTGCCCAGCAGCATCAGGCACCGGCCGGTGCGCTCGATCTCCTCGAAGGCCGCCACGTAGCGAGTGCAGTAGGCCAGGGCTTTGCGCTGCCCTTCGTGGTCGACACGGTAGTTGGCCAGCGTGCGGTCGGCAAAGCGCTTCGGGATCAGCGCCGAGCCCAGCTTGCGGGTCATGGCCTCGCGCTTCAGGCGGGTTTCCTCGGCCTGCTGCTTCGCCTCTCGCTCGGCAATGGCGGCCTTTTCACACTCAGGGCAGCGGCCAACGATTTCGCGGCCCATGAGCATGGTCACCCGTTGCTCGAAGTCGCCGTGATGCTCGCAGTGCGCAGGCTGGACGCGGAAACCGGCGGCGTTCCGCACGTCGGACATGGTGATCACCGATTCAGATCGCATAGGTACCGTCCTCGCGCTCGGTCAGGCCGCCGGTGTAGTCGCGGTCACTGAAACCGTGGTGGCGGCTGTTGGGGTTGGCTTTGGCAGGCAACTGGGCGCCAATGCGCTTGGTCACCCAATCCACCTCGAAACCGCGCCAGCCGTTCTCGACGGCGACTTCCAAGGCCTGGGCTGGCTGGATACCGAATGCCTTGCACTGCTCCAGCTTGGTGTTCAGGGCGGACCAGATACGGGCAGTCACCGGGGCTTTGGCGGCCTTCCGGACAACCAGGTAATCAGCGATCAGCGACTCATCCAGGCCGTGCGGGTTTTCAGCCAGCATGGCGGCCTTTCCGAATGGCGCCTTGCGGTCAGCCTTGGCCGGCGATGTCGGATCATCGCTGGGGGGGCATGTATTTTCTTCCGAAGGAAGAAATACATAGGGGGTTAGATTCTTAGAATAAAGAAGGGACTCGGCGGTTTTGGTCTGTTTCGACTCTTCGCCGATTCGGACCACTTGAGCCGAGTCGGCTGTTTTGGTCTGTTTCGGCTCAGTGACGTATACCCAGTCTTTCGGGTCGTTCACGCCGATGTCACCCCGAGCACCGCCCTCGCGGAACAACACACGACGGCGCAGCAGGCTGGAGATCGCCTTCGACACGGTGTCAGGGTGAGCGTGGATGGCTTTCGCGATGTCGGTAGCCGGGATGCGTTGAGCGCCCGCACCGAAGTTGATCGTGGCCTTGGCCACGTACAGCACAATCTTCATCTCCCGGGCAGGAAGATCGATAGCCAGCAGGCCATCCATGAGCTGGTTGTCCATCCGGGTGAACCCCCTGGACTTGTCAAGTGGGACGATGTTTGTCATGCTTAAACCCGTAATCAAGCTGTAGAGAAAGCCGCCCTGCCAGGCGGTTTTTTTTCGTCTGCTGTTCAGCTACTGGATGCTTGAACAGCTGGGCGGCACCACTACTGGCGCAATGCCAGACTTGGGATAATTCGGGCCATCAGGCGACGTCTCCCCAAGGGAACGCCGGACACAAATCTTCTTTTTTGAATTTGCCGGCGGTCAGCCTCTCGGCGCGCTTTGCGACTACTGGAGACATCCCGTGCTTTCCTCGCACCCATCCGGAGACAGTGCTTTGGTCAACTCCGAGTTTCTCGGCGGTAACCTCTTGCGTCCCGAAGTGGGCGACGAGTTCTTTGTAGATGGGGCTCATAGCGCCTCTCCATATGGGAATTCTCATACGATATGCCATGGGAACACTCATTTGCAAGGATATGGGAGCGCCCCTGATACTTCCGCAATGGAACTTAAAGACCGAATCAAAGCAGCTAGAGCCCATGCCAACCTCACTCAGGGTCAGCTCGCGCTCAAGGTCGGCATGGACCAGACATCCATATCCAACCTTGAGCGTGGCAAATCCCAAGGGACGAGCTTCATTGCCCAGATCGCCAGCGCGTGCGGCGTAAGCGCCCTATGGCTGGCCGATGGTAGCGGGGCCATGTTGAACAACGACGGCAACGTACTGCCTGGCCCGCCAATCACCTCACCCACTCGAAGGATTGAGATCGTGGGCACAGCCCAGCTTGGAAATGACGGTTACTGGCTAGGGTTAGATAACGCTGAAGGCTGGGTTGAGACCTGGTCTCGCGACGAAGACGCATACGCGCTCAGGCTGAAAGGCGACTCGATGGCTCCGGCTATACGAAGCGGCTGGATAGCGGTGTGCGAGCCGAATCACCGCTTGGTGCCCGGGGAATATGTCATGGTTACCACCACTGACGGGCAGAGCATGGTCAAGGAGCTTCTGTTCGAGAACGAAGAGGGCGTGAACTTGGCTTCAGTCAATTCTGCCTACGGCGAGCGACGAGTGATCGCCTGGGCTGACGTCGAGAAGATTCACTACGTCGGCAACATCCTTGCCCCCAGTAAGGTATTGAGCAGGCTTTAGTCTTAAGCCCAAAAATCTGAGCCCGCCTAGCGCGGGCTTTTTTTCGTCCAGACAAAAATGAATATGGGTCAGATCATATTTTTATGAGAATCCCCATTGACAGCAAATATGAGCAAACTCATACTCACTCCATCGCCGGATCAACACCGGCCAGATCCAGAGGCATTCCCGTATGCCACCGCTCTTTAAAAACCAGCAGACGAGCCACCAGGCGCCGAGTGAATCCGGCGATTGAGTTCTGGTGGACGTTACGCAACGCAGCAAGCTTCCTCGCTCGACATGTCGGCCCGCAGGTTTGCTGAGCAATACCGATTTCACTGGCTGGCCTTGGCGACAGGGCCAGACGGGAAATCAACCCCACGGAGCAACACCCCATGCTTGGAAAACTGTTCGGCAAGAAAGGTCGTGAAGCCCGCGCTGCAATGCAGGTGATTCAGAACCGCGACCTGATGCAGGCGATCGTATACGGCGCCTTCTACGTCGCGGCGGCTGATGGAGACATCGGCGAGGACGAGATCAAGAAGACCGAGAAGCTGATCGCCAACACCCCCCAGCTCAAAGGCTTCGGGCCGGAGCTGTCCAACACCATGGACCGAGCCGAAAAAGACTTCCACGACGGCGGCCATCGCATCCTGCGCATGAACGCTGAAAAGGAACTGAAGGACCTGGCCCACTCGCCAGAAGAAGCGGCCATCGTAATCAACGTCATGCTGACCATCGCCGAGGCCTCGGGCGACATCGACGAAAAGGAAATGGCCGTCCTTGAGAAGTCGGCGAAGCTGATGGGCCTCAGCCTCAAGGACTATCTGTGATCCGTATCGCATCCTTCGGGATCATGGTCGCCGCCGTCGTGTGGCTGGCCATGCGCGGCATCGACTACGGGACATGCGCCTGGTACGGCCACCAGACCGAGCGCGACACCCGCTACGCCGCATTCGTTGGCTGCATGGTGAAGACCAGCAGCGGATGGGTGCCGCGCAACGAACTGCGCACACAGCAGTAGCACCGCGTCAGCCTGACGGAAACTGCCCGGTACACCTGGCTCCCCATCGCCAGGCTGCATCGGTGTGTGATCTGAATGCGCAGACCGCGCACAACTGGAAGTGGTCAGCCCGTCTGGCGTATGCCGGGGTAGCACCAGCGGTTACCAGGTAAAGCTGAGCCGAAAAAATGACCCCGGCGCCGAGCCGGTCAGATCACACACCCATGCAGACCTTAAGGTGCAAGCCCGTGCGCCTTACAGCCCATAAGACCCATCCCCATCAACCTTAAACCGACTGCATTGGTCGTGACGTTCGCCCTCCCCTTGGTCCGGGAGGTAGACGGCAGCGAGCGTCACGACCAATGCAGCCCACACCGAGATCAAAAATGGACACGATCACTATCGGCGCATGGATAGGCCACCTCGGCCGAGGCCTGGCGCCTCGCGAATTGCAATGCCTTCTCGAGGTTGCTCGAGGACTTACCACCAAAGAAATCGCAAGAAGCTTCGGTATCAGCGAGAGCGGCGTAGAAAAACGCCTCGGAGACGCGATGCTGAAGCTCAAGGTTCGCCGTCGAACTGCTCTCGTAGCAGAGGCGGCGTACCAGAAGATCATCACTCCGCTCTGCCTCGCCCTGGTCTGTCTTGTGGCAATGCATGCCGCCATCAACGACAGCGACCCAATGCGCCGCGACCGCCGCGCGCCGGAGCGCCGCACCGCCCAAGTTCGAATCGTTCGCAAGGCCGAGGCCTTCGAGCTCCACGCCTGACCCAATGAGGACCACCCAATGCAAGCAGCCATCCAACACAGCCAGGACAAGCTCGAAGCCCTGCGCCAGGAAGTGATCACGGCCACCGAGGCCTTCCGCGCCAAATCGCGCTTCTTTGTCACCCCAAGCGGCAACGGCTGGGCTGTCGTCTCGGCCAGCAATAACCGCGTGTACGGCCGCAACACCAGCTACGCCCAGGCAGTTCGCTATGCGCAGAGCCTGGAGCGCGCGATCGACGCCAAGACTCTCCCGGTCGTGGCTGTGGTGAAGGTTCGACAGATCGGTGAAAGCGCAACTCGCTGGGCTGCCCTCTTTGCCTTGGCGCTGATCTTGTTGGCCGGGGCGGCGTCGTCATGAGCCGCGGGGTAAACAAGGTCATCCTGGTTGGCACCTGCGGCCAGGACCCGGAAGTGCGCTACCTGCCCAACGGCAACGCGGTCACGAACCTCAGCCTTGCCACCAGCGAGCAGTGGACGGACAAGCGCTCGGGCGAGAAGGTCGAGCGCACCGAGTGGCACCGCGTCTCGCTGTTCGGCAAGGTCGCGGAGATCGCCGGCGAGTACCTGCGCAAGGGCTCCCAGTGCTACATCGAGGGCAAGCTGCAGACCCGCGAGTGGGAGAAGGACGGGATCAAGCGCTACACCACGGAAATCGTGGTCGACATCAACGGCACGATGCAGCTGCTCGGCAGCAGGCCGCAGGGTCAGCAGCCTGGGCAAGTGCCAGATCGGCAGCCAAGGCAACAACAGCGCCCGGCGCGCCCGCAGCAAAACCAGCAGGCCGCGCCGCCGGATCACGATAGCTTCGACGACGACATACCCTTCGCGCCCCTTCCCTACCTAGCCGGTGCGTAGCCATGAAGCGCCGGCAGCTGGTTCACCCCACCGCCTACTACCTCGGGCGCGCCTGCCGAGACAACAGCCAGTCACGCGATGCCCAGCCATACGGCTGGATGACCGTGGACTGCGGCTGGTGGCTTGCCGGCTGGCATGACCGAGACATGGAGCTTTCCGCTTGAAACGCATCACCGCGCGCGTCCGGCATGGCCGGCGCCAGCAGCACATCAGCCTGCCGCCAAGCGGGCTTGCAGAAGATCGAGGAGTCGCGCTGCATGAGAATCGACCTTCCGGGGCAGTTCGATCTGCCGATCCAGCTTGCCCACCAACCGCCAGCACCGCCAACCGGTAGCAAAGAAGAATTGGCCGTGCGCATCGCCAAGGCACTCGTCAAGTATGAAGCGCGGCCATCGTCGGCGCTCTGGATCGAGATCCAGGCCTGCGCAACGGCCATCCTGAAGTAACCCCCGAATTATCACGCCACCGCCACCAGCCATGGAGGGCGGCCTACACCCTGGAGAAAGTCATGACCCAATCTGTACTGCAATCCATTGCCGCCGCCGACCTTCCTGAGCGCGGTCAACCACTGGCCGGCGGCATCTTCGTTACCCGGTACTGGCTGAACGGACAGGAGCGCGCCTTGGTGCTGCTGGGCGACGAGTTCGAAGGCGCCTGGGGCGAGTACGGCACCAAGATCGAAGGTGCCGGAAGCTACAGCGACGGCGAGGCAAATACGCGCGCAATGGCCGAGGCCGGCAGCCAGATCGCTATCAAGGCACTGGAGCTGGGCGCGTTCATCCCTTCCTGCCTGGAAGGTCAGCTGCTGATGGCGGCCAAGGCCGACGGCCTGGTGACCGTGCGCGAAGATGGCTGGCACTGGCTGAGTTCGCAGCGCTCCGCCTACGGCGCCTGCTACATGGTCTTTGAGGGTGGCTGGCTCAGCTACGGCCACAAGAGCGACGAGTTCCTCGTCCGCCCCGTCCGCAGCCTCATCCTTCAGTAATTCACCCATTCATTCCTTTCTCTGCAGGCGATTCCGGGTTCGCCAGGAAGCGTTCAGACCAGAAGCACGCCGGGAAGCGCCGGCCGCCTGCACCTAATTCCATCAGGAGCACCCCATGGAGCAAGTCAACATCAGCATTGACGCCAGCGTGGCGTCCCGAATCATCCAGCGTGAGTTCGATCGCCTGCTCAACTATGCAGCGCTCGATGCAGAGCCTTCCGGCGTACCTGCCCTGGGATCGTACTGGCCCGAGCAAGGAGGCTACAACGCTGGACTGGTTCGCGGCGAGGATGGCGCGCCGGACTACTATCTGATCGTTCCGGCACTCAGCGAGCAGCTGCGTGCGGCATGGGGTGGCTACGGCGAGGAAGTCGAGGGGGCGAGCAGTGCCAGCGATGGCCTGGCCAACACCCGAGCGCTGCTGGCCAACAGCAACGAACACCCGGCCGCCAAGCTGGCCACCGAGTTCACCGCTGACGGGCACAACGACTTCTACCTGCCCGCCCGGCGGGAGTTGCAGTTGGCAGAAGCGAACGTGCCCGAGCTTTTCGAAAAGGCCTATCACTGGTCGTCTTCGCAGCGCTCCGCCGACTTCGCCTACATCATGGACTTTGAGGGTGGCTGGCTCAACGACTACCACAAGAGCGACGAGTTCCTCGTCCGCCCCGTCCGCAGATTTATTCCGTAATCCAATTCTTCATTCCTGGGCGCCTCGGCGCCCTCGCTTTTAGGAGGCCAGGATGGCCCTGCACACAGAGCTTGAAATCCACAAGGTTGCCGAGGAGCTGCTCGGCCTTTCGCTCGACTTGGTCCGAAACATACCGCGCGACCTCAAGCAGGTCGTCGGGTCGAAGATCCGGGACGAGTGCCTTCAAGCCCTGGTGTTGATTGGTCGGGCCAACATGGCCAGAGACAAACTGCCTCACCTGAACCTCCTGCTTGAAAGCGTCTGGATGCTGAACTACCTGCTGCGCGCCCTCACCAACAAGGGCCTGATCAGCAAAGGCCAGCACGCCAAGGCAATGAAGCTCACGGCCTCCGTAGGCCGCC